>Ga0187784_10001274_pt1 | contig 19906 bp, 15 predicted proteins | sample 1015_SJ02_MP15_2_FD_132964 | JGI IMG/M metagenome (GOLD analysis project Ga0187784, IMG submission 132964) | Tropical peat soil microbial communities from peatlands in Department of Meta, Colombia - 1015_SJ02_MP15_20_MG | ecosystem: Environmental > Terrestrial > Soil > Wetlands > Peat | place...
ATCTTGTTTGGCGTGCTGATCACCACCTCGAACAATCTGCTCTCCTATGCGTACCACGCCTACCAGGCCGAGCTTTTCCCGACGCGCGTGCGCGCGCGTGCGGTCGGCTTCGTCTACTCGTTCAGCCGTCTCTCGACGGTCTTCACCAGCTTCATGATCGGCTTCTTCCTGCAGAATTTCGGCAATGGCGGCGTGTTCGGCTTCATCGCCTTCGCGATGGTGGTGGTGATGATCTCGATCGGCGTGTTCGGACCGCGCACCAGCGGGCGCGCGCTCGAGGAGATCTCCGCCGCCGCGCCGCAGGCCGCGGGCGCGCGATGAGCGCGCAGGGCAGCAATATCCGGCCGGAGCCGGATCGCGTCCTCGTTGACATTGCGGACTACGTGCTCTCCCACGAGATCACGAGCGCGCTCGCCTACGAGACGGCGCGCCATTGCCTGATCGACACGCTCGGCTGCGGTCTCGAAGCGCTCGGCTATCCGGCCTGCGCCAAGCTCTTGGGCCCGATCGTGCCGGGAACCCTCGTGCCGAACGGCGCCAGGGTGCCGGGCACCTCCTTCCAGCTCGATCCGGTGCAGGCGGCCTTCAACATCGGCACGCTGGTGCGCTGGCTCGACTTCAACGACACCTGGCTCGCCGCTGAATGGGGACATCCCTCCGACAATCTCGGAGCCATCCTGGCGGTCGCCGACTGGCTGTCGCGCAGTGCCGTCGCGGCCGGCAAGGCGCCGCTGACGATGCGCGACGTGCTGACCGCCATGATCAAGGCACACGAGATTCAAGGTTGCCTCGCGCTCGAGAACTCCTTCAACAAAGTGGGCCTCGATCACGTGGTGCTGGTGAAGGCCGCCTCCACGGCGGTCGCCGCCGGCCTGCTCGGGCTTTCCCGCGCGGAGATCATCAACGCGCTCTCACTTGCCTGGGTCGACGGGCAGAGCCTGCGCACCTATCGCCACGCGCCCAATACCGGCTCGCGCAAGAGCTGGGCCGCGGGCGACGCGACGAGCCGCGCGGTTCGCCTCGCGCTGATCGCTAAGACCGGCGAGATGGGCTACCCGTCGGCGCTGAGCGCCAAGCGCTGGGGCTTCTACGATGTCGCCTTCGGCGGCAAGCCGTTCGTGCTGCGGCAGCCCTATGGCAGCTACGTGATGGAGAACGTGCTGTTCAAGATTTCGTTTCCGGCCGAATTCCATGCCCAGACCGCGGTGGAAGCGGCGCTGATCCTGCGCGAGAAGCTCACCGCCATGGGGCGGAGCGCCGACGATATTGCGGAGATCAGGATCCGCACCCAGCGCGCCTGCATCGACATCATCGACAAGTCGGGGCCGCTGCATAATCCGGCCGATCGCGACCACTGCATCCAGTACATGGTCGCGGTGCCGCTGATCTTCGGCCGCCTGACCGCGGCCGACTACGAGGATGGCGTGGCCGCCGACCCGCGCATCGACAAGCTGCGCGCCAAGATCAGCTGCGTCGAGGATGCGGCGTTCACGCGCGACTATCACGGCCCCTCGAAGCGCTCGATCGCGAACGCGCTCACGGTGCGCCTTGCCGACGGCACCGCCCTCGACGAGGTCGTGGTGGAGTATCCGCTCGGGCACAAGCGCCGGCGCGCCGAGGGGCTTCCGTTCCTCGAGGCGAAGTTCCGCACCAATCTGGCGCGACGCTTTCCGGGGAAGCAGCAGGCGCGCATCCTCGAGGTATCGCTCGACCACGCCGCGCTCACGCGCATGCCGGTGCACGAATATGTCGATCTGTACGTGATCTGACCGGGACTCAGCGCGTTTAACAAACCGCGGCGGTCTCGCGTCACGCTCCCTTCGCCATCTCGCGCAGCTTGAACTTCTGGATCTTGCCGGTGCTCGTCTTCGGCACCTCGCCGAACACGACGTGGCGCGGCACCTTGTAGCCGGCGAGATTGGCGCGGCAATGCGCAATGATTTCCGCCGTGCTTGCATTCGCGCCCGGCTTCAGCTCGACGAAGGCGCAGGGCGTCTCGCCCCATTTGTCGTCCGGCTTCGCCACTACGGCGGCCGCCTGCACGGCGGCGTGCTTGTAGAGCGCGTCCTCGACCTCGATCGAGGAAATGTTCTCGCCGCCCGAGATGATGATGTCCTTGGAGCGGTCTTTCAGCTGGATGTAGCCGTCGGGGTGGATGACGCCGAGATCGCCGGTGTGGAACCAGCCGCCCTTGAATGCCGCGTCGGTCGACTTGCGGTTCTTCAGGTAGCCGCGCATCACGACGTTGCCGCGCATCATCACTTCGCCCATGGTCTCGCCGTCGCGCGGCACCGGCACCATCGTCTCCGGGTCCATCACGTCGAGCGCTTCGAGCGCGCCATAGCGCACGCCCTGGCGCGCCTTTTTGGCGGCCTGCTCGGCTGGCGGCAACGCGTCCCACTCGGCATGCCAGTCGTTCACCACCGCCGGGCCGTAGCATTCGGTCAGCCCGTAGAGATGCGTCACGTTGAACCCGGCCTCGCGCATGGCGGCGAGCATGGCCTCGGGCGGCGGCGCCGCCGCGGTGAAGAACTCCACCCCATGCGGCAGCGGCTTCTTCTCGTTCGCCGGCGCGTTGAGCAAGGTCGCCATCACGATCGGCGCGCCGCACAGATGCGTCACCTTGTGGTTGGCGATCGCGTCATACATTGCAGGCGCGCGCACCGCGCGCAGGCACACATGCGTGCCGGCAACGACCGAGATCGACCACGGGAAGCACCAGCCGTTGCAGTGGAACATCGGCAGGGTCCACAGATAGACTGGGTGCTTCGCCATGCTGCAGGTCACGACATTGCCGAGCGCGAGCAGATAGGCGCCGCGATGGTGATACACCACGCCCTTCGGGTCGCCGGTCGTTCCCGAGGTGTAGTTCAGCGCGATCGCGTCCCACTCGTCGTCCGGCATCTTCCAGGCGAACTCAGGATCGCCCTTGGCGACGAACGTCTCGTATTCGAGGCTGCCGAGCCGCTCGCCGGCGCCGGCATATTCGGGGTCGTCGTAGTCGATCACCAGCGGCTTCACCTTCGCGAGCGCGAGCGCCTCCTTCACGGTCTTCGCGAACTCGCGGTCGGTGATCAGCACCTTGGTGTCGGCGTGATCGAGCGAGAACGCGATGATGGCGGCGTCGAGCCGCGTGTTGAGCGTGTTGAGCACGCCCTGCGTCATCGGCACGCCGTAATGCGCTTCGAGCATCGCCGGCGTGTTCGCCAGCATGACCGAGACGGTGTCGCCGCGCTTGATGCCGCGTTGCGAGAGCGCGGAAGCGAGCCGGCGCGCGCGCGCATAAAGCTCCGCATAGGAGCGCCGCAGCGGCCCGTGAATGACCGCGGTGTGTTCTGGATAGACCGACGCCGCGCGCTCGAGAAACATCAGCGGGGTGAGCGGCTGGAAGTTCGCCGGATTGCGATCGAGATCGATGTCGTAGGGGTTGCTCATGGCGATCCACCCTGGGTTTTGGGGATCAGCCTATCCAAAGCGGTGGGCGGCCTGCAAATCCCGCCTTGTGTCCCGCACGCGGTGCAGCGCCATAGCGCGTCGAAGACGCGCGTGAACGCGCTTATGGCGCTGCATCGCTGATGCGGGACCGTTCCAAGCTCGGCGTGCGTAACGGTCCCGGGTCTGCAGCGCATCATTTCATGCTGCGCTGCGCCCGGGACACACACTCACCCGCGCCACAGCCCGACCGCGCCCTGCACCAGCAGCGCGGCCGAGATCAGAAACATCAGCGCATAGGTGATGCGGTAGAACGGCCCGGTCGGAATGCGCTGCACCAGCCAGATGCCGAGGAAATTGCTCGCGATCGCGAGCGGCATCAGCGCGAGCGAGATCATCAGATTGCGGCTGTTGAGCTCGCCCAGCGCGAAATAAGGAACGACGCGCATCAGGTTCACGGCGGCAAAGAAGATCGTCACGGTGCCGACGAAGCGCATCTTGTCCATGCGCTGCGGCAGGATGTGCACCGCGAAGGGCGGCATGCCGGCCGACGCGATCGCCGAGGTGAAGCCGGCGCCCGCGCCCCAGAACACGCCCGACAGCGCGCTCGGCCGGCGCGGCGGCGGCATCCGGCCGAACCAGACATTGAGGATGAACACGACACCGATCACGCCGATCAGGAGCCGCACGACATTGTCCGGCACGACGGCGGCCAGCATCCCGGCGAGCGCGACGCCGATCACCGCGCCCGGCAGCATCACCTTCACGTTCCAGCCGTCCCAGTCATGGCGGTACCACCAGACCGAGATCACGTCCTGCAACATCAGGAGCGGCAGCAGGATCGCGAGCGCCCGCAGCGGCGGCATGCTGAGCGCGAGCAGCGGCGTCGCCGCCATGCCGATGCCGGAAAACCCGCCCTTGGCGAGCCCGAGCAGCAGCACGGCGATGACGGCGGTGAGCAGGAACAGCGGATCGGAGAACACGAAGCGGCGGGATATGCGAGGAACCTGGTCGTTGACTTAGAGCAAGGCAGGGCGCCTCGAAACCCTCAATCTCCGCATGGCCGGCCAGCGCCGCCGATTTGAAGCTCCTGCACCGCCTTCTCAAATCGAATGGGGTGGACCAGAATGCGGCACGGAGACTGAGATGGACGCCCGCACCAGCCGCTATCACGAGGTCTATGCGCGCTCGCTCGCCGATCCGCAGGGTTTCTGGGGCGAGGCGGCGCAGGCGATCGACTGGTACGAGCCGGCGAGGAAGGTCTTCGACCCGGACGCCGGCGTCTACGGCCGCTGGTTTGCCGGTGCGGTCTGCAACACCTGCTACAACGCCATTGATAGGCATGTGGAGCGTGGCCGCGCGTCTCAGCCCGCCATCATCTACGACTCGCCGGTCACCAATGTGAAGCGCGTCATCAGCTATGCGGCGCTGCTCAAGGAGGTCGAGACGCTCGCCGCGGTGCTGCGGAACTTCGGTGTGACCAAGGGCGACCGCGTCATTCTCTATATGCCGATGGTGCCGGAAGCGCTGTTTGCGATGTATGCCTGCGCGCGCATCGGCGCGATCCACTCGGTGGTGTTCGGCGGCTTCGCCGCCAAGGAGCTCGCGACCCGCATCGACGACTGCCAGCCGAAGCTCATCCTTTCCGCCTCCTGCGGCATCGAGGTCGCGCGCGTGATCCCGTACAAGCCGCTGCTCGACGCCGCGATCGAGCTCGCGCAGCACAAGCCGCAAGCCTGCATCATCCTGCAGCGGCCGCAGGCCGAGGCGGGCCTCGTCGCCGGGCGCGACCATGACTGGGCCACGCTTCGGGACGTCGCGCTGAAGGCGAACAGGTCCGTGCCGTGCGTGCCGGTGCTCGCGACCGACCCGCTCTACATCCTCTACACCTCGGGAACGACCGGCATCCCGAAAGGCGTGGTGCGCGACAATGGCGGCCACATGGTCGCGCTGCACTGGTCGATGCTGAACCATTATGGTGTGAGGCCGGGCGAGGTCTACTGGGCGGCCTCGGATATCGGCTGGGTGGTCGGCCATTCCTACATCGTCTACGCGCCGCTGTTCGCGGGCTGCACCTCGATCCTCTACGAGGGCAAGCCGGTCGGCACGCCCGATGCCGGCGCATTCTGGCGCGTCATCGCCGAGCACCAATGCGTCGCGATGTTCACCGCGCCGACCGCGTTCCGCGCGATCAAGAAGGAGGACCCGGCCGGCAAGCTGTTCGCGAATTATGACCTGTCCAAGTTCCGCACGCTGTTCCTCGCCGGCGAGCGCGCCGATCCGCCGACGATCGAATGGGCCGAGCAGCTCCTCAACAAGCCGGTGATCGATCACTGGTGGCAGACCGAGACCGGCTGGGCGATTGCCGGCAATCCGGTGGGGCTTGGCCAGCTGCCGGTGAAGCACGGCTCGCCCACCGTGGCGATGCCCGGCTACGACGTGCGCATCGTCGACGAGCAGGCCAACGAAGTGCCGGCCGGCAAGATGGGCTCGATCGTCGTCAAGCTGCCGCTGCCGCCCTCCTGCCTGCCGACGCTGTGGCAACAGGACGCGCGCTTCAAGGAAAGCTACCTCGCCGAGTTCCCCGGCTACTACAAGACCGCGGACGCCGGCTTCAAGGACGAGGACGGCTATCTGTTCATCATGGGGCGCACCGACGACATCATCAACGTCGCCGGGCACCGGCTCTCGACCGGCGGCATGGAGGAGGTGCTTGCCGCGCACCCGGACGTCGCCGAATGCGCCGTCATCGGCGTCGCCGATGCGCTCAAGGGCGAGGTGCCGTGCGGCTTCATCGTGCTGAAGAGTGGCGTGAACCGGCCGCCAGACGAGATCGAGAAGGAGATCGTCGCGCTGGTGCGCGAGCGGATCGGTCCGGTTGCGGCGTTCAAGCTCGCGATCACGGTGCCGCGGCTGCCCAAGACGCGCTCGGGCAAGATCCTGCGCGGCACGATGAAGAAGATCGCCGATGGCGAGCCGTGGACGATGCCGGCCACCATCGAGGACCCGAAGGTGCTCGAGGAGATCGGCGGGGCGTTGAAGGGGAAGGCGCGCTAGCCGCACACAGCCCGGCATGCGTCAACAGAAGAAAACGAACGGAGTGGGAATGTAGCCATTCAAACGCAGTGCAACCGCTTTGGGAGGGCGTCATGCACATCGTTCGAAACTGCATCATCGCGCTGGCGCTCATCGTCGCAACCCTCGCGCCCGCGCGCGCCGAGACCTATCCGAGCCGGCCGGTGAAATTCATCGTCAGCTTCGCGGCCGGCGGCGCGAATGACATCGTCGCACGCGTCATCTGTGACGCGCTCTCCGACCGGCTCGGCCAGCCCTTCGTGGTCGAGAACCGCTCCGGCTTCGGCGGCAATATCGGCGCGCAGTTCGTGGTCAACTCCGCCCCCGACGGCTACACCATCATGTTCGTCGGGCCGAACAACGCGATCAGCGCCTCGGTCTACAGGAAGCTGCCGTTCGACTTCCTGCGCGACACCACGCCGGTCGGCGGCATCATGCGCCTCACCAACATCATGGTGGTGTCGCCCTCGCTGCCGGTGCACACGATCGAGGAGTTCATCGCCTACGCCAAGGCGAATCCCGGCAAGCTCAACATGGCCTCGCCCGGCGCCGGCACCTCGCCGCACATGTCGGGCGAGCTGTTCCAGCTGCTCGCCGGCATCACGATGCAGCACGTTCCCTATCGCGGCGCCGCGCCCGCCTATCCGGACCTGATCAGCGGCAAGGTCGACTTGATGTTCGACAACCTGCCGGGCTCGGTCGGCTTCGTGCAGAGCGGCAAGCTGCGCGCGCTCGGCGTCACCACCGCGCAGCGCAATTTCGTGTTCCCCGAGGTGCCGGCGATCGGTGAGGTGCTGCCGGGCTACGAGGCGAGCGTGTTCTACGGCGTGTCGGCACCGCGCGGCACGCCTCCCGAGATCGTCGCGATCCTCAACCGCGCGCTCAACGACGCGCTCGCCGATCCGCGGATCAAGGCGCGCATCGCGGAGCTCGGCGGCGTGCCGATGCCGCTGACTTCGGCCGAGTTCGGCAAGCTCGTCGCCGACGAGACGGTGAAGTGGGAGCAGGTGGTCGCGAAGATCGGGCTGGCGATCAATTGAGTGTTCGCGGGATTTGAGGCGAGGGCTCTTTCTCGATCCTCTTTCGTGCTATGCTTCACAAATAATGACTGTTGAGGACATCGAAAAGGCTATCGAAAAGCTCAGCACCCGCGAGCTCGATCAGCTGCGAGCCTGGTTTGAGGAATTCCAGGCAGATCGTTTTGACGACAAGATTGCGCGCGATGCCGAGGCGGGCAGACTCGATCGCCTCGCCGAGGACGCCATGACGGATTTCCGGAAGGGCCACGCTCGCGAGCTATGAGGCGTTTCGCGAGTCCCGGGTTCTGGAAGGCATATGAAGCATTGCCGGGCGCGGTTCGCGATTTAGCCGACAAGAACTTTGCTCTCCTCAAGAGCGACCCTAATCACCGATCGCTTCGATTGAAGAAGGTCGGTCGCTTTTGGTCGGTTCGCGTCGGGCTGCGTTATCGCGCCCTCGCGAGGGAGGTAGACGAGGGCCTATTGTGGTTCTGGATTGGGTCGCACTCCGACTACGACGCGCTGATTGGTTGACAATTTCATTCATCGCCGGAGCACCCCAGCGCCTACACCTTTGCCAAACACCCCCATCACCTCCGTGGCCGCCTTGACCCCGCTCCGGTACGCCCCATGCGCGGTCGAGAAATCGACGTCGGAGCAATGCTCGCCGGCGAAGAACAGCTTCCCGTCGACCGGCGCGGCGAGTGTCGCGCGCGCCGCCGCCGCGCCTGCGCCGCCGTACGAATAGGCGCCGAGCGCCCAAGGGTCGTGCGCCCAGGCGGTCTCGACGATCGGGTGCAGGCGCTTGCGGAAGTCATGCCCGAGCGCTCCGCAGATCTGCTCGATCGCGAAGGCGGTCAGGGCACCTTCGCCCTCGCTGGTGATCGCGCGCGCGAATTTTCCGCCGAAATAACCATCGATGATCGGCCGGCCGAACGGCCGCAGCGTGTAGCTGCCGGTCTCGACGCGGTCGGTCGCGCCATAGAGCCGCGTCTCGAGCGGCAGGTCGTCGGCGCCGTCGAGGCTGAGAAACACCTTGTCGGCGACGCCGAGCGGCAGCGCCTGCGCGGCGGCAAGCTTGTCGGGCAGCGCGGGCGCGAAACGCAGCGTGCCGTTCGCGATCACGCCCGGCGGCACCGCGATGATCGCGGCGCGCGCCGAAAGCGCGCCCTGCGCCGTGGTGACGCGCACGCGCGCACCCGAGTGGTCGATCAGGGTCGCCGGACAGACGAGCCGAACGTCGAGCGGCTTCGCGTAGGCTTCGATCAGGCTGCCATAGCCCTGCGCGATACGCCGGTTGATCTCGGTGTCGCGGTAGCGCGCATATTCGGCGACGACGAGCTGATCGGCCTCGACGCCATTGATGTAGGTCACCATCGCGCCGAGCAGGCCGTTCCAGCGGCAGTCCGGCTCGAAGAGCGCCGACATGCGGGCCGTGCTGTTCTGCGCCGCCGCCGCTTCAAGGCGCGTATAGAAGCGGTCCCAGGCGGCGTGGTAGTCGGCGCGCTCGCCGGGCGCGAAGTTCGCCGGATGGGCCGGCCGCTCCCACGGCGGCAGCATAGTGTCGACCGCAAAGCCGAGCGTGGGCGCGAGCGCGGCCCACTCGTTCTGGTCGGCCGAATGCAGCCAGGCGCAGCCGAGATCGAGCGCAAGGCTTCCCTTGCGGCAGGTCCAGGCGCGTCCTCCCACGCGATCGCGTGCCTCGATCACCACCACGGCGTGCCGGTCGAGCGCGCGCGCGGCCGCGATACCGGCCGCGCCCGCACCAATCACCACGACGTCAATATCGCGCATGCGCAGTCCTCATGCCGTCATTGCCGCTTGCTGTGCGGTATCTTTGTGGCGCGGCTGTTGCGTTCGCGCTCCCGGCGGCAACTGTTTCTCAACAGTTTCCCTGCTTCGCGCCGCTGCGGACCGGGCTTCAGTCATATTCGCGTTGTGAATAGGAACCGAGGTGCGCTAGTGTCGCGCCGAACGAAGGATGGGGAGCAGGAAGGCGCCGCGTGCGGATCGCACGCGCGGCCTTGATATACAAGGCGTCAAACGCCATGGCTTCCGTGTCGCCCAGGCCGGGTGGACATCCGCCGCCCCATGACGTGCGGGCGCAAATCCAGCGGATGAGCGCCAGCGATATTTTCGCAACCTCGCCGCAGCTCACGGCGTTTCTGGCGTTCATCGTCGAGGCGGTGCTGCGCGGGCATGGCGAGCGGCTCAAGGGCTATACCATCGGCGTCGAGGTGCTGCGCCGCGACGTCACCTTCGATCCGCAGATCGATCCGATCGTGCGCGTCGAGGCGACGCGGCTGCGCCGTGCGATCGGACGCTATTATGCGGGACCGGGCGCCCACGATCCGGTCCTGATCGATCTGCCGCGCGGCGGCTATGTGCCGCGCATCTCCTGGCGCAACGGCGCGGGGCCCGCGCCGCCGCCTGCTGCCGAGCGCATGGTGCTGCCGCCCGGCAACGGCCTGCCGACCTTGCGCGTTGCGCCGTTCGTCGTGCTTGGCACCGCCGACACGCGCGCGATCGCGGCCGACACGCTCGGCAGCCGGATCGCGGAAGCCTTCGCGCTGTTCGACATCATCAATGTCATGATGGCCGCGCCGCCGAACGCGCGCGCCGGCCCGCTCGCGGTCGCGCCGTCCGCGCCGGTCGGAATGCGCTCGGACTACCGGCTCGACGGCACGGTCGAGTACCGCGGCGACCAGACTGTCGATCTGCGCTTCAAGCTGGTCGATGAGTCCGACCAGACCGTCATCTGGTCGCGCCTGTTCGAGCAGCTGTCCGGCGACCATGGCGAGGTCGAGCGGCGCGTCCTGCTCGAGCTGTGCGGTGCCATCGTGCAGCCGTTCGGCGTGATCTCGGCCAACGACCGCGCCAAGCGCCTTGCGGCGCACGCGCTCGACCCGCGCTACGAAGCCCTGATCGAGGCGGGCGATGCGCTGCGCTCGTTCGATCCGGAGGCGCATGTGCGCGCGCGCGACCGGCTCGAGCAGCTGGTCGAGAGCGATCCGAATTTCGCGCATGGCATCACGGTGCTCGCCTTCTTCTATTCGCGCGAATACTGGATCGATCTCGGCACGCGGCCGAACGAGGCGCCGCCGCTCGATCGCGCCCTGAAGGCGGCGCGCCGCAGCATCGAGCTGCGGCCGCAGCGCTCGCGCGGCTATCACGTGCTGTCGATCGTGCTGTTCCTGCGCGCCGAGAAGGAGGCCGCCATCGCGGCGGCCGAGCGGGCGCTCGCGCTCAACCCGTATGACGTGCTGGCGCGGGCGGAATATGGCGGCCGGCTGATCTATTGCGGCGAGATCGATCGCGGCATGGAGATCGTGCGCGAAGCGGTGGGCCTGGGCCCGGTGCTGCAGCCGTGGAGCCACTTCGCGCTGTTCCTCGGGCACTATATGCGCGGCGACGTCGGCAAGGCGCGCTACCACGCCAGCCAACTGACGACTGAGACCTATGTGTTCGGGCAGCTCGCGCGCGCGCTGATGGCGCACCTCGATGGCGACGATGCCGAGACGCAGCGCGCCGTTCAGGCGATTCTGGCGCTCCAGCCCGGCTGGGGCGTCGATCCGCGCCGCGAGATCGGCAAGTTGATCAAGGCGCCGGCCATCGTCGATCGGCTGTCAGCCGACTTGCTGGCAACCGGATACCTTCGGCCCGATCAATCCTGACTTCCTCTGCGTACTATAAAACCTCATAATTGGCCATTACGGCCGTTTAACAGCAAATTTCTCCCGGTTCGCCGCAGCGTCAATAGATACGCCCCGAACGCCGGCCCTGTCCGGATTTTCCCGACATCCCCTCGAAAGGCTCCCTCGTGCATTCCCACCAACCCCATGCTGTGCTCGCTAACGATGTATTCATGCAAGATTCTCCCTCTGGTCATGGCGGCGACACCACCCGGACTGAGCTCACCATCAACGAGATGGCGAAGGAATTCGCGCTGACGCATCGCGCGCTCCGCTTCTACGAGAGCCGCGGGCTCTTGCATCCGCGCCGCGAAGGCCGCCGGCGCCTGTTCAGCCGGGCTGACCGCGACCGCCTTGCGCTCATCCTGAAGGGCAAGAAGCTCGGCTTCACGCTCACCGAGATCAGCCAGATGATCGACGCCGAGGCCGGCCGCGCCAGCGGGCACGGGCTGCAGCTGACCGCCGAGAAGTGCGCCGAGCAGATCGCGCATTTCGAGCGCCAGATCGCCGAGGCGCAGGACGCGCTGAAGGAGCTGCGCCGCATCCACGGCGTGTTCAGCGCGAAGATCGCGGGCTGAATTTCCTCAGAATCCTTCCAGCACGATCTTGCCGCGCGTGCGCCCGCTTTCCACAAGCGCGTGCGCGCGGCGCAGATTCGCCGCGTTGATCCGCCCGAGGTTCTGCGCGGCGGTGGTGCGGATCGTGCCCGCGTCGACCATCGCGGCGACCTCGCTGAGCAGCCGATGCTGCGCGTCCATGTCGGCGGTCTGGAACGTCGAGCGGGTGAACATCGCCTCCCAGTGCAGCGAGGCGCTCTTGCTCTTGAGTTTCGCGACGTCGAGCGATTTCGGATCATCGATCAGGCCGAACTTGCCCTGCGGCGCGACGACGTCGCAGATCGTCTCGAAGTGCTGGCCCGATTCGGTGACGCCGAACACGTAGTCGACGAAGCGGTGGCCGATCGCCTTGAGCTGCTCGGCCATCGGCCTGGAATGATCGATGACGTGGTGGGCGCCGAGCTCGCGGCACCAGGCCTGCGTCTCGGCGCGCGATGCCGTCGCGATCACGGTGAGCCGGGTCAGCGTGCGCGCGAGCTGGATCGCGATCGAGCCGACGCCGCCGGCGCCGCCGATGATCAGCAGCGCCCGGCCCTCGCCGCCGCCGCAAGTCGGCTTTAGCCGACTTGCGCCAGTATAGTGCCGATCTCGGGCAGGCCCGAGATCGGTGCGCGCGAGCGCGAAGCGGCCGAACAGCATCTCCCACGCGGTGATCGTGGTGAGCGGCAGCGCGGCAGCCGCGGCGAAGTCGAGCGATTTCGGCTTCGCGCCGACGATGCGCTCGTCGACCAGATGAAACTCGCTGTTGGTGCCCGGGCGGATGATCGAGCCCGCGTACCAGACCGCGTCGCCGGCCTGGAACAGCGTCGCGTCCGCCCCGGTTGCCGCCACGATGCCGGTTGCGTCGAAGCCTAGGATCTTCGGCGCGCCGCCCTGCGGGTCGGCGCGCAGGCGCACCTTGGTGTCGACCGGATTGACCGAGACCGCCTTCACCTGCACCAGGAGGTCGCGTCCCGTCGGCGCCGGTCTCTCGATCTCGAGATCGATCAGCGCTTCAGGCTGGTCGATCGGCAGCGAACGCTTGTAGCCGACGGCGCGCATGGCGATGTCCCTGAGTCCGGCTTTTGGCCGGGCGGTTTCCAGCTTAGGATTTGAGCGCAATTTCGCCAGCGTGCAAGCTTGCGCGGCGCGCGTGCGGTGGGCAGCGTGGAGGGTGCGATGGGCAGGCTCGATGGCAAGACCGCGATCATTACCGGCGGCGCGCGCGGCATCGGGCTTGCGATCGCCAAGCGCTATGTCGCGGAGGGCGCGCGCGTCGTCATCGCCGACATCGACGAGGCGGCCGGCAAGGCCGCCGCCGCGGCGGTCGGCAACGCGGTGCGCTTCGTGCGCACCGATGTCGGCGCGGCCGGCGACGTGCGCAACGTGGTGGCGGAGGCCTGCGCGGCCGGCGACCTCGACATCCTGGTGAACAATGCCGGCATCATCCACACCGCCGACTTCCTCGACATTGCGGAAGCCGACTTCGATCGCGTGATCCGCGTCAATCTCAAGGGCATGTTCCTGATCGGGCAGGTGGCCGCGAAGCAGATGGTCGCGCAGGTCAAGGCCGGCAAGCCGCCCGGCGCGATCGTCAACATGAGCTCGGTCAATGCGCGCGTCGCGATCCCGAACCAGGTGCCGTATTGCGTCTCGAAGGGCGGCGTCGATCAGCTCACCAAGGTGATGGCGCTCGCGCTCGCGCCCTACGGCATCCGCGTGAACGCGATCGGGCCCGGCTCGATCATGACGGATATCCTCCGAGGCGTCGCGACCGACCAGGCGGCGCGCCATCGCCTGCTGTCGCGCACGCCGCTGGGACGCGTCGCCGATCCGGACGAGGTCGCTTCGGTCGCGGCGTTCCTCGCCTCGAGCGACGCGAGCTACCTCACCGGCGAGACCATCTTTGTCGACGGCGGCCGGCTCGCGCTGAACTACACCGTCCCGGTGAAGGAGTAGGCGCGCCGCAGAACCGTAGAGCCGTAGGGTGGGCAAAGCGCGTGCTCGCGAAGCGAGCGCGCGCGTGCCCACGCGTTTCGCGCCTCGTGTGTTGAAGTGTCCGCGTGGGCTTCGCGTTGGGGCGCGCATTCGGCGCGCCCCAATGCCGCTCAGCCCACCCTACAAGACCACGACGCCACTACGCGGCGCGCACGGTCGCCAGGAACCGGTCGACCTCGACCTTCAGGTGATTGCTCTCGCTCGAAAGCGACTGCGCCGAGGCCAGCACCTGCGCTGACGCCGCCCCGGTTTCGCCGGCGCCGCGATTGACGTCGGTGATGTTGGAGGCGACCTGCGCGGTGCCTTTGGCGGCTTCGCCGACATTGCGCGCGATCTCCTGCGTGGCGGCACCCTGCTCCTCGACCGCGGCCGCAATCGTCGAGGCGATCTGCGAGATGCGCCCGATCGTTCCGCCGATCTCCTTGATTGCCGTGACCGACTCCTGCGTCGCGGCCTGCATGCCGGCGATCTGCGTGCCGATCTCCTCGGTCGCCTTGCCGGTCTGCGCGGCGAGCGCCTTCACCTCGGAGGCAACGACCGCAAAGCCGCGGCCGGCCTCACCGGCGCGCGCCGCCTCGATCGTCGCGTTGAGCGCCAGCAGGTTGGTCTGCTCGGCGATCGCGGTGATCAGCTTCACCACGTCGCCGATGCGCCCGGCCGCCTGCGAAAGCTGATTGATGCGGCCGTCGGTCTGTTGCGCCTGCTTGACCGCGTCGCCGGCGATCTTCGCCGACTCCTGGACCTGGCGGCTGATCTCGTTCACCGACGAGGTCATCTCCTCGGTCGCCGAGGCGACCGATTGCACGTTGGCGGAGGCCTGCTCCGAGGCGGCCGCTACGGTGCCGGAAAGACCCTGCGTGACCTCCGCGGTCTTGCTCAGCGTGCCCGCCGCGGCTTCCAGCTCGGTCGAGGCGGACGACACGGTCTCGACGATGTTGCCGACCGCGGCCTGGAACTCGTCGGCGAGCCGGTGCATGTCGGCCTTGCGCTGCGCCGCCATGCGCCGCTCCGCCTCGGCCTGCTCCGCGCGCAGCCGCTCGGCCTCGATCATGCTGTCCTTGAAGACCTGCACGGCGCCGGCCATCGCGCCGATCTCGTCGTGCCGGCCGGTGCCCGGGACCTCGACGCTGGTATCGCCGGCGGCGAGCTTGCCCATCATGCCGGTCATCCGGCGCAGCGGCGGCACAATCGAGCGGACCGTAAAGAAGCCGATCGCGGCCGCAAGCGTCGTTCCGCAAGCCAGCAGGATCCACTGCATCCGGCTCAGGAACGACATGCCGTCCTGGACCTCATCGGCCTCCTGCGTCAGCATCTTCTTCTGGCTCGACTTGATGCCGCCGGAGCGCGTCCCGTCGGTCTGCTTCGGGCCGTCGACCAGGTCGAGAATCTTCAGCGCGCGCGGCGCGGCTTCGCTGACCAGGATGTGCACCGGCTCGTTCCATTGCGCCGATTCGCGGATCGCGAACATCTTCTCCGGCATCGACGCGAACTCCGCCCGCGTCTTGGCGATCGTCTCGAACGCGACCTTCTGGGTTGGGGTAAACATCGCCTGCTGCGTCTCGAGCGTCGCGTAGGCGCGCTCGAAACTCGCCCACAGCCGGGCGAACTCGTCCTTGTTCGCTTTGTCGCCGGAAAGCAGGAACATGCGCAGCTGTGCGGTCGCGGCTGCAAGATTGCCGCGGACATCCGCCATCGCCTTGAGCAGCCGCTTGCGCTCGGCCGTCGCCTCGAGCCGCTCCTCCTCGTCGAGCATCTTGCTGATCTCGGAGAAGATGAGCGTGGCGCGCGGCGCCGCCTCATTCACCAGGAATTTCGTGGCCGGGAAGGCGTCCGGCGTGAATGCGAGCGCCTCGGCCTTCTCCTGCGCAGCGCGGAACTCGGCGAGCAGCGCGCGCGCCTCGGTCCACTTGCGCTTGTTCTCGGGATCGGTGAAACGCTCGACCTTACGGTCGAATTCGGCTGCGGTCGCGTCGAGCTCTTTCCACATCGCGGCGCGATCGGCCTTGCCTTGCGGATTGCCGGTCAGCAGGTAACCGCGCAGCGTCGCAAGCGTCGAGTACAGATTGCCGACCAGCTCGGTGCTCTGCAGCGCGACCGGCACCCGCAGCGTGACCATGCGGTCGACAGTCGGCGTGACGCCGCCAACGACGTAGATGGTATAGATGACCGCGGTCGCGAGAACCGCGCAGAGCGCGCCAAAGCCCGCGATCAGGCGCCCGCCAATGTGCATGGATAAAAGCTTGGACATCGTCCATTCCCCGAGGATCGAGAGCTCCACGATCTTTGGGAACGCGCTTTAAACAAGTTCTTAATGCTAATAATGTGTTAATCGGAAGCTCGAGAGCGCAGAATCAATAAGCGCCAGATAATATTGTGTAGTTCACTCGTATTTCGATTCGCTATGACTTGTATCGACGCTGCGGCATTGCACCGGAAAAGAATTGCAACAACGAAGAGCTCCAGCCAGCACGCGGCAATCTGAGCTCCCATTCCGATATGAAAATCCTATGGGGCTAGAGCCGTAGGCAATTGCCTCGTCTTTAATCGCTGATCTTGCAGCGAACCCTCGATAGGACGGCCGTACGGTCAAACCCGTAGGGGGTTGTCCCTATGTGGTTGCTGCGCTCGCGCGAGTTGTGCAGGCCGATCGCGCGCACGCGGTGGGATATTTGCCGCCGGATGGCCGCCGGCGCCGGTCTCAGGCCGCCCGCTCCGCCGGCCCGCGATGCGCGGCACGGCCCTGGCGTCGCTCCGGCCCCCGATAGTCCGGATCGTCCGCCTTGCGCCGGTCCATCGGTCCGTTGCGCAGCGCGACGAAGAACGCCTCGACCTCCTGCGCGAGGCGCTCGGCTTGCGACACGACGTTGCCCGACGCGCCGAGCACCTGCTCGGCCGAGCGGCTCGCCTCGCCGATCGCGCCGTTCACCGAGGCGATGTTCGAGGCAAGCGTCTGCGTCCCGCTCGCCGCCATCTGGACGTTCTGGGTGATCTCGCGCGTTGCGGCGCCTTGCTCCTCGACCGCGCTTGCGATCGCGCTGGTGACCTCGTCGATCTGGCGCATCGCAGTGGCGATCTCCTTCACGGCGTCGACCGCGCTCTTGGTCGAGGTCTGGATGCCCTGGACCTGCTGGGCGATTTCCTCGGTCGCCTTTGCGGTCTGAGCCGCGAGGTTCTTTACTTCCGATGCCACCACGGCGAAACCGCGTCCGGCTTCGCCGGCGCGCGCGGCCTCGATCGTGGCGTTGAGCGCGAGCAGATTGGTCTGCGCCGCGATCGCCTGGATCAGGTCGACCACCGCGCCGATGCGCTGTCCGGCGGCCGACAAGCCCTCGATCTCCGTTGCCGAGCGCTCGGTAGTGCCGCCGGCCGCGCGCACGGACCGCGTCGCCTGCTTGACCTGTCGGCCGATCTCCTGGATCGAGCTGCCGAGCTCCTCCGCGGCCGCCGCAACCGTCTGCACGTTGGTCGCGGTCTGCTCGGCGGCGGCCGCCGCCGAGACCGACTGCGTCGACGCGTTCGAGGCGGTCTCGCTCATCCCCTGCGCGTTGTCGCGCATGCCGCCCGCGTCCTTCGCGACGATCGCGAGGATATCGCGCGACGACAGGCGGAACGCCTCGATCGCCATCTCCATGTTGCGCGTCAGCGCCTCCTTCTCGCGCCGCCCGGCCTCGATATAGACCGAGATCGCCAGATCCATGTCGAGCATGGCGGCGGTCAGGAAGGCGTCCATCATCGCGGCCTTCTTCTTCTTGCCTGCGATGATGCCGCCGCGCTGCTCCAGCGCCGTCATGACCGCCGCTACGATGAAGCTGTAGCCGCCGATATACCAGCGCGGCTCGAGCCCGAGCCGGTTGTGGGTCTCGCCGATCCGGGTGACCGACGCCGCGTAGGCCTCGCCGAACTCGGCGCTGGCGATCGCATCCCAGTGCTTGAGCTGCATCTCCTTGGCGTGGCGCATGTGCGCCGGGTCGCTGAACATCTTGCCGACCTCGGACGTGCTCGCCACGAGCCGGTAGAAACCGTCGAGAACCTCCGGCAGGATTTTCGCGATCAACGGCCGCATCTCGCGCAGCGTTGCACGTTTCGTTTCGTCCATTCCAATGAACGCGAGACGGGATTTTACGTCGGCGTAGCTCTCTGACATTTTTCGAGTCCCATTGATCAAGGGTCTGGGATCGATGCGGCGCGAACGCGCGATGCAGCGAATGGAACTCAGATGACGTTAGAGTTATTAACCGTGTTTTACCTGAGGTAAAATATGTTCGTACGTACAACTACAATTGAAAATTTTCGTTATGTCGACCGACGAACGGTCTGTTTGATTATCTAGCCTTGAATACCTTAATCCCGAAAATATTCCGGCGCATGTGAAATCAGCGAGCGAGAACGCCCTGCGAGGATTTCTACGTAATGCATTCTCACGATAAAATGCCGGCCTGCGCGTGACGCACAGGCCAGCGAGACATGCTTGCTGCGAAGCCGCGCGCCAGCGCGGCGGCAGGAATCACTCGCCCTTGTTTTCCGGCTTGCCGCCAAGCTGCTTCAGCTTCGCGAACACGGTCGAGACGTCGAGCTCGTCGCCTTGCGGCTTCGGATGCTCGGCCTCGGCCTTGGCCTCGGCTTGCGCGGTCGTGACCGCGGCCGGCAGCAGCGTCGCGCCGCGCTCCTCCACCACCGGGCGCTCCTTGGCGGCGCGCGCGACCTCGAAGTCGAGATCGATCTGCGTGCACAGGCCGAGCGTCACCGGGTCGAGCGGCTGCAGCTGCGCGGCGTTCCAGTGGGTGCGCTCGCGAATGCCCTGAATGGTCGACTTGGTGGTGCCGACCAGGCGCATGATCTGCGCGTCCTTGAGCTCCGGATGGTTGCGCACCAGCCACAGGATCGCGTTCGGCCGGTCCTGCCGGCGCGACACCGGCGTATAGCGCGGGCCCTTCTTCTTCTTCGCCTCCGGGAGCCGGACCTTCGGGTCCGACATGTGCAGCCGCTCGTCCGGATTGGCCTCGGCCTTCTCGATCTCCTCGCGCGTCAGCTGGCCGGTGAGGACCGGGTCGAGACCCTTGATGCCCTGCGCCGAGTCGCCGTCGGCGATCGCCTTCACCTCGAGCGGGTGCAGCTTGCAGAAATCGGCGATCTGGTCGAACGACAGCGCGGTGTTCTCCACGAGCCAGACGGCGGTTGCCTTCGGCATCAGTGGCGTGCTCATGGCAAATCTCCTCTGCGCTCCGCCCGCCCTCCGGGCGAAGCCTGTTGTCATCCTGGATGACGGGAATGGCCGCAATATAGTTATCCACCCCCGTTCTGTCCAATCTTCTCGTGCTTGACAGGGCTGGACGGGGCGGCCCATCTGCGGCCGGAACCCGTTCGTTTTGCAGGCAAAACGCCCGAAAAGGCAGTCCCGATGGCCGTCTACACCGATGTTTCGGCGGAGGACCTAGCCGACTTTCTCGCCGACTACGCGCTGGGCGAGCTCCTTTCCTACAAGGGCATCGCCGAGGGGGTGGAGAACTCGAATTTCCTGGTCCACACCACGCGCGGCTACTTCATCCTGACGCTCTATGAAAAGCGCGTCGCGCCGGAGGACCTCCCGTTCTTCCTCGCGCTGATGGAGCATCTCGCCTCCCGCGGCATCACCTGCCCGCAACCGGTGAAGAACCAGAAAGGCGACATGCTCGGTTTCGTCGCCGGGCGACCGGCGGCGCTGGTCACCTTCCTCGACGGCATGTGGATCCGCCGCCCCGCCGCAAACCACTGCGCCGCGCTCGGCGAGGCGCTCGCGCGGCTGCATCTTGCCGGCGCGGACTTCCCGCTGCGGCGGCGCAATGCGCTGTCGGCCGACGGCTGGCGCCCTCTGTACGTCGCCTCGGCGGCCGGTGCCGACACGGTGCAGCCGGGCCTGCGTGACGCGATCGAGAAGGAGCTGACCCTGCTCGAAGGCGCCTGGCCGTCGGGGCTGCCGGAAGGCGTGATCCACGCCGACCTGTTTCCCGACAACGTGTTCTTTCTCGGCGACAAGCTTTCCGGGCTGATCGACTTCTATTTCGCCTGCACCGACACGCTCGCCTATGACGTCGCGATCTGCCTCAACGCGTGGTGC
>Ga0187784_10001275_pt1 | contig 19891 bp, 22 predicted proteins | sample 1015_SJ02_MP15_2_FD_132964 | JGI IMG/M metagenome (GOLD analysis project Ga0187784, IMG submission 132964) | Tropical peat soil microbial communities from peatlands in Department of Meta, Colombia - 1015_SJ02_MP15_20_MG | ecosystem: Environmental > Terrestrial > Soil > Wetlands > Peat | place...
GAGATCATCTACTTCTAGGCGCCGGCTTCGGGCGCTCGCGTTCGGACGGGTCATGCCCGGGCGGCTCGCGGCGAGATGGGCCGGCGGTCAAGAGCCTGTGGCGGCCATCCGCCGCATTGCCTTGGCGTAGAGGACCGGCGCCAACGTGCGGGCGAAGGGCGCCACGAGAGGGAGCCGGGCCGCGTTGATGTCCAGGCGCGGCCCGCCCATGCGGTCCGCCGTGAGCGCGGCCACCTGCTCGGCCGTGCGGCGAACCAGGCGGGGCGGGCGCGAGCCTCCGTCCTCGTTGCCCGACAGGCCCATCGCGGTGGGCACCCACCCCGGGTAGAGCAGGTGCACGTGCACGCCGCGGGGCGCCACCTCGTGGGCTACGGACTCGCTGAACGCCGAGACCGCCGCCTTCGAGGCGGCGTAGGCACCTTGGCGCGGCTCGGGCGCCCGCACGGCATCTGACGAGACGTTCACGACGATGCCCCGGCCGCGCTCGACCATGGCGGGGAGGACGGCCAGCGTCCCGGTGACCACGGCGAAGAAGTTGACGTCGAACACACTCCGCACGGTGCCGGCGTCGCCCCCGGGCGCGGGCAGCGTGAGCCCGATGCCGGCGTCGTTCACCAGGATGTCGAGGTGGCCGTGCTCCGCCTCGACCGCGGCGAGTGCCCGCTCGTAGGCCTCCGCGTCGGCCACGTCGCATGCCACGGTCGTGCTGCCCGCCCGCCGCCGGGCCAGCTCGGGTGCCAGCTCGGCCAGCAGGCCAGCACGACGCGCCAGTCCCACCACGAGCGCACCGCGCTCGGCCAGCGCCAGGGCGATGGCGCGGCCGATGCCTGACGAGGCACCTGTGACCACGGCCACCTGGCCGTCGAAGCGTGGGGAGTGGCGGCGCGTCAGTCGGTCCCCATGCGCTCGGTGATCCATCGCGCCAGCTCGGCCACCGTCTCGCGGGTGAGTGGCGCGGCCGCCAGGTCCACCAGGCGCCGGGCTGTGACCTCTCCGTCCTCGTCACCGGGGGGCGGTCGCCACGGGTGGCCGTTGCGATGGCAGAACTCGATGGTGGCCACCAACGCCACCGGCAGGTTCCCGTCCCGCAGCGGGTGGTTCTTCACCAGGTGGGCGCAGAGCACGGCCGCCTTGAGCGCGAAGTCAGGGTAGAAGTCCTCACCGCCGAAGCTGGCCAGGGGCGCGTGCAGCGCGGAGTCCGCCAGGTGCAGGCTCGACTCGGTGGCAATGCGCTTCGCCGGGATCTCGAGGACGGCTTCGGCGATGAGCAGGAAGTCGGCCAGCTCGAGTGGTCGCACCGTGTCGGGTTCGGTCTGCAGCGGTGTGCCGGAAGTCACTGTCGCAACCGGTCCAGGGCGCGTTCGTTCTGGCGGATGATGCCGGCGAGGCGGATGTAGAAGGCTCGGTCCGCCCGGCGGCGCCGCACGGCGCCGTTGAGTGTGGGGCGCCTTCGGGCTCCGGTGTCCGTCGGTACCCTCCTGGCTCTCCCTTGGTCGGAGTGGCCGGCCGAGCCGTCGGTGTGCTCCGGTTCCACGGCGTGATCCTACGGGTCGGTTCCCGCCCCTCGGCGCGCGGCGAGCGTGCCGAGGTTGGTGACCGTGTTCCAGTTGCGGGTAGTGCCGAGCACGCCCAACCGCCGCTCGAGGAAGTTGCCCGAGTACTTCGTCCTCGCGTAGCCGTCTGGTGTGTGCACGTAGACCTCACGGCCGTGGACCACGAGGGCGTCGCGGCCACTCGGTGGCAGGTCGAGCGCGGCCAGCGCGGAGGCCGCCGGCTTCGCGGCCAGGAAGGTCACGTGGTGGCGGGTGGGGTCGGCACCGGCCGCGGGGAACAGGCTCGACGCGGCGATGCGTGCCAGATCGGCCCCTGTCCGCAGGATGACGGCGGGAGAGGCGCCGAAGTCGGCGGCCAGCTGCCCCTCGATGGCGGCGACGAGCCCCTTCTCGCTGCGCCCGGTGAGCGAGAACACCACGTTGCCGCTCTGGAGGTAGGTGGCGACGTCGCGGCACCCCAGCTGCTCGAACGACGCCCGCAGCTCGCCCATGACGAGGCGGCCGTGACCGGCGACGTTGACGCTTCGCAGCAGGGCGACGTAGCGCGCCATCCCGGCAAGTTACCCGTCCGTCCCGCGTCGCACGCGGAACCGAAAGAGGTCGACGGCCGGCGGCACCCCCTCGGCCAGGTCGGCCAGGAGCTCGCCGACGAGGGGTCCGAACTTGAAGCCATGGCCGCTGCTGCCGCAGCCGATCACCACCCGGCCCACGCGGTCGAGCACGAAGTCGCCGTTCGCACTGTTGTCGTACACGCACCGTTCCGTGGCCAGAGGTTCGGGGTGGAGGCCGGGGAGGAGGCGTCGCACGGCGTCGCTCAACGCGCCCAGCAGCGCCCGGTCGTCGGGGGGCGGCGCGCCGTGCTCGAGCTGATCGGGTGTGAGCGGCACGCCCGGCACGTGCTGGGACACCTTGAAGGTGCCGCCGTGCGGGGCACCCCCGGGCACGGGCAACCCGTAGACCATGTCCTCGCCCCACTCGATGAAGACAGGCAGCGCGGGTTCCTCGTGGCCGGGGGCCGGACCGAAGTAGGCGACCTGCGGCGCCGAGGGTGGTGCAGCGACGGCGTGCCCGCCGCCGACCAACCCGAGCGTCCATGGTCCGGCACACACGACCGCGACGTCAGCGTCGAAGCGACGGCCGTCTTCGGTCGTGACGGTGACGGCCCCACCGCGCTCGTGCACCAGTGACGCTCGCGTCCGGGTCCGCAGCTCGAAGTCAGCGGTCTCGCAGAGCGCACGGAGGCACTCGTCCGCCGCCAGCACGCCCGAGGACGGCTCGAAGAGCACCGCAGCGCGCGCCGCGATCTGGGGGAACCTCTGGCGCACCTCGTCGGGGGAGAGCCACTCGGCAGGCACGCCGGCCGAGGCGAGGGCCCCCGCCACGGCGCGCAGTGCCGCCTCGTCGCCGAGGCTCGCTTGCCCGGTCCGGTGCAGGAGGTGCCGTCCCGACGCCGCCGCCAGCCCCTGCCAGAGGTCGGCGGCCCGGCGGGCCATGTCGACGTGGTGTGCCTCGGGGTAGCCGAGCCGGAAGACGCGCGCCCCGCCCTTGGAGCCGGACCAGTCGTGACCGACGGCGGGACCCGCCTCGAGGACCTCGACCTCCCATCCGCGCCGGGACAGTGCCCAGGCAGCCGACAGGCCGAAGACGCCGGCGCCGACCACGGTGCAGCGGCGTCCGGCGGGCACGGCATGGGTCATGGATCACGCATCATACGGACGCCCTCTGCAGCAGTACGCTCGCATGCGGTGACGACCAGGACGAACGCGTCGATCTCCGTGCGCGACGCGTCGGCCCCGGCTCCCGACGTGGGCGACGAGGGGCTCCGCCGCAGCCGGCACGCCACGATCGCCGCCTGGGGGCCCCCGCTCGCGCGGCTGCGTCCCGCCGCTCGGAGGGTCGGTCGTCACGTCGCCGTGCTGGCCGCCTTCACGGTCCCCTCGGTCGTGCTCTGGTGGCACGTGTGGACAGGGCACCCGGCCTCGACGCTGACCTGCGGGTGTGGCGACCCCGCCCAGCAGGTCTGGTTCACCGCGTGGCCCGCCTGGGCCATCGCCCACGCCCACGACCTCTTCTTCTCGGACGTGGTCAACGTGCCGGACGGCGCCAACCTTCTCTCGAACACCTCCGGGACCCTCGTCGGCGCCGTGCTCGCCCCGGTGACGTGGCTGTGGGGGCCGGTGGTGGCCACCAACGTGGCCCTGACGCTCGCGCCCGCGCTGAGCGCGTGGGGCTGCTACGTCGCGGTGCGACGCCTGGTTCTGTGGAGGCCGGCCGCCATCCCCGCCGCGTTGGTGTACGGCTACTCGGCGGCCGTCGTCACGTCGCTCGCCTTGGGGCACGTGTCGGTGAGCGTCCTCGCGGTCCCCCCGCTACTGTTCGTGGCCCTCTACGAGATCGTGGTCGTCCAAGAGCGCACCGTCTGGCGCGACGGGTTGGTCCTGGCCACGCTGCTCGTCGTGCAGTTCTTCATCTCGCCCGAGGTGCTCGTCATGTGCCTGCTGTTCTGCGCCGTGGGCCTCGTCGCCGTGGTGGCGGCGGGCTGGCGTCAGGTACCGGCCCGCGTCGGGCACGCGCTGCCCGCCCTCGGCATCGGAGCCGGGATCGCCGCCGTGGTGCTGGCCTACCCGACCTGGTACGGGCTGGCGGGGCCCCAGGCGGTGGACGGCGTCCTCTTCTCCGCCGCGCCCGTGTCGGGGGTGGCGCTCTCGGGGGTCGTCTGGCCAGGGGCCTACGCGGCCGCCGCCGACGCGTTCATGCGCTTCGGCGGGTACCTGGGCCGCAGCGGACCGCCCCCGGACTACCTCGGCGGCGGGCTGGTGGCCGTCGTCGTTGCCTCGGTGGTGGTGGCACGCCGGCGCCTGCTCACCTGGATCCTGTTGCTCCTCGCCCTGGTGGCCCTCTGGTTGTCGCTCGGGTCGGTGCTCACCGGGGTGCCGTCGTGGCTGACCCGCGTCTGGCTGCCCTGGAGGATCCTGTCCTCACTGCCCGTCCTCCGGGAGATCGTGCCCGACCAGTTCGCGCCGTTCCTCTCCCTGTTCGTGGCCTTCCTGGTCGCTGTCGGGCTCAACGCCTTTGCCGGGATGCACCGGCGGCGCGGTTCGTGGGTCCCGACGCGGCCGTTCGGGGTCGTCAGCGCCGTGACCGCCGGGGTGGCGGTGTTGGCGCTCGCGCCGGTCGTGGCCACGTTCGACATCCCCTACCGGGTGGTGCAGGTGCACATCCCGCCCTACGTGAGCGAGGTGGGGCCGACGCTGCCGGCCGGCGCCGTCCTGCTCACCGTGCCGTTCGCGTCCTCCGGGTCGAGCGCTGCCATGCTCTGGCAGGCGGAGAGCGCCATGCACTGGAGCCTGGCCGGCGCCGCGCTCAAGACGCCCGGGCCCCTCGGGGGCCCGGTGCAGCAGGGTGCGCCGGGCTCGGCCCGCCGGATCCTGAGCGACCTCACCGTCCCGGGCTCGCCCCTGCCGACGGGGACGCAGGCCCAGCTGCTCCGGGTACGCCGCGCCTTGCTCAGTTGGCGGGTGGGCGAAGTGGTCATCGCCGGGGTCAGCCGCGACCCGGTGTACACCTCGGGGTTCTTCACCATGGCCCTGGGCACGGCGCCGCGCTTCGAGCACCAGGCCTGGGTGTGGACGCTGGCGCACGGTGTGGCACCGGCCGCGCCGGCGACGGGCGCGTCGCTGGCCGCGTGCAGGGCGGAGGCGGTGACGCCGGGGGAGCGGGGGGATCCGCTCGCCATGTCGCGGTGCGTGCTCGCCGGGGCCACCAGCACCTGATGCGGCCGATCCTCCACCTCTCCATCCCGGTGCGCGACCTCGACGAGGCGCTCGACTTCTACGTGCACATGCTCGGGTGCCGGCGCGCACGGCGCCGGGAGGAGTTCGCCGACGTCTGGTTCTACGGCATGCAGGTCACGCTCCAGCACCGCCCGGAGGAAGCGGCCAGGGCCCAACCGGGTGGTACGCGGCACTTCGGGGTCACGCTCGGTCGCGCCGACTTCGACGAGCTCGTGGCGCACCTCCTCGAGCACGATGCGCGGTGGCTCGTGCCGGTCACCACGGACGACGCCGGGCTCCGCACCGAGCAGACCAAGGGCAAGATCGCCGACCCGAGCGGCAACGTGATCGAGCTCAAGACCTACCGCGACGCCGCCGCGGCGCTCGAGATTCCATCGCTCTGAGCGGCAGGGTCGCTGACCGTCGCCCGCGCTGACCGTCGTGGCCTACGGTGTCGGCCCGGGGATGCAGCGGACGCGGCCGGACTGGCGAGAGGAGCACGGTGGGAGCGAGCGACGTGAGCGGGGACGACCGCACGGCGCGCCAGGACGGGCGCGCCCTCGACCAGCTGCGGCCGGTCAGCTTCGAGCGCGACTACACGGTGATGGCGCCGGGGTCGGTGTTGGTGGCCTTCGGGCGCACCAAGGTGCTGTGCACGGCTTCGGTGGAGGAGAGGGTCCCGCCCTGGATGCGCGGCACCGGCCGGGGCTGGGTGACGGCCGAGTACTCGATGTTGCCCGGTTCGACGCCCGAGCGGGCCTCCCGGGAGGCGGCCAAGGGCAAGCAATCGGGGCGGACCCAGGAGATCCAGCGCCTCATCGCTCGCTCGCTGCGCGCCGTGTGCGACCTGGTCACCCTGGGCGAGGTGCAGATCACCGTGGACTGCGACGCGCTCCAGGCTGACGGTGGCACCCGCACGGCCTCCATCTGCGGCGCCTACGTCGCCCTGCACGACGCCTGCACCCGTCTCGTGCAGGCCGGCACCATCTCGACGCATCCCCTCACCGACTCGGTGGCGGCCGTCTCGGTGGGGATCGTCGACGGCGTGCCCATGCTCGACCTGCCCTACGGCGAGGACTCGCGGGCCGAGGTCGATATGAACGTGGTCATGACCGGGGCGGGCCGCTTCGTCGAGGTGCAGGGCACCGCCGAGGGCATGGCCTTCACCCGGGGTGAGCTCGATACGCTTCTCGGCCTGGCCGAGGACGGCATCAAGGAGCTGACCGGCCTGCAGGCGGCGGTGCTGGCCGAGGCCCCGGTCCGGCGGTGAGCCCGGAGCCCCTCCGGCTGGTCCTGGCCTCGGCCAACCCCGACAAGGCCCGGGAGATCGCGGGGGTGCTCTCGGCCGCGCTCGAGGTGGAGCTGCTGCCGCGGCCGGCCGGCGAGCCCGAAGTGGTCGAGGACGCCGACACGCTGCTCGGCAACGCCCGCCTCAAGGCCCGGGCCCTGGCCGAGTCCACCGGCGTCGCCGCCGTGGCCGACGACACCGGCCTCGAGGTCGACGCGCTGGACGGCGCGCCGGGCGTCTTCTCGGCCCGCTACGCCGGTGAGGACGCCACCTACGCCGACAACGTGGCCAAGCTGCTCCGCGAGCTGGCGGCGCGCCATGGCGCCGGCGGGGCGCGCACCGCGCGCTTCAAGACGGTGGCCCTGGTGGCCTTCCCCGACGGGTCCGAGGTCTGGGCCGAGGGCGCGGTCGAGGGCACGATCACGGCCGCGCCCCGGGGCGACCGGGGCTTCGGCTACGACCCCGTCTTCGCGCCGGCGCCGGCCGAAGGGGGCGACGGCCGCACCTTCGCCCAGATGGAGCCGGCCGAAAAGCACGCCATCTCGCACCGCGGCCGCGCCTTTCGGGCCCTGGCGCAGCGACTGGCCGAGCACGAGGCGGCGGCGCCCCCGGCCTGAGCGTGCCTGGCCCGGGGCGGGTCAGCGGCGCTCAGGCGCCGAGGAGGACGGCGGCGAGCTCCCGGTAGGCGGCCAGCGGGAACTGGTCGAACGGCGCCACCACCTGGACGCACACGTGGTCCGCGCCCGCGTCGCGGTGCTCGCCGATGCGACGGGCGATGCTGGGGGCGTCCCCCCAGGGGATGAGGGCATCGATGAGCCGGTCGCTGCCACCACCGGCCAAGTCGTCGTCACCGAAGCCGAAGCGGCGCACGTTGGTGGCGTAGTTGGGCAACGCCAGGTAGCCGCTGGCGTAGGTGCGGGCCGCCTCGCGGGCTCGCACCGGGTCGGTCTCGAGCACCACGGCCACCTCGGGGGCGAGCAGCGGGCCGGGGCCGAGGATGGCGCGGGCGTACGCCGTGTGCTCGACGGGGACGAAGTAGGGGTGGGCACCGACCGCCCGGCCCGCCGCCAGCTCGAGCATGCGCGGCCCGAGCGCGGCCAAGACCCGCCGCCCGGGCGGTACCGGCGTGTCCATGGCGTCGAGGGCGTCGAGGAACGCCACCATGCGCGAGTACGGCTTGGCGTAGTCGGGCACCAACACGTGGTGGCTGGCGCCCAGCCCGAGGAGGAACCGGCCCGGGAAGCGCTGCTCGAGCGCGACCACGGGGGGGACCAGCTCCTCGGGCGTCCCGGCCCAGATGCTCACCACGCCGCTGGCCACCACCATGCGGTTCGTCCTCTCGAGGAGCCGCTCGAAGTGGGGGCTGAGGCCGCGGTCGTAGCGGCCCGACGACCACGCGGCCCCGTACCCGAGCGCCTCCACTTCGGCCGCGGCGTCGGTCTCCTGCTCGTCGGGCACCCGCCACGAGCCGCTCCACCAGATGCCGATCGGCCCGAGGTCGGCCGCGGTCGTCACGCCCTCAGCTCCTCGTCGGCTCCCGCCGCGGCCTCGGTGCCGGCCTGCGCGTCGGCCCTGGCCTCCGCGTTCGCCTCGGCCTCCGCGTCGGCCCTGGCCTCCGCGTTCGCCTCGGCCTCCGCGTCGGCCCTGGCCTCGGCGTTGGCCTCCGCCTTGGCTCTGGCCTTGCGCAGGTGGCGCACGCCGGCCTCGAGGGACTGCTTGATCAGGCGGTCGTTGTCCTTCGAGATGAAGGCGTGCACGCGCTTCTCGAGGAGCCGGCGGGTGACGGGGTTGAAGGCGCGGTACGTCTCGGAGAAGTGCACGCGGGTCCTCCCGCCGCCGAGGTCCTCCAAGCGGGTCCTGCCCTCGGCCTCCGACCAGAGCGGCCGTCCCACGGCGTTGTACTTCCACGACACCTTGGGCTCCACGTCGGTGAGCCACTCCCAGGACTGGCCCCGGCCGCCGGTGAGGAGATAGCGCGGCACGCGGAAGGTGCAGTGGCGTACCAGGCCCTCACCGGTCTCGTCACCGGGGTGGAGGATGTCGATGGTCACGTCCCCGTTCTCGGTGTGCGGGACGCGAGCCCAGAACAGCTGCCACAGCTCGTCCACCGTGGCGTCGATGTCGACGTGGTAGCGGTGCTCCTGCACCGGTTCACCATATCCCCGGGCGGTGGCGGGCGAGGGGTGCGAAACGAGGCGGGGGGAGTGCGGTGTGTGCCGCCCGGTATGGTCGGCGACGTGGGAAGCGCCCGTCGTCGATGGCGTCGATGGCGTCGATGGCGTCGTCGGCGGAGCGGGGGGCGGAGCCGGTGAAGCTGGCCTTCGTGGTGCCGCGCTACGGGAGCGACGTGCGGGGCGGCGCGGAGACCGGCGCGCGCCTGCTGGCCGAGCACCTGGTGGCCGACCAGGGCTGGGACGTCGAGGTGCTGACCACGTGTGCCCGCGACGCCATCACGTGGCAGGACGAGCTGCCGCCGGGCACGACCACCCTCAACGGGGTCCGGGTGCACCGGGTCGAGTCCGAAGCGGGCCGCGACCCGGGTTTCCACCCGTTGTGGGCCCGCCTGCGCGAGGACCCGGGGTCCGCGTCGGCCGAGGACATGGAGCGCTGGGTCGACCTGCAGGGGCCGCGGTCGCCGGCGTTGCTCGAGGCAGTGGCGAGCAGCGATGCGGACGTGCTCGCCTTCTACCCGTACCTGTACTACCCGACGGTGCGAGGGCTGCCGTTGGTGCGCGACCGGTCGGTCCTGCACCCGGCGGCCCACGAGGAGCCGGCGCTCCACCTGCCGATCTTCGACGAGCTGTTCACCTGCTGCCGGGCGTTCGCCTTCCACAGCGCCAGCGAACGTGCGCTGGTCCAGGCCCGCTTCGGCGTGGCAGCCACGCCACAGGTGCTCGCCGGGCTCGGGGTGGAGGAGCCCGCGACGCCCCCCGGGGTGACCGAGGCGGCTGCGGCGCGTGCCGCCTGGGGCCTGGGCGAGGTGCCGTTCCTGGTCTGCGTGGGGCGGGTGGACGACCAGAAGGGGACGGGCATGCTGTGGCGCTTCTTCCGGGCCTACAAGGAGCGGCACCCGGGGCCGCTGCGGCTCGTGCTGGTCGGCCAGGTGGTGGACGCGCCCGAGGCGGCCGACGACATCGTGGTGACCGGAACGGTCGACGATGAGGACAAGTGGGACCTCATGCGCGCGGCCCGCGCCCTGGTCGCACCCTCACCGCACGAGTCGTTCTCCCTCACCGTGGTGGAGGCCTTCACGGCCGGGGTGCCGGTGCTCGTCAACGCTGCATGCGGCGCCACCCGAGAGCACTGCGAGCGGTCGGGCGGTGGCCTGTGGTTCGGCGACTACGCCGGGTTCGAGGCAGCCGTCGAGCTCCTCGCGACCGACGACGTCGCCCGCGTCACCATGGCTCGCCACGGCCGCCGCTACGTCGAGGCCAACTACGCGTGGCCGGTGGTGCTGGACCGCTACTGCTCGTTCCTGGAGCGCTTCGTCGCTCAGGGAAAGGGAGTGCCGTAGCGCTCCCGGTGCGCCTTCTGCGTGACCGGTCGCCGGCGCGGCCGGCCGGGCGGCACCGAGGGATGCCCCAGGGGGATGACCGCCATGGGCTCGACCTCAGAGGGCAGCCCGAGCAGCTGCGAGAGCTCGTGGCCCCCGAGCACCGGCAGCGTGGTGAGTGTGGAGCCCAACCCGAGCGCGTGGGCCGCGAGCAGCAGGTTCTGCACCGCCGGGAACACCGAGGCAGGGAGGGACGGCCCGAAGGTCAGGCGGGCGTCGCCGCACACCACGACCAACACGGGTGCGCCGGCGATGCCGCCCATGGCACCGTGATCGACGTCGTGCAGGAGGGCGGGGGACAGGCGCTGCTCCTCGAGCGCCCGGGCACCGCCCCGCCACAGCCGTGCCGTGAGCTCACCGATGGCAGCTCGCGCGGCCGGGTCCCGCACGACGACGAAGGCAAAGGGCTGGCTGTTCTCGGCGCTCGGCGCGTGCGTGGCCGCGGTCAGGATGCGGGCAATCGTCTCGTCGTCGACGTCTTCGGGGAGGAAGGAACGGGTCGCTCGTTGGGTGTGCACCACCTCGAAGAAGTCGGGCATGGCGGGCCGATGGTACCGAGGTGCGCCGGCCGCCGCTGCTCCGTCCTCGCTGCGCTCCACGCGCCGGATTGGGCGCCGCCGGGGTGACCCGCTACCTTGGGCGCCGCGTCGGCCGGGCGGCCGGTCGCCACGACGACGTGTACCCGGACCGGGCGCAGGCGGAGAGGAGGCTGACGGTGGTGGACGACGCCGCATCGATCGCGGAGGTGCTCGAGGGGATCATCGACCAGCCGACCGGCACGTCCAAGGTGGTTGTCGAGCGGGGGCCGGTGCAGCACTTCGCCGACGCCGTGCTGAGTACGAGCTCGATCTACCACAATCCCGAGGTGGCCCAGGTGGCCGGCTTCGACAACATCCCGGCCCCCCCGACGTGGCCCTTCGCCATGGAGTTCTCGGGCAGGTTCGACGAGCTGCAGACCGGCGCCGCCGTCGAGAACCCGATGGGCCGGGCCATGGGGCAGCTCATGGCCAAGGGCGGCCTCATCCTCCACGGGGAGCAGGAGTTCGTCTACCACCGGCCCGTCCTCGTGGGCGACGTGCTGGTGGGGGAGGGCAAGATCGCCGACGCCTACCAGAAGGAGTCGGGGGGCCGCACGATGACGTTCATCGTGACCGAGACCGAATGGAGCGACGACAGGTCCGGCGAGCCGGTGGTGACGGTGCGCTCCAACATCATCCACCGGGCCTGACGGCGCCCGGAGGCCGCAACGACACGTCCGACGGGCACCGGGGGTCCGCCGCAATCGACGGGAGATGGAGAGATGGGTGAGAGCAAGCTGAACTTCGACGACGTGCAGGTGGGCGACGAGGCGCCAGTGCTCACGCACACGCTCACCCGGACGGACCTCGTCAGGTACGCCGGGGCATCGGGCGACTTCAACCCGATGCACCACGACGAGGTCAAGGCGCAGGCCGCGGGTCAGCCGAGCGTGTTCGGCCACGGGATGTTCTCCATGGGCTTCCTCGGCTCGGCGCTGACCGACTACGTGGGAGTGGGGAACGTGGTCCGCTACCAGGTGCGTTTCGCCCGCCAGACCTGGCCCGACGAGCAGCTCTCCACCAGGATCGTCGTCACGGCCAAGCGCCACGAGTACGGCAGGCAATTGGTGGACATGGACGTCGCCCTCTCCAACGCCGAGGGCGAGAACAAGGTGGTCGGACAGGCCACCGCCGCCCTGCCCTAGGCGGCCAGCCCGGCACCGCCCGCGGGCGAGCACGCTCCCGTCGACAACCCGACTCGGAACGACACCTAGGAGGGCGAGGCCCGGCGCTCGGGCTCGAAGCGCAGGGGCAGCCGGGCCGGCCCCCAGATGCCGAAGGTCGAGGGCTTCCAGGCGACCTCGCCGTCGACGGCCAGCCCGCGCAAGCGGCGGGCCAGCAGGGGCAGTGCCTCTTGGAGCTCCGCCCGTGCCAGTGCCGAGCCCATGCAGTGGTGGACCCCCGCGCCGAAGGTGATCTGCGCCGTGGTGCGCTCCTTTGTGATGTCGAAGACGTCGGGGTCCTCGAAGGCCTCGGGGTCACGGTTGGCGCCGGCCAGCGAGGTGGCCACGAACGTGCCCGCCGGGAACAGGACGCCGCGGTAGACGACGTCTTCGGCCGCCACCCGCGCCGTGCCCCGCACGGCACCGAGGTAGCGCATCGACTCCTCGACGGCACGGCCGGCCAGCTCGGGGTGCTCGGCCAGCAGCGCCCACTGGTCGGGGTGCTCGGCGAAGAGGGCGACCGAACAGGCGAGCTGGTTGCGGGTGGTGTCGGTGCCCGCCATGAGCACCGCCTGGGCCAGCATCGTCATCTCGTCGGTCGAGAGGCGGTCGCCCTCCTCCTCGATCGCGATGAGGTCGCTCAGCAGGTCCTCACGCGGCTCGGCCCGGCGGGCCGCGATCAGGTCGTTGACGTACGCGGTCAGCTCGGCCCCCGCCCGCTCTATCAGGGGGCGGTCCACGGCCAGGTTGTTGTTGAAGATGCGGAAGATGTCGGTGGCCCAACCCGAGAACAGCTGCCAGTCCTCGGGTGGTGCCCCGAGGAGTTGGCAGATGATGTGGATCGGGTAGGGCTCGCAGACGTCGGCCACCAGCTCGCAGTGGCCCGAGCCGGCGACGGGGTCCAACAACCCGTTGACGACGGCCCGCATGGCGGGCCGGAGGCGGCTGGCCGCCGCCGGTGTGAAGGCCGGCGCCACCAGGCGGCGCAGCCGGGCGTGAGGCGGGCCTTCCATCGACAGGATCGATTCGCCGCGCTCCTCGCCGTAGCTCGAGCCCTCCATCTCGGGCGACCGGGTGATCACCGAGAGCGCCGAGTGGAAGCGCTGGTCGCGCAGGATCGCCGTGACGTCGTCGAGGCGCGTCACCACGTAGCCGGCTTCCGTGCGCGCCAACCAGTGCTCGGCTCGAGCGGCGCGGATGGCGTCGAGCGCTTCGAGCCGCTCGAGCCCCACCGTGTCGAGGAAGGGCAAGTCCAGCTCGGTGACGGCCTGCGGCGCGGCGGTGGCGCTCATCGGGTCTCCGGCGACGCGGGCTGGCGCAGTGCTGGATGACTCTTGGCCATGAAGCGCAGGAGCAGTGCCTTGGGGGTCAGGTACGCCACTCCGGCGGCGGCCCGGTTGGCCGCACCGGGGATGACCACGGACCGCCCGGCGTCGAGTCCCTCCACCGCGGCCGCGGCGACTTCCTCGGCGGGCACCCACATGAAGCGGGGCAGCGTCTGCGCGGCTTCCTCGTCGCTCATGCCCGCTGCCTCGACGAAGCCGCTCTCCACCGGTCCGGGGCACAGCGCGGTCACGGTCACGCCCGCGCCGCGCAGCTCGGCCCCGAGCGCGCGCGAGTACGAAAGGACGAAGGCCTTCGACGCGCCGTACCCGGCCTGTCCGGGCAGGGGCTGGAACGCGGCCGTCGACGCCGTGTTGAGGACGGCGCCGCGGCGTCGCGTGGCCATGCCCGGGACGAAGAGCGTGCAGAGGTCGAGCACGGCCTCGACGTCCGTGCGCACCATGGCGAGCTCGCGGGCCCGGTCCGCCCGGTGCACCGGGCCCATCGTCGAGAAGCCGGCGTTGTTCACCAGGATGTCTGGGGTCAGGCCCAGGGCATCCACCTTGTCGGGCAGGGCCGCACGCGCATCGGCGTCGGTCAGGTCGACCGCCATCACCTCGGCGCGCACGCCGTGCGCGTGGGCGAGGTCTTCGGCCAGGGTCCGGAGCCGGTCCTCGCGCCGGGCGATGAGCGTGAGGCCGTAGTTGCGCCGAGCGAGCTGGCGGGCGATCTCTGCACCGATGCCCGACGACGCTCCGGTCACGATCGCCGTCGTGTGGTCCGAGGGAGCGGGCAGTGTCATGGGTCGCAGCGTACGAGACCGCGGCGGGCGGGGCACGGCCGGATTGCGACACGATGAACTTCTCCCGCGCTCCGCCCGCCTCACCAGGAGGTTCGCGAATGGCCTGCTCAGGTGGGGTTCACAGCCGAAGCGTTGGGGCGGATACTGGACGCAGGTGGACGGCATTTACAGAGCACCTGCCGTCGCCCGAATGGAAAGGAGCTGCCGATGCGCTCGACATGCTCGACCGAGGAGGGTGGTCCGCCGGGTTGAGGGCGCGCCGCCGGCGCAGCCGGTGGCGCTCGGAGCACCCCGCGTCGCGTGAAGCCCGGCGTAAGTCCATGGCCGCGCTCGGTCCGGTGCGCGTGCCGGCCGGCCGACAAGGCGGCCCCCGCACCTGCTGCGTCGTAGGCTGGAGCCGCGGGGAGTTCAAAAGTAGGCATCACGAGAAAGACCGGCCTTCGGGCCGGTCTTTCTCGCGTGGCCGACGGCGGTGCCCCCCGCCGGCCACGGCGGGCGCGCCGGGTTCCCGGCGTGCCATGGTGGGGCATGGCCGGGACGCCGTTGCCGATGTTCCCGCTCTCGGCGGTCCTCTTTCCGCACGGGTCCATGTCCCTGCACGTCTTCGAGGCGCGCTACCGAGCCTTGGTGCGGGACTGCCTGGCCGGCGACCGGCGATTCGGCGTCGTGCTGATCGAGCGCGGATCGGAGGTCGGAGGCGGCGACCAACGTGCCATGCTCGGGACGCGCAGCGTGATCGTCCGGGCCGGGGAGTTGCCCGACGGGCGCTGGTTGCTGGCCGTGCTCGGGGAGGCTGTCCTCGAGGTGGACGAGTGGTTGCCCGACGACCCCTACCCCCGCGCACGCGTCCACGAGCGGCAGGTGCCGCCGGGCCGACCACCCGAGGTGGGGGAGCTCCTGGCCACGGCCACCGGCCGCGTGCGCCACGCCCGCGCCCTCCTGGCCGAACACGGTGGTGCACCGCCCCTCGCGCCCGGCGCGTCGCTCGACGGCGGCGGTGACGCCACGGTGGCGGCATGGCAGCTGTGCGGGGCGGCGCCACTGAGCGCGTACGACGCCCAGCGGCTGCTGGCGGCGGCGGACGTGGCCGAGCGGTTGCGCCTGCTCACCGTCATCGTGGAAGAGCTCGAGCTCGACCTCCGGCGCATGCTCGCTGCGGAGTGACTCGCTGCGAAGCGAAGGGTCAGCTGAGCCCGGGGAGCACGGCGTCGAGGAAGCGCTTCGGCGCCTCGACCATGGGGTAGTGGCCCACGTCGTCGAGCCGGCGGCAGGACGCGTCGGGGCGGGCCGCCAGGAGGGTGTCGACCATGGAGGGGACCGCGATCGGGTCGTCCATGCCCCAGACGACGTGGAGCGGGGAGGGATCGGCTTCGATCGCCCCGGTGAATCGGCGCTCGTTGGCCCGCCGCTCCTCGATGTAGCGGATGAGCCGCGGGAGCACTCGCTGCCCTCCACCGCGCACGATCAGGGCGGCGGCCGGTGGGACCGGGTCCTCGTTCCAGCCGTCGGGGACGGCGGGTGTGGCGGGGCTGAAGGTGTCGCGCAGGCTCCGGGTCAGCGACGCCGCGTCGAGCGGCGCATCCTCGGGCAGCAGCTCGTCGGGCAGGCTGAGCAGCAGCAGCTGGCCTTCGGTGAGCCGGGCCTGCCCGATGTAGATGCTGCCGTTGGTCACGACGCGCCGTCGTACGTCCACCGGCCAGGCGCCTTCGGCCCGGCGCGCCAGGAGCTCGCCCCCGACGGTGTCGCCCATGTCGTGGGTGAGGAGATCGAGCTCCCCGACGCCGAGCTCTTCTGCGAAGGCGGCGGCGAGATCGGCCTGCAGGGCCAGGGTATAAGCACGATCGGGCTTGGCCGACAGTCCGTAGCCGAGCATGTCGAGGAGGAGCACACGACGACCGGCGCGCAGTCCCTCGAGCACGGCGGCGTAGTCGTACGACGAGGTGGGGAAGCCGTGCAGCACGAGCAGCGGGGGGTGGATCTCGGGGCCCAGAGCCGGCGCGTCGACGGTGAACACCGCCTCGCCGCAGAGTCGGCGGACCGTGCCGAGGGCCTCCCACCCCTCGGCGCCCAGGGGGGCTGGGCTCACGTGCCGGCCAGCCTGCTCACGACCGGTGCCAGGGTCTCCCAGGCTTCGGACTCGATGGACCAGTAGGAGATGCCGTACTCCTCGCGCCGCCACTCGAGCTCTGCGGCCATCTCCTCGAGCGTGCCGACGAGCGCCAGAGGGACGTGGAGGGCGTCGGCGGGGTCGATTCCGAAGGAGGGCGCCATCTGCTCGGCCAGGCCCTTGGCGTCGTCGGTGACCATGACGAACCCGATGAGCGCGTTCAGCTCCAGATCGCCAAAGCGGTCGCCTGCCGCCCGCCGCACCCAGGAGACCTTGCGGCGGGTGCGCTCGGGGGTGGCGTCGGCCGCCGTCTCGACGCCGCCCGTGCCCTCGCGCAGGTTCACGTTGATGCTCACGATGTCGGCGTGCTGGGCGGCGAAGGACAGCACGCGCCTCCCGCCGCCCCCGACAATGAGCGGAGGTCCGGGGCGCTGCACCGGGCGCGGGGAGAGGGTGTGCCCGAGCACCTCGTAGTGCTCGCCGTGGAAGTTGAAGGGCCCGTCGGTGCGCAGGAGCCCCTGGACCACCTTGACCGCCTCCTCGAAGCGCTCGACGCGCACGGCCGGGTGGTCGTAGGTGATCCCTGCTTCGTCGTAGTCGCTGCGCATCCATCCCGCGCCCAGGCTCAGCTCGAAGCGGCCCTCGCTGAGGACGTCGAGCGTCGCCGCCTCCTTGGCCAGCACAAAGGGATGGCGGTAGTCGTTGCAGAAGACGAGCGCGCCCATGCGCAGGGTGCTGGTGGCGGCCGCCACCGCGGCGAGCGCCGGCACCGGGGCCAGCTGGTCGCCGAAGTGGTCGGGCATGAGCAGGGCGCTGTAGCCGAGGTCCTCGGCCTTGCGAGCCTGGTCGGCCCAGGACCGGCCGGTGCCGTCGGGTGACCTGCTCAGCTGCGCGGCGAAGCGGAACTTCCTTGCCTGTGCCATGGCGCCATGCTGCCGCACGCGGGGCGGCGCGTGCGGCAGCATGGCGCGCGCGGCGACGGGGGCCCGGGTGACCAGGGCGGTCCGGCAGCTAGCGTGGCCGCCCGGCTTACATGAAGCTGAAGGGGGGCACGTCCGAGCCGATGCCCTTGAACAGCTCGTCCTTGGCGGCCACGAGCTGCTCGGGGGTCCAGGCCTCGTCACGCGTGAGCTTGTTGGCCACCTGGAAGGCGCTCATCACGTAGATGTCGCCGCCGAAGACCACGAAGATCTGTCCGTTGACGTCCGCCGACGACGGCGCGGCGAGGAAGCCGACCACGTTGGCGATGTTCTTGGGGTCCCAGGCGTCGAACTCGTCCTTCTTGGAGGCCAGCCGGTCACCGCTGAACATGGTCTCGGTCATGCGGGTGCGCGCCCGGGGCGCGATGGCGTTCGCCGTAACGCCGTAGCGGCCCAGCTCCCGTGCCTCGACCCAGGTCAAAGAGGCGATGCCGGCCTTCGCCGCGGCGTAGTTGGCCTGGCCGGCGTTGCCGAAGAGGCCCGCCTCCGAGGACGTGTTGATGATGCGGCCCGAGACCTCCTCGCCCGCCTTGGCCTTGGAGCGCCAGTAGATCGAGGCGAAGTGGGTGGCGGCGAAGTGCCCCTTGAGGTGCACCCGGATGACGTCGTCCCAGTCGGACTCGTCGAGGTTGAACATCATCTTGTCGCGCAGGATCCCGGCGTTGTTGACGATGATGTCGATCGAGCCGAAGGTGTCGATGGCCTGGTCGACGAGGTTCTTGCCCCCGTCCCAGGTGGCGACGTCGTCCCCGTTGACCGCCGCCTCGCCGCCACGCTCCTCGATGAGTGCCACCACCTCCTGAGCCGGGTGGGGGTCACCCGCGCCCTCGCCGTGCAGGCCGGCGCCCACGTCGTTCACCACGACCCGCGCGCCCTCCGAGGCCAGCAGCAACGCCTCGTCGCGCCCGATGCCACGCCCGGCACCGGTGACGACCGCCACTTTGCCGTCGAGCAGTCCCATGTCGATGCCTCCCTGTCCCGGCAGACCGCGTGCCGGCACTACTCGTGCCGGCGGTCGTGGCAGTGTGGCCGATGGGTTCGGTCACGGGCAAAAGCGAGCGAGTGCCTCGGCGGTCACCTGCTCGATCAGGGCCGCCGTCTCCCGCTTGGCCCTGCTGCGGCCGAACCGCTCGGCCAGAGAGACGATCTCCAAGCCGAGCGGGGGTTTCGTCACGATGGCGCGGTCGGCGCCACCCGCGATGCAGAGCACGGGCAGCGCCCACCCGCCCCGGTCCGCGGCGACGGTCCGGGCCAGCTCGACCACACCGCCGAGCACCTTGCCGCGAAAGGAGGGAGGGTCGACGTGCCCCTCGCCGGTGACCACCAGGTCGGCGCCGGCCATCCGCCGAGCCAGGCGCGTCAAGGTGGCGACCAGGCCGAAGCCGGGCTCGAGCCGCGCGCCGAGGGCCAGCATCCCGCCGGCCAGGCCGCCGGCCGCGCCGGCGCCGGGGACGGACGTCACGTCGACGCCGGTCTCGCGCCGGTATCGCCCAGCCGTCCGGCCCAGGCGCCGGCCCAGGGCCTCCACCTGGGCGCGGCTGGCCCCCTTTTGAGGGCCGAAGACCGCGGCGGCCTCCAGGAAGGGCGTGGTGACGTCACAGGCCACCACGAGCTCCACCCCGGCCAGGGCCGAGGGTGAGCCGACCGCGTCGAAAGCGCCCTCACCGCCGTCGGTGGTGGCCGACCCCCCGCACCCGACCACGATGCGAACCGCGCCGGCGTCGCGGGCGGCCAGCAGGAGCTGGCCCACGCCCGCCGTCGAGGCTCGCACGGGGTCGTCGCCCCGTGGCGCGGGGACCAAGGATCGCCCTGCCGCACGCGACATCTCGATCACGGCGGTGGTGTCGAGCAGGCGCCACTCTGCTTCGACCGGCTGCCCGAGCGGGCCCGTGACCAAGGTGGTGCGGGTCTCGCCGCCCACCGCGTCGAGCAGGCCCTCGCCGCCGTCCGACATGGGGACCTCGTCCGCGCTCCACCCCGCCCGGCGGGCCGCCCCGGCGGCCGCCGTGGCGGCTTCGGCCGCGGTGACCGTGCCGCGGAACTTGTCGGGCGCGGCGACGAGGTGTGGCACGAGCAGGAAGCTACCGAAGGGAGCGCGTCCCAGGCTGGTGCGGGCGAGAGGACTCGAACCTCCACCCCCTCGCGGGGACCGGGACCTAAACCCGGCGCGTCTGCCAATTCCGCCACGCCCGCAGCGGTCCCGCGATGCGGGTGACCTGGGAGTGTACGACGGTGTGCCTCCGGGCGCCCCCTGCGGCCACTAGCCTCGTGGCCATGGCCCACGCATCCCGTATCCCCATCGTGACGGCCGCAGGGGCCAATCTCGACCCCTCCGGCCAGGTGTTCCAGCAGCTCCTCAAGGAGCGCATCGTCTTCATCGGGAGCGCCATCGACCAGGCCACGGCCAACCAGGTCTGCGCGCAGCTCATCCTCCTGGAGGCCGAGGACCCCGAGAAGGACATCTCGCTCTACATCAACTCGCCGGGCGGGTCGGTCACCGACGGCCTGGCCATCTACGACACCATGCAATACGTGCGCCCCGACGTCTCGACGATCTGCGTCGGCCTGGCCGCCTCCATGGGGCAGTTCCTGCTGTGCGCCGGCGCCCCGAGCAAGCGGTTCGCCCTGCCCCACTCGCGCATCCTCATGCACCAGCCGTCGGGGGCGATGCAGGGCCAGGCCGCCGACATCGCCATCCAGGCCGAGCAGATCGTCTACCTGAAGCGGATGATGGCTGAGCGGATCGCGATGCACACCGGCCAGCCGGTCGA
>Ga0187784_10001276_pt1 | contig 19885 bp, 14 predicted proteins | sample 1015_SJ02_MP15_2_FD_132964 | JGI IMG/M metagenome (GOLD analysis project Ga0187784, IMG submission 132964) | Tropical peat soil microbial communities from peatlands in Department of Meta, Colombia - 1015_SJ02_MP15_20_MG | ecosystem: Environmental > Terrestrial > Soil > Wetlands > Peat | place...
CTGATCGGCGTCGCGCACGTTCTTGAGCACCGGGATCAGCTGATCGAGATTGTGCCCGTCGATCGGGCCGACATAGTAGAAGCCGAGCTCCTCGAACAGCGTGCCGCCGGTGAGGAAGCCGCGCGCGTATTCCTCGACGCGCAGCGCCTTCTCCTCGACCACGCGCGGCAGCCGCCTGGCGATCTGCTTGCCGATCTCGCGCAGCGAGGTGTAGGTGCGTCCCGAGATCAGGCGCGCCAGATAGCCGGACAGCGCGCCGACCGGCGGGGCGATCGACATCTCGTTGTCGTTGAGGATCACGATCAGGCGCGAGCTCATCGCGCCGGCATTGTTCATCGCCTCGTAGGCCATGCCGGCCGACATCGCACCGTCGCCGATCACCGCAATGACGTTGCGCGTCTCGCCCGACAAGTCGCGTGCGACCGCCATGCCGAGAGCGGCCGAGATCGAGGTCGACGAGTGCGCGGCGCCGAAGCAGTCGTACTCGCTCTCGGCGCGCTTGGTGAAGCCGGACAATCCACCGCCCTGGCGCAGCGTGCGGATCCGGTCGCGGCGTCCAGTCAGAATCTTGTGCGGGTAGGCCTGGTGTCCGACGTCCCAGATCAGCCGGTCGTTCGGCGTGTCGAAAACGTAATGCAGTGCCACGGTGAGCTCGACGACGCCGAGACCGGCGCCAAGATGGCCGCCGGTCACTGCGACCGCCGAGATCGTTTCGGCGCGTAATTCGTCGGCGACCCGTTGAAGGTCGTTCTCGTTGACGCAGCGCAAATCAGCGGGGGTTCTGATCGCGTCGAGAAGCGGGAGCTCAACCGTCATGATCGCAACAACATCATCCCTGAGACACGGGAGGCGCCCGCCGAAACCGGACCCCCCAACCTGCCCCGTGGCTTACCGCAGCGCAACGAAGTAATCCATGCCGCCGTCCAACCGCCAACGACTCCACACAATCGACCGGACCAGAAACTTATGCTAGCGCCCGCAGCGGCAATCGGGTGACAACGCCCGGGCGACCCTGATGGTTCAGCTGTTTGAGGCGCTTTGCAGATTCGGTAATCGTCGAAAAGTCGAGATAAAACAAAGGTATGCTCAGACACGCCATCGTTTCGGTCGTGACCCGGTGCACGCGCCATGCGTGGTTGACGATCGCCATCGCATCCCTGATTGGCGTCGCCTCCGCGGCTTACGCGACCCGGCATTTTGCCATTAACACTGATATCGATACCCTGATTTCGCCCGACTTGCCGTGGCGTCAACGAGAGATCGCGTTCGAGACGGCCTTTCCGCAGCACCTGCGCTCGATTCTGGTGGTCGTCGAGGCGCCCACGCCCGAGCTCACCAGCCAGGCCACCGCCGCACTGTTTGACCGCCTGAATGGTCAAAAGGAGTTGTTTGAGGGCATCTCACAACCAGGGGGAGGGGTCTTCTTCCGCAGGAACGGGCTTATGTTCCTGCCGGTCGCCGAGACCGAGAAGGTTGCCGGGCAGCTCGCACAGGCCGAGCCGCTGATCGCACAGCTCGCCACCGACGCGAGCCTGCGCGGCCTCGTCGAAGTGCTGCAGATGGGGCTGACCGGCGTCGAGCTCGAAAAGATCACGCTCGACCGCCTGGCGCCGCCGTTCACGCGGACCGCCGACACGGTCGAGGCGGTGCTCGCCAACAGGCCAGTGAACTTCTCCTGGCACGAGATGCTGGCCGGGCCGGACGAGCAGGACAACGACAGCAAGCGCAAGTTCATCGACATCCAGCCCAGGCTCGACTTCACCGCGCTCGAGCCGGGCGAGGCGGCGACCGACGCGATCCGCAAGGCGGTCAGCGACCTCAAGCTGCCCGAGCGATACGGCGCGCGCGTTCGACTGACCGGCCCGGTACCGATCGCGGACGAGGAGTTCGCCACCGTTCAGGAAGGCATGGTGGTGAACAGCATCGCAACAGTCGTGATCGTGCTGGTGATTCTCTGGCTCGCGCTCAAGTCCGGCCGCATCATCCTGGCGGTGTTCTGCAACCTGATCGTCGGCCTCGCGATCACGGCGGCGCTCGGCTTCATGGTCGTCGGGCCGCTCAATCTCATCTCCATTGCCTTCGCGGTGCTGTTCGTCGGCCTCGGCGTCGACTTCGGCATCCAGTTCAGCGTGCGCTACCGCTCCGACCGCTACGATGTCGACGACCTCAGGCTCGCGCTCGCGCATGCGGCACGCAATGCGGGCGCGCCGCTGACGCTCGCCGCGACCGCGGTCGCAGCCGGCTTCCTGTCGTTCCTGCCGACCGCCTATCGCGGCGTTTCCGAGCTCGGACAGACCGCCGGCATGGGCATGCTGGTCGCCTATGTGACCTGCATCACGCTGCTGCCGGCGCTGCTCACCGTGCTCAACCCGAAAGGCGAGCCCGCCCCGCTCGGCTTCTCGTTCCTCGCGCCGGTCGATCGCTTCATGGAGGAGCATCGCGTCGCGATCATCGCCGGGGTAGCGATCGTGTCGCTCGGCGGGCTGCCGCTGCTCCACTATCTCCAGTTCGATTTCAACCCGATCAACCTGCGCAGCCCGAAGGTCGAGTCGATCGCGACGTTCCTCGACTTGCGCCGCGATCCGATCACCGGGGCGAATGCGATCAGCGTTCTCGCCCCGAATCTCGCGGCCACGCGCCCGATCGAGGAGCGACTTTCGAAGGTGCCGGAAGTGTCGCAGGTGCGCACGCTCGACTATTTCGTGCCGCCGGAGCAGGAGCGCAAGCTCGCCGCAATCGCGGTCGCGCGCGACAAGATCATGCCGTCATTTGCGCCGGAAGCCGCGCAGAAGCCGCCGACCGACGCCGAGGACATCGACTCGCTCAACGACGTCGTCGGCGCGCTTACTGAGGCGGCCGACAAGCATCCGGGCGGGCCGGGGGCGGCGGCCGCAACGCGCCTCGCCGCCCTGCTCGCGCAACTCGCCAAGTCGACGCCGCAGACGCGCAAGCAGGTGGCGGACGCGTTCCTGCGGCCGCTCGAGACCGCGCTCGCCGACCTGAAGGATCTCCTGCAGGCGCATCCGATCAAGCTTGCCGATGTGCCGAACGAGATCACCGAGCTGTGGCAGACCCCCGACGGGCGCGCCCGCGTCGAGGTGTTGCCGAAGGGCGATCCGAACGACAACGAGACCTTGCGCAAGTTCGCGCGCGCCGTGCTCGCCGTTCAGCCGGACGCGACCGGCGGGCCGATCTCGATTCTGGAATCCGGCGACACGGTCGTGAAGGCGTTCTTCCAGGCCGGCGGCTGGGCGCTGATATCGATCTCGATCCTGTTGTGGATCGTGCTGCGCCGGTTCGGCGACGTGCTGCTCACCATCGTGCCGCTGCTGCTCGCCGGCGTGGTGACGCTGGAGCTCTGCGTCGTGCTCGGCATGCCGCTCAATTTCGCCAACATCATCGCGCTGCCGCTGCTGCTCGGCGTCGGCGTCGCGTTCAAGATCTATTACATCATGGCGTGGCGCGCCGGACAGACCGGCCTGTTGCAATCGAGCCTCACGCGCGCGGTGTTCTACAGCGCGATGACGACCGCGACCGCGTTCGGCAGCCTGTGGCTGTCAAGCCATCCGGGCACGTCGAGCATGGGCAAGCTGTTGGCGCTGTCGCTGCTCACCACGCTCGCCGCCGCGGTGCTGTTCCAGCCGGTGCTGATGGGCAAGCCGCGCGAGCTCGGCCAGATGTGAGCGCGCGGCGCGGCCGCAGCAGGGTCGATCCGCGGGCGGCCGCACGCTCTCGAATCAGCCGGCCACATCCTGATTACTTTTTGCTGGCGTTCTCCCGCTCCTGCGCGGCCGCGTCCTCGGCGATGCGCTGGCAGGTATCGCTGACCGCGGGCGCGGCTCCCTTCTTGGCGGCCGCCTGCTTCGACTGCGGGCCGGCCGCGCCCTTGATCGGCGGCAGCGGCGCGGCGTTCGGTGGCGGTGACTTCACCCGCGTCCATTGCTGCGTCTGGCACAACCAGCTGGAAAATCCCGAGCTGCCCAGGCAACCCTGGAGATCGAGGGTGTTTTCGTCGGCCAGGCTGATCGTCGCGCTGTACATCTTGCCATCGTTGGAGTTGTAGATCTCGCCCGTCCAATGGCCGGGCTCCTTGGTCGGCGCGAGGCCCATCAGCACCGGCGTGCCGAGCAGGGGACGATTTTTCTTGGCAGGGTCCGGGTTCTCCTTGTCGAAGCCGGGGGCCTTCTCCCAGACCACGATGCCCCACATCTTGCCGTTGCAGTCGTCGATGCGGATGTTGGCCCAGCCCTCCTTGACGAGCCAATCGCCGATCACGGACGGCTCGGCGGCGAAGGCAGTGCCGGACACAAGGCCGGCGAACGCCAGGGGTAGGATTGCTGGTAGGATTGCTGCAGCTGCGAAGAGGCGATTCATCTCGTAATTCCAGTGTTTTCTACGTGGTTCTACGCGGCAATTTGGCGCTCGCGTGCTCGACCCCTTTGCCCTAGAGTTTGTTTCTGGCGGTATTTCGGCGACTATGCCGCATTGTCGGCCTGTCAGGTTCGGTTAGGGTCCTGACACGGTACTGACTGGGGGCGACATGACCATGAATTCGGGCTCGAGCGCAGATATTGCTGCGCTCTTTGAGGCCCATGAGGCTGAGCGTTTTGACCTGCACCGCCGTCGCCTCAACGAGCAGATGGTCCGCGTTCTCGGGACCATCGGGTATGACGTCGGCTTTTGCAAGGGACGCGGGCAATACCTCTATGACCGCCAGGGCCGGCGCTATCTCGATCTGTTGAGCGGCTTTGGGGTTTTCGCGCTCGGTCGCAATCACCGGACCATCCGCGCCGCGCTGCGAAGCGTGATCGAGGCCGATCTGCCGAACCTCGTGCAGATGGACGTCTCCACGCTCGCCGGCCTGTTGGCCGATCGGCTGCTCGAGCGGGTTCCCCATCTCGACAAGGCCTTCTTCGCGAATTCGGGCGCCGAGTCGGTCGAGGCTGCGGTCAAATTCGCGCGGGCGGCGACCGGCCGCAGCGGCATCGCGTATTGCAGCCATGCCTTCCACGGCCTGACCTACGGGGCGCTCTCGCTCAACGGCGACGAAACCTTCCGCCGCGGGTTCGAGCCGCTGCTGCCCGACTGCATCTGCGTTCCCTTCAATGACCTTGGCGCGCTCGATCGTGCGCTGTCGAGCCGTCGCGTCGCGGCCTTCGTGGTCGAGCCGATCCAGGGCAAGGGCGTGACGCTGCCCGACGAGGACTACCTGCGCGGCGTACAGGATATCTGCCGGCGTCATGAGACGCTTTTCGTCGCCGACGAGATCCAGACCGGGATCGGACGCACCGGCAAGTTCCTCGCCTGCGAGCATTGGGGTGTCGAGCCCGACATCGTGCTCCTTGCCAAGGCGCTCTCCGGCGGGCACGTGCCGATCGGCGCGGTGCTGATGCGCAAGTGGGTGCACGACAAGGTGTTCAACCGGATGGACCGCGCGGTGGTCCACGGCTCGACCTTCGGCAAGAACGACCTCGCGATGGCGGCCGGAATCGCGACGCTCGACGTCTTGAAGGCCGAGCGCGTCATCGAGAATGCCGCCCGCATGGGCGACCGCCTGCTGCGCGAGCTGTCCGCGTTGCAGGAGCGCTACGAGCTGCTCAAGGATGTGCGCGGCAAGGGGCTGATGATCGGCGTCGAGTTCGGCTCGCCGTCATCGTTCAGGCTCAAGGCGTCGTGGAACGTGCTCGAGACCGCAGCTAAGGGCCTGTTCTGCCAACTGATCACCATTCCGCTGCTCAAGGAGCACAAGATCCTGACGCAGGTCGCCGCGCATGCGAGCCACACCATCAAGCTGCTCCCGCCGCTGATCATCGATGCCAAGGATTGCGAATGGATCACGCGCGCATTCGACGAGGTGATCGCGGACAGCCACAGCGCCGGCGCCGTGTGGTCGCTCGGCAAGAACCTGATCGAGAACGCCTTGCGGGCCTAAAGCGCGTTCACGCGCGTCTGCATGCTCCACGAATAGCGCCGCCCAACATTCCGACGATCGCGGCGGTGGGACGACTCCCGCGCGCTGTCGCGCCGCGCGCTTCGACGCTACATTGACGGCCGGGCTTTGGTGATGCGGAGCGAGCCATGCGCGCGGCATATTACGAGAAGAACGGGCCAGCCAAGGAGGTCCTGCAGGTCGGCGAGGTCGAGACGCCGAGGCCGGGGCCGGGCGAGGTGCGCATCAGGCTGAGCACCTCGGGCGTCAATCCGTCGGACGTCAAGAACCGCATGGGCACGACGCGCAAGATCGCATTTCCGCGCGTGATCCCGCACAGCGACGGAGCTGGCGAGATCGATGCCGTCGGCGAGGGGGTGGCGAGGTCGCGTATCGGCGAGCGTGTGTGGACCTGGAACGGGCAGTGGAAACGCCCGTTCGGCACCGCGGCCGAATATATCGCCCTGCCGGAAAACCAGGCGGTCAGGCTGCCGGCCGCGATCAGCTTCGAGGCCGGCGCGTGCCTTGGGATTCCGGCGCTCACCGCCTGGCATGCGATCGATATCGCCGGCACCGCCAAGGGCGCGACGCTGTTGATCGCCGGCGGCGCCGGCGCCGTCGCGCATTACGCGATCCAGTTCGCCAAGGCGCGCGGCGCGACCGTGATCAGCACGATCTCCTCGCCCGCAAAGGCCAAGGTCGCGCGCGAGGCCGGGGCCGACCACACGATCGACTACAAGCGCGAGAACGTCGGCGAGCGCGTGATGGCGCTCACCAAGGGCGGCGTCGACGCCGTGATCGAGGTCGATCTCACCGCCAACGCAGCGCTGCTCCCGGTCACGCTGCGCCCGCATGGCACGCTGGTGGTGTACGGAACCGGGCCGCAGGTTCAGTTTCCCGGCTCGTTCTGCCTCGTCAACAACATCACGGCGAAGTTCATGATCGTCTACGAGCTGATGCCGCAAGCGCGCGGGCGCGCCGTCGCCGACATCACGCGCATGCTGGAAGCAAACAGCCTGATCCACAATGTCGCGGCGCGGTTCCCGCTGAACGAGATCGTGGCCGCGCACGAGACGGTGGAGCAGGGGCGGGCGACCGGAAACGTGGTCATGACGTTGGGCTGAACGGAAGTGCGTTGACTCTGCGGCAGCTGCAGGGGCGCAAAATTCCGTGCCGTATTCGGGATTTACTGGTAGAGTTCGCGTCGAGCGGACGAAACGCCGTCGGAATTGCGACATGGCACCCCGGTCCCGGCTGCGCGCCCTGAACGGCGCTCCGGCGCACGAGTGCGCCGCGTTTCCCTACCTGCCGTTCAACAAGACCCTGCCGATGCTGCTGCTGGCGACGCGCGAGGCGGTCACGCAGCGCTTCCGCCACCTGCATCAGGCCTATGGTCTGACCGAGCAGCAATGGCGTGTGATCCGCGCGCTGGCCGAGGTCGACGGTCTGGAGATTCACGCGCTCAGCGCGCTGTGCCGCATTCACGCCGCAAGCCTCTCGCGCATCCTGCCGAAGCTCGACCGTGCCGGGCTGATCGCGCGCAGCGCCAAGGCCGCCGACCAGCGCTGCGTGATCGTGTCGCTGAAGCCGCGCGGCCGCCAGCTGATCGCGGATCTGGCGTCGGAGGCAACCCGCGTCTATGAGCGCCTCGCGCGCGATGTCGGGGCGGAGCGGCTCGCCCGGATCTACGAGATGCTCGAGGAGTTCATCGCGCTGCTCGAGGCATCCGGCGCCCCGACGTCGGCCGAAGGCGCGCCAGCGCCCGCATCTGGTCGGCAAATCGTCGTGAGGGACGAGGTGTGATCCTAAGATCACGCCTCGCAGGCGCTACTGCGCGGCGATCCGCGAGGCTTCGGCGTCGTCGCGGGCGTGATGACCGCCGGAAAGCCAGCTCTGCAGCCGGTCGAGATAGAGGTAGATCACCGGCGTCGAGAACAGGGTCAGCACCTGGCTCAGCGCCAGCCCGCCAACCATCGAATAGCCGAGCGGCTGGCGCAGCTCCGATCCGGCGCCATGCGAGAACATCAACGCAAAGCCGCCGAGGATCGCCGCCATCGTGGTCATCAGGATCGGCCGGAAACGCAGCAGACAGGCCTCGCGGATCGATTCCTCGGGGCTGAGGCCCTCGCGCTCGCGCTTGATCGCGAAGTCGACCATCATGATGCCGTTCTTCTTCACGATGCCGATGAGCAGGATGATGCCGACGATGCCGATCACCGACAGGTCGAAGCCGCCAGCGAGCAGGGCGATGAGAGCGCCGACGCCGGCGGAGGGGAGGGTGGAGAGGATCGTGATCGGGTGGATGAAGCTTTCGTACAGCACGCCGAGGATCACGTAGACGACGACGAGTGCGGCGAGCACGAGGATCGGCTCGCTCGCGAGCGAGGCCTGGAACGCCTGCGCGTTGCCCTGGAAGCTGCCGATCATCTTGCCCGGCTTGCCCATCTCGGACTCGGCACGGGTGACGGCGTCGACCGCCTGCCCGAGCGCCACGCCCGGCGGCAGGTTGAACGATAGCGTGACCGCCGGGAACTGGCTCTGGTGCGACACCAGCAGCGACCCGATCCGGTTGCTGTCGACGTTCACCAGCGTCGAGAGCGGCACCGGCATGCCGTTCGCTGCCTTGAGATAGATCTTGTCGAGCGTCTTGAAGTCCTCCTGCAGCTCGGGCAGCACCTCGAGCACGACGAAATAGGAGTTGATCTGCGTGAAATATTGCGTGACCTGGCGCTGCCCGAACGCGTCGTTGAGCGTATCGTCGATCACTTGCGGCTGAATGCCGAAGCGCGCGGCGGCGTCGCGGTTGATGCTGATCGTGAGCAGCGGCGCCGCCGACAACTGGTCGCTCGAGACGTCGGCGAGTTCGGGCAGCGTCTTGAACTTCGCCAGCAGCTGCGGGGCCCACTCGTTCAGCTCGTTCAAGTCGGGATCCTGCACCGTGTACTGGAACTGGCCACGCGCGATGCGCCCGCCGACCGTGATGTCCTGCGCCGGCTGCAGGAACAGGTTCACGCCTTCGAGCTTGGCGATCTGCGGGCGCAGCCGATCGATGATCTGCGAGGCGGTCAGGTTGCGATCATCATGCGGTTTTAGCCCGATGAAGAAGCGCGCGGTGTTGAGCGTGTTGCCGTAGCCGGAGCCGAAGAACGAGCCGAACGTATCGATGTCGGGATCCTTCGCGATCAGCGCCGCGACCTCGCGTTGCAGGCGCCGCATCTCGGTCGGCGACACGTCCTGCGCGGCCTCCATGATCCCCTGGATCAGGCCATTGTCCTGGACCGGGAAGAAGCCTTTGGGAATGATCACGAACAGATAGCCGGTCAGCGCCATCGTGGCGAAGAACGACAGCAGCGTGAGGAAGCGATGGCGCAGCACGATATCGAGCCAGCGCTCGTAGCCGTTCACCATCATGTCGAAGAAGCGCTCGATCGCGCGATAGATGCTGCCGTGATTCTCGCTTTCGTGCTCGACGAAGCGCGAGCAAAGCATCGGCGTCAGCGTCAACGACACCACCACCGAGGCCGCGATCGCCGCCGTCACGGTGAGGGCGAACTCGCGGAACAGCCGCCCGACGATGCCGCCCATCAGCAGCAGCGGGATGAACACCGCGACCAGCGAGACGCTGATCGACACCACCGTGAAGCCGATCTCGCGCGCACCGTCGAGCGCGGCCTGGAACGGGTGGGTTCCCTCCTCGATGTGGCGATAGATGTTCTCGACCACGACGATCGCGTCGTCGACCACGAAGCCGACCGCGATGGTCATGCCCATCAGCGAGAGATTGTCGAGGCTGAAGCCGAACAGGTACATCAGCGCGAGGGCGCCGGCGAGCGATAGCGGTACGACCACCGAGGGAATCAACGTCACGCGCAGGTTGCGCAGGAACAACAGGATCACCAGCACCACCAGCGCGATGGTGAGCGTGAGGGTGAACTCCACATCCGCGACCGACGCGCGGATGGTCTGCGTGCGGTCCACGATCGTGTCGATCTTGATGCCCGGCGGGATCAGCGCGTAAAGGCGCGGCATCGCGGCCTTCACGTCGTTGACGGTCTGGATCACGTTCGCGCCGGGCTGCTTGTAGACCAGGAGGATGACGCTGCGCCGGCGCTCCTTGTGATCCCCCATCAGCGCCGCGATCGTGACGTCCTGCGGCCCGGCGACGGCTTCGCCGACGTCGCGGACGCGGACCGGCGCGCCATTGCGATAGGCCAGGATGACGTCGTTGTATTCCTCGGGCTTGGTCGCCTGGTCGTTGGCCTGGATCGTGAAGCTCTGCTTTACCGTGTTGATATTGCCTTTCGCCGCGTTGGTCGTGGCATTGGCGAGCACGCCGCGCACATCCTCGAGCGTCAAGCCGCGCGTCTGCAGCTTCGCCGGGTCGACCTGCACGCGCACCGCAGGCTTCTGCTCGCCGCCGATCAGGACCTGAGCGACGCCGCCGATCTGCGAGATCTGCTGGGCCACCACATTGTCGGCGACGTCGTCCACCTGGATCAGCGGCAGCGTGTCGGAGTGGGCCGCAAGGATCAGGATCGGCGAGTCGGCCGGATTCACCTTGCGGTAGGTCGGGGGTGCGCTCAGCGTTTGCGGCAGCTGGCGCCCGGCGGCCGTGATCGCGGCCTGCACGTCCTGCGCGGCCGCATCGATGTTGCGCGTGAGTTCGAACTGCAGCGTGATCTGGGTCGAGCCGAGCGTGCTCTGCGAGGTCATCTGCGTCACGCCGGCGATCTGCCCGAATTGCCGCTCGAGCGGCGCCGCGACCGTCGCCGCCATGGTATCGGGGCTTGCGCCGGGAAGCTGCGCCTGCACCGAGACGGTTGGGAAATCGACCTGCGGCAGCGGCGCGACCGGAAGCAGCGGGAATGTCACGATGCCGATCAGCGCGAGCGCGCCCGACAGCAATGTGGTCGCGATCGGACGCCGGATAAAGGGCTCGGAGATGCTCATGAACGATCGCCCGCCGCAGCTGCCTTGGTTGGGGCGGGCTTCGCGTCGACGCGGGTACCGACCTGCAGGCGGTAGGCGCCACTCACCACCACCTTCTCGCCGGGGTTCAACCCGTTCGTGACGATGACGGTACTGCTGTCAGGCGTCATGACGTCGACCTTGCGCTGGTCGGCGGTGTTGTCCGGTTTGATCACCCAGACATAGAGCCCGTTCGGGCCGCGCTGCAGGGCGGGCGGCGGGACCGTAACCACATCGTGCTTCGCGTCGACCTTCGCGCGGATGCGCACGAATTCGCCGGGCCAGAGACGGCTGTCGTCATTGGGAAAGCGTGCCTTGAGGCGGATCGTGCTGGTCGCCTGGTCGATCTGGTTGTCGATCAGGAGCAGCTCTCCATTGGCAAGCTCCTTGACGCCATCCTGATCGTAGGCGAGCACGGCGACGGTACCGCGCAGCATCGCCTCGCGCACGTCGCCGAGATATTTCTGCGGCAGCGTGAAGATCGCCATTGCAGGCTTGATCTTGGTCAGCACCGTGAGTGGCTGGGTATCGCCCGGGTGAATGATGTTGCCGGCGTCGACCAGGCGGAAGCCGACCGTGCCGTCGAACGGCGCCGTGATCGTCGCGTAGGAAAGCTGCGTCTGCGCGTTCTCGATCGCGCCCTGGTCGGACTCGATCGTGGCCTTCAGGGCATCGACCTTGGCCTGTTGCTGGTCGAGGCTCTGCTGGGTCGCGAAATCGCGCTTGATGAGCTCGGAGTAGCGCGCGAGGTCCTTCTGCGCCGAGATCAGATTGGCCTGATCCTGCGCCTTCTTGGCGACCGCCTGGGTGAGCGCGGCCTGCAGCGGGCGCGGATCGATGATCGCGAGCGTATCGCCCTCGCGGACCTCCTGGCCTTCGGTGAAGTTCACCGACTGCACCGTGCCGGTCACCTGGCTGTGGATCGCGACGGTGAAGGACGCCGAGACCGTACCGAGGCCGTCGAGGAAGATCGGGACGCTGCTGCTTTGCGCTTCCGCGATGGTCACCGGAACGATCGGCGCCTGCTTGGCGGCGGTCTGTGGCGCCGGGCGCACGTACCAATAGTAGCCGCCGCCTGTCACAATCGCCGCGATGACACAGAACCAGAAGATGCTCCGCCCAGCGGATTTGCGCCCGGGTCGCTCCGCGTTTTCAACCAGCTTCATATCTCATCCAAGCCCCAGAGGTCCCGGCGTTATATCACTATTACCTTCTTCTATCGGGAAGCTGTCGAGGTTATTAAATTGCGGTAATTTCCGCCATACCTCGCGCAGATTTGACCAGGAAAGAAGTGCGGGAAACCCCTCAGCGTGCAACCACCGGCCTTGCCTCGAGCACCGGCTCCCGCACCGGGACCCTTTTGAAGGGCGAACCCTGCTCGAACCACGACTTCGGCGCCGGGTGCCCCCACAGCGTCTGGCGCTGCGGATCGTCGAGCGTCCAGCGGATCGGCTCATGGTCGGGGTCGACGGTGAGGTAGTCCGAGGTGAACAGCTCGACCCGATGGCCGTCCGGGTCGCGCACATAGAGGAAGAACGCGTTCGCGATGCCGTGCCGGCCGGGGCCGCGCTCCATGTTGGCGAGATAGCCCGAGGTCGCCATCACGTCGCAGGTGTGCAGGATGTCGAGGGCGTTCGAATTCCACACGCCGACATGGTGCAATCGCGGCCCGCGCCCATTGGTGAAAGCAAGGTCGTGGGTGCTGCCGCGGCGCTGCAGCCAGACCGCCCAGAGCTTCGGATCGGTCCCCTCGGTCTCGGTCGTCTCGGTAAGCCGGAAGCCGAGTTGCGTATAGAAGTCGTAGGAAGCCTGGACGTCCGGCGTGAAGCAGTTGATGTGGTCGATGCGCTGAATGCGCGCGCCCTGATAGGCGGCATATTGCTGCAGCATCGACTTGACGCGATCCATCTTGAAATACAGATCGAGCGGCATGCCGACCGGATCGACGGTGCGCAGCGTGCGCCCCTGGAACGGGATGTTCGGCCACGCCACCGGCAGCTTGCGGCGCTCGAGCCATTCGGCCGCCTGGTCGAGGTCCTGCTCGCTGCCGACCTTGAAGCCGATCGCGAGCGCTGCGATCTCGCTCGCCTTGCGCAGCACGACGGAATGATGGTTGCGCTCCTCGACCCCGCGCAGGTAGAGCGCGTCCTGGTCCTCGTCCGACACGATGTAGCCGAGGCAGTCGACATAGAATGCGCGCGAGCGCGCAAGGTCGGCGACGCCGAGCTCGACGTGGCTCGCGCGCACGATGTTGAACGGCGGATTGAACACGGGATCGCGCAGCGGCATGGGTTTCTTCTGACGTCGCCCTGGTCTTGATGACGGGTGATCAGGTCCCGATCTTCGGGATCCTGTGGTTGTCGAGCGCGATCGCGATGTTCTTCGTCTCCATGTAGAAGTCGAAGGAGTAGTCGCCGCCGTCACGGCCGATGCCGGACGACTTCATGCCGCCGAACGGGGTCGGCAGGTGGCGCACGTTCTCCGAGTTCACCCAGATCATGCCGGCTTCGAGACCTTGCGCGAAGCGATGCGCGCGGCCGACATCGCCGGTCCACAGATAGGCGGCAAGGCCATAGCGCACGTCGTTGGCGATCGCGAGCGCCTCCTGCTCGTCGGCGAAGGGGATCATGGTGAGCACGGGGCCGAAAATCTCCTCCTGCGCGATCTTCATCGTGTTGCGCGCCCCGAGATAGAGCGTCGGCGCGACGAAATTGCCCGTCGCGGCGGCGCGGCCGCCGCCGATGATCGTGGCGCCTTCGGCTGCGGCCGCTTGGGCATAGGACAGGACCTTGTCGACGTGGCGCGGATGAATGAGCGGCCCGATCTCGGTCGCCGGGTCGAGCGGATGGCCGACCTTGATCTTTTTCATCCGCTCGGCTGCGCGGCTGGAGAACGCCTCATAGATCGAGGCCTCGACCAGCGCGCGGCTCGATGAGGTGCAGCGCTCGCCATTGAGCGAGTAGATCATGAACAGCACCGCGTCGAGGGCGCGGTCGAGATCGGCATCCGCAAACACCACGACCGGATTCTTGCCGCCGAGCTCGAAGTGGACGCGCTTTAAGGTCTGCGCGCCCTGCGCCATGATGGCGGACCCGGTCGCGCTCTCGCCGACGAAGCCGATCGCCTTGATGTCGGGATGCTCGGTCAGCGCCCTGCCGGCGTCCTCGCCGAAGCCGTGCACGGTGTTGAGCACGCCTGCCGGCAGGCCGGCGTCGAGGCAAATCTCGCTCAACAGCACCGCGGTCAGCGGGCTCCATTCGGCCGGCTTGTGCACCACCGTGCAGCCGGCCGCGAGCGCCGGCGCGATCTTCCAGGTCGAGAGCATGAACGGCGTATTCCAGGGCGTGATGACGCCCACCGGGCCGATCGGCTGACGGATCGTGTAGTTGAGATGCGTGTCGGTCGGCAGCGACAGGCCGTCATTCGCGCCCGGCGCGCGATCCGCATAGAAGCGGAAGTTCTCCGCCCCGCGCAGCGCCGCCTTCGACATGTAGCGGATCGGCTGGCCGGTATCGATGCACTCGATGAGCGCGATTTCGTCGGCGCGCGCCTCGATCGCGTCGGCGATTTTGTGCAGGATCGCCCGCCGCTCCTCGCCCGAGGTCTGCGCCCAGCCGGTGCGGAACGCCTTCATGGCGGCTTTCGCCGCTCTGTCGATCTCGGCCGCACCGCCGCGTGCGACCGTCGCGATCACGCTGTTGTCGATCGGCGAATGGGTCTCGAAGGTCGCCCCGCTGCCGCTGTCCGGTCTGCCGTCGATCAGATGCGCCACGCCATTGTGGCGGAAGCGTTGCAGGAGCTCGTCCGCACGCGCGATCGTCTTGTCGAGCGCGGTGCTCATGCGGCGTCGGCTTTGCGCTCGCGCATGCCGTTGCGCAAGAGCCGCGTGTCGGAGTCGATCTCGTGGAACTCGACCGTGAGAGCGAGCGGGCGTGCCTTGAACACGTGATCGAGCGTCTTGTTGGCCTGATCGTAGATCGTCTGCACCATCGCCTTCTTCTGCTCGAGCGTCCGTCCCTTGCGGCCGCGGATGTCGATATGGACGAAGGCGTTCTGCGGCGAGCCGTCGCCGACGCGATAGTGCTCGCGGCGCTTCAGCCGCGTGCGCACCGCGACCGGCTCGGCGATCCCGGAGGTGATCGCCGCCTGATGGATCTCCTCGACCAGGCGCTGCGGCGGGATCTCGGCCTCGATATTGGCCGAGTATTCGACGATCACGTGCGGCATGGTTTCCTCCACATTATCTTCATCTTCATTAATCTTCCGGTGCGGCCCGCGTTGACGGGCGGGCCGATTTTCACGATGTTCATGGGCGAGCCAGCCTGTCGCGTCAAGGCGACGTCACCCGGGATTCTACCATTGAAACTCGCGACATTCACGGCCAATGGCCGCTCGAGCTACGGCGTCGTCGTCGGCGACGGCATCGCCGACCTCGGCAAGCGCCTGAAATACGCCGGCGTGCTCGAGGCCCTGCGCGCGGGCGCGCTCGCGGAGGTGCGCCAGGCGGCGCAGGACGCCAGACCGGATGTTGTTCTCAACAGCGTAACGCTGCTGCCGCCGATCAGCGCGCCGGAGAAGATCCTCTGCATCGGGGTGAACTACGCGAACCGCAACGCCGAGTACAAGGACGGCTCCGAGCAGCCGAAATTTCCGAGCATGTTCTTCCGCACCCCGGGATCGCTCGTCGGCCACGGCCAGCCGATCGTGCGGCCGAAGGTGTCGCCACAGCTCGACTACGAGGGCGAGATCTGCCTCGTGATCGGCCGGCAAGGCAGGCACATCGCGAAGGAGCGCGCGATGGACCACGTCGCCGGCTACACGCTGTGCAATGAGGGCACGCTGCGCGACTGGGTCCGCCACGCCAAGTTCAATGTTACGCAGGGCAAGAACTTCGACGCCTCGGGCAGCATTGGTCCCTATTTCGTCTCCGCCGACGAGATCGACCCGTCAAAGCCGCTGCACCTGACCACGAAAGTGAACGGCGAGGTGCGCCAGGATGATACGACCGCGAGCCTGATCTTCGGCTTTGCCGACCTCATCGCCTACATCACGACCTTCACCACGCTCAAGCCCGGCGACATCATCGTGACCGGAACGCCGATCGGCGCGGGGGCGCGCTTCGACCCGCCGCGCTGGCTCAAGCCTGGCGATGTGGTCGAAGTCTCGGTTCCGGGGATCGGGGTCTTGCGCAATCAGGTCGTCGACGAGGCGTAAAGCAGGATCCCGAAAGGCCGCGCCGCGCAGCCCTGCCAAGAACTTGCCGAGAAAAAGTCCCTGCCGGAGCCGCAAAAGTCCTGCCCAGTTTAGAATGCCTTAAGGCTGCGCGCCCTTCGCGTCACCCGCGTTAACACTAGAGATATCAATACCTTGGAATCTATCCAAAGAGTGGTTTTCTTTTTGCTTCGGCGCGGATGATGACCTAGATCAAGGCCATAACGCGCCGGGGAGGCTAACCCGCTTCGTCATGATCGTTTGTTCCTGCAACGTCTTCAGCGATCGTGATGTTCGCTCGGCCATCGACAATTCACCGGCGCGGCCCGCCACCGCGAACCAGGTCTATGGCTGCCTTGGCTGCAGCCCGCAATGCGGGCGGTGCGCGCGCACCATCCGGCGCATCATGGACGAGGTGCTGAGCGTGGTTTCCTGCGCCCACGGCGGCGAGGCCGCTTGCGCGCACATCGATACGGCGGCCGACGCATCATAGCGGCGCCGATCGCGGCGCCGGCTTGATGCCCTAGGACGACTTCATTAGAACAACTTCAATCTTGACCGGCTGCCGCTGCTTGCGGCTGCATCGATTGCAAGGAGCGCAAGCCATGAAGGGCGACGCCAAGGTCATCGAATATCTCAACAAGGGCCTGCGCCACGAGCTCACCGCGGTCAACCAGTACTGGCTGCACTACCGGATGCTGGAGAACTGGGGATACCGCGACCTCGCCAAGAAATGGCGCAAGGAATCGATCGAGGAGATGGAGCACGCCGACAAGTTCATCGAGCGCATCATCTTCCTCGATGGATTTCCCAACATGCAGGTGCTCGATCCGCTGCACATCGGGCAGAACGTGAAGGAAATCCTCGACTGCGACCTGCAGGCCGAAATCAGCGCGCGCGCGCTCTATCAGGAGGCCGCCACCTACTGCCACAGCGTCAAGGACTATCCCTCGCGCGACCTGTTCGAGCAGCTGATGGCGGACGAGGAAGGCCACATCGACTTCCTCGAGACGCAGCTCGACCTCGTCGACAAGCTCGGCGTCCAGCTCTACGCCCAGCACCACATCGGCGAGCTCGACGAGAAGGGGGACTGAGGACGGCTCAATCGCGCGCGAACATTTGCGCGGCGAGCCGGGTCAACTCTTCCACGCAGGACGCGACGTCGCGGTTCGACGTCTCGAGCCGCGCATGCGCGCGGCCGTAGGCCGGGCCGCGCGCGTTCAGGATCGCGACCAGGTCCCGCATGGCGTCGCGATTGCGTTCCATCGGACGGAAGTCGCCCTGCTCCATGACGCGGCGCATGTGGTCGGCGGGAGACGCCTGCAGCCAGATCACGTGCGTGCGGTCGAGCAGCTCTGCGAATGTCTCCTCGTCCGCCACGATCCCGCCGGCGGTCGCGATCACGGCCTCGCGGTGCTGCGCGACGATGCGCGCGAGACATTCGCGCTCGTAGCGGCGAAACGTCGCCTGGCCGTAGACCTCGAACAGGGTCGCGACCGGCGCGCCATGCTTGCGCTCGATCAGCTTGTCGATCTCGATGAATGGCGCGCCGAGTCGCTCGGCCAGCGCCGCGCCGAGCGTCGATTTGCCGGCGCCGCGCAAGCCGATCAGCGCGATGCGTTGCGCGCGCTCGGCGGAGCGCGGCCCGGCCGCCGCGCGCCGCCGCGGCGGCATCAGGTCGACCGGATCGACGTCGAGCGCGCGCGCGACCGCGTCGAGCACCAGCACGCTCGGATTGCCGGTGCCCGCCTCGATCTGCGCGAGATAGCGCTCGGATGTCTGGCACTGCGCGGCGAGCGCACGCCGCGTCATGCCGCGCTTGGCGCGCTCGTTGCGGACGCGCGCGCCGATCTCGCGCGAGAGCGCGGTGTTGGCGCCGCGCGCCGGCCGCTCGGCGGATGCGCGCATCAGTGCTCGATCTTTACGTACTCGAAGTCGCCGGGCTTGTTGTCGATGCCGACCTTCGGGGCCGCGATCCACGCGGCGAACCGGCCGGGCTCGGCTTGCGGTGTCATCAAACCGGCGATGAAGTCGCCGTCACTGGCCGAGGGCAGCCATTCCGACCTGCGCTTCTGCCACGCGGCCGCGCCGATCAGCTCGCCGGCCGGCGTCGCGTGCGCGTCCTTGAACTCGCCGATCTGGCGATGGAAGGCGACGTGCGGCAGGGTGAGCTTGTAGTCGAAGCCGGCGAGCGCAATGACCTTGTTCCAGCGCAGCAGGCCCTTGACGCAGTCCTGCGTGTAGTCGTCGCGCAGGCGCATGTTGAGCGCGGTGAGCGCCGGCTCGTCGACGCGGGCGATCTTGCCGTCGATCAGCTTGAGCACCGGATAGGTGTCGTTCTTGAGCCGATGGTCATCCTCGATCTGGGTCTCGCGATAGCGGCCCTTGAGACCCGCATTGAAGGCGTTCGCGGCGTTGGTGGACACCTCGCTGCCGAACAGGTCGAGCGAGAGCGTGTAATGCAGGTTCAGCTTCTTCTGGATCGTCGGCAGGTCGATCACGCCGAGCGCGCGCACCTTGGCGATGTCGGTCGGGTCGGTGATACCGGCGGCCTTCATCGCCTCGCAGGTGCGCTGCACGATGCGGCTGATGCCGGTCTCGCCGACGAACATGTGGTGCGCTTCCTCGGTCAGCATGAAGCGGCAGGTGCGCGAGAGCGGATCGAAGCCCGACTGCGCCAGCGAGTGCAGCTGCATCTTGCCATCGCGGTCGGTGAAATAGGTGAACATGAAGAACGACAGCCAGTCCGGCGTCGCCTCATTGAAGGCGCCGAGCATGCGCGGCGCATCGGCGGAGCCGGAGCGGCGGCGCAGCAACTCGTCGGCCTCCTCGCGGCCGTCGCGGCCGAAATATTTCTGCAACAGGTAGACCATCGCCCACAGATGGCGGCCTTCCTCGACGTTCACTTGGAACAGGTTGCGCATGTCGTAGAGCGAAGGCGCGGTCTTGCCGAGATGGCGCTGCTGCTCGACCGAGGCCGGCTCGGTGTCGCCCTGGATCACGACCAGGCGGCGCAGCATCGCGCGGTATTCGCCCGGCACCTCCTGCCAGGCCGGCTCGCCATAGTGCTCGCCGAACGGGACCTTGCGGTTCTCCTCCTGCGGCGCGAGCAGCACGCCCCAGCGATATTCCGGCATCCGCACATAGTCGAACTTGGCCCAGCCGCGCGGATCGACCGAATAGGCGGTGCGCAGATAGACGAGCGATTCCTGGAAGCCCTCCGGCCCCATGTCGTTCCACCAGTTGAGATAGCCCGGATGCCAGACCTCGAGCGCCTTCAACACGCGGCGGTCCTCGGTCAGCCCGACATTGTTCGGGATCGTGGTGGAATAGTCGACGTTGATCGATGGCGTATTCATTGGGTTGTTCCTCAGACTTCTCTCCTTCGTCATGGCCGGGCTTGTCCCGGCCATCTCGCTTAGGGTGGCACCGCTTCCCTAAGCGGGTTCACCGGGTCACGCCGCTGCGCGGCGGCCCGGTGATGACGGCTAGACTCGCTTCAGATCGAAATTCGGCTTCTGCCCGCTGCCGTAGCGCGTCAGCGCGCCTTCCGGACCGACCGCGTTCGGACGCTGGAAGATCCAGTTCTGCCAGGCGGTCAGGCGCGCGAAGATCTTCGTCTCCATGGTCTCGGGGCCAGCAAATCGAAGATTTGCCTCCATGCCGGTCAGGGCGTCGGGCGAGAAGCTCGCACGCTCTTCGAGCAGGAGCCGCACCTCGTCGTCCCAGTCGATGTCGTCGAGCGCCGCGGTGACGAGCCCGAGCGCTTCGGCCGCC
>Ga0187784_10001277_pt1 | contig 19885 bp, 22 predicted proteins | sample 1015_SJ02_MP15_2_FD_132964 | JGI IMG/M metagenome (GOLD analysis project Ga0187784, IMG submission 132964) | Tropical peat soil microbial communities from peatlands in Department of Meta, Colombia - 1015_SJ02_MP15_20_MG | ecosystem: Environmental > Terrestrial > Soil > Wetlands > Peat | place...
AAGAGAGAGGTCAGTTCCATAGCCAGGACGCGGGGGCTTGGTTTCGCCTCGGGCGTTGGAGCCCTCTTCTTCTTGCTCGCCGTGCTGACGAGCTGGGTGCCTCTGGTCACGGGCCTCGCGAACCAGGTGTACACCTACGGTGTAATCGTGCCGGATGTCATCTTTGTCTATCTGGCAGCGGCAATAGTCGTTCGCAATGATCCCAAGAGCGCCTACAGGGTGAAACGCATCGCCCTGGCGGGGATGACGGTCGGGCTTCTGGTGTTCGTCGGGGGGGCGGTGTAGTTGTGGAGCGAGAAGTACAGGCCGAAGAGCCTCGAGGAGATGGTGGGGAACAGGGAGGGGAGGGCGAAGTTCCAGCTCTGGCTCAGGAGGTGGAAACCCGGCTCGAAAGCGGCCCTGCTCGTAGGGCCCCCGGGGACGGGGAAGACTACCACGGTCCACCTGGTCGCCAGGGAGATGGGGCTCCAGCTGGTCGAACTCAACGCGAGCGACTCGCGGACAAAGGAGAAGCTCTCCAAGAAGGTGGGGGAGGTGATAGCGAGCACGAGTCTTTTCGGCGAGAGGAGCCTAATCTTCCTCGACGAGGTGGACGGCCTTGCGGGGAGGGCAGATTATGGCGCGGTGGATTTCATAAAAGACGCGGTCAAGAAGAGCGAGAACCCCGTGGTGATGGCGGCCAACGACCCCGAGTCTGACGAGGTCAAGAAACTGGGGAGCGTTACGAGCAGGGTAGCGTTCCTAAGACCGGAACCCTCCGAGGTGGCGGGCAGGCTGGAAAAGATCTCCCAGGATGAGGGGCTCTCCGTGAGCAAGGATCAGATAGCGAAGATGGCCGAGGCAGCGAACGGGGACCTCAGGGCTGCCATCAACCTCCTCCAGTCCGGAATACCGGCGAGGAAGGACGAGGAGATGACAGCGTCCGAGTCGGTGAACGCTTTCTTCGACGCTGCGGACGAGAACGCTGCCCTCCGTGCTCTCAGAGCCTACCCGGGGCAGCCCCGGGACAAGGTCAGGGACCTCTTCACCGCTGTGGTGAGGTCCAGGGTCCACGAGGAGCGAAGGGCGGGGGCACTGGACGCACTCTCGAGGGCTGATGTAGTGATGGGGAGGATAATGAAAGGCAAGGACTGGAGGCTCCTCAGGTACCTGGACCCGCTACTCGCCAACGAGCTCTGGAAGGCGCTCGGAGACGGCGGGCCGCGTTTCACCGTGGACGCTGTTCCCTGGCCCCTGCAGCTGAGGATCTGGAATGACTCCAGGAAGCTGAAGGACATGGCCGCGTTGGCGGGGAAGAGGGTGGGAATCAGCCAGAGGAGCTTCCTCGTGGAGGACATGCCCTACATTCTCCTGCTCTGTGCGGACAGGGAGTTCAGAGAGGAGCTAGTGAAGAGTCTGGGCCTGGAGGAGAACTATGCCCTCTTCCTGGCTAAGGAAAGCGGAAGAGCGACCAGACGCTAGTTGTAGTCCCGCTTGTAGTAATCCTCTGCCTCTTTCCAGTCGGTGTAAAATCGCATCAGCACCCCTGCCAGGGGGCTGGCCTGGTCGACTCTGAATATCCTTATCCTGTTGAACCTCTTCTCTGTCAGTATCCCAGACCTGGTCAGGAACTCGAGGTGACGGGCGACTGCGCTGTGGGACAGCCCCGACCTCCGCGTAATCTCAGATATGTTAAGTTCCCCCGTTTCGAGCATGATGGTGAGTACCCTGGTCCTCCCGTAGGATGACATCAGCCTTTCAAGCTCTAACGTCAGCCACCATTCCTCTCTCGAGCTCCCCCATCAGTTCCTTTGCGGAAACGAGGGACAGCCCGATCATGGTGGTCCTCCCCCTCACCCCCTTGCCCGAGAGCTGGGTCTCTATGATCCCCTTTCTGGAGAGCTCGTTGACGTCGCTCCACACCTGGGTGTGCTTGTAGGCGGCGATATTCATGCCCTCGCAGAGGGCCGTGTAGCTCTCCTCCACCTCGCCTATGGTGACGTAGGTCGAGTCCCCCTTCTTCAGGAGCTTTGAGATGGCCATGAGCAACAGTTTCTGGTGCATGGTCAGATACGCCAGCTCCTCCTTCCTCAGCTGAGGGGGGAGCGAGGCCTTGGCAGCCCTGATGTGCTCGGGGAGAACCCTTGGGGATTCTGCGTCGTCTGCCAGCTTCCCCGCCCTGTAGACAAGGTCCAGTGCGTAGCGCGCGTCCCCGAACTGCCCAGCCACGTCGGCGACGAACTGTATGGCGTCGTCGTCCAGGCACCCGTCGTTGAACGCCTCGCTCCTGGATATGATGATATCCGCCAGTTGCTCGGGAGGGTAGTAATCGAGGGCGATTTCGTTCCACTGGAGGGAACTCAGGGTGCTCAGGTCCACCTTCTTGAGATAGTCCGTGGTCTTCGAAATCAGGATGGACGAGAGGACCTGGCTTCCGGGTGCCATCTCCCTCAGCCGCGTTATGGTGTAGAGGGCCGACGGGTCAGAAAGTATCAGCGAGTCGACCTCGTCGAAGGCTATGACCAGGTGTGTCCTATTGCTCCTCAGCTCCTCGACCAGGGCGGTCAGGAGCTCTTCGAAGCTGTAGCCCCGCGTGGGGTAGCTCTGCCCCAGCGACTTCAGGGCCTTGACCATTATGGCCTGCAATGTCCTGTCTATCCTGCAGTTGACATGCAGCGCTTTGACGAGGTTGCCGTATAGCGCCGCCTTCCTCGGCAACGACTCGAGCAGCAGCTTCTTCGCAACCATGGTTTTCCCGGATCCGATTGGGCCCGTTATCATCACGACCTGGCTCGCCTTGGAGGCGCTCTGGGCCACGCTCTGGAAGTACAGCTCGAGCTTCTTCAGTTGGGCTTCTCTGTGGGGTATCTGGTGCGGCAGATACTCCTGTAGAAGTATAGTCTCGTCCCGGAAGACAGAGCGCGCCATGAGAGAGCTTAACGATTCCGCCCTGTTCGTCTTATAACCTTGATTATGCGTTTGATAGGACGATGGATGGAGGGTTATCTGAAAGTATTCTTACAAACTAAAAAGAGGACCCGGGGGTCCGCAGGACGTTGAAGGCAGTCAGATTCCATCAGCATGGCGGCCCCGAGGTCCTTCGGTACGAGGATGTAACTGACCCGCAGCCCAGCTCTGACGAGGCACTGGTGCGGGTGAAGGCGTGCGCCCTGAACCACCTCGACATCTGGGCGAGGAACGGGCTCCCGAACGTCGCCATACAGATGCCACACATATCCGGGAGCGACATAGCGGGGGTAGTAGAGTGGGTCCCCGGCGAGGAGGAAATGTTCAGGAAGGGAGACGAAGTGGTCGTCAACCCCGGAGTCGGGTGTGGGCGCTGCGAAGCGTGCCTCCAAGGACGGGACGACCAGTGCCCGGATTACAAGATTATCGGGTACGGTACGGACGGAGGGTACGCGGAGCTGGTCAGGGTGAAGAGGACCCACCTGATCAGGAAGCCCGAGGGGATGAGTTTCGAAGAGGCGGCTTCTTTCCCTCTCGTCTTCGAGACCGCCTACCACATGCTGGTGACCAAAGCGAATGTGCGCCCCGGAGACACCGTGCTTGTGTTGGCCGCTAACTCGGGGGTGGGCATCGCTGCTGTGCAGATTGCAAAGCTCTTCGGCGCCAAAGTGATAGCGACCGCAGGAGACAGAGAGAAGGCGGAAAGGGCGAGAAGCCTCGGGGCGGACTACACGATCGACCACTACAAGCAGAACGTCCTAGGAGAGGCGAAGGAGCTGACAGGGAAGAAGGGCGTGGACGTGGTGATCGAGCACGTGGGGAAGGCGACCTGGGAAGGGAGCGTGAAGGCGCTGGCGAAGGGAGGGAGGCTGGTGACGTGCGGGGCCACAACCGGCGCTGATGTCGCAACCGATCTTAGGTACATCTACAGCAGGGAACTAACAATCTACGGGAGCTATATGGCTGGGATGGGGGAACTTCTTGCAGTGGTGAAGATGTTCCGCGAGGGAAGGCTGAAGACAGTTGTCGATTCGGTCTATCCTTTGCAGAATGCGGCCGAGGCGCAAAGGAAAATGGAGGGGAGCACGCACTTCGGAAAAATCGTGCTGAAAGTCTAGGGCACGATTTCGTAGGAGTAGCTTATCTTCGCGGCGGGCTTGAGGGTCGCGCCAACGCTGCAGAACTTCTCCGTGCTGTCTTTGATGGCCTCTTCCACAAATCTCCTCTCCAATGGGTCCCCCGACAGAACGTACTTGACCTGTATGGACGTCCATGGCTTTGGGAGGCCGTGCTCTGGTCGCTCGCCAGAGACTAGAATCTTGAGCGAATTGAGTTTCTGCTTGCGCTTTGCCAGTATCGCGACGATGTCCATCCCCGTGCAAGCCCCCAGGGATGTGAGGAGGGCCCGCATGGGGCTTATCCCCTTCTGAATCACCTTTGACGAGTCGTAGACCACCACGTGCCCCGAAGTGTCTGACCCGAGGAACAGGTTACCCTCGCTCCACGTGACCTCAGCGAGCCAATCATTTTTGCTTAATTTGAACCACCAGAGGCTTCGACTTGGAGGAAACTTCGCCCTTCTCTATGAAGCTTCTCCTCCCCCACTTTGCGTTCACGTGGGCTATGAGCTTGTGGCTCCCCGCCCCGAGGGTGGAGGCAGGAATCTGGAACTCCCTCTCCACGTCCAGCATTTTCGACTTCGCGTCCTCGACGCTCCTTGGTATCAATGGTGGGCCGCCGTCTTCGGGGACGATCATTGCCCAGATGCGGTATGGGAGGTCAGGGTCGCGACTCCAGTAAAAGCTGGCCTTGCGCACCTGCTTCTTTGTCTCGCCGAGCTTCCGCGATCTGACGACTTCCTGGCTCCTCAGGACGGTCTTGAACGTCAGGCGCAGAATCTTGTCGAAATCCTCCCAGGCAACGGTCCAGACGTCTGGATGGAATGCCTCCCTCAATCCTCCGGCGATTTTGAAACTCGAGCTAATGCGAATGGTCTCGGAGATTGAGTACGATTTCTTGTCCGCAACCAAGTGGAGTTGGATGAGCTTCGTTTCCGGCCAGGAGTAATCACCTCTCCTGTCCTTCAAAGACAATTTGATTCGTCGGCCTCGACGTGTCTGTTAAAAGCGTGATTGCGGTGGTCGCTCATATTCCCCACGGAGCGCCCCGGGTACAGGGGTTCGCCTGGACGGTGGAAACGCGTTCGAGGAGCCGTCTGAATACGAGTATGCATAGAAAATGGCAAAAATGCTTATTACGAAATCCGAAAATACATATTCCGGGGAGCAAATGAGAAGACACACCGAATCGCACACGCCTGGAATCCTCTCTCTTGTATTATGGATCCGGAATCAGTATGGCTTAAATGCGATAGCCGAGACCGTGATATCACGGCCGGGGGTGCTGACGGGTTGACCGTAGTAGAACACGAGCCACAGAGCAGTGTAAACGAGAGGACGGTCGCACTGGTGAAGCTCCTGACCGAGCTGGGCCCCGAAATCCCCGAAATTGCACGGAGGCTGGGTCAGTTCAAGGAGTCTGTCAGATACAGGTACAAAGAGAAGATACTCAGCAAGGGCTACGCCGTGCAGGCAGCGGTAGACCACGAGAGGCTCGGCTTCGAGAGAATCATGATTATTGCAGACTTCTCCGAGACTTACCGTAGCTTTGCTCCCGCGATAATAACCGCCATGAGCGAAGTCTGCTACGTGGTGGGATTCTCCAAATCTCTGATAGGCGGAGAGTATATCGTGAACCTGAGCGTACCGACCGAACAGGCCGGAGAAATTCGAGGGTTCTTCCGGGCGTTGGGGGAGAAGGGCATGTTCTCGAAACTGGAAATATTGGACTTCGATTGGTACCGAAACGTCCCCATGAAACCCGAGTACTACGACTTTGACACAGGGCGATGGGACTTCCAGTGGCAGAACCCCAGCTCCCAGGACTACGAAGGAGCGGCGTACGTACCGTCGAAGAGGGGGAAATTTGACTATGTGGACCTTCTTATCATAAAGGAACTCCAGATGGATGCGAACAAATCGCTGAAGGAGGTGTCCGAGAAGCTGAACATCAATTACAAGAAGTTGGCTTGGCACCACGCCGCACACGTCCTCGGTCAGAAACTGCTGCACGGGTACACCGTGAACTGGATAGGGACGCGGTATGACTACACGCTGGAGAAGGTTCTCCACAGAAAGCACCGGTACTTCGTGCTTGACCTCTTCGTGAGGAACGTCAACGCGTACGAATCGATGAATCTAAGGCATCAGATGAACGTCCTCCCCTTCCTGTGGAGTGAGGCAGGCGGGGAGAACTACCACGCTGAGGTCGCGTTGCCTGTCGATAACGTCGTTGAAGGGCTACAATACATAGGTAGTGCGACCAGTGCTGTCAAAGACAGGCTCAGCATATACCCGGGCGACCAGACGGAGGCCGCCAGCTTTACAATCCTGTACCAGCTCTATGATCAGGTGGCGAAGACGTGGAAGTTCAGCAAAGATGATCTGCTGCAGAGGTTCGACAAGCTAATGGTTGAAATAAAATCGGGGCCCACTAGAGATGTCTAGTGGGATCCCCAACCGCCAATGATTTCGAGCGGTCCCAGGTTCAGTCCCAGCGCCGCAAAAACAATGCTTGCGCCGCCGATGGCCAACATTCCGAAACGGATCTTTTCGTCTAGGGTCATACCGGCAGGAGGTGTCGCAAGGGGATTTTTAAGGAATGAGCCTATGCATAGTTTATGGAAGGCCTGAACTACGCGAATTCTAAGAAATGGCCGATTCGAGCCGGGAATCCCCAGTCGGGGTCGACCGCTGCCAGTTTTGGCCCGAAGCCCCAAATATGGACTCGTAATATGGATTAGAGACTCCATTGGGCACAGCGGACAAGGAGAAGCATCCCCACATTCCCGCGAGGAACGTCCTGGACAGGATAATCCTCGGAGGGAGCGACGGGGCGATTGAAGGCCTCGCTACAACCTCCGCCCTGAACGGAGCGGGAGTGGCTTTGGGGACCATCGCCCTTGCAGGGTTCGCATTCGCCGTGGCCGGAGCCATTTCTATGTTCTTCAGTAGCTATCTCTCCAGGCGCTCAGAACTCAGATCCCTTCAGATAGACATCCGAAGGGAGAAGATGGAAATCGAGACAGAGCCCGAAGAGGAGGAGGGGGAGATGCGTGGGCTCCTCAGGAAGGAAGGCTACGACCCTCAAGAGGTGGAGATAATCCTTCAGAGGCTGAAGAAGAACAAGGACCTGTTCCTCAGGGAGATGCTCAGTCGAGAGCTCGGCGCGAACATCGATGACGTGAAATCGGACCCCTTCGTCTGGCCTCTCTTCGCCGGAATTACCTTTCTTCTTCTAGCTCTTCTGGCAGTATCACCCTATGCCTTCGCTCTCCCGCGAGACGACGCACTGATGACATCGGTGGCGCTCTCCCTGGTGGCACTCTTCGCACTTGGCTCAAGGGCGTTCGTGCCAAGGAATTTCAACTTCAAGGCGGGCGGAGAGTCAGCCCTGACCGGCGCGGCGGCAGCCACGCTCCTCTACCTGGTCGGAATCTTAGTCTCAAGACTCTAGGACGGCGCAAATTCAATAACCTCCGACGTCGTTGCGGACAGAGTGCAGAAGAGCGCGAGACTTACCCATCTGACTTTCGACTGCTACGGCACTCTCATCGACTGGAGGACGGGAATCGAGCAGGAGCTCGCCCGGGCACTGGGGGGCGGCGTAAGACTCGGTGGGGCGCGGCTCCTTGACGCCTACGTCGAAGCCGAGAAGTCTCAAGAATCCACGTACAAGAAGTACGGTGAAGTCCTTCGGGGGACAGTCATCTCGATGTCAGAGGTCCTTGGGGTCGAGGTTACAGATTCGGCCGCACGGGAGTTCGCAGCCTCCGTGCCGAAGTGGCCGGTGTTCCAGGACACGGCGAAGTTCCTGCGGGAGATCGGCTCGAGAGGGCTCGGGAGGTACATTTTGTCGAACGTTGACAACGATCTCCTGGAGGAGACAATCGTCAGACACGGTCTTGAAGTGGACGGGTTCGTGACCGCCGAGGAAGTGGGGAGCTACAAACCGAATCCCGCGCACTGGATAAGGTTCATGGAGAAGACTGGAACCCACAAGGGGAACATCCTTCACTGCGCCCAGAGTGTGTATCATGACATCATTCCGACACAATCAATGGGAATCGCGTCGGCCTGGGTGAACAGGTACGATGAGAAACTCGACCAAGGAGTCGAACCATTATACATCTGTGACAGCCTCGAAAATCTTGCGAGAGTTCTGGGCTAGCGAAGGCTCAAGAATCGGGCCGAAGTTCACCTGGGTGGCCATTGCCATTTTCGCAGGCGGTGCTGAGGTGGTCGCGGGGTACTTCCTCTATGTAACCTAAATCCTTGGACTTGGGCTTGTTGCGCCCACTGCTGAAGTCCCTGTTAACGTTCACCAGGCAGTCGCGGGACTTGTGGTGGCTCCCATGATTGCGGCCCGGGGGCGCAGGGATATTCGACGCAAGGGGAAGACTAACAGGGGGACCCATAGGGTAGGATGCCGTCTGAGGAATGCAGAGCACTTTCAGACGGCTTCCGATAGGCAAGATTCCGATTGACCTCTTGAACAAGAGTGTCCTCCGGCTGACAGGAGCCAGATCTGACATGATAGCAACTCCTGCAAGGGCTGGCATCGATTTCGCAGCGATAAGGGCGGGTGACGGCTACATCGTGGTCTCTGCAGACCCCGTGACAGGAGTCTCCAAGGAAATAGGGAGGTACGCCATGAGGGTGAGCGCAAATGACGTCGCCACCTGCGGCCACAGACCCCGATTTGCGGAGTCCGTAATCCTATTGCCGGAAGGGTCGTCTACGCGGCAGTTGAGAGAGATTGCATGGCAGGTCCACGAGTCGGCTAAGCAACTGGGGATCGCCATCGTCGGAGGGCACACGGAAGTGACACCGAGGCTGGGCCACCCCATCGTAGTTGTCACGGCGTTCTGCTACGTGGATGACTACGTCACCTCGGCAGACGCGATGCCTGGGGACACCATCATGGTGACCAAGACTGCTGGCTTGGAGGGGACAGCGGTGCTAGGGGGTTGGAAGCGCTTCCTCGACAGACTGAGCGTGGTCGAAGAGGCTGCTACCGCATATGGTACAGGCTACGTCCATGCGATGCACGATTGCACCGAGGGGGGCGTCCTTGGGGCAGTCTTCGAGATGTCTTATGCGTCCGGGCTTGGCTTCGAGCTCGAGGAGAGGAGGGTCCCGGTCGCACCGGAGACGGCGAAGCTATGCCGTAGACTTTCCATCGACCCCCTGAGGCTGATAAGCTCAGGAGCTCTCCTGCTTTCTGTGAAGAAGGGGAGGGAGTCGCAGGTGACGGAGGCGCTTTCCCCCATAAGGGCAACGGCGGTCGGGACCTTCAAGAAAACGGGGAGGACCTTGGTTAGAGACGATGGGAGTGCGATGAATCTGCGCGAAGCGCCCGAAGACGAGCTATGGCGGGCTCTCGCTCGCGCGCCTGGCCGCGGGCACGGGCCTTAGTTCAGCCGTTTCCCCCACCTCCCGGTTCCGGGAGGGCTGGAGAGCCCATGAGAACTTCCTCTGCAGTGACTTACTGTAGACCTTGGCCCAGTCGAGGCCGACATAATCGCACCATGCCTTGTAGACTCGTGGGTCGATGTAGTTCTTCAGCGAAGTGTTCAGATTGTAGTTCTTCGCCCTGACGTAGAAGTCGAGTTCACGTTCAAGCTTCTTCTGCCTCTTGTCGTCCCTCTTCCCCTTCGCCCTCACCTCACTCAGCTTCTGCTTCTTCTTCTCGTAGGACTGCTGCCACGTCTTGGGCAGGGTCCTCTGGTGGTTGCAGAAGATCGCTGCCTGGAGATTCGCCTCCTTCGCGTGGTAGAGCTTGTCTATGTCGTCCATTCCTTCGGCGCTCTTCGACTCCAGTGTGCGCTTCGCCGTAGCAGTAGCGTGCCACGTCCTGAAGACTTTCGCCGTAAGTCCGGGGACGATGGAGGAGAGGAATTGGTTGACCATGCTCGAGGTGACCTCATGGAACACCTCCGTCTCCGGCGACTTGCCCTTCTTGAACTCCTCCAAGTTTTGCAGTACCTGAGGGAGGGGCCTATCGGTTTTCTTCCATGGTACGCTGTCCTTTCCGAGGAAGTCGAACTCGACTGCGCCATCCTTCACGTTGATGTGCTCGACTCTGAGCGTGCTGGCACCAACAGTGTCCGCCTCGTCCTCGTCCTTCTCGTCTCCGACCCTCATTCCAAGCCTGTGGATGAGGTAACAGACCGTGGCGACCTGCCGCATTTTGGGATCCTTCGAGGAGAGCTCATTCTCGATACGGGCTTCGATCCTTCTCATGTTGGAGCCCACTCGCGCGGCGTTGTCATACTTCGCCCGACTCCTGGACTGCTGAATAGGTGTGCTCTCGTGTAGCCAGACGTACTTCTCCTTGTCCGTGAGCTTATCGATCCACTTCGCCATCCACATCGAGCTGTGGTCGTGGACCACCTCCTTCCAGTTACCCAGCGGGACAGTCGCACCCTCCCCGAGATTCAATATGACGTCGGAAGCTTGGACCCGCGGCTTCCACTTCCCCCTTAGGGGATGCTTCCCGCGCCCCATGAAGAGTCCGGGAGGCTCGACCATGTAGTTGGCAAAGTCGACCTCTTTGCCGTCAAGGATTGCCTTCCCGTAATTCGACTTGAGTTCCTCGCGCCTTTCCTTCCTCGCTGCCGCCAGCCCCCTCCGCTGGTCCTTCGTCATACTCTCCTTCGCGGCCTTCTCTGCGTCTACCTTCCTGTACAGCTCGTAGAAATCTACCTCCTTGAACTTGACTCCTCTGCACCAGGGAGGGAGTTGCGTCGCGAAATCCCCCATGAAATTGGCTGTGAACACCGGGTCCTGAACGTAGGGGGTGTCTTTCTTCTTGGCGAGGTTGTACGCCATTTCCTCGGCCAGGGGGGCGAGCCCGACCTGTGTCCCCTTCACGGAGATGTGAAGGCCTTCAGGTTGGTAGAGGTCGGGGAAGTTCACCCCGTTGTGGGAAAGAGTCTTCCAGTATGATTTCATGAATCGGCGAAGTTGATTTCGAGCCTCCGTGTATTTAAGATGAACCCGAGGAAACTGAATTTTCTGCGACGATGGTTAAATACGTGCGGGGACCCTTTGCCAAGTGTTCCCTGATGTGGATCGACTTCGAGGAGAACAGAATCCCCGCGCTCAAGAACCCGTCGATGATAGTCGCGGTCTCGACATCCATGCCGCAGTACAGAGCGCTCTACTCTCAAGCTAGAGAGCTGGCGGAGTACCTCCTGGGGAAGATGGATTTCAGGAAAATAGGCACGGTCAGGGCGTCCGCCTTCCCTCCTGAGGTCCTGGTGAGGCACGACGGGCTGTCGACCCTTCCCGAATGTAGTTTCTACATCTGCAGGGGAAAGAAGGACCTGCTCCTTTTCGCGGGGGACAGCAGCCCCGCAGACGAGCAGTACGAGTTCGCTCAGTTCGTCCTGAAGGTGGCCAAAGATTTGGAAACTAAGGAGCTGTATTCCGTGGGGGCCAGGTGGGCCGAGACCCCCGTCCCCGCCGAAGCGGAACCGGTTACGACCGGGTTCTCGACCGATCCAACCGGAGTTGCGAATCTGAGGAACCACGGAGTCCGAATTTTGGGAGAGGAGCCCGCTCCCTTCTTCGCATCCATGGTGGTCGCAATGGCGAAGGACGTAGGGATAAGGGGGTACAAGCTGTCCGTAGACCACGGGGAGCCAACCCCTCACGTTCGTTCGGTAACGAAGCTCCTGGAGATTCTATGCGAAATGGCTTCCTTTGAGGTTGACCTGGGCGAACTGAAGGCCAAGTTCGCGCCCGCCTCTCCAGGGAGGCAGGCGTCGAACAGCACGATATACCACTAGTCTGAGTTGACCGTTATCGCTTCCCGGTCGAGGGCGTCCAGCTCTGGCCCGAAGCCCCAGTCCCTAGCCAGGGCGTCTGCGTCCCTCTCCCTTTCCCTTGATTCCTCGGGTCGGACGTGTTCGTTGAGCCACGCATGCGCCAGCTCGTGCGCTATCACGGCGGTCGCGGCCGAATCGGAGAGGGCTTCGAGTAGGGAAGAGTAGAAGGTGATGGTCTGGCGGGGTCTGGAGAGGACAAGGAAATACCTTACTCGTGAATAGCGGGTGAGGCCGACGGTTGTCTTCGTGGGTCTTCTCGAGAGCGTTATGGAGCGGACCGAGGTGATCCTCGGCACGGCGCCCGGCGGCCTCAGGTTCGCCTCAACGAAGAGCCTTCGGAATCTTGGGTCATGTGTAAGGGTGTACGCCCCCGCCACCAAGCCCGAATCCTTGCCAGCCAATTGCAGGAGACTTCCCCTAGGCGCCCTTGGCCAGCCATCGCCCCGATACGGCAATTGCGAGCCCAACCCAGGATGGGAGTGGTCGGGGTAGCAGACGGCAGGATTGAACTATGGTCAGGCCCGTCTTGCCTAAGGGAGTTCACTCCGAGGGTTTAATTTCGCGGACCCGACAAGATTCGAATTGGATTTGCACCTATCTGGTAACGAATCCGACCATCCCCACACTTCTCCCACGTGCAACGTCCATGGCTACCGGACTGCTTCGTAGTGCAAGACCAGCTCCCCGTAAGGAAGCGTTTTGACCGAAAGGAGCCTCATGGTTCTCTGCTTCTCCATGTCGCCCCAGTAGCGATGGCCCCGTCCCAATATCACTGGCTGGACGACCATTCGGTAATCGTCGGCGAGTCCACGCCGGATGGTCTCCTTGGTGAGGGCTGGGCCGCCTTCCACTATGATGCCCTTTCCCGGCTGGGACTTCAGTTTCGCAATGATTTTACTCAAGTCGCCCGACATGATTGTGGAGTTCTGCCATTTCGTTTCCTTCAATCGATGGGAGAGGCAGACCTTCTGCACCCTGTCCAGCCACCTGGAGTACTCGAACAAGTACTCTGGGTCTTCGGGTTTCCTTGCTGCCTCTGAGTGGACCCTCAGGTGACCCTCGAACGAATGACGTCCCATCACCACCGTGTCGACAGAGCCGTACTGGTTGACCCACATTTCTGTGAACTGGGCGTCGGGCTTCGGGGGCACCACGTCGGAGCCTGGATACTTAGGGAACTCACCGCGTCCGTCGAGAGTCATATACATATTGGCGGTGACTTTTCGGGCCATGGGACTCGAGGACTGTCTAGCCGCATTTAAGTAAAATGAACCTGAACGGGGCCTTCTCGCAGCCTTGACGGCTCGAGAGCAGGTGCGTCACTGCTCAAGCCCGGTGTGCCTCCTCAGCTTCTCCACCAGCTCTCCATACCTAGGGTCCTCCCTCGCCTTCGCCAGGGGCGGCGGATAAGAATTACGTGGCATCAGGCAACGGCTGGGCAGAGTGCGATCCGATTGATTTTCTAAGAGAACCCAAATGGACTCGAACCCTGTAGAGATATTCTATGTCCCGCTATCCCCCCGAGGTCTGCCGTCTTTGGCCCACACCTCGGCCTCTGCTAGGAGTGAAGAGTTCAGCCGGATTTGAACCGTCACTTTTTGTGGGGTCGGACGACTCGACGGCCTTTGTCCTTAGGTGACTGTGAAGTGGAGGATGACCGCCTGCCCCCACTCGTCGTCCACGACTAGGGTGTACAACCCCGAGGTGAATAGATGCTGGGGAATCGGGCTCTCTTCTGGAAAGTTGAATGTCACGGCTGGCGAGCAGTAAGATGGAGGGGGGCAAGGCTTGATGGGAGTTAACACGTCCCAGGCCTCGGACGAGTTGAAAGGATAGGTCCAGTAGCCGTTCACTGTGAAGTTCGAGGCGAGGTCATCGGCCCCAAAACTCTGTCGTGGGGTGCAGATTGCGACGCACATTGTCCCGCTCAGATTGGCCCTGACGCTGGTGGGCTGGAAGACGATGTGCTCGATGGTTCCTCCCTCGGCACACCCGACAAAGTTACTCGGGAACCACTCTGAGCTGTTGGAGGCGGTCTGGAGTGCGCTCAGATTGTAGTTCCCCTTGACTATCATGAACTCTACGGCTTGAGTAAAGTAGCACCCAGGCCACATCGCAATGGGGAACCCACCCACCTTCCAGGCGCTTGATGATGAAAGATTGAGTAGGGATGAGATGGTGTTGTTTAGGGAGACTTCGATTCCCAGTCTCTGGCCGAGTCTGATGGTCGAAGAATTGAGAGCGACTTCTAGCTGGAGCCCCTCCACCGTCACGGAAGTCGTGGATTGGGTCGAAGCCTGAGCCGCCGTAGTGGACGATCTCGTGGAGGTGTTGGGGGTGCTGTTCACCCCGATGAAGTATCCTGCTCCGGCGCCTGCAAGCATCGCCACCACCAGCAGAGTCACAACCACCCCGATCCTCATACCTCAGAGGGTAGCTCCAAGGGGTGTAAAGTTCTACTCATGAGAACGGCCAGTCTTACGGAGGTGTTTGTGCGTGTGTTCGTACCTGTTACGTCTCGCACTGTCTAAATGCGGATTATCAATGCTCGACATCGCGCTCAGCTATGTTTATCCATACGTCTAGACAGGTCGCCGAGTTCGATGCGGGCCGCAAGCTCAGACAAATCTCTTCAGAACACCCTCAATTGGGCGCTGGATAGGATGAAACAGAATGGGTATGAGGTGAAGTCTAGGGTCTCCCTGAACGTTGAGCCGAGCCTCGCCATAATGGGGTACGCCAGGAAGGAGGGGGACGTCCACAAGATAATGATCGCGGAGTGGGCCCTTGATTCCGAAATGCTCGGAGGGCTCGTCCTGCATGAGCTCTCCCATGTGTACTTCGCCGAGCGGGACGCCTGTTCCCACGACAGCGAGGCTCTGGAGGAGGTGCTCGAGGACCTGAAGATGCGGGACGGGCTTAGGGTGAAAGAAACGGAGTTCCTCATCGACGCCTTCAACCATCTCCAGAACGTCCTCGTCGACGACATCGTATTCGCCGTGATGGAGGAGAAGGAGAGGGAGATGACGAAAAGGTTCTTCGCGGAGTGGGTGGCCGACAGGCCATCGGGGGACCCCGTCACAGACGCGGGGTTGCTCTCCAGAAACGCCTTCGCGGTCGCGTCGCTGAAGCGAAGGAACCTATTCGAGAAGGACAGCGAGATGTTCTACAGGAACAGCGCACTCCTTTCAGCGCTTGGACAAGTGTCGGAACAGGAGTTTGAGTGGATAGAGGGTTTCCTTGAGGGAGCGAAGGCAGAATGGGACAAAGAGAGGTTCAGGGAGGCGCTGGAGAGCTACTTCGACAGGATGATCTCCCTCATGAGGGCTTCTTCAAAGCTGAACGACCTTAGGTAGGCGGCAGAGAGTGCAGAAGATGTCAACCGCAAAGTTGCTCGTGGTGGTGGCTCTGGTCGGTGCGGCCGTCTTCGGGCTCTTTCTCGGCTATCTGGCCTACTCCAATGACAGCTTCCCAGCGCAGACGAGGCCCTTCGCGACCTACGCAAGGGTGGTGTACTCGTCCTTTAACGGTACAGAGTATGCCTTCAGAGTCGAATGGAACAGCTCCAACTACGTTCCACTGTTCACCCAGCTGACGTCTCCGGCGACGGACGCGGCCAACACGCCCGTGTGCGACTTGAAAATGTCGAGCGTCATGAGCGGCCAGATTCTCTTCCTCCCGTTCAGCATAAGCCCCGCTTCTGCCACCCTGTCGAACGTTGACCTGGCAATAGCCGTCCAGTCCGCCACCAACAGCACCCAGTTCACCATAATCTACAACGTGCCTCTTGTGAACGCGACCAACGCCGCCATAACGCCGTCCAACATCACCTGCCAGGAGCCTCTGGACGATTAGCTTCCTACCAGCCTCTAGATGTGGCAGATGCGAACGCAAACCCCCCTTTTTATAAAAAGGGGGAGGCTCAAGGGGAAGTTGTACCAGCGAGTGGAGCACCCTACCAGAGATGCGGCGGGCACGGAGAATATCGAGAGCGGGTTCAAGGATTTCGGCGAGGCGGCTTCGAATTCGGCAAGTGGTCCATCCAGATTATACTTTCCACCTACTCAATGAGGTCGGTGAGTTTGGCATTGGCCCGGCCAGACTCGCAAGCTCTCAGACGAACAGCATGGATCTGCAGATGTGGCCTTTTCAGACGAAACGGTTTCTGCTTAGGTGCCCGTAATCGGTTGGAAAGGCAAGGGTTCCCCGTGCTCGCCTGCGGAGCAGCCGCAGCCTGCCACGTGCCCACCCCGTCTGAGTGTCCCCCTGTACAGGCCGTCCTCGAGTTTCTTGTGATTCTTCGCTTCCCAAACTTCAATGGGCTGTCCGTACTTCTGTTGAATCCTGTCTCTATACCATTCTGGAATCACGTTAAATGAGCAAAATGGGATGATTCGGAGGTCGGGCGTCAGGTAGTGAATGTCGCATCTTTGAAGACGCTCTTCGTCCTGGTTAAACTTGTCCTGGAAGTGCATCATCCCGAGGAACATGCTCTTCAGATGGAACTGTCCGATCGAGGAGTAGTCGTGCTTGACGAGCGCATCTGTCAGGAGCTTCGCGAAGCTGAGGCTCTTGGGCTGTTTCTCCTTGTTCACGAAGGATGAAATCCTGGTCAGGACTTTGGCCGCGACAATGTAGCGGTTGGTTCCCGAGTAAATCTCTTCGCTCTTCTCGTCCAGGTACTCGATGAGCCCCGCTATGTCGACGAACTCCGGGAGCGGAACGAGCCTGTTCCTGTCGGAGTCGTTGAACACGTATGTCCCTGCGCCGCATGCGAAGTGTATCGAAAGCTCGTACTGCTCCTTCTTCGTGAAGGCTTCGATGAAGCCCGTCACCGGCGAGCAGGAGGGGACAGGGAACCAGCCGTCCTTTGTGATCATGCCGTTCGTCTGTTCCTCAATCCTCTCGATGCAGTCAGGGATTGTGATCCTGTACTTCGCCCTCTCGGTCTTGGTCAGCCTCCCAGTCAGCGATACCGGCTGGAAGTTTACGGCGTGGACCGTGTCGATGTTCCTCCATCCGAATCGGATGATGTCGCCCAGCTCGTGGTCGTTTATCGACTTGATCACTGTCGGCACGAGGACTACTCCGACCCCCACCCTGCGGCAGGCGTCTATGGCGTAGGGCGCCTCCCAGTGGTTCTTCGGGTTTGTCTTCGGGGAGACGCCGTCGAAGCTCATGTATAGGTTCGAGACACCTGCTTCTTTCAGGCGCTTCGCAAGCCCCGGGTTCAGGGCGAGGTTGATTCCGTTCGTGTTGAGCTGAATGTGGTCGACCCCCTCTTCCTTCAGAATCTTGATTATTGTAGGGAGGTCTTCCCTGATGGTCGGTTCCCCGCCCGTGATCTGGACAGAGTTGCCGGCCACAGGCCTCTCAGCCTTCAGCGAGCGCCCCATCTCGCGGATCTGGTCGAGTGTGGGCTCGTAGACGTATGCTCCCTCGAGCCCCTTCTTTACGTAGAAGAAGCAGTACCAGCACGTCAGATCGCACCTGTTGGTGACAATGATGTTGGACAGGCCCGTGTGGGACAGGTGGTTAGAGCACAGGCCGCAGTTTGCCGGGCAGGAACAGACGTCCATGGGGACGTTGGCCGCGTGAGTCCCCTTGCCATCCTTCCAATAGCGCGAGAACTTGCTGTACATCTCATAGGACCCGAAGTAAAGCTCTTCAGTCTCGCCGTGCTCGGGGCAGGTCTTCGTCATCCAGACCTTGTTGTCTCGCTCGAAGACGAGCGCCGGGAGGATCCGGTTGCAGTCCGGGCAGATGGACTGTGTCTGGCGGATGAAGTTACCCTTCGAAACCTCTCTCTTCAGTTCTAGACTAACATCTGCAATCTGGGCCATCAGAAATTCGCTAGGAAGTCTCCCTTTCCGCAAACGCATATAAGCATTTTAACTTTACAGAGGGGGAAAGGTTAAGACTTGGGAGTTTGCTTGCCTGAGGCGAATTGAGGTGGAACTCCCTTGATCCCGATGAGTTTCCCAGTGGGAAGAAGGACGAGATACAGCCCACAGGACTTGCATCTACGATAGACGTTGACCCCGTCGTCAGTCTTCTGTTCTCCGATGTACTCGGTGGATTCGTGTCTGCAAGCGGGCATCGAGATGGTCTCGGCAGAGACTCGATATACGCCTTTTTTGGAAGAAGAGACGGGAGGAGCGTGCCGTGAGCCTGAGCGAGAGGGCCGAGGCTTCGCTGGAGGCGCTGGGCCTTACGGGGAGCGAAGTCAAGGCCTACATTGCGCTGCTGAGGGGCGGGTCCATGACCGCCAGCGATGTGAGCAGAGAGGCGAGGATACCGTACTCCAAGGTGTACGACGCCCTAGAGTCCCTGCACGGACGCGGCTGGGTGGAGGAGCAGAAGGGGAGGCCCATAGTGTACACCGCCAAGCCCCCCGATGCGGCCCTAGAGGAGCTCAGGGCGAGGCACGAGACGGAGCGCAAGGAGAGGGAACAGGTCGCCCTCGACGAGCTGATGGGAATCTATGTCAGCCGGGGGGAGCAGGAAAAGCCTGACATCTGGATCATGAGGGGGACGAACGAGATCCTCTCGAGGGTGAAGAACCTGCTCCTTAACTGCAGGGCGGAGTTGCTGATAGCGCTCCCGCCACAACTGTTTTCGATTACGGACAGGATAGACCCGCTGATGGCGGCACTAAAAGAGAAGGGGGTGAGGAGCCTGATACTCACCTCGCCGGTGATCCCTCCGGAGGCTGCAGCTCAGCTCGGGAGGTACGCCGAGATCAGGACCAGGCAGACGATGTACGGCGGGGGGCTGGTCTCCGATTCTAGGGAGGTGGTCCTGCTGCTAGGGGGCGGTGAACAGGGGGGGCTGCCATTGGCCATATGGGCCTCTCACCACGGTCTGGCGAGCTTCGCGAAGGACTATTTCGAGTTCCTTTGGAACTCGCCGGAGACCCTGAAGCTTTGAACAGAGAGAGAAAGGGTATTCGCGATGAGGTGGGCGTTGTAGCCAGGCTCGGTTCAGAGGTCGGCCTTTCGAGTGATGACGCTCTGCTCTACCTGAAGCTGCTTCGAGAGGGGAACATTCCTGTCTCCGATAGGAGGAAGGCCGAGCGGCTTCTCGACAGGGGAATGGCAATAGTGTCGGGGGACGGGAATCGAATCATCCCCGTGCATCCCCGGCTCGGGATTGCGAACAACTACAGGACGTGGAGGGAGGCGATGGTTAGGGAGATCAACGAGAGGAGGATGAGGGTGGACAGGCTGATACTGGAGCTGATCCCCGTTTATGAGGCCACAATGGAGAAAAACATGGCGAGCGGGGGCGGATGAAGGGAGTTGGCTCAGGAACATCAGCATGACATAGTCTTCATCGGCATGATCAACGTAAATCGTGACAACTACCTGCAGGGGGTCGTTGATGTCTGGCGGTGCCGGGGGTGCAAGAGACTCTTCTGTGACGACAAGAGATACGGAGAGCCTCTGAAGCCGAGCGTTGGGTTCGAGTCCATCCCGGACGACGAGGAGTGGGCCGTTCTCACCTGCACCACTGCGAAGGACGTCTACATGAACAGCCTCGGCGCAAAGCCGGGCAAGAAAATCACCCACGCCTGCAGGGGAGGAGAGGTTCACGAGTTCACTGTTGGGAGCGACTATTCTCTATCCCCGAAGGTGGAAAATCCCATCCACAGGCTGTATCTCGTGAAGGACAACATCAACAAGAACATCGAGGCAGGCTACTACAGACTAACGATGAAGTAGCTTGGCGAGACTAGGCACAGCTGCCGCTCTCGTCGGAGTGGTCGCAGGCGCATGGAACATCTGGGAGTACTTTCAGGAGTGCCGAGGGGTCACATCGGTCTGTCCGTCAGTGCAATCTGCTCCCGCCGGAGCGGAGGGGACGGTGGTGCTGGGCCTCGCCGTTATCATTATCCTCGTCTCCTTGGCAACGTTCATCGGTCCGGCCGTGCTATTCTACCTGTCGGCTGCCGCGGGAGTCGCAATCGACGCTCTGCTGGCGGTC
>Ga0187784_10001278_pt1 | contig 19875 bp, 16 predicted proteins | sample 1015_SJ02_MP15_2_FD_132964 | JGI IMG/M metagenome (GOLD analysis project Ga0187784, IMG submission 132964) | Tropical peat soil microbial communities from peatlands in Department of Meta, Colombia - 1015_SJ02_MP15_20_MG | ecosystem: Environmental > Terrestrial > Soil > Wetlands > Peat | place...
CACGCGCTCGATGACGCGGGGATCGCCCGCCGTCACGTGCTGGCCGATCAGGTTCGATGCCACCTGCTCGCGCACTCGGGCAAGGGTCGTCACGAAGGCCGAGCCGATCTCTCCGCCCATGAGCCTTGCCGTCTGCAGCACGGCGCCGAACGTGAGGGCGTCCTGGGGGCGCAAGTGTAGGATACCGAAGAAAATGACGCCCGACAGCGCAAAGCTCTGGCCGATGGCTTGCAGAAGCTGCGAGGGCAGGAACTGAAACGAGCCCCAGAGCGGAGTGAGGTTATAGGCAACCATAAGACATGCGACGCTGACGAACATGAAGCCGATGGAGGCGACGAGGCGCGGGTCGGATCGGCGTAGCATCAGCCCCGCCAGCGGACAGAAGATGAGCTGCGGCGCCGCGATCCAGATGAGCGTTTCACCCACCTCCAAGTCGCGAAAGCCGCGCACCGAGCCCAAGTAGAGCGGAATCAGGTAGGCGGTGGCGAGGATAGTGAGCCGCAGGAAGGCGATCAAGAGGAACTGGCTCGGCATGGGCGGCGCGAACAGGACCTTGAGGTTGAGGAGCGGGCGGGGCGTGCGCGCTTCGTGAATCAAGAAGGCCGCGAGGAGGAGCGCGCCTGCGAGGAACAACGCCCACACCAGACCCGAATTCAGCCAGTCCAACCGATTCCCCTGGTCGAGCGCGGCATAGATCAGCGCGAGACCCGAGCCGCCCGACAGAAGTGCGAACACGTCGCCCGGCGGCCGTACGGTCACCGGCTTGATGGCTATCCCTTGCCGCAGACAGAGCGACATCAACAGGGCAAGCGGCACGTTCTGCCAGAAGATCCAGCGCCAGGAGTGATGCTCGACGTACCACCCCTCGAGCGAGGCCGCGATGTTGAGCGAGAGCTCGAGATTGAGCGCATACACGGCGATACCGAATGCCCAGTACTTGGGGGGTGTGTTGAGCAATATGAAGCTCAGGGTGAGCGGGATGAAGCATCCCGATGCGAGGCCGTTCAGAAACTGAAGCGTCAAGAGCATGGGAAGCGTCGTCGAGAAGGGCGTCAGCAGGGAGATGACCGCAAAGGAGATGGAGGCCCCCATCAACACGCGTCGTGGGCCGTAAGCCGCGCCCATCCAAATGGCCGCCAGGGTCACGAACATTTGAGCGACGGTTTGCGCGGTCGTGATCCACGCGCCCTCGTCGAATCCGGCGCTCACGGCGCCGCGAATGTCGGCAAGACCGAAGGTCGAGAGCCGCCCGTTCAAGGTGGAGATGAACGTGCCCATGAGCACTGCGAGCAGTCCGAGCCAGGGGACGGACGTGGGCGGCGAGGGCAGCGTCGGTGCGCAAATACCCGAGGAAGGCGCCGGCGTGTTCATCGGCGGCGACCATCGCGGGCGTTGACCTTCGCTTCGACCGACATGCCGGGCAGCAGTCGATCGGCGAGGCCGTCGGCATCGTCGATCGCGATCTTGACTGCAACGCGCTGCACGATCTTGGTGAAGTTGCCGGTCGCATTGTCCGGGGGCAGGAGGGCAAACTCCGCGCCGGAGGCCGGCGCGAAGGCGAGCAGGTGGCCTCGCAGCGTATGTCCCGGGAAGGTGTCGACCGTGATCTCCGCCTTTTGCCCCACGGCCATGTGCGTGAGCTGCGTTTCCTTGTAGTTAGCGATCACCCACACGTTCGGAAGAGGGGTCAGGGTCGTAATCTGGCTGCCCACTCCGACCAACTGTCCCGGCTTGACTTGCCGCTGCCCGATCACCCCATCCTGAGTAGCCGTGATCGTGGTGTAGCTCAAATTGAGCTTGGCCGTCACCAGCGCCGCGCGCGCCGAGGAGATGGCCGCTTCGGCCTGCGCGAGCTGGGCCTCGAGCACAGAAAGCTGCCGCTCCGCGGCGAGCGACTGCGCGCGGTTCTGCTTGAGCTGCGCCTCGAGCTGTGCGTGAGCGGTGGCGAGCTTCTCGGCGGCCTCGGTGGATGAGGAGCCGGTCTCGAGGAGCCGATGCTGCCTCGCGAGGTCGCGGTTATTTTGCTCGAGAGTCGCCGTGGTCGATGCCACGACGGCGCGCGCAGCCTCGAGATTCGCGAGTTGCAGCTCCCGCTGAGCCTTCAACGTACGCAGTTGCGCGGTGGCGGTCGCAATGCCGGCTTCCGCCTGGGCCACGGCCGCGCGGTAATCGTCGTCGACCAACTGCGCGAGCACTTGGCCTTGGTGCACCCGCTCGTAATCCTGGATGGGAAGATCGCGCACGTAGCCCGCAACCTTGGCCGAGATGGGCGTGATATCCGCTTGCAGGTAGGCATCGTTCGTCCGCTGCCACCCGGAGCCTCCCTCCCATCGGGTCCAGTTCGCGGACACGACGATGACGATACCGATGGCCACGACGAATACGAGGAGCCGCCAAGCGAATTCAAAGATTCGGTTCCAATCGATTCTGGCCATGTCTCGATTCGAGGTCGCCTCCGCGCTGGATTGTCGATTAGGGTTGAGAGGCGGAGGCGACGCTTCTTGCAGATCATTACAGCAGATGCCAGATCGCAGGGCAATTAAGCGACGTGCGTATTCCGATACGTTGGTATGATGGCGGTCGCGGCACTCAAAGCGATCGAGGCCGAATCGTTCCTGATACTCCCGCATCCCGAGGTGGCCCGCTACTGGGCCAACAAGGTTGCCAACTACGACCGCTGGATCGGCGGAATGGCAAAGCTCCGACGCTCAATGCACCCACCTACCTAGAAGTGCGCCTTTGAATCCGAGCTCCCGCCCCGCTTGAATTTCGCAAGGGCGGGAGATCGTCGGAATCAGCAGACCCTAGGAGCGGAGCTTGACGGTGACTCCGTCACCGGACAGATTGAAGCGCAGCCCGGCGGTGCTCGACAGGAGCTTGATGACAACTCCGTGCTCGTTCTTCATGTAAACGGCTGAGCCGCCGCCGCCAACCGTCAGCCCCGCAGTCCAGGCAACATACTTACCGCTGAAATCGGCGATATTGCCGAGATGCATCACGACGCCTTCGGCGGAGATGTGACTCGCGCCCACATCGACCACCGAGACGCCACTGATGCTGAACTTATGCTCGTTCCCTTGGTAGCTCAACGTGCCATGCCCCCACACATAGCCGATCCCGGCGGCGACCGAGCCGCCGTGCAGCTTCAAGGTCGCATCGGGCGAGCTGTCGACGGGCGCGGCCGCCTCCGTATTCTGGTCGGTGACTGTGGTATTTCCGGCCCCGGGCAGCTGTGCGCCCGGATTGGATGCGCCCTGCTCATCGGCATACGCAGTCAAGAACGGCAGCGAGATCGTCATGGTCAAGATTGGAAGTATCTTCATAATAAGGTCCTCATTAAGGTATTTGGGGTGATCGAGCGGATTCAAATCGCCGGCAGCCTAGCTCGGTTGCGGCCGGAACTTCTTGTAAGAACCGTGCATGATTGTCTCGGGCTGTCACTGCCAGGCATGCAGTCTTCGGGCTGCGAGCCAGCCCCGGTCGGCGAGGAATAGGCTCCTGAGCATCTGAACCACAAAGATCGTGAGGCGAAGAGGCCTCGCCATCAGCTCGATCTGCTCGCTTCGCGCCTCTCCCAGTTGACACCAATTGCAGAAGTGCTCGCAGTTGTTCTTGAGGAGATCGTAGCAACGCTCGCCCAACCTCGAGCGAGCACGACGCACGACATCCTTCCCGGTGGTTGGGTCGGGCGGGATTCGCTCGACTCGAAACTCCCGTCCCTCGGTGCAGTCATCGAGCGTGATCTCCTCGATCAACCCGCGGCGCCTACAGATCCAACCGGCATAGTGAATGACACGTCCGCCGCCGACATAGATTCCATGGTGTCAGTACACCGAATACCGCACGACGAGCTGCGAACCCGGAACCACTGGCGCGGGCAACGCCGAGCATGGGTGCGCCATGGGCCCTCTCTCTATAGCCGAAACGTTGTGTGTAACGCGTCACGCGCGGAGATTGAACGCGGCTGCGCGATCTTGGCTGTTTAGGCTACTCGAAGCTCGGTCCCGCTCTCGGGGCAAGCAGCGCGAGCAATCGCTCGTCCGCGAGGCGTGCGGTCGCCGAAAGAGCCTGGACGCACACGTGATCGGCACCCGCCTGCCAGTGCGCATCGATGCGCCTGCGAATCGCCTGCTCATCGCCCCAAGCGACAAGGGCATCGATCAATCGATCGGATCCGCCGCCAGCCATGTCAGAATCCGTGAAACCCAGACGCTTCCAGTTGTCGACGTAGTTCGGCAGACCCAAATACACCGCCAGGAATCGACGGGCGGTGGCCCGTGCCGTCGTTGCATCGGATTCGAGAAGCACGGCCTGCTCCACGCACAGGAGTTTCCCCGCCCCCATGAGTGCACGGGCCTTTTGCGTGTGCTCGGGGGGCACGTTGTAAGGATGGGCACCGTCTGCGAGTTGCGCGGCGAGCTCGAGCATCTTGGGGCCGAGCGCAGCGAGGACCGTCTTGGGCGCTACCGACGGCGGAACGGACTGATACGGCGCCGCCGCCATCGCCTCGAGGTAGGCGCGCATGGTGGGTACCGGTCTACCGTAGACGTGTCGCCGCAAGCCCTCGACCAAGGGAATGTGCGAGACACCGAGCCCGAGCAGGAATCGCTCGCCGGACTGCTCGTTCAAGGTCTTCTGCGCCGCCGCGCACGATACCGCGTCTCGCGCGTAGATGTTTGCTATCCCGCTGGCGATATTGAGTCGCTGAGTGTTGGCGAGAAGCCACGCGGATGCGGCGAATATCTCGCGCCCTGTCGCCTCGGGAATCCAGAGCGTGCCATAGCCCCACTGCTCGACACGCTTCGCGAATGCGGCAGCGTCCGCAGCAGGGAGAAGGTCGGTTGCCGCCCAGACTCCGAGGGTTGTCACGTTCATCGCGGATCCTTGAAGAGCGTAAGGGTAGCACGAGTTCCCGATTGCGCGGCTCGATCTATGCGCATACATTGGCTCGGTGAATTTTGAGTTTTTCAATCCTTCGATGAATTGCTCGCCCGGGATTGAAATCAGCGCGGAATTTGCCGGCGTGTGAGTAAGCGCATCGAGACGATCGACGTGCTGCGCGGCCTCACGGTCGCGCTGATGATCCTCGTCACCATATCGGTCGACCAAGGCGAGTCCTACCGGGGGCTCCTGCACACCGCCTGGAATGGCCTCACGCTCGCCGACGTGGTGTTTCCGACCTTCATGTTCGTGGTCGGCATGGCGCTCGGTGTCACACTCGACCGCTACGAGCGCCTGGGCAATGCCGCTCTCAAGCGCAAGATCGCTACAAGGACCGCAGTGTTATTCGCATGCGGCTTCGTGATCTACTGGTTTCCCTTCGTCGAGGTCGATGCCGCCGGCCATACCGTCCTCACGCCGCTATCGCATGCGCGTATCCTCGGGGTGCTGCAGCGCATCGCCCTCGGCTACTGCATCGCGGCGCTGATCGTGCACGAGGGGCGCCGGGCGGGCGCGATCGCCTACGCGGTCGTCGCGCTGCTCGGCTACTGGTGGGTGATGCACACCTTCGGCGATTACTCGCTCGAGGGCAGCGCGGAGATCAAGCTCGACAAGCTCGTGCTCGGCGAGGCACACATGTACCACGGCGAGGGGGTCGCCTTCGACCCGGAGGGGATCTTGAGCACGGTGCCCGCAGTCGTGAACGTGCTCGCGGGGTACCTCGCCTGGGAGTTCGTCCGAGCGCGCGGCGTCAACCTCGCGACCGTGGCCAAATTGCTGATGGGCGCCGCCACCGCCGTTGCCACCGCGCTCGCCTGGAACACGGTCTTTCCCATCAACAAGAAACTATGGACCAGCTCCTTCGTACTCTGTACGGTCGGCATCGACCTCGCGGTCCTCGCCGCCCTCCTGTACCTGGTCGAGCTCGCGCCGCAGCGCAGCTGGACGCGCTTCTTCTCGGTATTCGGCCGCAACGCGCTCATCCTGTACCTCCTCAGCGGTGCCGGCGAGGTCTTGCTCAACGCATTCCGAGTCAAGGGCCAGAACCTGCTCCAGTGGTGCAGCCAGGCATTCGGATCGTGGGCGGGCGCGAAGCCGGGCTCGCTCGCCTTCGCGCTCGTCTATCTCCTCGGTTGGTGGGTCGTCGCGCGTGCGATGGATCGTCGTGGAATCTACGTCCGCCTGTGAGGCGGCCTCGCGATCGAAGGTCTCGCGGGCCCTATACCGCTGCAGCGGCCGCTACAAATCGCAGCACATTCCTTCAAGATCCGCCTGCTCTCATGACAGAGAATGCACCTCAGTGATCGAAGGAGTCTTGACCCGCAAAGTCCCGTCAAAAGACGGCATGATTAGCAGCCCCTTCTCCATGAACGCATTTACCGCCCGCGCAAGCACTCTCCCCACCCCCTGGCTTAGCACGGTAAATCGGGAGAAGGGGCTCTTTTTAACGCCTCGTCAGACCGGCACGAGAGATGCTAATTCCAGGTGAATCGAGAAGATCGCGTTGGTGCATCGTAGTGGCCGACGATCACGGACCCGAGTGGGCTCCGTACGATTCGCTCGAGCTAGGCTCGGCTCCCGTACAGTATTGCCGTCTCGGTGACTCCAGCACCCTGCTGCACCGATCGCTGCGTCGTGCGGCCTCGATCGCTCCAACCTCGCAGATTCTCGTCACTGCGCTCGAAGAGTACCGAGAGCGGTGGGAGCCGATGTCATGGGTCGTGCGCCCCGAAATGCGCTTTGTCTGCGGCCACCGGGCAGCCTCGCTCCTCACCACCGCAGCGGCCATTCTTTCGATCGCGAAGACCTCCCCATCGAGCATCGTGACGATATTGCCTGCACGGTGCTACGTCGCGCACGAATCGATCCTGATTCGAGCGCTGAAGCACGTTGCGAGCGAGTTAGCGGCTGTCCCCGAGGGGGCTGCGACACTCGGCATGCTCGATCTCGATGAGGGAGTCGACGAGGATTATCTGGTGGTGGGCCGCGCGCCGGCCGGAGGACCGGGTCTTGCGATCCAGGGCATGGCACGGCGGCCGACCGGGTGGGTTGCGCGCCACTTGCGGCGGCAAGGCGGCGTGGTCGCCTCGGGAATCATGATCGGGCATGCGGGTGTATTTGCCGCGCACATCTCGAAGCAGTGGCCCGGAATCAGCCTCAAGCTCACCAAGCTGATCGCCGCGGCGAGCGCAGCTCAGGTGGAATGTGAGATTCCCGATAGCCTGCTTCGGGGCGTGCCGGGAGCGGTGGTCAAATCCCTGCGATGGAACCCCGCTGCGTTTCCACAGCGCGTGTTCACCGTGTGTCAGAGCGGATGGAGCGGGCTCAAGTCTCCGCAGGAAGTCGCGCGCATCGCCGAGTTCCACTCGAGCCGAATCGGACGCGATCGGATTCGAGCCGAACACGCGACTGCAGAGAGCATCGGCTCGGTGATTTCTTGAGGAGCGCAGCATGCAGCTTTTTCTTTCGGTCGAATTCTTTTTCGGCCTCTTGATCGGGCTGGCACTCAGAGCCTCGGACGTCGAGAGAGATCTATTGCGGCCTTCGCGTCACCTTACCCATGTGACAACGAGCCGGCAGCGAAGCACGATGGCGCCGAGGTAAGCCTGAGTTTTTGTCCGGGCGCCTGCTGCCTGGTTTACAATCTCTCTGGTAATAAGAATCCGGCCTCCGAGGCCTTCATTGCCAATACCAGGGAGTAAGTCATGTCTCATCGCATTTTCGCCGTTGTCCTCACTTGTTGCTTCGTGGCTGGCGTGGCTCATGCAGGCGATCAGCTGCTCAACATACCGCTCAAGTGGACGCCGAAGGAAAGCATCGGCGGCATGGGCCCACTCGATCTCAGTGGCCCACTGCTCGCGGTGAAGATTCACGTCGACGCCTTCGTCGACGCCCGTCAGGATAGCTCGTCAGTGGGTGAGAACCGCGAGAAGTCCCAGCCTCGGCCGGTGACCACCTCGAGCGACGTTCCGGGCTTCGTCGCGGACCACATGAAGGAGGCCATGCGCGGGTTGGGCCTCACCGTCGTGGACGGTGACGGTGACGTCCGGTTGAGCGGCGAGCTGCGACAATTCTTCGTCGCCGAGACGAGCGTCTATCACGGAGACCTATCACTACTCATGCATTTGAAGGACGCGGCCGGGAAAGAGATCTGGAGCGGGATAATCCTCGGTAGCGCCGAGCACTTCGGGCGATCATACAAGGCCGACAATTACTACGAGACGATGTCCGATATGGTGCTGCATGCAACCTACAATCTTCTCGCCAATCCCGGATTTCACGAGGCGCTGGCGAAGCGCTGATCGATGCCGCGGGCGCGGGTTCGCGGTATGCTGCACTCTCGCGCGAGTTCTGGCGTTACGCCATGCTCCAGTAGAGCCGCATGGGGTTGTCTACCAGGAGCCGGTGCCGAAGCGCGGGCGTGGTTGCGATACGCGGAATGAAATCGACGAGCTGCCCGTCGTCGGGCATGTGTGACTTCAAATTCGGGTGGGGCCAGTCGGTTCCCCACAGCACGCGGTCGGGAAAGCTCTCGATGAGGCGCCGCGCAAACGGTACGACGTCGTCGTATCCGGGAGGCCCGACGCACGTCAGCCGCTCGGGGCAACTCACCTTGGACCAGAAATTCGGGTGATCGCGCATCAGTTGCACAAAGAGCTCGAACTCGGGCCCCTCGACGCTCTTGCGGATGTCGGGGCGTCCCATGTGGTCCACCACCACCGTCGTCGGAAGCGATGTGAAGAAATCATAGAGCTCGGCGAGCTCGGCGGCTTCGAAATAGATGACGATGTGCCAGCCGAGCGGGGCAATGCGCGCCGCGATGGCTGCAAGCACCTCCCGCGGCGTGCTGTCGACCAGGCGCTTGACGAAGTTGAAGCGCACCCCGCGCACTCCCGCCGCATCCAAGGAGCGTAGCTCCTCGTCGGTGACCTCGGCTCTGACCGTGGCGATGCCTCGTGCCCGGCCCTCGGCGCGCTCCAGCGCGTCGACCAGTGCCCGGTTATCCGCGCCATGGCAGGTGGCCTGCACGATCACGTTGCGCTCGAAACCCAGGAAATCGCGCAACGCGAACAGTTTCTCGGCCGGGGCGTCGCAGGGGGTGTACTTTCGCTCCGGCGTGTAAGGAAAGCGGTCGCCGGGGCCGAACACGTGGCAATGCGCATCGACCGCGCCCGGTGGAGGCCTGAAAACGGGCCTCGAGGGACTCGGTTGGTACACCAGCCAGTCCTTGTCCATCTGGAATGTGCTCATGACCCCATGCCTTCTTTCATCCGACCGCTCTCAGGCCCGCTCGAATGCTGGCCAACGCTGCTCGCGGCGGCGCGCGCGCGCCACCACCCGGGCGCGCCGCTAGCGACCGTCGTCGGCGTACTCGAGCTGCGCATCGTCGAAAGGCACGAAGCGAAACGTCTTGCCGTGCAAGATGCGATAGAAGGCCATGTTCCGCGGCACGCCGGCGAGATCCAGATACCTGATCTTTCCATAGAAGCACAAGTGGCAGGGGTGCGCTCCCGCTCTTGATAACAGGGTCGGCTGGGTCGAGTCGGCGCTGACAGGCGGGCTTTTCTCCGCGAGCGTCAGACTGCCGTCGACGAAGACTCCGGGTTGCAGGAGGTGGCCGACCGCAATCGGATTGTCGAAGTCACCCTGCAGCCACGGGCCGTCCAGATCGAGCTGCATGGCAGGCTCACTCCCGGCGCGAAATTGAACACAGAATTTCGCGTGCTGTATCCGCGCCGGTGTCTCTCCGGCGTTCGCGATCGCAAAATACACCCCTGTCACGAACTTCGGTTCCCCCGCGGTGAGCGCACGTGCTTCGCGTAGGATCAGTCGAGGGCGGTTGCTAGCGAGAAAGGCTTTTTCCGCAAGCTTCGCCGTCCGCTGAGTGGCTCGGAACGCGACCCCGAGAAGGATGGTCGCGAGGACGAGAGTACCGGTACCGATGGCGCCGATCGTGAGCTCGTCGTTGGCCTGCTTGATCTGCAGCCCCGTTGCAGAGGCAATCGATTGCTGCGTCCTCAAGATCTCTTCTTCACGGCAGTCGCGCGATTTCTCACGCACTTCTCGAGCGGCCGTCTCTGTCTCCTCGGGGGTGAGCGGACGGGTGGATTGGATCGCCCAGGCGCACTCGGCGCCAGGCACGATTCGGTACGCATCCGCTTGAACGGACTGCGCTGCGGAGGGCGCCGGCACAGATGCTGGAGCTGGAGCAGACGGCGGGGAGGCGACGAGATCGGCGGCGCCCGTGGGCGCGGACGCGGCCGGGGTCACCGAAGGGGGAGCCGGCGCGGCAGCCGACGCGGGGGACTCGGCCGGCGTGACCGGTTGATCGTCGGCAACGGCCGCAGCGGCTGACATCACTCCAACCAGCAGCAAGCCGAGAAACCACCGTTGCGACATACTCATTTTTTACACCAGAGCCGACCAGGCAGCGAGCGCGGCGAGCTTTTGATCCCGGCCCCAGGGTGCGCGTGCAAGCTTGCCTACCCGGGTCGTATCGAGCGTCGAGGGCGACACGATGCGAACCGGGACCCCGCACGCATCGCGAAAAACGTCGCGATAGAAGCATCCCTCGGCTGCGTGAATGTGCGCATGGGATGCGAGCACCTTGGCAAGGTCGCGCGTGAGGCCTTCCCGCGCCACCAGAGCGCATACGCCGACCTCGGATGTCATCAGTCGCGAGAGGGCCTGCCTCGCCTGGGAGACGGCTTTCTCCTTGAGCTGAGCAAGCCGTTCTCTTGCAGCGGCGGGCTCCATCTCGGCGGCATGGTGGTAGCAGAAGCGCTCGGCGTCTCCCAGGACCTCGACGATCTCATTGGCGACGATCTCGGGCTCAAGCGGCGAACCGCCCACCACGACGCACGCTGCCCAGCCGGTGTGGACGCTGATTCCGATCGCGCGGCGCATGGCCGTACACGCTAGCACACAATCATTTGTCCGGTGTGTGCTGCTCGCCCGATTTCCCCGGTACGTCCGCGTGTCGCTCGAAGCACTGGCGGCCGATGCCGTGCACCCTCGATCATCGCCCGTCGAATGGATTGCTTGTCGAGCCCTCGCAAGAGAGAGTCCCGGGCGAATACCTCGAGCTCTTGTGGACCTGCTGCCATTGTGTGCTCCTAACGCGCCCGACACTCTGCCATATCTTGTTTCGAGACGCCGCCGGTACACGCCAATAGCTCGTTGAGCTCCCGCACACGCTCGGCGTTCGAGCGTATGGCATTCTCCAATTGCGCGACTTGCTGCTGCGCGAGGGCCTGGTCACCGTGCTCCACGGCCTCAGTCAATCCAGGTAACTCGAGGTGAGCGTACGTGTAGCGGCAGGCGTAGAGAAGATGCTTGTACCAGGGTCGTCCCGGGATGCCTCCGGCAGCAAGCCAATGTCGCTCGATGTCCATCATACCGCGGTTGATTTGATCGGCGAGCGTCGGATCGAGACTTCCTCCCGCAAGGACCACTCGAGCAGACTCGTTCAATTCCTTCCCTGTGTGCTCGAACTCCTCGATTGCATCCCTAAGTGCCGCCAGATCGAGCTTGCTCAGGTCGCTACTCGCTCCGAGCCTCTTGAGGTAGTCGCGAATGTGCGCCGCATAGCTCTCGAAGTCATACGGCAAGAGGTCCGCATTCGCCAGGCGCAGGGCGAGGACACCCAGGACCTGCGCCATCGCCGCGTGATAGCGGTAGCCGGGGTCGCCGAAATGATTCATCCAGAAAAAGTCATCGTAGGCCGAATGATAGACACCATATGGGCCGTCGTAGGTGACGTCCATCACCGGCACACCGACGTGGTCGAGGAGCGCGGCGTAGTCCGAGCCGCTGCCTATGCGCGTTTCGGCGAGATTGAAATCGCTCACCGCATCGCTCTCTTCGAGGTCTTTCAAGTCCGAGGCGCGGGACCGATACCAGGCGTCGTAAAGTGCTTGCCCGGAAGGGTCCCGAATCGACTTGCTTGCCTCGACCATGAACGGAGCGAGCGAGCCCACGCTGCTGCCTTGGAAGTTGGGACCCGCGACGCCGATGTCGACGTTGAGATAGGCCACGGCCTTTTGGCGCAACTCGTGCTCGAATTCCTCGCTCCATTCCACCGAGCCTGCGTAGCTCGTCTCCTCGCCATCCCAGCTCAAGAAGACGAGCGTGCGCTTGGGGCGGACGCCCTCCTTGGCCAATCGCCCGAGCGCTCGACTCGTTTCGATCATGGAAGCCGTGCCGCTGCTCGGGTCCGCCGCACCGAAGACCCAGGCATCGCGATGATTGCCGACCAGCACCCATTCGTCCGGATGTTCACTGCCGCGCAGTCGTCCCTCGACGACGTAGTTCGGTTTGATCGTCTCCTCCATCCGGATCTTGAGATGCGCCCGAACGCGCTTTCCCCCGAGGTGATACTCGAAGGGCAGGCCTCCCTGCCAGTCGTCGGGAGCGACGGGGCCGTCCATGTGCTCGAGCAGAGGCCGCGCGTCGTGCCATGATAGGGGCAGTGCCATGATTTTGGGGATCGGCAATGCGGCCTCGGTCGGAATGTGCTTGGCCCCAGGTACCGAAGGCCAGCCGGGCGTCGTCGGGTCGCCGGCTTGCTGGAAATCGTATTCGATGGCGCCGCGCTGCAGATGCGTTTCCGGTCCCCAGGGTCCCTCCGGGAATACCTTCCCTCTCTTGTACCCGTCTTCGGCGGGGTCGCTGTAGATGAGAATGGCCGCTGCACCCTCCCTCTCCGCGGTCAGCGCCTTGAACCCGCGATAGCTGTAGGGGTTCGAGTAACGCACCAGCACGATCTTTCCCTTGACGTCGATACCCTGCTTGCGCAGGAACTCGAAGTCGGCGGGATTTCCGCTGTGAGCATAAATGACGGGTGCGGTGATCTCGCCCGATGTCGACATCCCGATCCAGGCGCCGCTGATGTTCGGATTCTTGGAGTCCGGATCCTGCTCGTACGGCGCCTCGCGCAGGCTCGCCCGATAATGGAGCGGTGCAACCATCTCGAGCTGCGCCTCCTTCGGGTCCGAGCTGAATACATCGTAGCGGCGGATCACGACATCCTCGAGCCCCTGCTTCGTCCATTCTTCTGCGATGTAGCGGGCAAGCTCGTTGTTACGGTCGGAGCCGGCCGGGTGCGGCTCGGCGGTAAAGATACGGTGCTGCCGGCGCGCCTCGGCAGCGCTCGGGATCTCCTTGAAGCGGTTCTCGATCTCGATCTCCTTCGCCGCCGATGCCGCGGTAAATCCGAGCAGGGATTGCGCCCGGGATGCGAGCGGAATGGCGATGTGTGGAATGGCGATGAAGAGAGCCGACAAGGTGCGACAGAGTAGCGTCGATCGCATGGGTTGCTTCCCCTACACGGTACGGTCCTACGCCGGCTTGGTCGCGGAGCCGACTCCCATCGGCTCCGTGACGCGCCAGGCGAGCACCATGGCCGCCAGCACGAGCACGACTGCGAGCAAGAAGGGCGCACCCGGCAGGCCCCAGCTCGCGTAAGGCCCAACGAAGACCGCAAAGACTTGCGTGAACACCGCGGGGCCCAACAGCTGTGCGAGGCCGGCGAGGCTCGCCAGCGCGCCCTGCAGGCGGCCTTGCTCACTCGCGCCTACCAAGGGCGTCATCATGCCCTGCAAGGACGGCGTCGTGATCCCCCACAGCGCCATGACGGGCACACCGATCATGAAGATCCACCCCGTCGAGGCGAGGCCGAAAATCACGAAGCCGGCCGCGGCAAAGGTCAAGCCGACGGCCACGGCCCGCCGTTCCTTGAGGAGTTTCACGGCTCGCCTCACCAGAAATCCCTGCACGAGCAGCGAGCAGACACCGACGGTCGCGAGCATGAAGCCCGTCGCGCGCGTGCCCCAATCGTAGCGGTAGTGCATGTAGAGTACCGTCGTGCTCGACAGCACGACGTGCGCGAGTTGCGACAGGAAGTAGCTCATCGCGAGTCCTGTGAGCATCGGATGCGAGCGCAGGAGCTTCAGCGCTCCGAGCGGATGGGCGTTCTTCCAGCCGAACGGGACGCGCCGCTCCTTGGGCAGGGATTCGGGAAGCACGAAGAGTCCCCAGCACACATTGGCGAGCGCCATGCACGCCGAGGCCCAAAACGGCAGCCGCGGCGAAATCCCGCCGAGGAGGCCCCCGAGCGCCGGTCCGAGCACGAATCCGACCCCGAACGCCGCGCCAATGATGCCGAATTTCTGCGCCCGCTGCTCCGGCGGCGTCGTGTCCGAGATGTATGCGCCGGCGGTACTGACACTCGCCGCCGCGATGCCGGAGATCACCCGACCGACGAGCAGCCACCACAGATTCGGCGCAAGCGCCATGACGATGTAGTCGAGCCCCAATCCCGTGCAGGAGATGAGGATGACGGTGCGCCGGCCAAAGTGATCGGAGAGCGCACCCTGGACGGGTGAGAAGATGAACTGCATCAGAGCCCACGCCGTGCCGAACAGGCCGTACACCTCCGCCGCGCGCGCTGTGCTTCCGCCCACGAACTCCTGCACGAGGATGGGGAGCACGGGAATGATCATGCCGAAGGCGAGCATGTCGATGAGCACGGTAACGAAGATGAAGGCGAGCGCCGGGGAACGCCTCGAAGCGCTGCCGCTCATGTCAGCACCGTCGCAATCCTGGCATTCACCGGAATATTCTTAGAGTGAAGCCCCGGTTTTTGGCCGTGATGGTCGAACTCGAGCTTCACCTCGGGACGAAAGATCAAGCAGTGGGTCGATCCGCCGAAATGGAACATGCCGAGCTGGTCCCCTTTCTTGACGCGCTGCCCCTCGTAGGCAGTGATATCGCACGAGGAGACCTCGGCCATTCCGACCGCCAGAACGCACATGAGCCCGATGCCTGGGTTGTCGGCCTCGATGAACATGATCGCGCGCGTTGCCACCTCCGTGATGTAGCTCTGCGAGTCGTTGGGGCCGGCCGGATCGAATCCATGCGAGGCGGCTTCGGCGAAGTACGTTCCGTCCTTGACATAGGCTTTGCGGATCGTGCCGCTCACGGGGCTGTGCCAGCGATGATAGGAGAGTGGACTCAGGTACGCCTGATAGATCGTCGCACCGGCGAAGAGCGGCCCCAGGCCGTCGTTGGCGAGCATGTGCACGATCGAGTAAGGCTGGGACTTGATCCAGAACTTATCGCGGTAGCTCACCTGGCGAGCGATTCGGTAAGGGGCCGACTCGCAGGCGTTGACGATGACCCGATCGTCGGCCGGGCTCGCGACCGGACGCACGCCCGTTCGCAGCTCGCGTGTGAAGAAGTCATCCCATGAGCGAAAGCCCCAGTGCGGCTCGCGCGGATCGCACACGAACTCGCGCTCGAAATCGGGCATCGCCTTGCGCGCATCGACGCCGAACCAGCCCTTGCGCGGATGCTCGCTCAGCACGTAGCGGGAATCCGGCGATTTCAAAAATCGTGCCCAGGTATTCAGCACTTTCTTGAGCTGCGCATTCACTCTCTCGTTCAAGAAAGCCGCCATGCCGGCAGCGGTGCCCATCGACCAATCGAAGAGCGTATTGATCGGGCAGCCGACGAGCCCCGTCTGGTCGAACTCGGGGGCGTGAGTCATGATCGTGTTCAATATCCTGAGCATGTGCTGATAGTCCCGGACCTGCGACTTGCCGGTCGGGTCCTTGTCGTACGGCGGACGTCTCGGGACCTGCTCGAACATCTGATTGAATAGCATGAAGATCTCGGGATCCGACTCGACGAGACACTGAAGCTCCTCGATCACCGGGTGCAGCGCCTTGTGCTCCGCGTGGGTCTTCTCGATCATCGCTTCAAGCCATCGAGTCAGAAAGGCGTGATCGGACGGGAGCCATTGGCCCACCCGATAGGGTATTTGCGCGCCGATCATGGTTTCCATCTTCCCAGCTCCCCCGACTATTCCGATTTCGCAAACAGAGGAGAGCGAAGTTTAGTGGATTTATCGCAGGCGCTGGAGTTTCCCCCGAGCTCGGCCGGCGGGCGTACACTCGGCGAGCCGCCACCCTGGAGCCTCTCGTGCCATCGGACCATCTCTATCCGGACGGATTCGTCGAGTCCCTCCTCGGGCTTCTCGGGGAAAAAGGCGTGCGGCAGGGAGAGGCCGTGCTCGCGCTCGATCCGGGTGCGCACCCGCAGAACCTGCGCGCCCGGCTCATGGCGCGACCGTCGAGCGCCGCGGAAGTGGCGCGCGTGCTCGAGCTGTGCAGGGAGGCGAGGGTTGGAGTCGTGCCCCAAGGAGGGCGCACGGGGCTCGCCGGCGGCGCGGTCACCCGCGAGGGACAGCTCATCGTGTCGCTCGACCGCATGAATCACATCCAGCGGATCGACCCGCCGGCACGCACCGCCGTCGTGGAGGCCGGCGTGACGCTACAACGGCTGCAGGAGGCACTGAGGCCTCACGGGCTCGTGCCCGGGATCGATCTCGGCGCGCGCGGCTCCGCCACCATCGGGGGCATGGTCTCGACGAACGCCGGCGGCATCGATGCCTTTCGCTACGGCACGATGCGCGAGCGTGTTCTCGGCCTCGAGGTAGCCCTCGCCGACGGCCGCTTGCTCGAGCAATTGAGTCGCGTGCGCAAGGACAACGCGGGCCTCGCGCTCAGGCAGCTCTTCATCGGCGCCGAGGGCACGCTCGGTATCGTGACGCGTGTGGCGCTCGCTCTCGTACCGGACCCGGGAGCGCAGCAGGCGCTGCTCATATTGACGGACGGCCTCGGCGCGGCCGTTCGCGTGTTGCGAGCGGTCGAGGCGACACCTCGCCTCGCACTCGCCGCCGCGGAGCTCATGTCGGGAAACCACTTCACCGTCACGGCCCGAGCGCTCGGTCTCGCTCAGCTGGCAGCGACGGCGCCCGCGGCGTTCGCAGTTCTGCTGGTCGTGTCGGGCGCCGATGGGCAGAGCTCCCTCGAGGCCTTGCTCGCCGAAGCGAGCGAGCGAGGCGAATTGATCGATGTGCTCGTGCCGAGAAACTCATCCGAGGAGCGCGATCTGTGGCGCGTTCGCGAGGACTGGGCCGTCGATCGCGTCCGGCCCGGCGGCCTCTGGTACGATGTGTCCGTGCCGCTCGATGCGCTCGCCGGCTATCTCGCGGCGCTCGGCGAGCGCCTCCGCCGGCACGATCCCGGCCTCGATCTCTATGTGGTCGGTCACCTCGCCGACGGCAACCTCCACGTGACCGTCAATGCCGCGACGCCGATCAGTGCACGCTATGCCGAGATTGCCCTGCTCGTCTACGAAGGCTTGCGCGAGGTCGGCGGCAGCTTTTCCGCCGAGCATGGGATCGGGCTCGAAAAGAGGGCGGCGCTCGAGCACTGGGCCGGCCCGACGGCGATCGAGCTCATGCGGGCGATCAAGACCGTGTTCGATCCCAGCGGGATCATGAATCCCGGCAAGGTGCTTCGCGCGTGAGCAAGCCGGCGGCGCACGGTCCTACTGCCGAGCCTCCTCGATCGATCGCGCCGTGCGGGCTGGCCCGCTCAGCATCCACAGCGCGCCCGGCAGCGCGCTGAAGTCCGCCACGAGCGCGAGCACGAACGCCGTCGAGGACACGATGCCGAATTCGCGCATCGGCGGCAGGTCGGAGAAAGCGAGCGCGAGAAAGCCGCTCGAGTTGATGAGCGTCGCAAACAGAATCGGCGGGCCGGCGATCAATAGCGCATGCCGTAGCGCAGCGCCGCAGGCGCTCGGCGCGCCGCCGCTCGCGCCGGCGGTCGTTCCTGCGCGGCCGCCGATCGCGCGCGCCCGGCCACCGCCCTCTTGAAAATGATAGTAGAAATGGATCTGGTCGTTCTCGGTAGCGCCGAGAATCGTCGAGGCGATGAGGATCGTCGCGATGTTGAGCGGAATGCCCGTCACACGCATGATGAGAAATACGGACAAGATCGCGAACAGCGATGGAATCATGGTGAGGAGCGTGGCGAGGGGGCTGCGAAACACCACGAGGAAGGCGAGGAAGATGACGCTTGCGGTCAGTGCGAAGCTCTTGGCGAGCGTCGGGAGGAGGCGCACGCTGATTTCCATGCCGACGACTCCCTGGCCGACGACGCTCCCCTCGACCGTGCGCAGTGCGGGCTCGGCGGCCTGTTCGGATGCGAAGGTGCGCTGCACGAACGTGCGCATCGCGCCGATCGGGCCAAAGAGCTTGGCTCTGCCTCGGATGCTGAGGCGCAGATTGGCGAGATTTGCCACGTCGACGTACCCGCGCGCCCCGGGCTCGGTCAACATGATCTGCTCGAGATCCGCGGCGAGCTTCGGCCAGGCGTCGCTCTGCATCGGCAGCTGGTCGGATCCTGTCTCGATGTAGCGAGCCCAGCGCAGCACCGAGGTCGGGCCGTCAACGGAGGTGATTCGCGGGTCGCTTTCGAGCTGCCGAGTGAGCTCCTCCAGGGCACGGAGCAGATCGGGATCCAGCGCGTGGCCGGGCGGGGTCTTGAGCCAGAGCTCGACGGTATCGAGCGCGTTCGACTCCTCGAAGTGACGGGTATCCTGCGCCACTCGCTCGTGTGGATTCACGTACGTGAGGACGTCCGTTTCCAGCTCGAGAGGGGCTATCGAGCCGGGTATGCCGAACAGGGCGACTGCTCCGCAGGCCATCAGCGCGAGCGCCGCGCCGACCAGCGGCCAGCGAAAGCGGCGACTCGCCGGAACGAGCGCATCGACGAAGCCCGGGAACCCCCTCGCGACCGGAGCTCTTTCGGAGCGAATCGGAGTGCGCATCAGCGACTGCATCGCCGGAAACAAGGTGAAGCAGCCGATCCACGCGGCGACGAGCCCGGAGGCGGTCCACAGACCCATGTCGCGGACCGGGCGGATGTGCGAGATCGCGAGTGCTGCGAAGCCGACCGTGGTCGCAAACATCGAGGCGGTGCAGGGCAGAAATTTGTTGGCGAGCGCTCGCGCGTGATGCTCGAGGAGTGTCGGCGAGTCGTCCGGCTCGATGTAGCGCGAGTGAATGTACACGAGCGTTGCGGTGGTCGTGACCATCACGGTGAGTGGGACGAGAGAGGAGATGACGGTATGCGACCAGCCGAAGAGATAGGCGAGTCCCGTCGAGATCGCAACGAGAGCACCGAGCGTGAGGACGATGGCTCCGAGCGCTCGCCAGGAGCGATAGATGAGGAGCACGAGCGTCATCAAGAAAAGGCCGAACAGCGGCATGAAGCGTGCCGTCGCGGCGCCGGTTTGCCGCTCGAGCCAGGCGTTGAGCCAGGGTGACCCTACGCGCCGAACGTTCGTGAAGGGCCCGCCGGAAGAGTCGGGCGGCACGAGCGCGTCGATCGCCGCGAGCACTCGGTTGCGCTCCTGCGGCGAGCTCACGCGCAGCTCGAGCGCGATGCCGAGATAGTGCTCGCCCAGGAGGCCCGCACGGCGAAAGAGCAAGGTTCCGGTTGCGAACGCTCGCAGGCGCTCGGCCTCGGCGGAATCGATTGGCGCGCTCGAGCTCGCGCGCCGGTAGATGTCGAGCAGGCTGTGGACCCGAAGATGCGGGATCGCTGCGAGTCGGTGCTCGAGATCCGCGGCGGCGCGCAGTGCGGCGAGGCTCAAGGGGTCCGGCGCCTCGAGCATGAGCAGCGCCTGCTCACCTTCCGGGAACAGCCGATCGAACTGGCGCGTGGCGATCGCAACGGGGTCATCGGCCACGATCAACCGTTCGATGGACGGATCGTCCGGCACGCGCAGCGCACCGTAAATACCTGCCGCCGTGAGGAGCAGGAAGGCAGCGGCGATCCACCCTCGCAGTCTCAGCACGCGCAGGAAGATTCGTACGGCACCAGGGGATGCGGCCACACTCATGACAAATTACTTAGTGTCCTGAATCAGAAATTCGCCGGCATTCGAACGCCGCGGCGCCCCGCCTGCTGCGTTGCTCCTCCCTTGAATACGCTAAAGTATTCGCGGTCGTCGCGCCTTGCGGTCGGGCCGCGGCGGCGCTCTCGGTGCACGGCGAATTTCTGATTCAGGACACTA
>Ga0187784_10001279_pt1 | contig 19863 bp, 18 predicted proteins | sample 1015_SJ02_MP15_2_FD_132964 | JGI IMG/M metagenome (GOLD analysis project Ga0187784, IMG submission 132964) | Tropical peat soil microbial communities from peatlands in Department of Meta, Colombia - 1015_SJ02_MP15_20_MG | ecosystem: Environmental > Terrestrial > Soil > Wetlands > Peat | place...
GCAGCGGAAAATCGGCGATCTGGCGTGCCAGAAATCCGCTGATCGCGCACACCTCGATCAGACGGTCCAGCGCCGCAGGCTGTTCCTTCAGGAGCGCGAGATACGAGGAGCGCGCGCCGATGGCGTCGAGGACCCGCAGCACCCGCTCGACGACGGTCGCCGGCGCGCTGCGCCCTGCGGCCGCCTCGAGTAGGCGGTCCACGATGAGGCGCAGGCGCCGTCGCCCGACCTCGTCGAGTCTGCGATAGGGGGCCGCGTGGCGATACGTCTCCAGAAGCTTCGCAATGGCTGCGATCTCCCGCTCCGCAACAGCGCCCTTCCCCAAAGCGCCCTTGCGCAGCTCCTCTTCGACGTCGATTCCCTCCGACTCCAGCCACCCGAGCTCGCCGTCGCCGCCTCGGCGCGGGGCCTCCGCATCCCCGAACAGGAGCGCCTCGAATTGCCGCGCCACGGTGCGGCGCGCGGCGTCGATGCGTGCGATCGCGTCGGCCCAGTGCGCGACTCCCATGGCGACGGACAGGCGCGCACGATCAACCTCGTCCGCCGGAATCGAGTGGATCTGCTCGTCACGAATGATCTGCAGCGCGTTCTCTGCCTTGCGCAACACCAGATACGCCTCCGTCAAGCGCGACACTTCCGCGCTTGACAGAAGTTTCGAACCGACCAGCAGCGGCAGCACCTCGAGCAGGGCGGGATTCTGCAACCGCCGGTCGCTACCGCCGCGCACGAGCTGCATCGACTGCACGATGAATTCGATTTCTCGGATTCCGCCCATTCCCAGTTTCAGGTCTTGCTCGAGCTCGCGGCGCGCGACCTCGCGGGAGATCAGCGCCTTCATGTCGCGCAGTGAGTCGAATACTCCGAAGTCGAGATAGCGCCGATATACGAACGGCCGCACGAACTCCTGGTGCGCCGGGGCGTAGGCGGCCTCGCCCACGATGGCGCGCGCCTTGATCCAGGCATATCGCTCCCAGTCGCGGCCGTGCCGCTGCAAGTAGTCATCGAGCGATGCGAGACTCACCACCAGCGGCCCGCTGTCGCCGAACGGGCGCAAGCGCATGTCGACACGGAACACGAAGCCGTCTTCCGTTCTCGCATCGAGCAAGCGGATCAATTCGCGGCCGAGGCGATTGAAGTATTCTTCGTTGTCGATCCGACGCGCACCATCGGTTTCCCCGGCGCAGGCAAAGAGCATGACGAGATCGATGTCGGAGGAGAAATTGAGCTCGAACCCGCCGAGCTTGCCCATGCCGAGCACGATCAACGGCACGGCCTCGCCGTTCGCGCTGCGAGGCATCCCGAAAAGCGCGGTCAAGCGATGTTGTGCGGCCCTCGCCGCGGCACGGATGCAGCCATCGGCCAGCTCTGAGAGAGCGCGCAACGTCTCTTGCACGCCGGCCGCTCCGCTGATGTCCCGCCACGCGATCCGCAACATCTCTCGACGCCGCCATTCGCGCAACAGCCGCTCGCCCTCGGCGCTCGCCGCGGCTGCCGCGGCGCGTTCCTCGTACGCCGCACTGGCCGCTCTTGCGATCGAGGGCGTCGCTTGGCGGCTCACCCAGGTCAGCGCCTCCGGGTCTTTGATGAGCGCGGATGCGGCGAACTCGCTCGCCGCCACAATCTGCGGCAATTCGTCCTTCCACGCGTCGGGCAACGCCTCGTAGTGCTCGCCCAGCCCAGCCGACGCCGCACGCTCGGCCCAGCGCAGCACCGGCTCGCGCAAGATGTCGGGCACTGGGTGAAGGGATCGAAGGGGCAAGCTCACGCTCGAGGATTGAATCACATTCCGATCGGGTTTACCGTGTGGAAGGACGGATCCACCGGAGCTCGACGGCGATGGATGCATTGCAGCGCGTGGTGCGCTCTCCCGGAGAGTTGCTAGCCCGGTGGGTCCTCACGTTCGCTCTGATCTTCGCGAGCGGTGCCATCGGTTTCGAGCTGCCTCACCTGGGCAGTCGCCTACCGCTGCTCCTGTTGCCGAGCGGATTTGCCGTGGCCTCGATGTATCGCTGGGGCAGAGCGATGTGGCCGGCGGTGTTCTTGGGCAGCGCTGCCATCGACCTCTCGCAGCATCAGCCGCTCATCGCCGCGGTCGGCATCGGAGCGGGGCTTACCCTGGGCGCTGCACTCTCGGTGTGGATACTCGAGCGCGGCGAGTTTGACCGCAGCTTCAGCCGCGGCAGGGACGTGCCCCTCTTCATTTGCGCGGCGCTCGCAGGGATGGTGCTCGCGCCGACGTTTGGGTATCTCGGCTTCTATCTGGCCGGCGCGCCGTTGCGCGAATCGGACCTCATCTACTGGATCCGCTGGTGGGCGAATACCTCAGCGGGAGTGCTGCTTCTCGCCCCGGCGCTGATCGCCGCCAGTCGTGAGAGCCTCAAGCCATTTGTCGAGCGCTGGATCCCGTCTCTCGTGTGGACGCTCGCCGTCCTCGCCTGCTGCGTTGCGATACTTCTCGCACAGGGCCCGTCATGGAGGCCGGTCATCGCACTCGTCGCGTTGATTCTCATGATTTTCGGCACGATTCGCTTCGGCCTCGTGATCGCGGAGGCGGCGGCATTCGTGCTGTCGGCGCTCACGGCGTACAGCTTCGCGTTCGATCGTGGTGCGTTCAGCGGAGTTTCCGAGCTCCACGGTCTCGTACTCACCTGGACCTTCGTCGCGGCGCTTAACTTCGTTTGCCTGAGCATCACCGCGCTGCTCGCCGAGCGTGACGCGGCCGCTCGGGCGAGCCTCAAGGCCGAGCAGCGGTATGCACAAATCTTCGAGGGCAGCCCCCAGCCCGTCTGGGTGTACGAGCGCGAAAGCCTGCGATTTTTGATGATCAACGAGGCGGCGCTGCGTCAATACGGCTATGGCCGCGAGGAGATACTTTCGATGAAGGTCACGGAGCTGATCGCGCCCGGCGAGCCGGTGCCGAACCAACCGGCACCGAGTGAGCCAAGCGAGGAGCCGCGCGGGTTCGCCGCGGAGCCGTTCGAGACCCGTCACGTGACGCGCGACGGACGCGTGCTGGAGGTCGAGGTCTGGAGCCGCTCGATCGACTGTGCTGGCCAGCCGGCGGAGCTCGTGTTCGCCATCGACGTCACCGAGCGGCGCGCGTTCGGACGAGCGCTGATGGACGCCATCGCCGGCGAGCAACGCCGCATCGCCCAGGAGATGCACGATGGGCTGGGCCAAGAGCTCACCGGGCTCGCGCTGTCGGCGCGAGCTCTCGCCAATCGCGCCTCCCGCGAGCGAGACGCAATTGCCGCCGAGCTCGATCAACTCGCCACTCTGGCGACCAGCTGCATCCAGGACGCGCGCCAGATCGTGCAGGGTCTCTCACCCCTGACCGATGCGGACGGGAACCTCGCCTCCGCACTCGAGGCACTCGCGCAGCGCAGCTCCCTGAGCGGCACGCCCGTGCGGTTTCATGCGCGACAGGAGGTGCCGCTCGACATCGAGCTGAAGACGCGCGGCCACCTGTATCGCATCGCGCAGGAAGCGGTGCAAAACGCCCTGAAGCATTCCGGCGCCGGCCTCATCGAGATCGAGCTCGACAGCGGCGAAGGAACCGTGCGTCTTGCGATTCTCGATGATGGCCGCGGCTTTCCGCCCGAAGATTCGAGCGCCGTCGGCCTCGGCATGCGCACCATGCGCTTCCGTGCAAGTGCCATCGGCGGCAAACTCGAGATTCGCCGCCGCCCGGGCGGTGGGAACTCGGTCGTGTGCGAGGTCGCTCAGGGTCGGGTGCGACAGTCTCAGCGCACTGCGACGATGAACAGCCTGGGGAACGGCAACAGCACGCTGCCGTCCGCGAGCGCGGGATAGGCCTTGCCGATCGCTTCGGTATAGCGCGCGAGATACTCGCCGCGCTCGGCGGCATCGAGAGGGTCGAGGAACGGCCGAAGGCCGGTGCCTTTGAACCACTCGACGACGGCGGCCGCGCCTGCGAGGGGATGGTAATAAGTGGTCCGCCATACGTCGACCCGGGCGCAAGTCTGGCGCATCAATCCGTAGTACCCGTCGGCCGGCGCAATGGGCACGCGGGCTTGGTCGGCGGCGGCGAGCTTCGCGCTCCACGCCCCCCTTGCGGCGAGCTCGCGCATCAGCAGTTGCGCCGGCTCGGCGAGGTTATCCGGCATCTGCACCGCGAGGCACCCCCCTACCCTGAGCTCGTTTGCGAGCGCCGGAAAGACTTCCGCGTGGTCGGGCACCCACTGGAGAACGGCGTTGGCCAGGATCACATCGAAGGGCATCGCCGCTCCTGCCCCGCTCGGGTGTTCGCGATGCAGCCAGGTTCCGATATCGATCACGTCGAACGCGACGCGAGGGAGGCGTCGGCGAGCGGCTGAGATCATGTCAGCCGAGCTATCGATCCCGCTCACCCGCGCGTTGGGAAAACGCGCCGCGAGAAGCTCGGTCGAATTTCCCGGTCCGCAGCCAATATCGATCACGCACGTCGCATCGAGTCCCGGCACGGCCGCCAGTAAATCGCGCACCGGTCGCGTGCGTTCATCCTCGAAAGCGAGGTACTGCTTCGCGGACCAACTCACGAGCCGACCTCGGTCACGACGTGACCTCGGTCGCGAGCGAGCCTTCCCTCGAGCCGCTCATCGATACGCCGCGTCTCTCCGGTCCGAATGCCACCATCAGCATGATGAGCACCGCCGTCGTGCCGACGACCACGGCCATGGCCAAACCGTAGTTGTTGCCCGTTGCATCGGCGATCGCGACCTGAAGATTGAGATTAATCGCGGCGAGGAGATTCCCGAGTTGATAGACGAACCCGGGGAAGGTTGCGCGAGCCTCGGGTGGCGACAGCTCGTTGAGGTGCGCCGGGATCACCCCCCACGCGCCCTGCACCGACACTTGCATGAGGAAGGCGCCGGCAGCGAGGATCAGCGGTGTCGCTCCGAACGCCCAGAACGGCAGCACGGGAAGCGCTAGGAGCGCCGCGGTCACGATCGACCGACGGCGCCCGACCCTCTGCGAGAGCCACCCGAACAGCAGGCCTCCGCCGATTGCTCCGATATTTCCGATCAAGGTCATGAGCGAGGCCATATGGGTGTCGAAGTGGCGCTGTTCCTTCAGGAAATAGGTCGGGTACGCATCCTGAGACCCGTGACTGAAGAAATTGAAGGCGGTCATCAGCAATATGGCATATAGGGCGAGCCTCCACTCCTTTGTGAGCACCGCACGCATGCTCCCACCCGGCCTGGTTTTGAGCTCCTTCCAGGCGGGCGATTCCTCGACCGCACGCGTGATGAAGAACACGAGGATCGCCGGAATCGCGCCCAGCACGAACATGTAACGCCAACCGAGGCGGTCATAGAAGAGATACGTCGCGAGTGACGCGAGCAGGAAACCCGACGGATAACCGATCTGCAGCAAGCCCGACACCGCCCCGCGTGCCGAGGCGGGAATCGTCTCCATCGTCAGAGCCGCACCGATCCCCCACTCCCCTCCCATTGCGATCCCGAACAGCGCTCGCACGACGAGCAGTGTCGTCATCGTCGGCGCGAAGCCCGATACCATCTCGAGCAGCGAGTAAGCCAGGATGTTCCACGTCAGGGCGGGCTTGCGCCCGAAACGGTCCGCGATACGCCCGAACAGGAAGGCGCCGACAGGTCGCAGCGCCAGCGTCAGGAACAGCGCGGTCGACACGACCTGCTTGCTCGCATGCATGTCCGCCGCAATGTCCTTGAACATAAAGACCATGAGGAAGAAATCGAACGCGTCGAGCGTCCAGCCCAGATAGGCGATGATCACGACATTGCGCTGGGCTCGGGTCCACCTCATGGCGGGCTATACTGGCACGAACCGGGCAACCTACCCCGCGTCAAGCGCCTGCGCCCGCTGCCAGGCGGGACGCGCCTTGCAACGGGCGACGTAGGCGTCCATCACGGGGTCGTCCTCGACGAGGCCGAATTGCTTGAGATAGAAGGCGCTCGTCCCGATCAAGACATCCGCCGCGCTGAACCGCTCACCGAGAATCCAATCGCCCTTCGCAAGCTCCGCCCGCAACGTCGTCAGCATGAGATCGAAGCTGCCCCAGCCGAATGAGGTGGGGCGAGGCTCGAGCTTGGCGAACTTCTCAGCCATCGCAGGCTCGATGACGGAATTCGTGTAGGTGACCCATTGCAGGAAGCGCCCTCGATCGGGGTGTCCGACGGGTGGTGCGAGTCGTGTCTGCGGATATTGATCCGCGACGTAGATGCATATCGCTCCCGAGTCCGACAGCTTTGCCGTCCCGTCCTCGAGCGCGGGTACCTTCCCCATCGATGATACGGCACGAAAAGCCGGGTCGTTCTTGGCGCCCGCATCACGGATGTCGATCGTGATGCGCTCGTACTCGAGGCCGCTCTCCTCGAGCAGCCATGCGATGCGAAACGCCCGGGTATTGCGGCACCAGTAGAGCTTCATGGTTCATCCTCGGCAGTTCGATGACTCGGCAATTGAACGTCTTTGTTATCGTAATCCGAATTCATGTCCGTCGGGCGACGTGGCGGGCGCTCCAAACAAAGAGCGGGCCGAAGCCCGCTCTCGTTGGATCGTAATCGAGCGATGCCGGGCGGGCGCGTCGGCCCGCCCGGCATGGCGGAAACTACATATCCATGCCGCCCATACCGCCCATGCCGCCCGGTGCGCCATGTGCGTGCTCCTCTTCCTTCGGAGCCTCGGCCACCATGACCTCCGTGGTGAGCAAGAGGCCCGCCACCGAAGCCGCGTTCTGCAGCGCCAGGCGCGTGACCTTGGTCGGATCCAGGATGCCGAGCTCGATCATGTCGCCGTACTCGCCGCGCGCCGCGTCGTAGCCGAAGTTGCCCTTGCCATCGCGGACCCGGTTCAGCACGACAGCCGCATCCTCGCCGGCGTTGGCGACGATCTGGCGCAGGGGCTCCTCGATCGCACGCGAGAGGATCTTGATGCCGGTCGTCTGGTCATCGTTCGCGCCCGTCAGCTTCTCGATCGACTTCAATGCACGCACCAGCGCCACACCGCCGCCCGGGACGACGCCCTCCTCGACCGCGGCACGGGTCGCGTGCAGCGCGTCCTCGACGCGCGCCTTCTTTTCCTTCATCTCGATCTCGGTCGCGGCACCGACTTTGATCACGGCAACGCCGCCGGAGAGCTTGGCTACGCGCTCCTGCAGCTTTTCCTTGTCGTAATCGGAAGTTGCCTCCTCGATCTGTTGGCGGATGCTCTCGACACGCGCCTTGATGTCGGCTTGCTTGCCGGCCCCGTCGATGATCGTGGTGTTCTCTTTCTCCACCAGGACCTTCTTCGCCTCGCCGAGATCGTTGAGCGTCGCCTTCTCGAGCGAGAGGCCCACCTCATCCGAAATGACCGTGCCGCCGGTGAGCACCGCGATGTCTTGCAACATCGCTTTGCGGCGATCGCCGAAGCCCGGCGCCTTGACGGCGGCCACCTTGACGATTCCGCGGATGGTGTTCACGACGAGCGTGGCAAGAGCCTCGCCCTCGACGTCCTCGGCCACGATCAATAACTGCCGGCCGCCCTTGGCAATGCCCTCGAGCAGCGGCAAGAGCTCGCGAATGTTGGAGATCTTCTTGTCCACCAACAGGATCAACGGCTTGTCGAGCTCCGCACTCTGGCTCGTCTGATTGTTGATGAAATACGGCGAGAGATAGCCGCGGTCGAACTGCATACCCTCGACCACTTCGAGCTCGTTCTGCAGCCCCGACCCCTCTTCGACCGTAATCACGCCTTCCTTGCCGACCTTCGACATGGCATCGGCGATCGTCTTGCCGATGCTCTCATCGGAGTTCGCGGAAATCGTGCCGACCTGCGCAATAGCCTTGGGGTCCTTGCAAGGCTTGGAGAGCTTCTTGAGCTCCTCGCTGGCGGCGGTGACCGCGAGGTCGACGCCGCGCTTGAGATCCATCGGGTTCGCACCCGCGGCGACCGACTTCAACCCCTCACGGATGATCGCCTGTGCGAGCACCGTCGCGGTGGTGGTGCCGTCGCCCGCCTCGTCGGAGGTGTTGGACGCCACTTCCTTCACCATCTGCGCGCCCATGTTCTCGAACTTGTCCTTGAGCTCGATCTCCTTGGCGACCGACACACCGTCTTTGGTCACCGTGGGGGCACCGAAGCTCTTGTCGAGCACCGCATTACGGCCCTTGGGGCCGAGGGTCACCTTGACCGCATTCGCCAAGATATTCACACCCTTGAACATGCGTTGCCGGGCGTCGTCGCTGAAACGTACGTCTTTTGCTGCCATTTCCTAATCCTCTATTAGTTTGCTATCGATACGGTGAGGCGCTTACTTGGCTTCCACCACGGCCATGACGTCCTCCTCGCGCATCACCACCAGCTCCTCACCGTCCATCTTGACTTCGGTGCCGCTGTACTTGCCGAAGAGAATCTTGTCGCCGACCTTGACATCGAGGGGGCGGATCTCGCCGTTTTCCAAAATCTTGCCCTTGCCGACGGCGATCACCTTTCCAAAAACGGGCTTCTCCGTGGCGGTGTCCGGGATCACGATGCCGCCCGGGGACTTTCGCTCTTCTTCTTCTCGTTTCACGATCACACGGTCATGAAGGGGACGAATCTTCATAGAACAAGACTCCTAGTACTTGAGTTACGAGGTAAAAACCGGGGTTCTCGCACCCCTTATGAGGTGTTAGCACTCCCCGCTAGTGGCTGCCAATCATAGCGGCGGATTTCGCGGAATCAAGGGGAAGCTAACGAAACATCGGTGGTTTTTATTATAGAGTGCACGCATGAAGCTCCTCACCTGCACGCGCGCCGGCGTCCACTGGGCGATGTTATGTCTCCTCGCAGTCGGGACGGCGTATGCGAAGCCCTGGTGGATGCGCGGCATCGAGACGAACGAGACCGATTTTCTCGACCCGGACGTCGCATTCCGCGTCGCAGCACGGATGGAGGGCGGCAACCTCACCGTGCGCTGGGTCATTGCCGACGGCTACTACCTCTATCGGCAGAAGATCGCCATCGCCGCCCAAAGTCCCGACCTCTTTTTGCTGGGCATCGGATTACCCCGGGGCACCATGAAAACGGACCCCTATCTCGGCAGATCCGAGATTTTTACGCAACAGGTCGAGGCCAAGGTGGTCTACCGACGGCTCGACTATGGGGCTCATCCTTTGGAGCTCAGAGTCACCTATCAGGGCTGCGCCGAAGCGGGGTTGTGCTACCCGCCGATCACCAAAGTGCTGTCCCCTGTCATCGCCGAGACACCACCGCCTCCGGCCCCTTTGCACCGCTGGCAGTGGATAGCAATTGTGGGCGGCGCATTCGCGTTTTTCTTGGCCGGCTTCTTGTTGCGTAAGGGGCGACGCCTCGAGCTTCCCGCTGCGACATGACCGATCGCGGACTGCGCCTCGCCGGTATCGCCCTGCTTGCGATGGTGGCCTTCTGGGCAGGCACCCGGATCTACTTGCATATGGCCGGCCGTCTCGGCGTCGTGAACGTTCCGGTCGGCGAGGCGCGCGTCCCCGCACCTGGCGATCTCGCCGATAGCCCACTCCCGCGGGTCGTGAGAATTCCTGACCGCCTCCCGGACTTCTCGCTCCAGGGACTTGACGGCAAACCCACCTCGATCAGCGAGTGGCGGGGCAAATCGCTGCTGATTAACTTTTGGGCGACCTGGTGTGCCCCCTGTCGGCGTGAAATCCCCCTGCTCGAGGGCCTGTCGGCTGACTGGGCCGCTCGAGGCGTTACCGTGATCGGAATCGCGGTCGATCAGCGCGAGGAGGTGCTCACTTACGCGGATGACCTCAAGATCCACTATCCGCTCTTGATCGGCGAGCAGGATGCGTTGGACGTTGCCGGTACCTTCGGCGTCGAATCGCCGGTATTCCCGTTCACGGTCTTCACGGACAAGCGGGGCGAGGTCGTAGCGCTCTTCCTGGGCGAGCTGCACAGGGCCCAGGCCGATCTCATTTTGGCGACGGTGGCGGATCTCGATCAGGACCGTGTCGCGCTCAAGCAGGCTCGGCGGCGCATCGCCGAGGGGCTCGACACGCTGGCCCCGGCGACGCCGCTTTAGCGTACCTTCCCTGCCATTTCGCAGAAGAAGCTTGCAATTTCCGGCCAATTTCCGGTTAATATCGCGCATCTTTCGATCTGCGATGAGGCTTGACATAAGCCGATGGCGCGAATTTTGTTGCTGAATGGACCGAATCTGAACATGCTCGGCGCTCGCGAGCCGGGGATCTACGGAAGCGCGACCCTCGCCGAGATCGAATCGAAGCTCACGAGCTTGGCGAGCGCCGAGGGCCACGAGCTCCTCGCCGCCCAAAGCAATGCGGAGCACGAGCTCGTCGCCCGTGTCCAGGGAGCCAGGGATGACGGCACTGCCTTCGTGATCATCAATCCCGGTGCATTCACCCATACCAGTATCGCACTGCGCGACGCGTTCCTCGCGGTTTCCGTGCCTTTCATCGAGGTTCACTTGAGCAATGTGTTCTCGCGCGAGGAATTCCGGCACCGCTCTTATCTGTCCGACCTCGCCGTCGGCTGCATCGTTGGGCTCGGCCCGATCGGGTACGAGCTCGCGCTCGCCGCCGCCTGTGTACGCCTGGCCGCCGCCGAAAGCAACGTCGAAGGGGTTCGCGGATGGACATCCGAAAAGTCAAAAAGCTGATCGAGCTGCTCGAGGAGTCGGGGATATCCGAGCTCGAGATCTCCGAGGGCGAGGAGTCGGTTCGCATCAGCCGCCATCCGCGCATGTCGATGAGCACGCCCGTGACCGTGGCGAGCTCGACAGCCTCGAATGCGGCGGCCTCGAGTGCCGTCTCGAACGCGGCGCCCTCACACCCGGCGATACCGGCGACGTCGGCAGAGGAGCGCAAGGTCCGCGAGGAGCAGACGGTGACCGCACCGATGGTCGGCACCTACTACTCGGCCTCTGCGCCGGGAGCGAAACCCTTCGTCGAGCTCGGAATGGAGATCAAAGTCGGACAGATCCTGTGCATCATCGAAGCGATGAAGATGATGAATCAAATCGAGTCCGACAAAGCGGGCCGCATCACGGCGATCCTTGCCAAGAACGGTGAACCCGTCGAGTTCGGTCAACCGCTGTTCATCATCGAATAGCCGCGATGATAGAGAAGATCGTCATCGCTAACCGTGGCGAGATCGCGTTACGCATCCTGCGCGCTTGCCGCGAGCTCGGAATCAAGACCGTGGCGGTGCATTCGACCGCCGACTTCAATACCAAGCACGTCCTGCTCGCGGACGAGACCGTGTGCATCGGCCCTCCGCAAGCGGCGTTGTCGTATCTGAACATGCCCGCCATCATCAGCGCGGCCGAAGTGACGGATTCGGTCGCGATCCACCCCGGCTACGGCTTCCTGTCCGAGAACGCCGACTTTGCGGAGCGCGTCGAGAAAAGCGGCTTCATCTTCGTCGGGCCGCGCGCCGAGACGATCCGCTTGATGGGCGACAAGGTGTCCGCCATCAAGGTGATGAAGGCATCCGGCGTTCCCTGTGTGCCCGGCTCGGATGGTCCGCTGGGGAATGACAATGATGAGAATTTCCGAATCGCCAAGGACATCGGATATCCGCTGCTCATCAAAGCCTCCGGCGGCGGCGGCGGACGCGGCATGCGGGTGGTGCACACCGACGCCTCGCTCTTGAATGCCATCAGCGTGACTCAATCCGAGGCGCTCGCAGCGTTCGGCAATCCCCAGGTTTACATGGAGAAGTTTCTCGATAAGCCGCGGCATATCGAGTTCCAGATACTCGCGGACAACTACGGTAACGTGGTGCACCTCGGCGAACGCGATTGCTCGATGCAACGCCGTCACCAGAAGGTGCTCGAGGAGGCGCCGGCGCCCGGCCTCACCGCCAAGCAGCGCAGAACCATGGGCGAGCGGTGCGCAAGAGCCTGCCAGGAGGTCGGCTACCGCAACGCCGGGACGCTCGAGTTCCTGTATCAGGACAACGAGTTCTATTTCATCGAGATGAATACGCGCGTGCAGGTCGAGCATCCGGTCACCGAGCTCGTGACCGGCATCGACATCGTCAAAGCGCAGCTCCTGATCGCGGCGGGTGAAGCCCTGCCCTACGTGCAGAACGACATTCAGATTCGCGGCCATGCGATCGAATGCCGCATCAACGCCGAGGATCCCAAGACCTTCGCGCCGTCACCCGGGCCGATCAGGCTCTGGCATTCGCCGGGCGGACCCGGCATTCGCGTCGACAGTCACGTCTACACGGGCTACAACGTCCCGCCGTTTTACGATTCGATGATCGGAAAAGTCATTGCGTACGGCGATACGCGCGATACTGCCATCGCGCGCATGCGCAACGCACTTGCCGAGATGGTAGTCGAGGGCATCAAGACGAACATTCCCTTGCATCAGGAGATCTTCAACCACGGCGCCTTTCGGCAAGGCGGCACGGACATTCACTATTTGGAGCGACGCCTGGGACTCAAGTAGCGGCGACGGCGGCGCCGACCATGATGCTCTACCAAATCGAATTCCCGCTTGCGACCTTGAACGCCGAAGAGGTCGAGGCTGCGCTCTGCGAGATCGGCGCGAGCTCGATCACATTCGTGAGTGACGACGATGAGCCGGTGCTCGAACCGAAGCCCGGCGAAATCCGCCTGTGGAGCGAGACACGGGTGCGCGCGCTGTTCGGCGAATCGCACGATGCACTGACCAGCCTCGCTCGCCTCGCGGGCCGCTTCGGAGCGCACATCACGGCCGCTGCGAGTGTGCGCGCGGTCCCGGCTCGAGAGTGGGAGCGCGCCTGGCTCGATGGCTGGACATCGAGGCGGTTCGGGCGCCGGCTTTGGGTGTGCCCGACGGCCGCCGATCCGCCGCAGGATCCGAACGCCGTCGTGGTGCGCCTCGATCCGGGACTGGCGTTCGGCACCGGCACTCATCCGACCACCGCTTTGTGCCTGCAGTTCCTCGATGCCCTGCCGCTCATCGGTCGCTCGGTGATCGATTACGGATGCGGCTCGGGCATTTTGGGACTCGCCGCCTTGAAGCTCGGCGCCGCGCACGTGATCGCCGTCGACTTGGACCCCCAGGCGCTCCTCGCCACCCGGGACAACGCCTGTCGCAACGCAGTCTCATCGCAGCTCGAGACGCGAGCCGATTCCGAGGCGCTCGAGCCGGCCGATGTCGTCGTCGCCAACATCCTGGCCGAGCCTCTGATCGAGCTGGCGCCGACGTTGACGGCCTCGTGCAAGGTGGGCGGCGAGCTCCTGCTGTCGGGGCTCTTGAAATCGCAAGCTTATGCGGTAAAGGCCGCCTACGCGCCGGCTTTTGATATCGTGCAAGTGGTTGGGCGGGAAGACTGGTGTTGCATTCATGGCCAGAGAACGTCCTAGCTTGTTCACCCAGTGCGCCAAGTGCGAAACCATCTTCCGCTTGTCGGCCGAGGTTTTGCGAGCTGCCGGCGGTCAGGTGCGCTGCGGGCGATGCGGCGAGGTATTCAACGCGCTCGCCCGCCTGGCCGAGGACGCGAGCGCGTTTTCCGCGGGCGAATCCGAGCTGGAAATGGAGACCCGCGCAGACCGGATCCTGAACTCGGGAGCGGTGCAGGACGCGAGCCGCTCGGCGGCGGCCGAGGATGCCCGAGAGGCGGGCGAGATCGCGCGCCTGCGACTGCTCGACTCGAGCGAGGAGGCGCCGAGCGCCGATGTTCCCGGGCGCGAGGCGATCGCAAGCCGGCCCGAGAGGAGGCAAGCGCGGCCGAGCGCGGAGAGCAAACCGCCGGCGCCGAGCGAGCCGTCGGCTGGCCCCGCTGAAGAGGCGGTTGCAGCGAGCGAAGCCGCCGACGAATCGACAGACGATGGCTCGCTCGAATTCACGCTTCCGCCGGGGGAGCTGGACCGGGTGTTCGTCGAGCCGAAAACTCGCGACCGACAGTACATCCCCGGGCTCATGAGTGCGCCCGCCGCCGCCGCGGCGCAAGCTCCAGGGGCGAGCGCTGACTCGGCAGGCAGTCGGCCGAACGGGGTCCAGCCGAGCGGGCTCCGGCCGAGCGGGGTCGAAGTGTCCGATGAAGTGCGCCGCGAGATGCTCGCCGGCCTCGAGGAGGTGCCGTTGCCCGAGATCTCGACGCCGCCGCGCCCTCCCCTGCCCTTCGCGCTCTGGCTGACTGCCGCGATCGTCCTGTCGCTGACTTTGCTCGGGCAAGTGATCCACGAGGATCGACTGTGGGTCGCAACGCACGCGCCGCTGCGCGAGACGCTGCGAGGCGCTTACGAGGCGCTCGGCGTCGCGCTGCCCTCACCGGCAAACCTCTCGGCCTATGAGCTGCGCCAATGGGGCGTCACCGGCGATCCTGCGGCCAACGGCACGCTGCGCGTGCGGGCGAGCATCTTGAACACCGCGGCGCAGATGCAGCCCTATCCGCTGCTGCGAGTGACGCTGGCCGATCGATTCGGCAAGAGCATCGGCACTCGAGATTTCGAGCCGGCGGAATACATGGGCAAGCCCACCGTGCGAATGCTCTCTCCGGGAGAGCGCGCCGATGCGACTCTCGAGATTCTGGATCCCGGCAAGGATGCAGAGGGCTTCGAGATCGACGTGTGCTTGCGCGGCATCGACCAAAAGATCTCGTGCGCCGCGGATGCTGCGGCGCAGGCAAGGCAATGAGGCGGCCGCGGGCGGGCGCTTTGCGCAATGGCGATTAGGATCGGCCCCTACGTCCTGCGCTCGAGAGTCTTGCTGGCTCCGATGGCCGGAATCACCGACCGCCCGTTTCGCGTGCTTTGCCGTCGATTCGGTGCGGCCCTTGCGGCCTCCGAGATGCTGAGCGCGGACGCGCGTCTCTGGGACACGCCGAAGTCTCGACGCCGCATGGACATCACTGGTGAGCCGGGCCCGCGAGTCGTGCAGATCGCCGGCTTCGACCCCGAGATGATGGCCGAGGCTGCACGGCGCAATGCCGACGCGGGCGCGGAGATCATCGATATCAACATGGGCTGCCCCGCGAAGAAGGTGTGCAACCGTCTGGCAGGCTCCGCCCTGCTCAGAGACGAGCTGCTGGTCGCGCGGATTCTCGAGGCGGTCGTTCATGCGGTACGCGTGCCTGTCACGCTTAAGATGCGCACCGGCTGGGATCGGAGCAACAAGAACGCCCTTCACGTCGCGCGAATCGCAGAATGCTCAGGCATCCAAGCGCTCGCGATTCACGGGCGTACCCGAGCCGACATGTACCAGGGAATTGCCGAGCACGACACGGTGCGCGAGATCAAATGGAACATTAAGATTCCCGTATTTGCGAACGGCGACATAGATTCGCCTGCTCGCGCGCTTTCCGTTCTTGCGGCGAGCGGGTGCGACGGCATCATGATCGGCAGAGCCGCGCAGGGCCGGCCATGGATCTTCGATGAAGTCAACTGCCGCATTCAGGGCGCCGAATCGCGCGGGGAGCTAGCGCCGGAAGTTCTCCGTGATATCATGCGCGCCCACCTCGAAGACCTGTATGACTTCTACGGCGATGAGATCGGTGTTCGAGTGGCACGTAAGCACTTGAGTTGGTATTTCCGTCGACATCCGGGGCAAGAGGCATTGAGGGACCGTCTTGTGCGAATCGCCACGCCACAAGAGCAGCTCGCCACGTTGTTGGAGCAATTCGATACGCGTACCTCCTGCGCAGCTTAGGCGTACATAATTGAACAAGAAGAACAAAAGAGAGGCATAGGAGACATGGGGTGGGGCTATGGTCGCAAAAAAGAAATCGAAGTCGCGTAAGGATCTCTCGACGCCGCCGTTCAACGGGCGCAATCTCAAGGTCAACGGCAAGGGGGTGCCGCTGCGCTCGCAAGCGGAGGAAGCGCTGCAGAGCTACTTCGAGACCCTGAACGGGCACAAGCCGGCGCATCTTTACGCCCTCGTCATGCGCGAGGTGGAAGAGCCCCTGTTCAAGGTCGTGATGGACCACGTGCGGGGCAATCAGAGCCGCGCCGCAACGATTCTCGGTATCAATCGCGGTACGCTGCGCAAGAAGCTCAAAGAATTCGGCATCAGCGAGTAGAGCAAAGCGTTGCTCACGCCCGTACGTCGCGCACTGCTCTCCGTTTCGGATAAAACTGGGATTGTCGAGCTCGCGCGTGAGCTGAAAGAACGCGGCATCGAGCTGCTCTCCACCGGGGGCACCGCCAAGCTGTTGGTGCGCCACGGTATTTCGGTCAAGGAAGTGGCCGACTACACGGGCTTCCCGGAGATCATGGGCGGGCGGGTGAAAACGCTCCATCCGAAGATCCACGGCGGACTGCTGGGGCGGCGCGGCGTGGACGATGAGGTCATGCGCGAGCACGACATCGCGCCGATCGATCTGCTCGCGGTCAATCTCTATCCGTTCGCCGACACCGTGGCGCGGCCCGATTGCACCTACGAGGATGCCGTCGAGAACATCGACATCGGCGGCCCCGCAATGGTGCGGGCGGCGGCGAAGAATCACGCCAGCGTCACCGTCGTGGTCGATCCCGCAGACTACCGAAGCCTGCTCGACGAGCTGTCGGCCAATCAGGGGGCCACCGACATCGTGATGCGTCAGCGGCTCGCCGCGAAAGCCTTCGCGCATACCGCCCAGTACGATGCGATGGTGTCCGCGTATTTCGCCGGCGCGATCGGCGGCGAGTCCGCCACGTTCCCGAACGATCTGAATCTGTCGTTTCGCAAGCGCCTCGACCTGCGCTACGGAGAGAATCCCCATCAGCAAGCGGCGTTCTACACGGACCCGCACGCCATCGGCGCATCGATCGCGCAAGCGACCCAGATTCAGGGCAAGGAGCTCTCGTACAACAATATCGCCGATGCGGATACGGCGCTCGAGTGCGTGCGCCAGTTCGAGACTCCCGCGTGCGTGATCGTGAAGCATGCCAACCCCTGCGGGGTCGCACTCGCCGACACGATCGCGGCCGCTTATTCGAACGCCTATCGCACCGATCCGACCTCGGCGTTCGGAGGCATCATTGCGGTCAATCGAGAGCTGGATGCGGCGACGGCGCAAGCGATCCTCGAGCGCCAGTTCGTCGAGGTGATCCTCGCCCCGGGAGTATCGAACGATGCGAGAACGCTGCTTGCCGCCAAGGACGAGGTGCGCGTGCTCGAAGTCGGCGTCAAGCCGCTGGCACAGCTGCTCGAATACCGCAGCGTCGGCGGCGGTCTCTTGGTCCAGACGCGCGATCGCGCGAGCGTGCGGGCACAGGATCTACGGGTGGTCACCCAGCGATTACCGACGCCCGCCGAAGTGGATGACCTGCTATTTGCCTGGCGCGTGACGAAATATGTCAAATCGAACGCGATCGTTTGCGTGAAGGAGCGCGCCACGCTCGGGATCGGCGCCGGGCAGATGAGTCGTGTGGTCAGCAGCAAGATCGCCGCTCTGAAGGCTCAGGAAGCGGGATTGTCGCTGACGTCTGCCTGTGCGGCCTCGGATGCGTTCTTTCCCTTTCGCGACGGCCTCGAGGTCATCGCCGAGCTCGGCATTAAGTCAATTATCCAGCCGGGGGGCTCGAAGCGCGATGCGGAAGTGATCGCAGCGGCCGACGAGCACGGCATCGCCATGGTGTTCACCGGCACACGCCATTTCCGGCACTGAGGAGCCCGATGCAGGTGCTGATCGTCGGCGGCGGCGGGCGTGAACACGCCATCGCGTGGAAATGCGCCCAGTCGTCGCGGGTGGATCGAGTGTTCGTGGCGCCGGGCAACGCCGGCACGGCTCTCGAGCCCAAGCTCGAGAACATCGATATCCCCGCGGGCGACATCGGCGCATTGGCGGACTTCGCCGCGCGCCGCGATGTCGCCCTCACCATCGTGGGGCCGGAGGCGCCGTTGGTCGCGGGGATCGTCGATCGCTTCAACGCGTCGGGGCTCGCCTGTTTCGGGCCCACCCGTGCGGCGGCTCGGCTGGAAGGCTCGAAGGCGTACACCAAGGAGTTCTTGCGCCGGCACCGCATACCCACGGCGCGCTTCGCCACCTTCACGGCGCAGAATTTCGATCCCGATTTCATTCGAGGCGAGCGCTTGCCGGTGGTGGTGAAGGCCGATGGGCTGGCGGCCGGCAAGGGCGTCATGATTTGCGAGACGCATGAGGCGGCGATCGAGACCGCGCGCCGAATGCTCGGGGGCAGCTTCGGAGCGGCGGGAAGTACCGTCGTGATCGAGGAATTCCTGCACGGCGAGGAAGTGAGCTTCATCGTCGTGGTCGCGGGCGACCAGGCGGTACCGCTCGCCACGTCCCAGGATCACAAGCGCCGCGACGACGGCGATCAAGGCCCGAACACGGGCGGAATGGGGGCCTACTCGCCCGCGCCGCTCGTCACCCCCGAGCTCGATGCGCGCATCCGACGCGAGGTCATCGAGCCTACCTTGCGGGGGCTTCGTCTCGAGGGGACGCCTTACACGGGGTTCCTGTACGCAGGGCTCATGATCGCGCCGGACGGTACGCCGAACGTGCTCGAATTCAATTGCCGTCTGGGCGATCCGGAGACGCAACCGATTCTGATGCGCTTGAAGAGCGACCTCGTGGCACTGTGCGAGGCGGCGCTCGACGGAGCGCTCGATGGAGTCAGGCTCTCGTGGGATCCTCGCGCGGCGCTCGGAGTGGTCATGGCCGCGGGAGGATACCCGGAGAGCTATCGCACGGGCGATGCGATCTCGGGCCTCGACGTCGCCGCGCGACTGCCGGGCAAGGTATTCCATGCCGGAACCCAGGCGAGCGGCTCGCAGATCGTGACGGCCGGCGGCCGCGTGCTCTGTGCCGTCGGCCTGGGCGATGACGTGGCCGCGGCACAGCGTCAGGCGTACGATCTGGTGCGCGTCATTCATTGGAGCTCCGCTCAATACCGGCGCGACATCGGCAACCGAGCGATCGCGCGATCACGCGCGATCACGCGCGAAAAGGAGTGAATCGTGACCACCACCACGGACAAGCGTCGTGCGTTTCGACGACTGCACGAGAGCGGCTGCTTCGTCATTCCCAATCCCTGGGACGTGGGCAGCGCCCGTTACCTCGAGAGTCTCGGCTTCAAGGCCCTCGCCACCACCAGCTCGGGCTCCGCGTGGTCACTGGCCCGAGCGGATGGGGCGCTCTCGTGCGAGCAGGTGCTCGAGCATCTCGCTCGCATGGCAGCGGCCACCGACGTGCCGCTCAATGCCGACTTCGAGGACGGCTTCGGCCTCGATTCGGCCGGTGTTGCCGAGAGCGTGCGCCTCGCCGTGGCCACCGGCATCGCTGGCCTATCGATCGAGGACTCGATCGGGCCCCGCCAGCGCGGGCAGCGCCCGGGCGCACATGCGCCGCTGTTCGAATTGAACGTGGCGGTGGAGCGCGTCCAAGCCGCGCGCCGCGCCATCGACGCCGCGGGAGGCGATGTCTTGCTGGTTGCGCGTGCGGAGTGCTTTCTCGTGGGGCTTCCCGACATCGACATGACCATCGCGCGACTCAAGGCTTACGCCAGCGCGGGTGCCGATTGCCTCTACGCGCCGGGCATCCGCGCTCGCGAGCACATCCGCGCGGTGGTCGAGGCGGTGAGGCCCAAGCCCGTGAACCTGCTCGTGAGCGCCCCGGGCGAATTCACCGTGGCGCAGATCGCCGAGTTGGGCGTGCGACGCGTGAGCGTGGGCGGCGCATTGGCCCGCGCTGCCTGGGGAGGGTTCATGCGCGCGGCCCGCGATATTGCCGAGCGCGGAAGCTTCGCCGGCCTCGCCGACGCGGCGTCCGGTCAAGCGCTCAACTCTCTGTTCGACTCGCAACTGCCTGCGCGAGCGGGCGGCCACGTGTCCTGAATCAGAAATTCGCCGTGCACCGAGAGCGCCGCCGCGGCCCGACCGCAAGGCGCGACGACCGCGAATACTTGAGCGTATTCAAGGCAGGAGCAACGCAGCGGGCGGGGCGCCGCGGCGTTCGAATGCC
>Ga0187784_10001280_pt1 | contig 19860 bp, 16 predicted proteins | sample 1015_SJ02_MP15_2_FD_132964 | JGI IMG/M metagenome (GOLD analysis project Ga0187784, IMG submission 132964) | Tropical peat soil microbial communities from peatlands in Department of Meta, Colombia - 1015_SJ02_MP15_20_MG | ecosystem: Environmental > Terrestrial > Soil > Wetlands > Peat | place...
GCGCAGCGGCTGGAACTAGACAAACATTGCGGAATTGGCCCTAGCGTTCGTGCGCTGTTGCGCCCGCCGTTTCCAGTACCTCCGCTACGACTTCTCACCTCCGCCGAAAGCGGGAGTTGCTACCAAATTTGCAACCACCACCAAGAACGATGGACTGCGATGGAGTGTGCCGTCACCGCGCCGAAAGCCTTGTCCCATGCGGGATTGACAGCGATGGGCAGCTACGGACTGCTATCCTGTAAGTCATTGAGTCTCGGCGCGGTCAGTACTTGGGCGCAGGGGGTCGGAGGTTCAAATCCTCTCGCCCCGACCAACTTCGTACTTGGACCGGTTTCTCCGTTTACACCAGGCCTTCCCTGATTCGGCGCAGAAAGTCCTCGCCTTCGCGGCGCGCCTGTTCAAGCATCTTCGGATCACCGCCGTGCTCGAGTTCTGCCTCTTGCAAGAGGATTTCCACGGCATCCTTTGGCTTGAATCCCTGGGAGACCAGCTTGCGGATGCGGTCTGTGAAGCTTGCGGGTTCACCGGTTTTCAGCCTCGACAAATAATTCGCGCAAACGTGGTCACGAAATTTCGCCGAAGCCAGCCGGTCATAGGCCGTCTTGGCTTCCGGATCACTTAGCAGGGTAGGAAGCGGATAGTTCCATTCACACAGGGAGCAAGTCCATCCTTGAAGGCCCAGTGCAGTCGTCCAGCTCATGGCTCTGGCACCTTTCGCTTGTGTGTTGTTCTTGCCCATGAGCGCCCCTCACGCTCCATCATGCACAGCGATCGCCCGCCGAAATAGTATTACCGCAGCCTGCTAACTCGCCACACTATACACTTTCCCGAAAAAGGTTCTTACCAGCGACAGCAGGCAACATGTCGAACCGGAGGGAAGTGCGGTCATGGTCGGGAGCGTTGTCCGCAAAATCGCATATACCTTCCTCATCTCAACGCGGAAAGTGATAATGAACGTCTTGCTTTGAAGGAATTGGGACTCCGTTGCGCGTGGCGGGAAGAAAGTGCCATTTCTCCAAAGCCGCAAGGACTTTCTGATCTACGGGTGGAGTAAAGCTCTGCAATACTTTCATGTCTGTTATGTTTCCGGCGGAGTCGATGGTAATCTCCACGACCACGTCGCCGGTAATGCCGTCTAGCAGTTCAGACGGAACCACAGGATCGACGGACGCGACCGGCAAAGCTGGGCGAACCTCGAAGCCTGACAGCGGACCGTAGGAAAGCGATCCGTAGACCGATCCGGCGGCGGCTCCCTCGGCGACGACGGACGGTGAGTCCGTGTTTCCCTTCTGCATCTTCGGCGCGAGCGGGGGCAATTCCGCCGTGTGCCGAAGCTTGACTTCGCGGTGAAACACATGATGTACCAGGTGCGCCTGCGCAATTCCTGTTGGTCCACCGAAATAAATACGAGTCAACGAAGTCCCGTCATCGCCCTTGGTCAGCAAAGAGGGAGCTATGAAAACTGGCGCAGGGCTGCGGAGTATCATGCCCAGAAACAGGATGTGCAATCCGACTGACGTCCCGAGCAGCGCCGCCTGCCGCCTGGGCATGCCGAAATTGAATTGCGCAAACATTTGCCTATTCGATGATTATTAGACGCTGAACAACCCTGCAGGTTATTGCTAAGTATGCACCAGAGCGCCAGCTATATGCGAAAATCTTAGCGGGTAACAAACCTACTTGTTTTTGGAGTGGTTCGATACGCGGCACGAGCAAGGGTTTGCATCTGTTCGGCGGCCATTCGAATCAACATGTAGTTCGGTCAGGGATGTGCCTCGTTTATCACTATGGAAGAATCGAGCACGAGCAAGCCATTGTGGAGAAAGAGGACATATCTTAGATGGGCTGCGACCTTTTGCTTGTTTGCTGATTTCGTTGTTCTGACGCGTCCGGCATTGACCCAGGTGAGCCCGCCATCCGAACCGCAGTATCAGGGAACGGGCACCACGGTCCCGTCAAATGCTACAGGCGGCGGGCTAGGGTTGGTGAACCAGAGTCCTTATGTGGGCAGCGTTCCTGAGGGCAAAGCGACCGCCGAAGTGCTGCAATTGTCCTTCAAGGATGCCCTTGAGCGCGGGCTAAGGAATAATCTGGGGATCCTGCTGCAGAGCGATACGACGCTGGCAGCTCGCGGGGAAAAATGGAAAGAACTCAGCGCATTGCTTCCGCACCTGAGTGCCAGCGCAACCCAGAGCGCGACGCAAATTGATTTTCCGGCGCTGGGCTTCCGTTTTAACATTCCCGGCGTGCCGAAGGTGGTGGGGCCCATTGGAGTGTTCGAAAGCGGTGTGTATCTGAGCCAGTCCGTTTTCGACTACAAAGCCCTTCAACGCACGCGGGGGGCAAAGCAAGACGAACGAGCGGCGCAATACTCGTACAAAAACGCGCGCGAGTTGGTTGTCCTGGTGGTGGGAAACTCTTACTTGTTGACGCTGTCCGGGGCGGCGCGACTGGATACGGCGCAGGCCGAGGTGCAAACCGCTCAGGCGCTTTACGACAAAGCGGTTGATCAGCAAAGGGCTGGAGTCAGCCCGGCCATCGATGTCCTTCGGGCGCAAGTGGAGCTACAAAGTCAACAACAGCAGCTTATCGTGGCACGTAACGATTATGCCAAGCAAAAGCTCCAGCTCGCACGCGTGATCGGACTGCCTGTCGGACAGGAGTTTGCTTTGACGACGCAGGCCCCATACGAACCCTTGGCGACGGCCGGTCTTGAAGAGGATCTGCGCCGAGCATACTTGTCCCGACCAGATTATCTTGCGGCGGTATTGCAAGTGCGTGCAGCGGAGGCACAACGGCGGGCGGCTACGGCTGAGCATTACCCTACGGTGGATATTGCCGGGAATTATGGCGCCGCCGGGGTGAACATTGGCGACTCGCATGGTGTTTTTCAAATCGGTGCGACTCTGAATATTCCCATCACTGCGGGAGGAAAAACCCATAGTGATGTTCTGGAGGCGGAGGCCGCGCTGCGGCAAAGTCGCCAGCAACTGGAGGATCTGCGCGGGCGGATCGATTACGAAGTCCGCACTGCCCGGCTGGACTTGACGGCTGCGGCTGACCAAGTCGAGGTAGCGCGCAGCTCGGTGGATCTTGCCAACCAGACCTTGACGCAGGCCCGCGATCGCTTTGCCGCAGGCGTGACCGACAATCTGGAGGTTATCGAGGCACAGGAGGCTTTGGTGGCTGCGAACGAGAGCTACATCTCCAGCCTTTATGCCCACAACGTAGCTAAAATCGAATTAGCCAAAGCAGTGGGCTTCGCGGAAGAAGGCGTCAAGCAATATTTGCAAGGCAAGTGATATGGCACAAGACACAGATACCGTAGTGCGCGAAAACCAGGAGGCGTCCCAGCCAGCGTCTCGATTGCAACCCGGTCCGCTGCCCGCCTCAGACCGCGATCTGCGCTGGCGGCGTTTCAAGGCGCGGAACCCGAGATTCCGCTTGTTCCTGATCATCGGCATCATAGTGCTGCTGGTAGCAGTTTTCTTCCTGTGGCGCTATTTCAGCAGCTACGAAGTTACTGATGACGCCGAGATCGATGGCCACCTCAACTCGGTTAGCGCACGCATCTCCGGCCACGTAGCCAAGCTTCTTGTGCAGGACAATCAATACGTTCAGGCTGGAGCTCCACTGGTGCAGATTGACCCGAAGGACTATCAGGTGGCGTTTGATCGCGCCAAAGCTGATTACGATGATGCGGTGGCGCTGGCAGAAGCGGCACGCGTAAATGTTCCCATAACCTCGGTAAATACCACGAGCCAGGTTTCATCCGCTCAAGCGGATGTGGAGAACGCACAGGCTGGAATTTCGGCAGCGCGTCAGCAATATGAGGCGGCGAATGCACAGCTCGCGCAGGCCGAAGCCAACAATGTCAAAGCCCAGGATGATCTGGTGCGCTACCGGCAGCTGGTGGACAAGCAGGAAGTTTCGCAGCAGCAGTACGATCAGGCGCTGGCAGCGGCCAAAGCCAGTGCAGCAGCGGTGAACGCCGCGCGGGCGTCTTCTTTAGCTGCCGAGCAGCAGGTGCACCAGGCGCGGGCCAGGCTGCTTCAGGCGGAAGCTAATGAACGCGCGGCTCGAACCGGTCCACAACAGGTGGCCGCCATCCGCTCTCGTGCCCAGTCGGCGCTGGCGGAAGTGGATCAAAAAAAAGCGGCGCTGGACCAGGCGCAACTCAATCTTTCTTATACGCTGGTTGCAGCTCCGGTCACTGGGGTGGTGACCAATCGAACTGTGGAGGTCGGCCAAAATGTTTCCCCGGGGCAGGAGATGATGCGAATCATCAACCTGGATGATATCTGGGTGACTGCAAATTTCAAGGAAACTCAGTTAAGGTACATGCGAGTGGGACAGCCGGTGACCATTCACGTTGATACCAACGGCAAGGATTACAAGGGTCACGTGCAAAGCATTGCTGGGGCTACTGGGGCGATTACTAGCCTCTTGCCCCCGGAGAATGCGACCGGCAACTATGTGAAGGTGGTGCAGCGGATCCCAGTGAAAATCACATTTGACCCCGGAGAGACAAGGGAGCACGTGCTGCGCCCCGGAATGTCCGTAGAACCCAAGGTGTGGCTACGTTGAGTGTATCCTAGACCTATAGGGAACTGGCTTGTACAGAATCATTACAATCGAGCGGGAATACGGTTGCGGCGCCGGCGAAATCGCTCGCCTGCTGGCCGACCGTTTGGCGTGGAAACTGTGGGACCACGCCCTGACCGAAGAAATCGCCAAGCTCGCTAACGTCGAGTGCGCTGCCGTGGAGCGCTGCGAAGAGCGCGCCGACAGCACATTTCGACGGCTTGTGAACACGTTTTTGCGGGGCAGCTACGAAAGCCACATGTCGGCTCCCGGGAAAGAACCGTTCAGCACGGATCGCTTTGTGACCGTGGGCCAGCAAGTGATGGAGAATGCTGCAAAGGCTGGAAAGTGCGTCATCGTAGGGCGGGGCGCCCCGTACTTCTTGCGGGAACGTCCTGACGCCTTTCACGTCTTTTTGTATGCTTCATTCCCGGAGAAGGCCCGGCGCCTCAAGCTGGCGGGAAAGAGCCAGCTGGAGGCCGAACAGCTGCTGGATAACATTGATCGCGATCGCATCGAATTTGTCAAACGTTACTTCGATGCGGATTGGCCCACGCGATCCCTGTATCACATGATGATCAACACGGCGATAGGCAATGAAAATGTGATTTCCATCATTCTCAACAGCATGGGTACATTTGAGCAGGGTCGAATCCGCGTGCAACCTTTGACACATTCCGGTGAACAAATCCCTGCAGAATAAAATCGCCCTGATTACCGGCGCGAATGGCGGATTGGGAAAATCTGTCACGCAGGCTTTTCTGGATACGGGAGCGACGCGTCGCTGATTGTCTGGCTGGCCGGTGAGGCAGGACGGGAGGTAAATGGAGCGGTGATTCCGGTGTATGGAGCGGGCTTGTAACTCTCCAGGTCCGTTTTGGTACTCACTTCCGTAACCTAAAGTTGCACCTTTTTGGCTGCACTTTAACACTGCTGAAACATTCCGCGCTTATCATGGAACGTCGGGATTTTGATGGAGGTATGGCACTTGGCCACCCCCCGCTTACCTCGTTTTGCACTACCGTTACAAGTGGCAGCAGTGTGCTACCGCCAGCGCGGGCCTGCAGTTGAGTTTCTCCTGGTCAATACGAATGGCGGTGGCAAGTGGACCTTTCCAAAAGGCACTCCACAGCACGGTATTTCGCATAGTCAGGCAGCAGAGCGGGAAGCCTGGGAGGAAGCCGGTGTTCGCGGGCACATTGACCCGCGGCATTTCCATCTTTACCTCCACTCCAAAGGCGTGTTCTGGAAGCCACCGGGCGTGCGGGAGTTCGTCATTAAAGCCTTTTTGATGGAAGTGGAACAGATGGAGCCAGGTCACGAACCCGATCGCAATCCCACCTGGTTTTCGCCGGAAGAAGCCAAGAAAACCCTCGCCAAAGGCCGCGAAGTGAAATACGCGCGCGAAATGCAGGCAGTAATTGACCGGGCAATGGAACATCTCGGCGCGGCCAAACTAACTGCGGCCCAATAATCCCTGACGGCTCCTATAAGCTTTGACTGGTATCCTTCTGCAAACCGCCCTACTCGTGAGACCATAAAACTACCCATGATTCAGTTGTCCGCTGCCGGAAAACGTTACGGCCATAAGCTCCTGTTCGAGGGGGTGGACTGGCTGATCACCAACCGTGACCGCGTGGGGCTGGTTGGCGCAAACGGCACGGGAAAATCAACCCTGCTGAAGATTCTCGGCGGCCTTGAGACCCTCGATTACGGCTCAATCAGCACCGCAAAAGGCATTAGTGCAGGATACCTGCCACAGGAAGGCCTGACCCTTTCCGGCCAGACTGTGTTCGCCGAGTGTATGTCGGTTTTTTCTGATTTGCGGGACATGGAGCGGGAGATGCAAGATCTGACGGCACGCATGTCCGAGGTGGATCACGCTTCAGCCGAATACGCGCAGGTGGCGGAACGATATCAGCGCATCGAGCATGAGTTCCAGATGCGCGATGGCTACGCGATCGAGGCCCAAGTGGGAAGCGTACTCATGGGGCTAGGGTTCGGCAAGCAGGATTGGCAGCGGCAGACAGACGAGTTTTCCGGTGGTTGGCAGATGCGCATTGCTTTGGCCAAGCTTCTGCTCGAGAAACCCAACTTGCTGCTCCTCGACGAACCTACCAATCACCTCGACCTTGAAGCCCGCAACTGGCTTGAGGACTATCTCGCGAATTATCCCTACGCCTTTGTTCTGATTTCCCACGACCGCTATTTTCTCGATGTCACCGTCAGCAAGATCGTCGAGATCTGGAACAAGCGGATTCAATTCTATCCTGGCAATTACGAGCATTATCGGGAGCAGAAAACCCAGCGCCAGGAGCAACTGGAGGCTGCTTATCGTAACCAGCGCGAGCGCATCGAGCAGTTGGAGGTGTTCATCAATCGCTTTCGTTACCAGGCAACCAAAGCCAAACAGGTGCAAAGCCGCATTAAGGAATTGGAACGCATGGATCGGGTCGAGCTTCCGGAAGAAGAGAAGACCATCCATTTTTCTTTTCCGCAACCCAAGCAGAGCGGCAGGATCGTGGTCGAGTTTGGCGGAGTGGCGAAATCCTACGGCGCCAAAGAAGTCTTTCGAGGCGTGAATTTTATGATTGAGCGTGGCGACCGGATCGCGCTGGTGGGCGTGAATGGCGCCGGCAAGTCGACTCTCATCAAGTTATTGGCGGAACGGGAACCGCTGACCAGCGGTGAGTACAAGCACGGGCACAACGTGCAGTCGGACTATTTTGCCCAGGATCAATACAAAGAGCTGGATGCGAATGCGCGCATCATCGATGACATCGGCACGCTTTCTCCCCGCTCCACCGAAACCGAGCTCCGCAGTCTGCTGGGTTGCTTCCTGTTTTCTGCCGACGAGGTTTTCAAGCGCATTGGTGTGCTTTCTGGTGGCGAACGCAATCGTTATGCTCTTTTGCGAGTGCTGCTGCATCCGGCGAATTTTCTGCTGCTCGATGAACCCACCAACCATCTCGACATGCGCGCCAAAGATGTTCTGTTGGAGGCGTTGTCCAAATACACAGGAACCGTGGTTTTCGTTTCGCATGACCGTTACTTTATCGACAAGCTGGCGGCACGCGTTTTCGAAGTGGGCGATGGCCGCATCGAGGTTTATCCCGGAAATTACGAAGATTATCGCTGGCGAAAAGAAGGCGGCGCGGCACGATTGCAAGAGACCGTAGAGGCCACCACTGCGACAAACCAGCCGACAAACGGTAAGAAGCCTGTGCTCGAATCTCCAGATGGAAAAGCCAAGCGCCTGAACCCGATCAAACGCAAAAAGATGGAGGACCGCATTCGTGAATTGGAAGCGGAAATCAGCCGCGCCGAAGCAGCTATCTCCGATTGCGAAAACGCCTTGCAGACGTTCGTCAGTGCGGAGGAGACTACCCGTCTGACGCAGGAACTGGAGCGGTGTCGCGGTGTCCTCAAGAATCATCTTTCCGAATGGGAAGAATTAGCGCAAACTCTCGAAACTTAGCCTGCTATTTTGGCAGCCGTACAGCATCTTCCGTAACCTGCTCCGCCTCCAGAGTTCGTGCGATAGTCAGCGTCAAGCTCTGCATAACTCGCGCGTACTACGTCGAAACCGCGCTGAACAAGGATGATTCGAATCGATGCTGCAACCCGCACACAATCAAGCCACCAAAGCCCCCGCAACCACCAACACCTACACTCCAGTAAGAACCGCGGTTTCCCCTACCGAGCAAGGCAGTATCGGGCCTTCGGTCGTCATTAAAGGGGAGATCACTGGCTCGGAACCGCTTTACATTGATGGACGCGTCGAGGGCTCGATTCACGTGAACGGGCAGCGGGTGACGATTGGCCGGAACGGCAGCGTAACCGCCAATATCGATGCGAAGGAAGTCGTAATTATGGGCTCGGTTAAAGGCAACATCCAATGCACCGATCGCCTGGACATTCGATCGGAAGGATCATTGACCGGCGACGTAACCTCTCCGCGCATCAGCGTAGAAGACGGCGCTTTGCTGAAAGGTAGCGTGGAAGTCCGTACGGGGTCACAAAAGCAGGATAAAGCTCAGACCCAGGCGTCCAGTAAGTCAACTGCCAGCGAGGCTGAGAAGCCCAAAGCAGCCGCTGCAGGCGCCGGGGCGTAAAGCCGGCCGAATTTATGCTTGCAAGGGCGTAGCTTTCGCCGCGCCTTCTCTACTTCTTTTCTGCACCTTTCAAGTCCAGCGAAGCCGAATTCATGCAATAGCGCAAACCGGTAGGGGCGGGGCCGTCGGGGAAGACGTGTCCCAAATGTGCCTCGCAGCGAGCGCAGCGTACCTCCGTGCGAGTCATGCCGTGACTGCGATCGGTGTGCTCGGCGACTGCTGCTTGATCCACCGGTTGCGAGAAGCTCGGCCATCCTGTCCCTGAATCAAACTTGGTTTCGGAGCTGAACAGCGGAGCGCCGCAACAGATGCAGTTGTACGTTCCTTTTTCTTTCGTCTTCCAGTATTTGCCAGTGAACGCGGGTTCGGTACCGGCTTGACGTGCAACGCAATACTGCTCCGGGGTCAACTGCTTCTGCCATTCTTGCTCGGTCTTAGTTACTTTGTCTGCCATGGATTCCTCGACAAGAGAAGTTCACCCTAATTCGATGGAGCAGCAGTGAAAAAGTTTCGGATGGAATCCAAGGCCCCGACTTAGACCTAGTGTTTCCATGCACTTCTGACTTCCTCGATTCTTGCTTCCTCCTAATGGCCTGAATGTATGTGTTTCCTCTATTTCGATATCTTGTGAAACAACTGCCTGATGGGTCACGGTATAATAAGTCAGGATTGGCGCGGGTTCCCATGAAGCCACGCAATGTGTTCGCGCTTCTGCTTTCAATGCTGGTCAGCGTGGCTGTAGGCGCCTCCGATCAGCAGCCTGCCGGCCAAAAGCCAGATTCGCCTCGCCCACATATTTCCAGGGAAACTCGTGTTGAACTTATTCGCGCCTTCGATTCCGAACTGGTGTATATTCGTGCGCCATTTCCGATGGGCAAACGAGGATTGACATTGAAGGATGGTGTCGTCACACCGAGCGGTCGGGAACTGCAGACGATGATGGCGATGTGGGGTCCTGCGGCTAAACCCGGCGATCAGGCGCGGATTAGCGCCATCACCATCAAGAGCGATCGCATCCATTTCGAGATCAACGGTGGGCCGGTCAAGAAGCAAAAATGGTATCAGCGAATTGAAGTTGGAGGCATGGGAGGGACGGCTCCCATTGCGCCCAGCGACGCTAGCGCAAACCCGCGTGGTTCTTTTGTCGATTTGGTTTTCGACCAATATGTGCCCGACTTGAGCGCGCCTGAGCTGAAGCAGCTTCTGCGGCCGGTATTTGACTTCGACGCCAAATCTCCACTGGAAGCTTATCTGGAAACCGTGCCGCCCAAAGTGAAGGAGGCGATCAGGAACCACCAGGTACTGGTCGGAATGAACCGCGAAATGGTCACCTACGCCAAAGGGCGTCCGCCAAAGAAAATTCGCGAAAAGGATGGCGAGATCGAATACGAGGAGTGGATCTACGGCGAACCGCCGCAGGACGTCGATTTCGTGCGCCTCGTCGACGACCAGGTGGTGCGTGTCGAGACTATGAAGGTGGATGGACAGAAGATTGTTCGTACCGAGAAAGAAGTCGATTTGGGCCCCAAACCGACGCTGGCTCAGAACTCAGAGACTCAACCCCGGCCGGCAAACGCTCCCAGCCTGCGAAGACCTGGCGAAGAATTGCCCAACGATTCGCCGAAAACGTTGCCCGCTGGCGGAGTGGCGCCTCCACCGCCGCCCCCGCCGGATCAAATACCCAGTCCCGGCGGCAATTCTCCAAACTGACATCAAGCTGAACTTGGCTACTCTGCGCCGCCCCTCTACACTAAATATATGAAAATCGCGCTGGGACAAATCAATCCCACGGTCGGCGATTTCGAGGGCAACCGCCGCAAGATCGTCCAGCATGCGCAAAGAGCCCAGCAGGCCGGCGCCGGGCTGATTCTTTTCCCCGAACTTTCCGTTTGCGGCTACCCGCCGCGTGATCTGGTAGAGCGACCATCTTTCGTCGCTCGCAATCGCGAGAGCATCGAGTTGATCGCGGATGAGACCCGAGGCATTGCGGTGATTTGCGGCCTGGTGACTCCGGCGCACGCCGAAACCGGCAAGTCGGTGATGAACTCTGCTGCTTTGCTTAAAGACGGCAAAGTAGCCTTTGTGCAGTCCAAGATGTTGCTCCCCACCTATGATGTCTTTGATGAAATGCGTAACTTTGCGCCCGCCAGCAGCCAATCCATATTCCCGTTTTGCGGCAAGCAGATGGCGCTCACAATCTGTGAAGACGCGTGGAATGACAAAAGTTTCTGGAAACAGCGGCTCTATACCTTCGATCCCGTCGAAGCACTGATCCACGGCGGCGGCAATTTTCTGCTGAATATTTCGGCTTCTCCCTTCTGGATGGGAAAACGGGAATTCCGCCGCAACATGCTGGCTTCCATTGCACGCACACAAAAAATTCCCGTGGCCATGGTCAACCAGGTCGGAGGCAACGACAGCTTGATCTTCGACGGCTCCAGCCTGGTTCTGAATCCCGCGGGCGAGGTCGTGGCCCAAGGAAAATCTTTTGAAGAGGATTTGATTTACTTCGATTCCGATAAGCTCACCGGCGAAGTACACCATCAAATCGCGGGCGAAGAAGCGAGCGTATATGCCGCGCTGGTTCTCGGCACACGAGATTATGTTCATAAATGCGGATTTCACAAGGTCATCATCGGTCTGAGCGGCGGGATTGACTCGGCGCTCACGGCGGTCATTGCTGTCGATGCGCTCGGTCCGGAGAGCGTCATTGGCGTCGGTATGCCCGGTCCGTATTCCTCACCGGGCTCGATCGAAGACGCGCGAACGCTCGCGCAGAATCTCGGCATCCGCTTCGAAGTGCTGCCGATTACCGATATCTTCGAAAGCTACAGAAAGGCGCTGAAACAAGTGTTCGCCGGTTGCAAGGAAGATGAGACCGAAGAGAACATCCAGTCGCGGGCCCGCGGCACCATGCTGATGGCTCTTTCCAACAAATTTGGCGCTATCGTGCTGAGCACCGGAAATAAGAGCGAACTCGGCGTTGGCTACTGCACGCTTTATGGCGACATGGTGGGTGGGCTGGCCGTGATCTCGGACGTGCCGAAGACCTTGGTCTATCGGCTCAGCCACTACGCGAACTCTCGTCGCGCCGTAATTCCGTGCGCGAGTCTGGAGAAGCCTCCTTCGGCCGAGTTGCGGCCGAATCAAAAAGATAGCGACACTCTGCCAGCCTACGAAGTGCTCGACGCCATTCTGGAAGATTATGTCGAGGAGTCACGCACCCCTGAGCAAATTGCCGCGCAACGCGGGTTCGATGTTACTCTAGTTCGACGCGTCATCCGCATGATTGAACGTACAGAATACAAACGGCAACAGGCCGCACCGGGACTCAAGATTTCCGAGAAAGCATTTGGCTATGGGCGTCGCTTTCCCATCGCGGCCAAATCGGATATTTAAGCACTGATACTCAGCTCAATCAAAGAAAGGAAATAATGCCACAGGCTTGGAAAGCGCTTTCTGTTCTGTTATTGGCCACGCTGGTAGTTGGACAAGAAAAACCGGCGGCGCCCCAGCCCGCTGCAAAATCCGCCAGCAGCAAGGCCCCAGCCATTCTCCCTTCAGAAGAAGTTGTGGACGCGTTCATGCAGCAGATGTTCGGCTACGATCCCTCATTCAGCTGGAAGATCACCGCCATCAAGCCGTCGGAAGCACAGGGACTGGCCGAAGTGGACGTTACGGTACAGGGGCCGCAGGGTGCCCAGGCGCAGAAGTTCTATGTGAGTCCTGATGGTCGGCATGCCGTCGTCGGCCAAATCCTGCCGTTCGGATCTCATCCCTTCCAGGCTGCTCGCGAGGAATTGGGAAAGCGCGCGAACGGACCCTCCCGTGGGCCTGCGACAGCGCCTGTCACCGTCGTCGAGTTCAGCGATTTGCAATGCCCACATTGCAAGGAAGCTCAGCCTACGCTGGACAGATTAGCAGCGGAGGACAAGAACGTTCGCATCGTGTTTCAGAATTTCCCGCTGCCGATGCACGATTGGGCGATGAAAGCGGCCGAGTACGCCGACTGTATTGGCCGCGCTTCCAATGATGCTTTCTGGAAGTTCATTGAGAACGTCTATGGTGCGCAGTCGGACATTACAGCCGCTAATGCTGATGACAAATTGAAGACTTTTGCTGATGCTGCGGGCGTGAATGGAGCAGAGATCGCAGCTTGTTCTGCGAAGTCCGAAACCGAAACCCGCGTCCAACATTCCATCGAGTTGGCAAAGTCTCTTGACGTGAACAGCACCCCGACAATTTTCATCAATGGCCGCGGGCTAAGCGCGGGAGGAATTCCGTACGAGGTGCTTCAAAAGCTCGTGGACTTCGCAGCCAAGGAAAGCATGCAAGCCGCGGTAAAATAGCCGCCCTGACATCCGCAAACTTTGTGCAAACTCTACTATTGTCCCCTGCTGGCGGGCGGAATGATCCCATTCATCCGCAGGTACTCGACCATCTGGCCGTAATGGTCGAAGGGATGCCAAAGTCCTACGGTCGCAAAGCCCAACCTCGTCACTTTGTCTTTGCCGAATGGGTTCTTAATTAGATCGGTCTGGTTCTTCTCATTGATGCTGCCCATAGCTTTGTGAAGGTAAGCAAACGAGTCCTTCAAAAATTTCATAATATCGGCCTTGCTGGTGATGGAGTCTGGGCCGTTTTCTCCGCCCAACTCGACTGGTAGTTTTTCCTCGAGTATCGTTGATCCCACGATATAGTTGACCGCGGCCACATGTTTCACTTGCTGGGCAAAGGTGCGAACCCCCTTGAATTCGCCGTTGGTGGGAGCGAATGAATATTTGTCCTCCGGCATGGCGTCAGCCGCCGGAACAAATTCGCCTTCCACCGGCTTGAGAGAGCGTTCCATGATTTGCGAGACGGTGAGATGTTCTTCAGTCTTGGCTTGAGCGGCAGCGAAATTAGCGAAGAGCAACACAACCGCGGCTGTGAGGCCCCAGCATATAACCTTCATACAGATCTCCTTGAGTGATGTTGTGATGGCGAAAACTGATTAGTCCCGAACGACCGCTGGCGCAAATTCCAGGTCGTGTGCCGTAAGCCGATAGCGGCGCACGGCCAGTAATCCTATCATCAACGCTGCTGCCGAGCACAACAAGGCAGTGGGAACACCGAACCGGCTGGCCACAGCGCCCCAAAGCGCGCTCCCTCCCGCCATTCCTCCCTGTAACACCAATATGTACGTTGATAGCGCCCGTGCCCGTAAAGAGGGCGGCGACATGGTCTGCGCCGCCACATTGAGACAGGCGAGAATTCCGATCCACGCGGTTCCGCTGGTAAACAATACCAGGCTCAGCCATCCGAAGCTTTGCACTCGGCCGGCAGCGAAGGTCATACACGCGAATACCACAATAGCAAAGGCCACGACGCCATCCACGGAGAGCCGGCGGCGCAAACGCGGCAAGACGGCTGCCCCCGCCAGGGCACCTAATCCAAAATAACCGAGCAGGAAGCCATAGCCGGTGGCGCCATGCGGTCGCGCCACGATCGGCAACAGAGCTAGCAACGAGCTTGCTCCAATACTGAATGCAGCGGTTCGGATCAGCACGCACTGAGCCACCCGCGTACCCCGCACGTATCGTAAGCCGGAGAGCAGGGCATCGCGCACCCGCCCGGCTTCCGAATCTTCGAAGCGTGCCCGCTTCCAGCGATATAAGAAAAAGATCACACCGAAAAATGAAACCGCGTTAATCAGAAAGTCGACGCCCACGCCGGCCGCGGCGATGACCAACCCACCGATAGCTGGACCGACGGCTCGGGCAACGTTGTATCCTACTGAGTTCAACGCCACGGCAGGAGCATGCTGTTGGGGCGAAATAATCTCGGGTGTAATCGCCTGCCATGCGGGATCGTTCATCACCGCACCGAGCCCTAGAACAAATGTGAAGAGAAGCAGAGTCCAGGGTGTGATGTGTTCCAGCAAGGTGAAAATGCCAAGCAGGGCCGCAGCTGCCGCCATCCAGGCTTGCGTAATCAAAAGGAAGCGTCGGCGATCCACCATATCGGCGAGCGCCCCGGCGGGAAGGATGACCAGAAAGACTGGCAAGGTTGATGCCGCTTGCACCAGGCTGATCATCAGTGGTGACGTCGTGAGCTGGGTCATCAACCACCCCGCGCCCACGTTTCGCATCCAGGTTCCGGTATAGGAAATAATTGCAGCGACCCAAAGCGAGCGAAACAGTTGTTCCCGTAGTGGAGCCCACGGCGATCCGTCATGCCGCTGCAAGCTTGCCTCGACCGAGGTGTTGATGGTGCCTGCCATTTATGATTCCGCGGTGTGGACCTCAGCCCAGATCCGCCCGCCAAACGGCCATTCCCGAGTGCGCCATGCCATCACCAGATAAATAACAATTCCCGTAATCAAAATCAGCAGGGCGTAGCGAAGCTGCACTGCCGAATTAGCGCGTGAAATCAGCATGAAAACAAATCCTGCCGCGGCAATCAACGCTGGCAAGGGATACAGCCACATGCGAAAAGGCCGCGGCAGCTCCGGATTTCGCCAGCGCAACACTATCACCCCTATCGCCTGCACCAGAAATTGCAGCATAATGCGAATCACCACGAGCCCTGCAATCAGGTCGGCCAACGAGAGCAGGCAAAAAGCCACAGCAACCAGCCCCAAAGCCAGCAGAGATACATACGGGAAGCGCCCTTCGGGGTGAACACGCGCGAACACGCGAAAATAATTGCCGTCGAGAGCGGCCGCGTACGGGACACGCGAATATCCAAGCAGAGTTGAAAATACCGAGGCAAAGGCAGTCCAGATCACCAATCCAGTCACCAGCGCCCCGGCCCACGGCCCGTAAATCCTCTGCATGAAAATGGAAACCACATACAATCCGCGATTGCTGCGAGCCGAGGCGGTCATCTCCTGCCAGGGCACAACGCCCAGGATGCTCAGATTCATCAAGACGTATAGACAGCCCACCAGAAAAATAGATAGCAGGATCGCGCGTGGAATGGTTCTGCCAGGATCTTTCACTTCGTCCCCAAGGAACGCGACATTGTAATATCCCCAATAATCGTAGGTTCCAATGAGCATCGACGAACCCAGTCCCAGCCAGAAAGCGTGCGTGAGGCGAAATGCGCCGGGAGGAAAACTGAATGCGCGCGTGGCGTCGAAGTGTGTGAGACCTGCGACTATGATCCATCCCATGGTTGCAACCACGCCGGCCAGCAAGAGCTTCGACATCCAGCTGATGCTTGTAATCTTTCGATACAGAAGCAGGGTGGCGAGAAGAACCACTCCAATCGCAATAAACGTTGTGCCCGAAATTAACCAATGCATCTCAAGCCGTCCCACCACTGGCATGGGCACAGACCAGTTACGCACAACGTATGGAATCTCCAGACCGGGCCGCAGGTAAGCTGCGTACCCTGCAAGGCCGACCGCTCCCGACGCAATCGATAACGGTGCACTGAACGAGAGCTGCCAGATAAAGAGAAAGGAAATCAGCCTTCCCCAGCGATTGGGCCCGTAAATTTCGCGTAAATAACCGTAGGAACCGCCGGAGTGCGGCATGGCAGCGCCCAGCTCGGCCCATACCAGGCCGTCGCACATGGCAAAAATGGCGCCGAGAAGCCATCCCAGCATGGCTTGTGGTCCGCCCATCGCGCTCACAATCAGTGGAATCGTGATGAACGGTCCCACTCCGATCATGTCGATCATGTTGAGCGCCGTGGCACTGCCCAGGCCCACGCCGCGGATGAGGCGGGGAGAATCTGGGCCGGGTTGGGATCGGGAAGGCATTGAGTGGCCGGTGACCAGTGTCAGTGATCACTGCCCACTGGCCACCGCATTCTGATTACTTCGGCCTGCGCTAAGCAGGTTCACATATAAGCGGATCGCACCCGGCACTCCGGCAGGCAACTGACGAAAAAATGCATAACCTGCGTAGATGTAAATTCCTTTGCCATAGTGCGCCAGCAGCAATCCACCTTTCTGTTCGGGTTCACCGGGATCATGGCTGGCCAGCAGGGGTTGAAAGTGTTCGTCCCACTTGTCCATGAAATACAGCCCGCGTTCCTGCACCCAGCCATCAAAGTCCCGCGGTGTGATCTGATTGGGATAGTGGAACACCGGGTCAGCCGGTGCAAGAATTTCGACCGGCGCTTCTTCCACCGACACGCGGGCACGGCTGAGTTGAGCATGATAGGGGGTGAGGTCGTCTTTGTTGAAATCCGAGACACCGGTGTTGTACTGCATGAGCAGCGTGCCCCCGCTGGAAACGTAATCGAGCAGCTTCCGATGATTCTCGGCGATTTCCTTCTGAGTATCATTGGCCCGGATACCGAGAACGACTGCCTCATACAGGCCTAGATTTTCATCGGCAAGCTTATCCGCAGGAACCATTCTCACATCCATCCCGATCTGTCTCAGTACCGTCGGAATATCATCGCCAGCCCCCATGATGTAGGCAACTTTAAGATCTTTCGGCACATTCACGTCCACCACACTCACGTGCTGCACCGCCGGTTGATAGTAATAAAAAGTGTCGAGGTCCTCGCGGGTCACCACGCTGTATCCTTCGCTGTAGTTCTTACCCGCCGATTCGAAGACCGCGCGAATCTCGGTCGTCCCCTCCTTCATGCCGTCATGGGAGACAGTGAATTCAGACTCACGCTTTTCGCCACGGGCATTGAAGCTCAGCGGCAAACTTGCGGGTTGTGCGTACCATCCGGCAGGAACCTCCAGATGAAGCGTCCCCTCCGCGGGTTTCGAAAGGTTCGTGGAAACTACCACTTTGACTGTGCAAGCGCTATCCCCGCGAGTCGGAATCACCTGCAAGCTCGGCTCCAGTATCATGGAAAATGCCGGTGCCACGGCAAGAGGCCTCTCCAGCTCCGCACTATGTGGGCCTCTATATTTGACCACCGCCACGGCGCTTGCGGCGCCCTGCTCACCATCCAGTTTGTAAGTCGCCAATGCATGCACCGGGGGCGGCGGAAAGGGAAGCGTCAAATACCGTGGCTCATCGACCGTGTTGATGGCATCCCGCTCAGGATCGTTGCGGTGCCAATAGGGCCGGGTAGGTCCTGCATCCTGAGGGACAGAAACGCGGAACGTCACAGTCACCGGATCGCTTTTCTTTACTTCCTTGTACTTCCAGCCAGGCGGAACATCCAAGTCAACTTTCATTACACGAAGTTTCGCGGAACTGGAAAAATGTGCCGAAATCTCAAAGTCCTGCCCAGGGACGGCCATAAACGCATTTTCCGGATCGCCGCCGACGGGCGCATCCACGGTCACCGCGAATTCTATGCCGAGTGCAAGGTTAGCGGCTTTCTCGAATTGTTGTTCTTTGGTTTTTAGTTCAGTGACCAGCTCCTGCTTGGCAGCTTCTGAAAGTGAAGAACTCTCGATCTGTGCAATCGTCTTTCGAGTAGTTTCCAGGCCGCGGAGTAATGGCACCGCTGCGCTTGCTGGATTCTGTTCCGCCGCAGTTGTGGCTTCGTCAACCCTGCGCTGAATTTCGATCAGATCAGAGCGCAGAAATGTGACCTTACCTCCCTCATCCCCAATACGCGACAGCAGCCCGGGCAAGGTGGTGTCAATTCCATCGAAAAGATCGTTCTCATGACCTTTATCGTCTGTGGTTGAAGGCAAGACCGAATCCACGAGTTTGTAAAATGCAAAACGATCGCCGGGATCGAGCGTCCAGCCACCTGCCCCCTGAGAAAGCTGGTGTTTCAAACCGTCCATCGCAAACTGCGCATAAGATTCCCCCAACAACGGACTGAATTGGCCCGTGTTGTAGCGCACGGTATAGTCCGACTCGGGACAGGTCTTCGCTCCCCATGCGCAGACGTTCCCAACGTAGAGTTTCTTCGCTTGCCAGGGCTGCAGACCCTCCTTAATCTGCTCGGGAAAACGACCAGGATCAGCCGCGGCGCGAAAGGCCTCGCGTGTCAGAATACTTGAGGCTTGATGGTGCCCATGTCCGTCGCGGTCGGTTCCCGAAAAGCGCGCTACCAGCACATCCGGGCGGAAGGTGTGGATGACGCGCACCATATCGCCCAGCGCGACCTCGTGCCCCTGCCACTTCTGAAATGTTTCGTCGGGTGTCTTGGAGTAGCCGAAGTCGGCCACGTGCGTGAATCGCTGCTCAACTCCGTAGTACCGGTCCGAGGCGGTCAGCTCGAGCGTCCGTAAAACACCGAGCACATCGAAGAGATTGCTGCCAATCTTGTTTTGCCCGCCTTCGCCGCGATTCAACGTCAGGAGCAGCACTTCGGTGCCTTTGCCGCGCGATTCCAGCGTAAGCAGACCGCCGTCTTCATCATCAGGATGCGCCACGGTCTGCATCAGGCGAGCTGTAGTATGCAAACGGAGAAGCATCTCTTTCAGCCCGGCGGTGCCGGTGTCCTGGGGAAGAGGCTCGACCGGGCTGGCCCTACCTGGCATAGTCGGTGCCAGGAAGAACATAGCCAGCACGCCGGTAAGCCACAGAGCGCGCACGAGTGTGCGTCGAAAAGGATACACGTCTAAACGATGGGCGTTCTCGCGAATGGGGAACAAATTATTTCCTAATCATTTTCTTCAGGAATGACTAACCCCGCTCTCCTAAGGATAGCTGGAATCTTCGCAAAATGCTGGAAGTGTGGCGCCGGAAAATTGTAAAGGGGTTACTGGCCCGGCGGGTTGTTCACGGCTTGCTGGCATCCGTGCGCTGAGGTAAGAACCTGGTCAAATTCCGCACTGCTGCGCAATTTCGCAAGTAACGGATCGGCTAATAATGCCGAATATGCACAGTAGTTTTGCTGGACGGCTGCGTTAATCATATGCAGCGCGATGTCTTTCTTCCCGCAGAATGCCATCGCTGTACCCCAGTAATACCAGGGCTCCGGATCCGGTTCGGCGAGGATGGCAGTCTCTGCCTGTTGTGCCAGCCGGTCCTGATCGGAAGCGGGTCGCAACCCGAGGCAACTATCCAGCAGCTCATGGTGGTAACGCGGAGCGCCGGATACGGTCTTCAACTCGGTTTTGGCCTCCGCGATCTTTCCCTCTCGCAACAGAATCTGAAAAGTCGCGTACGCGGCCCATTCAGAGCCTGCGTCGAGGCGAACAAAATCCATGGCACGTTGCGTTTTGCCCAACTCCATGTAAGCCCAGGCGCAGGAACGGAATTGGAAATTACCTGGATCCAGGGCTAAAGCCGTA
>Ga0187784_10001281_pt1 | contig 19843 bp, 13 predicted proteins | sample 1015_SJ02_MP15_2_FD_132964 | JGI IMG/M metagenome (GOLD analysis project Ga0187784, IMG submission 132964) | Tropical peat soil microbial communities from peatlands in Department of Meta, Colombia - 1015_SJ02_MP15_20_MG | ecosystem: Environmental > Terrestrial > Soil > Wetlands > Peat | place...
ATTTCTCATTGAGAAGATCCCTTCTGGGAAGGGGAAGGTGGGAGGGGGTGGCCAATTCACTCCCCACGTAAATCCGTCTCATTTGACCTCTCCTCAGATCCTCGATGAGATCCGGCCAGACCCCTTCCGCCTCTCCGACGACAACCGCATCCACGTGCTGAAGGGCCTCCTGAGGGAGCATGCTGGCATGAACTCCTCCCATGACGACAGGGATTCTCCTCTTTTTGAACTCTTCTGCGATCTGATAAGCCCGGGGGGCAACGGGCGTCTGGGCAGTGATCCCCACCAGGTCCACTCTTTCTTCGAAATTGATTTTTTCAAAGGCTTCATCAACGATCTTTAACTCCACGCCGGGAGGAGTAACGGCTGCGACATAGGGAAGGTTCAAAAAACTCAGTTTAAACAGGAAGGCTTCTTCCTTTCTTCGTTCCCGCTCAGGCGAGATCAAGAGGATCTTCATTTTTTTTATTTAACCCATTCCATAGGAAGGGGTCAACGCCAGCCTGCGGCCTGCCCCTCGGTTTCGAGTCGCAAGGACTGGCGGGAAGGGATGAGGCGGAGGGGGATAAGAAAAGGGATAATGTGCCCTTACCCTCTGCCTACCTCCCGCAGTTCCGACCGAGGGCGGGGCAGGCAGTCCTCTTGCATCAGAGGCTGCGTCACAATTGCAGGGGCTTGATTCATCAAACCCACCAGTAGGGGTCAATGAATTGAGCCCCTACAACATATTGTGTGTGCTTATTCGGTGAATCATACTACGACGCGGTCTCTCAGGGAGAGATGGAACTGGATCAAGCCAATGTTCTATTCTTGGGTGCGGCTTTGCCCGTGGCGGACATGCCCAGCTAAGGCACGCAAACCCTCCTGCGTGCCGGCCTATCTTTGGCACGAATATTGCTTTCCTACTTCTTCGAAAACAGACAAAACGAATTTTCAGTCATGAATTTTCTTGAATCAAATTCCAGTATTTGTTAATATGGTCTGGTTTCAAGAAAGGGAGGAAGAAAAAAGAATGGTATTTGATTTGTTGTGGGGTTTGTTTTCGACGGATTTGGCCATTGATTTAGGAACGGCGAATACCGTTGTCTATGTGAAGGGAAAGGGAATCGTCTCTTCCGAACCCTCGGTGGTGGCCATTCAAAGGGATGCAAGAGGGGAGAAACACGTCCTTGCCGTTGGCCGTGAAGCCAAGGAAATGCTAGGGCGGACGCCAGGCAACATTTTCGCCATCCGACCGATGAAGGATGGGGTGATCGCCGATTTTGAAATCACCGGTGAGATGCTTCGTTATTTCATCGCCAAAGTCCATAATCGAAAAACCCTGCTCCGGCCTCGAGTGGTCATCTCCGTCCCCTCCGGAATCACACCCGTAGAAAAACGTGCGGTTCGGGAATCGGCTCAATCTGCTGGCGCCAGGGAGATTTATCTGATCGAGGAGCCCATGGCGGCTGCCATCGGGGCTGGACTTCCCATCACCGAAGCCTCTGGGAATATGATTGTTGACATCGGCGGAGGGACCACGGAAGTGGCGGTCATTTCTTTATCTGGGATAGTGACGAGTGAATCCATCCGGGTGGCAGGTGATAAGATGGACGAGGCCATCGTTCAGTACGTCAAAAGAAAATACAACCTTCTGATCGGCGAACGAACGGCTGAATTGATCAAGATTAATATCGGGACCGCTTATCCGGAGGAAAATCCGCAGACCATCGAGGTGAAGGGAAGGGATTTGGTGACAGGCATCCCTAAAACCCTTGAGATCAGTAGTGAGGAGGTCCGGGAGGCATTGGCCGAGTCGATCAATACCATCATCGATACCGTCAGGGTTACTTTGGAGGGGACTCCGCCGGAACTGGCAGCGGATATTGTGGATAAAGGGATTGTCCTGGTGGGGGGAGGTGCTCTTCTGAAGAACCTCGATGTCTTACTCCGGGAAGTGACGAGCCTTCCCATTACGATCGTCGACGATCCTCTTTCCTCCATCGTGTTAGGCGCAGGAATGGTGTTAGATAACGAGCAGTTGCTGCACACCGTGACGGTTCAATATTGAGATTGAAGAGGTGCGTGATTTTTTCTTGTTCCGAAGACCTTATCTTATCATTTTTGTCATTCTCCTTTTAATGTTTGCCCTCGTTCTGATGTCGTTGAGGGCCAAGCAGAGGAAAGGGGTGGAATTTTTCGATGTCCTTCTGATGGAGATCTGCTCTCCCCTCGAAAAAGCCTCCACGCTTGTGATCAAGACCGTTCAGAAAACCTTCCAAGAACATGTTTTTTTGGTCAACGTCGAAAAAGAGAATCGGGTGCTCAAGCAGAAGGTCACGGAACTTCAAGAAGAAAACCGCCGGATGACCGAGATGAAGCTGGCCAACGAACGGCTGAAGCAACTGCTTCAATTTCGGGAGGAAACCCCCCTTTCCATGATCGGGGCGGAAGTGATCGGTCAGGATCCCTCTTCTTGGTTCAAAAGTGTGACTGTTGACAAAGGGGAAAGGGACGGTGTGAAAAAGGGAATGGCGGTGATCTGTCCGGCGGGGGTCATCGGTCAAATCCTTAAAACCGCTCCCGACTATGCCACCGTTCTTCTCATCACCGATTACAACAGCGCCGTTGATTCCATTGTCCAGAGGACACGTGCGAAGGCCATTGTTGAAGGAAGGGGAGAAAACCGATGCCAGCTGAAATACCTTCTTCGAACGGAAGAGGTGGCGGTCGGGGATGCTGTCGTCACCTCGGGGCTGGGTGGAAATTTCCCGAAAGGGTTGACGGTAGGTGAGGTCAAGAAGGTGGACAAAAAAGGGCATGGCGTTTTTCAGTATGCCGAATTGGTTCCCAGTGTGGACATGACAAAGTTGGAGGAGGTCTTTGTTATAATGGAACCCCTTCGTTCTTCGCCGCCTCAGGAAGAAAAAGTGAAGAAGGGGAAGAAGGCCCGGAAATGAGACGCTTGATTCTACCTCTTTTAGCGGGGATTTTTTTTCTCGTTTTTCAGACGACGTTCTTATCCTTCGTCCCTATCCAAAGGGTCAGGCCGGACGTCCTCCTCATCTTTACCCTCTATCTGGCGTTTTTATTCTCGCCGATTTTCGGGGGGATCCTGGCATTCTTTTTAGGATATCTAATGGATCTGTTTTCCGGAAACTCCTTGGGCCTTTATACCTTTTCAAGGCCCCTCATCTTCTTCGCTGCCCAACTCCTCAGAGAGCGATTCTATTTGGAAGGATTCGCCTTCCAATTCCTTTTTGCCCTTCTCTTTAGCTTGTCGGAAGGGATTCTTATTTCTGTGCTGATCAACGCCCTCCAACCCATCCCTCTTGGGAGTTTTTATCCCTCCTTCTTCACTTGCCTCATCCCCCAGGCATTTTTTACTGGCCTTGTCACGCCTCTCCTTTTTTTCGTTTTTCGAAAAGGGTCAGCGTTCCTATCCCCTCAGTCCGAGCAGGGGATCGCGGAGAGAGGGTATCGGCCATGATGGAATTGAACACCCAGAAGATGGAGGACTTCAAAGGGAGACACAAGTACTTTGTGGTCTTCGTCGGTTTAGCTTTTTTCTTGATCTTCATCCGCCTGTGGTCCCTTCACGTCATCAAGGGAAGCGAACTTCGGCATTTATCCGAAAATAATCGTATTCGGCTTCTTGAGAATCCCGCCGACCGGGGAATGTTATTGGATCGAAAGGGACATGTTTTGGCTCATAATCGCCCTTCCTTCGAAGTCTATCTTGTCCCTGAGGACGCAGAGGCAAACCCAGAGGTGCTAGCCAAAATAGCAGAGATGTTGAATATGACGCAGGCCGAGATTGAGGAGAAAATCGAAGCGCAAAAGGGACGGGCGCCTTTCAGACCGGTGAAGATTAAATCGGATATCGATTGGAACGAGCTGGCCGTCCTCGAATCGAATCGGGTTAATCTCCCAGGGCTTCTCGTGGACGTCAGGCCCAGGAGAGCCTATGATTATGGGGACCTGGCTTGTCATCTCATCGGTTATCTTGGAGAGGCGGATGAGAATGAATTGAGACAGTCCAAGGAACCTCCGTATCGGATGGGTACCCTGATTGGAAAATATGGAGTCGAGTACCGGTGGGAAGATGACCTTCGAGGAGTGGACGGGGGCCAGCAGATTGAAGTCGATGCCCTGGGAAGGGAGGTCAGACCCCTCGGGGTGGTCGAACCCTTTCCGGGAAACAACCTCTCGCTCACAATTGATTTAGAGCTCCAGAAGACGGCTGAGGAAGCCTATCAGGATAAGAACGGAGCTCTTATTGCCATGGACCCGAGAACGGGGCGCATCTTAGCGATGGTGAGCAAGCCCTCTTTTGAACCCTTTGCGAGAAACATATCGATAGAAGAATGGAAAGCCCTTGTGGAAAATCCTTATCACCCTCTTACAAACAAGGGAATTCAGGGGCAATACCCTGCGGGGTCGGTCTTCAAAATCGTCACTGCCATTGCAGGTCTGGAATCGGGAGTGATTACTCCGGATACACAGTTCCATTGCGCTGGAACCTTCCCTTACGGAAATCGGGATTTTCGGTGCTGGAAGCAAGGCGGCCATGGAACCCTCAGCCTCCATCGGGCCATCGTTGAATCCTGCGATATCTACTTCTATCAAGTAGGCTTAAAAGTGGGGGTCGATCTCATTGCTCATTACGCCAAGGAGTTTGGTTTAGGGAAGGCGACAGGTATCCTGCTTCCTCATGAGAAACCCGGGACCGTCCCTTCCAGCTCCTGGAAGAAGAAACGTTTGGGAGCTCCATGGTATAGCGGCGAGACCCTTTCCTTTTCTGTGGGTCAGGGGTATCTGAACGTGACGCCTCTTCAACTGTTAGTGCTTATTTCAGCCATTGCCAATGGAGGCAAGCTTCTCCTCCCCCAGGTGGTGGAAAAGGTAGAAGATATCTATGGGAACGTATTGAAAGAGTATCCGCCTCAGGAAATAGGAAGAGCAAACGTTTCGCAGAAGACGCTTCAAATTATCCAGGAGGCTCTCAAGGGAGCTGTGAACGAGCCTCATGGAACAGGGTCGGCCTGTTCGCTGCAAGAGGTCAAGGTGGCGGGTAAAACGGGTACGGCCCAAGTGGTTGCCATGCCCGAGGACTTCAAAAGGGGAGAGATGAATCGAATCCCAGCAAAATTTCGTGATCACGCCTGGTTTGTAGCTTATGCCCCATTTGAAGACCCTAAGATCGCGGTGGTCGTCCTGGTGGAGCATGGAGGATTTGGGGCTTCCGCCGCCGCCCCGATTGCTAAAAAAGTGATCGAACAGTATCTTGGCGTTAACCCTTTGCCTCCCCAGAAGACGGCGGGGGAGGCAAACGATTCAGACTATGCAGATTGACCGACGCCTCTTCACCCATTTCGACTGGACGTTATTGGGGATGGTGCTCCTCATCGCCTCGATCGGCATTCTCAATCTTTACAGTGCTGCCGTAAAAATAGAGACGGTCGGGGCTCCCCTTTACCTCAAACAAATTTTTTGGCTGTTCATCGGATTGGCCGCGATGGTGACGATCGCCTTCGTCGAATATCGTTTCTATTCCGATTTCGCTTATATCGTTTATACAGTCGCATTGGTCCTTTTGCTGATCGTACTCGCCTATGGGATGATCACTTCGGGTGCGCAGCGGTGGGTCAAAATAGGTCCCCTCTCTTTCCAGCCTTCCGAGTTTGTCAAGATCTCCTTCATCTTGGCCCTGGCAAAGTTTTTTCATCGGCCCGCGGATCGAGAAGGGTATTCTTTGAAGCAACTTCCCTTACCCTTTCTCCTCCTTCTGCTGCCGATGGCGTTGATCCTTAAACAGCCCGACCTGGGGACAGCCATTATCCTTCTCCTCGTTTTCTTCTCGGTCCTGATCTTTGTTAAGATTCGATGGTCCTCTCTGCTCGCCATCGGAATGACTGGAGCTGCCGCCGTACCGGTCCTTTGGAATTTTCTAAAGGGGTACCAGAAGAAACGAATTATCACCTTTTTCAATCCAGATTTGGACCCGCTGGGTGCGGGATACCATCTCATGCAATCGAAGATTGCCGTGGGATCGGGAGGAATTCTTGGAAAGGGTTTTATGAAAGGAACCCAATCCAAGCTGGGCTTTCTCCCCGAACAACAGACGGACTTTATCTTCTCTGCCCTGGGAGAGGAGTGGGGATTGATCGGATCTCTCTTCGTCATCGGGCTCTATGTGGCGTTAATCCTGTGGGGGCTTCGTATCGCCGTCCAAGCCAAAGACCGCTTTAGTGCCATCCTTGCTTTCGGCGTGGTGGCGATGCTTTTCTGGCATGTCTTCATCAACATTGGAATGGTGCTTGGGATGATGCCGGTGGTAGGAATTCCCCTCCCCCTGCTGAGTTACGGCGGGTCCTTTATCGTCTCCACGCTGATTGGGGTGGGGCTTCTCCTGAATGTCAGCATGAGAAGGTATCTGTTCTAAAAGTTCGGTGTTCGGAGTTTTGAGTTCGGAGATTCTAAAAAAGACTCCTAACTCCGAACTAATCGCTCCGAACTTCTAAAACGGTACATCGTCATCGGGCGGGGGGCTCCCCTCTTGGTTGGTTCCCAACTCTTTCTCAGATTCGGGTAATTCCACAGAGGCTCCCGGCGTTCCTAACATCTGCATCTGACTGGCGACAATTTCAGTGGTATACCTGCGGTTTCCATCCTTGCCTTCCCAAGAACGGGTTCGAATTCGACCTTCGATATAGACCTGTTTGCCTTTGTTCAGATATTCTCCGCAAATCTCAGCCAGTCGTCCGAAGGCAACAATCCGGTGCCATTCCGTGATCGTCGTTTTTTCTCCGGAAGATCGATTGACCCGGTTCTCGCTGGTCGCCATCCGAAAATTTGCCACTGTTGTGCCATTGCTGAGATACTTCACCTCAGGATCTGCACCCAGATTACCGATGAGGATGACCTTGTTTACTCCCGCCATGGAACCCTCCTATTCGTGCCGAAAAAGGCAGAAACGATTGCCGCTCCATATTTCTTGGACTCCCACATGTGAATCCGGGGTTTTTCTTCTAAGATCTATCTCCAATTAGTGCTTAAAGCTAAACAGATCACATCCAAGGGATTAAATAGATCATCCTATCATTATCATGTCTAAGGACTCTTTTCAAGGAGAGATTGCTTAGAAGATAACTCCACCCGGTGCCTCCTTTCCCCTCGGACACTGCCATCCTCGCCCTCCCCCGTCAAGGGGGAGGGTATCCATGGGGAAATTTCAAATATTTTTGATTCGCTTTTTGTTCGTCGTTCATCGTACCCGGAGGGTTGACGGAGATAAGAATATATTTTAGGCTTCCATTAGCCTTTCTATTTGCAGATGGGAATGAAAAGAAAAATTGCTCTTTTATTGTCGATCGGGATGGGAACCGCTATTTTGCTCATTCCCTTCCTCCAAGCTGGAAGGGCTGCTCCCCTTTCCGGAAAGGAATATCCTGCCTGCGTTTCTTTTGGTGTCCAAAGGTTTCAGGAAAGAAAAGAAGCGCCTGCTTTTTCACTCAGGAGTTTGAACGGAGGGCAAGTCAGTCTCAGCGGCTTCAAAGGGAAGCCGGTTCTTATCACCTTTTGGGCCACCTGGTGTACCTCCTGCAAGGAAGAACTTCCTGCGTTGGAGAAATTCTCCGCGGGGAAGAGAGATCAGTTGACCATTCTTTTAATTGCTATAGATGGAGAAAGAAAAGGAGCCGTTCAAAAAATCGTCAGCCAGAATAAGATCACCCTTCCTGTCCTCTTGCTCTTGAAGGAGAAGGTCATGGACCAATACGGGGTGAGGGGCTGGATTCCTCTTACTTTCCTCGTCGATCAAGAAGGGATGCTGGTTGGGAAGATTGTGGGAGAAAGAGACTGGGACACACCGGAAGCCTGGTCTTGCCTAAAAGAGCTCTTTGAACTTCGTTGACAAATTCCATTATTTTCGTATAATAATTTCTGTTTTTCAATTTGTAGCCGGAGCTTCGTGTGAGATATCTCTATAAGTCAGAGAGCATTTCCATTCCGCAACGACTTCTCTTCATCCCCGTGAAAGAAACGATCATCTTCCCTTACGTCGTTGCCCCACTTTTTTTCCAGTCTGATGAAGCCTTAGCCATCTTGAATAAGGTATTGTTGGAAAATAGTCTTATCGGATGCGTCGGTCTGCGTGACCCCTCTCTCAAAGATCCTCAACCCAAGGATCTCCTCTCGGTTGGGACGGTCTGTAAGATTCTCCAGTTGGTCAAGTTGCCAAACAGAGGGATGAAGATTCTGGTGGAGGGGCTTTCCAGAGTCTTTCTCCTTGACATTACCCGGGAGCCCCCTTATTTCAAGGCAGACGTCAGTGAGATCAACGAGCAGCAAGAAAGGACTGTTCTTTCTGAAACCCTTGTTCAAAGCATAGGAGCCCTTTTTAAAATTTCACTCTCCATGGGAAAACCTCTTCCCGAGGAGATATTGAAGACCCTCGATAAAATTGACCAGCCCGGGAGACTCGCTGATCTGATCGCCATTACCCTTCATTTGGGATTGAAGGAGCAGGAAGAAATCTTCGAGACCATTGATCCCATGGAACGACTGAAAAAAGTCTTTCACTGCTTCAATCGAGAGATCCAATCCTCCCCGACCAGACCTCATCCCCTCCTCAACCCCGGAAAAGAGGGAGGGAAATTTCAGAAAGATCATTCCTTTCGTCCTCCCCAAAGGGGACAGAGGGAGGCGACTGAAGAGGATCCTTATCTGGCTGAGATCCACGAGCTCAGGGAGAAAGTCCGAAATGCCGAGATGCCGCAAAAGGTGGAAGAGATCGCTTATAAAGAGATCAACCGGCTGGAGCGGATGAATCCCATTTCTGCGGAATATACCGTTTCCAGAACCTATCTCGACTACCTCATCACGATGCCATGGAATAAGAAGACCGTGGATAACCTTGACCTCGGCCGGGCTCAGGTCATCCTGAATGAAGACCATTATGACCTTGAAAAAGTGAAGGAGCGGATCTTAGAGTTCTTAGCCGTTAAGAAATTGAAGGAACCCATGAAGGGCCCCATTCTCTGTTTCGTCGGTCCTCCCGGTGTGGGTAAGACATCTCTGGGGCGCTCCATCGCCCGCGCTCTGGAGAGGAAGTTTATCCGTATCTCCTTAGGAGGGGTGAGGGATGAAGCGGAGGTCCGGGGGCATCGTCGAACTTACGTAGGAGCGCTTCCAGGCCGGATCATTCAAGAAATCCGGAGGGCGGAAACTTCCAACCCCGTATTTATGCTCGACGAGGTGGATAAGATCGGCCAAGACGTCCGGGGAGATCCAGCCTCGGCCCTTCTTGAAACCCTTGATCCAGAGCAAAATTTTTCATTTACCGATCATTACTTGGATGTCCCTTTTGACCTTTCCCATGTCTTGTTTATTACGACGGCCAACACCCTGTCGCCCATTCCTCCCGCTTTATTGGACCGGATGGAAGTGATCCATCTGGCAGGATATACCGAGGAGGAGAAGGAGAAGATTGCCTTTCAATTTCTGATCCCTCACCAAAAAGAGGAGAATGGGTTGAAAGACACCCCTCTCTTTTTCACCCCGGAGGCGGTTTACAAGATCATTCGGGAATATACCCGGGAGGCAGGGGTCCGAAATTTGGAAAGGACGATCGCTACCCTCTGTCGAAAAGTTGCTAAGGCATTGGCCATGGGAAATACCCCGAAAGAGAACATCGATGAGGCGGCCGTTGAGGAGCTTCTGGGACCGCGAGAATTCTTCCGCGAAGTCGCTCAGGAGAAAGACCGCATCGGCGTGGCCACAGGACTGGCCTGGACAGAAAATGGAGGAGACATCATCTTTATCGAGACTTCTAAAATGAAGGGGGACAAAGGACTTATCTTGACGGGATCCCTGGGAGAGGTAATGAAGGAATCCGCTCAGGCAGCCCTCTCCTATATTCGAACGAACGCTTCCTCCCTCCGTATCCCTGAGAATTTTTATCAGGAGTGCGACCTTCATATCCACATCCCGGCTGGGGCAACTCCCAAAGACGGGCCTTCTGCTGGGATCACCATTGCCACAGCCGTTCTCTCTCTTTTAAAGGAGAAGCCCGTTCCCCGTGAGATCGCGATGACCGGCGAGCTAACCCTGAGCGGGAGAGTGCTTCCGGTGGGAGGGATTAAGGAAAAGATACTGGCTGCCCGACGGGCTGGGGTGAAGACCGTGATCCTGCCCAAGAAGAATGAGAAGAATCTCGATGATATTCCGGACTATATCAAAGAGGAGATGCACTTCGTCTTAGTCGAGCACATCCAGGAGGTAGTGGATCTCACCTTGCCCTCATAGTCTTCGGCAGAAAGATAGGGTTGGGTTTGTTTAGGAATAGGGCCCTAGTGGGTTTTTCAAATCCAAATTTCAAAATCTCCCGCTAAAGCGGGATCAAATCAATGTCAGAGTTCAAAAAAAATCAAAAACTTTCGTCTTCGAATTTTGGATTTTTTTGACATTTGAGCTTGGGCATTTGACATTTTAGCCCTATGGCGTCCTTCAAATCCGGTTTTATCTCCATCCTGGGAAGGCCGAATGTTGGGAAATCGACCCTCTTCAATCGTTTCCTTGGTGATAAGATTGCCATCGTTGCGAAAAAACCCCAGACCACCCGAGACCGAATTCTCGGCATTAAGAATGTGGAAGGAGGTCAGCTTATCTTCCTCGACACTCCGGGGATTCACCATGGTGGACCTGAATTGAACCAGCGGATGGTCCGAACAGCGATGGTTTCGGCTCGGGATGCGGATGTCCTTCTTTTTCTCATCGAGGCAACAGCCCCTCACGTCGAAAAAGATCGGGAGATGATGGACGCCCTCAAGGCAAGCAGCGGTGTTCCCTTCCTGGTCATCAATAAAATTGATTTGGTGAAGAGAAAAATCCTTCTCCCCATCATGGATCAATATCATGGACTTTTCCCCTTCAAAGAAATATTTCCGGTCTCGGCCGTTACGGGGGAAGGGACAGATGTTCTATTGGACGAAATCCTGAAAGTCCTTCCCGAATCGCCACCCTACTATACGGGAGACATGATCACTGACCAGACCGAACGCTTCTGGGTCTCCGAGATCATTCGAGAGAAGGTGATCCGGGAGTGCTATCAAGAGATTCCCCATTCAACGGCTGTCACCATCGAAGCGTTTGAAGAGCATCCTGAAAAAAAACTCGTGGTCATTAAAGGAACGATCCACGTCGAGAGAGATTCTCAGAAAAAGATTCTCGTCGCAAGAGGTGGACAGAAATTGAAAAAGATTGGAGAGGCTGCCCGGAAAGAGGTGGAGGCCTTCTTGGAGACAAGGGTCTTTTTGGACGTGTGGGTGAAGGTGGAGAAAAACTGGACTCGAGACCCTCGTGCCCTGGATCGGCTGGGTTATCCATTGGCCTTAAACCATACACCTTGAAGGGGGGTTACCTGTGGATGAAAGGGAAACCTTAGGGAAATATCTTAAGAATCAGCGGGAATCCAAAAAGATTTCCTTGAGAGAGGTGTCGAAGAATACGAGGGTGAGAGAACACATCCTCAGGGCCATCGAGGAGAATCAAACCGACCTCCTCCCTCCTGCCACCTATGTGAAAGGGTTTCTCTTAGCCTATGCCAAGTATCTCAGGCTCGATCCCAACGATGTCCTTCTTCGCTATGAAAGAGCTTTAAAAGGGGAACCTACCGCCCCTCCTTCCCCTCAATTCGTAAGACCCGAGCAGAAGGCTTCACCCACCCCACCTTCAAAACCCAAGCAGAAAATTTTATGGAATACAAAGCAGATATGGGTGGTCGTAGCGGTCATCGTGGCAAGCTTTGTCATCTTCTTTTTCTTCTCTCCTTACTCCTCTAAACCCCCTATGGAACCCCTCCCTGAAAAGTCTGTCAAAGGGCAACCTGCCGCGGCGACCACTCGCGTTTCAGAAGAAAAACCTGTTGTCGAAGAGAAGAAATCTCTTGCTCCTTCTCTTCCGGCTATCGCGACCACTTTTGTCAAGGAAAAGAAGCCTTTGTCCCTCCAGCTTAAAGCAGCTGAGGAGACATGGGTGAGCCTTCAGGTAGATGATCAATCGGAAAAAGAGATGACCTTCAAACCAGGAGATGGTATTTTCGTTCAGGCGACGAATCGGATTCGCATGAAACTTGGGAATGCAGGTGGCGTGGATCTGATCCTGAATGGAAAGCCGTTGGGGAAGTTTGGAAAGTCAGGGGAGGTCGTCACTCTCGTTTTCACCCCCCAAGGGGTTGAGGTAAACCCCGTCAGAAAGGTCGGAGCCACCCCCCCGCCTTAAATAAGGAGCTGCTGCTTTCTATCTCTACAATCCGCAGCAGGAATGCTCGGACTTTCTAACTGGGTAAAAAGCGCAGAAAAAATGAGATCTCCTTAGTCTTCCCCCCTCCGTACCTCCCCTCTCTCCCTGCCCACCGGGGGACAGGCATGGGCAGGGGGCGGGGCGAGCGGAGCGTCACTTTTTCATTTTCTCCCGTGGGGGGGAACCAAGAGGGTGGCCAGGCCGGAAAGATAGAGAAGAAGATGGTTCGCCATCACGACGAAGACGAAAGAGAAAAGATTTCCTGGAGAGAGATTGATCGAAGGAGGGACCGCAGTCCATACGCACCCAAAGAAGCTCCCCAGGATCGAGTGAGATCTCGTCGTTCCGAATGGGTGATGAAAAAGTACCGGAAGGAGGCTGATAAACTTTTCATGGGAAAGAAAGGAACCAAGAAACATCAAAAGGCCCATAATGACATCGATCGTTATCACGGCACAGATCAGTTTGAAGCAACTGTCAAGGCCTATTTGGATCAATACGGTCTGCCGGACGACTGGAGCACCCTCTCGCTTTTGCTGGATTATTCAGATCCCGAGAAGGTGTTACAGGCCCTTGCGGCGATGAAGGATCTCTACGAAGCCAGAAGTCCGATTGAGAAGCAGGGCTTCAAAGCCAAGGTGGACATTTTAGCCATGACCGCCAGTGACAGCGATCTAAGAGATTTTGCGGAAGAGATGCTCAAGACCTTATAGACTCAAACACACCGTCCTCTCCTCTTTATGGTATTCCACTCCTTCGATTTCTCTAAGCCTTGGGAGATTTTTTGCCAGGAAGTCTTTTGAGGGGTTTCAGCGGAAGGACAGCGCGCTGTTTTCGACGCAATCGTTCGAATCTTTTGATCTCACCATATTTACCAAATCGTCCGCCTCTTCTCATTTTTCTAAAGAGATCGTGACGCGATCTGCACGGTGGATCGCGGCCTGCTTGCGCTAAAGCTTTAGCCAAGGCGGACCGCTTCGGCAACGGCGACGCTGACCCCAGGGGGTGAGCGCTTTTGTGCCATTTCCAAAAGAGTAGGTTTCATGACAATCGTCGCAACATATTATTCTCATTTTAGCCCAGTGATTGATGAGATTTCAAACAGGTTGTTTCCAACGGAAGGGGGAATTGACAGGGTGTCTTAGAGGATGTAAATTTTGTATGACTAAGACTTCTTGGGTTCCGTCTTTGTAGCTCCGGGAGAATGACGAACTTTGGAGCGGAGCCACCCTCTCAAGTTAAAACCATGGCCAATGCAGTTCTTGAAAAAGATTTATCCATCCCATTTCCGCAGGTGACCATATTGAAGGCTTCTGCGGGCTCCGGAAAGACTTACTCGCTCACGGAGAGGTTCGTCCAGTTCCTCCTTTCCGATAAAATTCCTCAGAACCATCTCAGAAATATTCTCGCCATTACGTTTTCAAATAATGCGGCGAAGGAGATGAAAGGGAGGATCCTCTCATGGCTTAAGGACCTTTATTTCAAAGACCCCGAAAAGACTAAAGCACTTTCTGAGATCGTCTCCATAAAAAAAGAGCACCTCGCAGGAAAGGCCGGGGCGACGATTGATGGAATTCTTAAAAGCTATACGGAATTTCAGGTAAAGACGATTGACAGTTTCATGACCTCCATCTACAAGGCCTCGGCAGTCAATCTCGGTTATAACCCTGACTTTGACGTGGTCATGGCCCCGGAGAGCATCATGGCCTACGCCTTCAATCGATTTCTGCGAGGGGTCCGGGAGAATACTCAAGAAGCTGAGTTTCTTGAGAGACTCCTGAAGATCATGCTGGAAAGCAAGGGAAGGGAATCTGCTTATCCTTGGGATCCCTCAAAGGATTTTCTTGAGGAGACGGTGGGACTCTACCATCAGCTCTCGGGTATCGTCAAACAGGCCAAAATCATCGATGCAGAAAAGAAGATTGGGTCGATCAAGAAAAAGATTCGGGATACGGCGGAGAGTCTGAACGGGTTGATTGAAAAATCGGGGCTCACGGAAAGCAAAGGAAGCTCCTTCTACAACATTCTTGAGATGGTGAGGAACAATGTCTTCCCCGATCTTGTCGATAAAGGTCTTTTAAATGTTCCTGTCATCAAACCTAAAAAAGAAGGGGAGATGATCCGGTATGAAAAGATATCCGAACATTGGGACCTACTCACAAATCAAATAAAGAAATATATCGAGTTTTATGCGACGACTTACTACGGTCCCTACCTGAGAACTTACAAGGCCTTCGAAGACATCCTCGAGGAAGTGAAGAGAAGGGAAGGGACCATCTTCATTCATGACATCAACAAGAAGCTTTCTGACTATCTCGACCGTGAGATCGTACCAGATGTCTACTTCAGGATCGGGGAGACGATCTACCACTATCTGATCGACGAGTTTCAGGATACCTCTCCCATCCAGTGGGCCAATCTCTTTCCCCTTATCGAGAACTCCCTTTCCCAGGGCGGAAGCCTCTTTGCGGTGGGTGACACTAAACAAGCGATCTACGGTTTCAGGAATGCCGACTATGGAATTATGAAGGGACTCGAATCCACCAATCCCTTTTCCTCCGCTCTCCACAAGGTGAAAGAGCTGGAGGTCAACTACCGGAGCCTGGAGGCGGTGGTCGATTTCAGCAAGACCTTCTTCAAAAAGGTGATTGCCAATCATGACAGATACCGGGATCCCGCCAGTAGGAGCGGACTGATAGATTATGAGCAAACGGTGAAGGAAGACCGAAGGGGTTTTGGTTACGTGGAAGTCATCGGATGCGAAAAGAAAGATAACGAACCCGCTGAAAAAGACAAGATCCAGGATTTGATAAAGGATTTGATCCAGAGAGGGTATTCTTACTCGGATATTGCCGTCCTGGCCTATCGGAATGAAGACGTGGTGAATATCACGACCTGGCTCAACGAGGTGGACATTCCCTTCATCTCTTATAGCAGCCTTGACATCAGGACGAGGAGGCTCACGGCTGAAATCGTGGCCTTGCTTACCTTCCTCGATTCTCCGCCCGATGATCTTTCCTTCGCATGCTTTATTCTTGGAGAGATCTTCAGAAAAACCTTGGGAAGAAATCAAAAGGCCTTCGAATTAGATGTATTCCATGAATTTCTCTTCAGGAACCGGGAGAAAACCCCCCTTTATAAAGCCTTTCGGGAGGAATTCCCTGACCTTTGGGAGTTCTATTTTGAAGCTCTTTTCAAGTCAACAGGCTATCTCCCTCTCTATGATCTGGTGAACGAGATTTACTGTCTCTACAAGGTATTCGATCACTTCAGGGAAGAGGAGGCGACCCTCATCAAGATCCTGGAGGTGATTAAAAATTTTGAAGGGGAGGGCAGAAACAATCCCGGTGATTTCCTCAAATACGCCTCTGACGAAGAGGCAGGGGAGTTGGATTGGACGATTGATGTCCCAGCAGGAATCAATGCCGTGAAGGTGATGACCCTCCACAAGGCGAAAGGTTTAGGGTTCCCGGTAGGTATTATTCTCATGTATGAGGAGATCCCGAGGGGTTTCAAATATATTCTCGATGAGGAGGCGGATGGAGTCTATTTGCTCAAGATCAACCAGCAGATCATGAAAGCGAGCCGCTTTCTTCAAGAGAAATATGAAGAAGAAAGGCTCAAGGATCTGGTGAACAAGCTCAACACCCTTTATGTGGGTTTTACGCGGGCGGAGGACGAACTTTATATCGTCGGAGTTCGAGGGAGGAGAAATCAGTTTCCGATAGACCTCCTGAGGGAGATGGATTCTCAAACCGGACGGAAAGGTGTTCCACGACCCCGATCTTCAAAAACGACTCACGGGAGAATGGAACTCTATCACCATCCTGATCCAATGAAATTCCCTTTTGAAGGCGTCGAGGAGCTCAACCTGGAGGAGAGGCGGAGAGGCGAGTTTATTCACAGGGTTCTCTATTTTGTCGATGGCTTAGAGAACATAGAGCTGCAACTCGGTCGGATCATCAATCGGGTGAATGATGAAATGATGACTGACTATCCGATAGAAGCCATGAAGAGAAATCTTCTTGAATTCCTGAGCCATGAAGAGATAAGCCCCTATTTTCGGGCCACGCCGGCCGGGGTCGTCAAAAAGGAGCAAAACTTTTCAGACCTCCGGGGAAATCTCTTCAGGATGGACCGGGTGATCTTCGAAGAAGATCGGATATTCGTGATCGATTATAAAACAGGGACGGATCGAGAAGCTGAAAAAGAATACGTCTCCCAGATCAAAAATTATATGCGTATCTTGAAGGAGATCTATCCGGACAGGAATATCGAAGGAATCGTCGCTTACGTAGACCTGAAAGCGATAACCAGAGTGAAGTGACTGTGGGTAACAATGAACTTCCTTTTGATTTCACCATCAGAGAATCTGATTGAGAAGGTAGCCGAGCATCTGACCCCGATTGGAAAGGACTTTTCTTCGAGCCTCGTGATCTTTCCGGGCAAAAGGCCTTCGCACTTTCTCAGGAAAGTCCTGGCGGATAGAGAGAAATCGAGTTTCATACCGCCTGTCATCCTTTCTATGGATGAATTCGTCGAACATGTCCATGACGAATCCTTGGGACTCGAAGGAAGAAAGCTCGAAGCCATCGATGCCATCTCGATCCTTTACGCCATTCATGCAGCCTCGCCGGATCTCCTGGGGAGGGAGCACTTTCTGACTCCCGACACCTTCTTCCCTGTCGGGATGAAACTATACAATGACCTTGAAGAACTTTATATTGAAAGGATATCCCCCCAGAAAGTAAAAGAGATCGACAGCATCGCAGGAGAGAACATACCCGAACCCACAGCAAAAAGCATCCAATCTCTCTCCTATTTCTACGAGACGTTTTATAAGAGGATAGAGGAAGGCCATTTTTCTACGAGGTCCTCGAGATACCGGGTTGTTTCGGAGAATATCGACCGTCTAAGTCTTGATCGTTTTAAAAGAGTCATCCTCACAGGTTTTTTTGCCCTCACAGAGTCGGAGAAAAAGATTTTTAGATCCCTCATGGAAAAAGAAAACACTCTCTTCATTTTTCAGGAAGGAGAGGGGATGAAAAAGAAGCTGTCCGACCTTGGAATGACGGCTCAAAAAGGATTCCCCGCAGCCGAGCCTAAAATCCATTTCCATCAGAGCCCGGATTCTCATGGCCAGGTCTTCGGTATTAGCACCCTGTTGAAAGACAGGATCGACCGGAATGAAAAGCTTGACCAAAACACGGTCATTGTCCTTCCCTCCTCGGAAGCCTTGCTTCCCCTTTTCCACCAGGCTCTGAGCCTCCTTGATCCGGACAATTACAACGTCTCCCTCGGATACCCTCTCCAGAGGACTCCTCTCTTTGGTTTTTTCAACAACCTCATGGAAGTGGTGACCACTATGGACGGGGGTCGGCTTTATATCCCTTATTACCTGGAGTTCGTTCTCCATCCCTACACGAAGAACATCTATTTTCAGGGAAGAGCAGACATCACCAGGATTCTTTTTCATGCCATCGAGGAAACCCTCATGGAGAGGCGCACCAGGAAGTTTCTATCATTGTCAGAGTTGCAGAATGATGAGGACATACTCGCTTCCATCAAAGAAAAAGTGTTAAGAGTCGAGCCGAGGATCACCCTGAAGATGATGAGAGACCACCTGGAGGCAATCCATGGCCAGACCATCGGGAAGATGCTTTCTTTTAGAGATGTGGAAGATTTTGCCAGAAAACTGAAAGAGGTGGTGGAATATCTCTATCAGAACAGCACCGCCCGTCTCCATCCCTTTTTCTACCCCTACTCGGAATCGTTCATCACCCATCTGGAGATCCTTTCCAAGTCCCTCATGAAGGGGATCCAATTTCAGGACGTCGGAAGCTATTTCACTCTTTTTAAGAAATACATCGCGACCTCTTACACTCCTTTTACAGGAACGCCTTTGAGAGGGGTGCAGGTTCTTGGGTTTTTGGAGACGAGGAATCTAAAATTCGAGAACGTCCTCTTCCTCGACGCGAACGAGGGCATCCTCCCCGACACGACAAGAGAGGATTCCTTCTTGCCGTTCAAAGCCAGGCAGATATTGGGACTCCCCACGTACCTGGACAGGGAAGAGATCATGTTCTACAGTTTCGATACACTGGTGAGAGGAGGAAAACAGTGTCATCTTTTTTACGTTGAAAATGATGAGAAGGAGAGGAGCAGGTTTGTTGAAAGGCTCCTCTGGGAGAGGCAAAAGAGAGAAAAAGTGAGGGATGACAAAAGGTATGTGAAGACCATCCAGTACGCCGTTAACCTGAGAGAGAAAAACCCTCATCCCATCAACAAGACTGCGGAGGTGATAAGTTTTTTAAAGGGCTATCGTTTCAGCGCCAGTTCTTTAAACACCTACCTCTATTGTCCCCTCCAGTTCTATTACGAATACGTCCTCGGCCTGAGGGAAAGAGAGGCCGTTTCAGATGAATTCGAGAAGGAGGAGATTGGATCCTTTGTTCACCTGGTCCTCTGCGATTACTTCAAGGAGAAAACAGGATCAGTCCTGACGGAGAAGGAGATGAATCTTAAGGAATTTGAGAAGGTCATCCGAATGCGTTTCGAAGAGCAATACGGTAAAGACCCCACGGGTGAAATCTATCTGCTCAGGAACCAGGTGGAGGGCCATTTGAAAGATTTCATGAAGAATTACCAGATGCCGAAGCTAATGGAATTTCAAACAAAAATCCTGGGCCTCGAGCAGAGAATCGATGTGACGAAGGATTCCTTCAAACTCCGGGCGCGGCTCGACAGGGTCGAGAAGAGGGGAGAGAGGACAGCGATTCTCGATTATAAGACTTCGGCTAACAAAAATTACCTGATCATCCGTTACAATAGGCTCGATCTCAAAAACAGGGATTCTTGGAGCGGAGCCATCGGCAGTCTCCAGCTCCCATTCTATCTTCTCCTTTATTCTATGTTAACAGGAGAAGAACCGGAAAAGATCGATTGCATGTTCTTACTCCTTGGAAAGACAAGGATCGACTCCTGCATCGAAGTTCCGCTTTTCAAAGATGAAGGTGAGTTCAAGGAGCATTTCGTGAATCTGAGCCAGGTTATTTTCAGTCTTCTGAAAGAGATCGTGAATGCGGATCAGCCTTTCCTGGCCACGATAGACCCGAAGAATAATTGCGGCAGATGTGCTTACGGATCTATATGTACGAACGTATAAGAGGATGGCCTTGTGAATATGGGCTTTTACCCAGCATCACCCTCCCGCCTGTTGGTTGGTAGGGCAGGCGGGCTTTACAATTAAGGAGGTGCGCTTTACACTATGCCATTCCTTCAGGTTCCAGTTTCCTCACACACTCCTCGAAAACATGATGGGCATGTTCATAACCTATGCACGTGAGGAACTTTTCCGTTTTCATATTCACGACGATGTATGTTTCTCGGTTTTTATAAATCTCTACCGTCTTCCCATCGAATATATACCCCAGTATCAATTTTGGAAAGTTGGGATCCTCATTTGTCTCGAGAATAATATAATATTCACCGTTTTCCATATGCATGCCCTCAGACGAGCCAACTTCAATGGGTAAAAAAGCAACTTTGATGCCAACAATCC
>Ga0187784_10001282_pt1 | contig 19836 bp, 18 predicted proteins | sample 1015_SJ02_MP15_2_FD_132964 | JGI IMG/M metagenome (GOLD analysis project Ga0187784, IMG submission 132964) | Tropical peat soil microbial communities from peatlands in Department of Meta, Colombia - 1015_SJ02_MP15_20_MG | ecosystem: Environmental > Terrestrial > Soil > Wetlands > Peat | place...
CGTGGCGAACTGCCCGGCAAACAGGTAGAAAGATCCCAGGGCCAGCGCCACCAGCAGAACCACCGGAATCACGGCGATGAAAACGTAGGTGACGATGAGGCGGTTGCGCAACCGCCAAAGGATTTTTGCCTTGATCCAGCGGAAAGCCAGGACCAGGAACAGAACAAGCACCACCAGGCTAAGAAACCTGACCCAGCCTCCAAGGCTTGCCGCAGATTGCAGCTTCAGCGCCGAGCCTGCTGCTTGCACCACTGCCAGCAGCGCGTCCAGCGCGAGCAGGTACCAGGCAGCCACGGCTACTTTACTGGCAGGCCACAGGCCCGCCTGGCTTAACCGGAGACGCAAGCGGCGGTAGGAGGCTGGCATATCGCAACTGAATTATAGATGGGGAGTCAGCGCAGAAACGAAGGATTCGTGCCCTGGGCAGAGCGTCAAATCTCGGGATACAAATCGAAAAACGCCTTTAGGCTGGTCTTCAATTGTTTCTCGATTTCTTCTTTGCTGCCTTCGAGCATGTGCATGGCGACGTGGGCTTCGTGGCCGTTCCTCAGCTTCAAGGTGGCATCGCCGACCTCGGCGAGTTCTTCGGAGGGCAGCAGCCGCATGCCGTAAATCAAAGTCAGATTGGCCATAATTTAGTATATTTGCGGTTTGGGCACGCCTGCTCTTTGCTCCCGCCTGCTACAATTTCCCCGTGCCGCGAAAAATTCTTGCAACCGTGGCTGGCCTGGGACTTGCTCAGATGGCCTTGGCTCAGCAGCCTGCCCAGCCGCAAGTGAAGGTCAATGTGCTGAACGTGTGCGCGCCGTCGGCAGAAGAACAACAGCAGATTTCAGGCGCGCTGGCGAAAATCCCGGGGCAGCCCACGTTCAGTCCCGATTTTGAGATCGATCGCGGCCGTTCCACCCTGGATACTTCAGGCGGGCCGCTGCAGATCAGCGACAGCGCTTCCACCGGATCCGGCTCGGAGACGGCGACGTGGGTGCGCATCCGCCACGAATTTCCGGCAGCCAACATCTTTTCGACCGTACAGTATTCCTTCAGCGTGGACACAAGAAACATGGTGGAAACTCTGGTGTTTCGCGTGCGCGACCCCAAAGACCTGCTCAGCATTGCCATCGAAGACAACGCATCGGCGGTGACCACGCCGGCAGTCATGCTGGCTTCCAACACACCGGCCAGCCGCGTCAAGCTAGAGCGAATGGGGAAATCTTCCGTCGTGCTGACGCGCTGTGGCGGCAGCGAGGGCAGCCCCCCGCCTGACCAGAGCACGTACGAGCCGTTGTTCCGGAACGCGTCGGAGGCATTGGAAAATTATCGCGCTCTGCTGAGCGTGCAAAGTACGGTGCCGCCGGAATTGGCTCGAACCGGATTGGGGGCGAACAAAACGCGATCCGCCGCCAAACCTCCGGCAAAGAAGGCGTCTGGGCTGGCCGAGCCGAAATAATCAAGAGGCCATCTCACAATGGTCCGAAGGAATAAACTCAGCGTTCTCTCAGAGGCTAAAGCCCGCGTCTTTTGTGCACTTGGGCGGCACGGCTGAAGCCGTGCCCCACCCAAAACAGATAGCTTCAAGTCTCTCTCGCGGCGGCTGGCTGAAACTAAAATGCACGTTTGCAATCTAAGAACTCATACACCATGGAAACCCTTCGCAACGTCGTCATCATAGGCTCCGGCTGTGCCGGACACACCGCCGCGCTCTACGCCGCGCGCGCCAACCTCAAGCCATTGGTGCTCGAAGGCCACGAACCCGGAGGCCAGCTTTCCTTGACCACCTTGGTGGAAAACTTTCCAGGGTTCGTTGAGGGTATTCAAGGGCCAGAGTTGATCGAGAACATGCGCAAGCAGGCGTCGCGCTTCGGAGCCGAATATCAACACGCTCATTTGACCAGCGCGGACCTGAGCCGGCGCCCGTTCAAGCTGCACGTGGGCCATAACGTGGTTCATGCGAAAACACTTATTATCGCCAGTGGCGCCTCGGCGCGCTGGCTTGGCCTTCCCAGCGAGCAAGCCCTAATCGGACACGGCGTTTCTTCCTGTGCCACGTGTGACGGCTTCTTTTTCTCTGGCAAAGAGATCGCCGTGATTGGCGGCGGGGATTCCGCCATGGAAGAAGCGCTGTTTCTCACTCGCTTCGCAACGAAAGTTACCTTAATTCATCGGCGCGATCAGTTCCGCGCGTCGAAAATCATGCTCGAACGGGCGCGGAAGCACGGCAAGATTGAGTTCTTGACTGATACTGTCGTGAAGGAGGTCGCCGACGTAGAAAAGAAAGAAGTTACCCGCCTGAAGCTGCACAATGCGAAAACCAACAAAACCTGGGACCTCCCGGTCAGCGCCATGTTCCTGGGGATTGGCCACATTCCCAACGCAAAGATTTTTGCAGGGCAGCTCGACCAGGATCAGGACGGCTACCTGAAAACGAACGGCTACGTTCACACCCGCGTGCTCGGCGTGTACGCCTGCGGCGACGTGCAGGACCGCCGCTATCGCCAGGCGATTACCGCTGCCGGCACCGGATGCATGGCTGCGTTGGAAGCGGAGAAGTTTTTGGAGGAGCACGGGGAGTGAGTTCAGCGCAAGCGGCCTCCAACAATCCACTCCCGGGGGGCCAGCGCTTGTGGAGTAGCGGTGGGACGCCGTCTCACGCCCCGCTGTGACCGCCGTCCTACCGCAAACTTGTTTGAGTTGTGGTACAACTTCCTGTGGTCATCATGCACGTTCGAGCGATGTACCATTCGGTTTTCATTCTTCTTATGGGTGCGCCGTGTTAAGGGCGCTGTTCATTCATTTATCCGAAAACCGTTCTCTACGGCGGATTGCCGAACATTCCTCCCTGGGACAGAAATTCTCCAACCGATTCGTCGCCGGGTTGTACGAGGAAGATGCCCTGCGGGTGGCACAAGCACTCAACCAGGCAGGATTGGTCGTTTCCATCGACAATCTCGGCGAGAACGTCACCAACGCCGATGAAGCCCGCGCCAGCGCGCAGCTTTACCACAACCTGCTGGATGAGATTGCCGCCCGCAAATTGAAAGCCAACATCAGCCTTAAGCTGACCCACATGGGCCTGGATATGGACGAAAATCTGGCCCACGAACTGGTCTCCGGGCTGGTGGGAAAAGCGGCTTCCATGAATCCCCGTGGGTTTGTTCGCGTGGATATGGAAGGTTCTCCCTACACCCAGCGCACGCTGGATTTCGTGCACGGGTTGTATCGAGTGCCAGGCAACCAGGGCGCGGTTGGCACGGTCATTCAGTCCTATCTTTATCGCTCGGAAGCAGACGTGGAAAAACTGCTGGCGGCCGGGATTCGCGTACGGCTTTGCAAAGGGGCGTACGACGAACCGCCCTCGGTCGCTTTCAAGAAGAAATCTGATGTCGACGCCAACTACGTCAAGCTGATGAAGATCCTCATGAAGAGCCAGATTTTCCACGGCTTGGCGACGCATGACGAGAAAATCATCAATCAGGCAAGGGACTTTGCTATCCGCGAAAAAATTCCCCGCGATGGCTTTGAATTCCAGATGCTGCACGGCATCCGACGCGACCTGCAGGAAAGCCTGGTGCGCGATGGCTGGGGGATGCGCGTCTATGTGCCGTTTGGGACGGAGTGGTATCCGTACTTCATGCGCCGCCTGGCCGAGCGTCCGGCCAACGTGTTCTTCCTGGCCAAGAACGTCTTTCGCGGATGAGCACTCGGGTTTTTTCGCGCCCCGCCCTTCTTACTGCGGAGCTGTTCCCTTGATCACCAGCGCAACTGGCAGCTCGTCTCCGGAAGAAAGTTGCGCCGCCGCCGAAAATACCCAGTGGTCCTCGTCGTCCTTGGAAAGACTGGGCGCTGCGCCTTGCGGAGGTGCCAGACTCAAAGGTGCTGGATGGCGCGTGCCGGTCGCCTTGCGGCTCAACTCGACAAGCTCATCGGGTTTCGGCGTCGCATCGGGATTCGCATCGGCTCCGGCGGGCACCAGCAAGACGAAGTCACGGTTCGGCGCAACTCCCAGGTGGTTGGCATCGTTGGGCAGAAGCGCATAGCGCAAAGTGTAAGCGCCCGGCTTGACCGGTTCACCACGATAGTCGGTGGCAGGCTGGGGGAAAGAAGCGACTCCGAGGAGGGTTGATTCGGCGAACTGCGGGTAAAGGGCCCCAGGAATGTCTTTCTTCGTCTGTGCCGGAACCGACTTACGCAACCAGATTTCGCAACTGAAGCCGTCGCTGGTGGTGAGGCGATAGCCCGTGGTCTCCAGCGTGTTCTTGACCGCGTCGGAGATGTTGGAGTCAGAGGCGGCGTCGATCTTCTCGACTTTCCCCGCCTGGGCAAGGCAGAGCGAGGTGGTGAGCAGAATTGCGGTCAGGGCTGTCGTATACACAGCAGAAGCGGCGGGTCTGCTTATCATCCAGCTCACGACTAGCTCCGGTCATGGCCTTCATTCCGCGCAAGGCGGGAAATCCCTGTTGCCGCTGCTCTAGATTCGTCTAGCGGCAGGGATGCTTCGCTCCATCACCCCGCCAAGCCGAACCCTGGCTTGTCGGGGACCCCGGTTCGCTCAGCATGACAAACTCGATTCATGAGACAGCCGGACAGATCTGTACTTATGAAAACAACAGAGAATACCAGAGAGCCCGTCCGGCAGTAACCCGTCAGCGCTCAAATGTGCCCACGAAGGCGCTGCGCTTGCCGTGAGATTCCCAATCCACACCCAAGCCGGGGCCGCGGTAGAGATCGGTCATTGCCACCGCGGCCATCGAATGCGTCACTTGGGTTAGCGGCGGATAGAACGTGACCTCGTTCCCGCACAGGTGATCGCCCGAGTTGATGGGACGGGTCTGGATCATGGCGAATCGCCCGGCACGCAGCATAGCCGCGCCGTGATGTTCAGGACTCTTGGCCAACTCCATGGGCACGGAAATCACTTGCTCCACGTTGCCGAGGAGCGGTCCGGCCATCTGCTGGGCGAAAGTCACCAGGGCCGCACTCTGTTGTGGGCTGGCTTCATCGTCCACCAGCAAAACCGCCCTTGCTGGAAAGGGATTGGCATAGGGATCGCCCAGCGTGGCGCGTGCTTTGACCGCAGCCGCGACCGTGAGACCGTCGAGAGCAATGCCATCCCAGCTTCCGCTCTGGACATGCCAGGCGACGATGGCTTCATCGCCCACCAAGTTCACTTCACCGTTGGCGAAGCACTGGCCAGTGTAGACATCGGCGCTGCGCGTCTCGATATAGTCGCCACGAATTTGTTGGGCAGGAGCACAAAAGCTGAACACCAGCACAGAGACGCAAATCAGCGTCAGCGAACGATACGACATCGAACACCTCACCCCGAATGGACTGCCATTATTCTGCACCTTTTGGCGCAGGAAGAAAAGGGGGGCAGGCTCCTGCAAGGTCTGTGCTGAGAATACCTCCGCGCCTCTTGGCCGCGTACGCCAACTCCAGGTGTTTCGACTCCGTGGGCAGACTCGCGAGCGAGTCTGCCCACGCCGCTCAACATGACACGTAAAGGGCGCTCGACGATCATCTCGCGAGCAATCTATGGCCGACGAGCGCCGACCAACGTGAACGACGATCTACTTCAGTTCCTGCTCCAGGTGGTCTTCAATCATGTGGAACAGGTGGGTCTGGTCCGCCGGGCCGCCGATGCCGTGGGTCTTGCCCGGATACGCCATGAAGCGGAATTGCTTGCCCGCTTTGATGAGTTCCTCAATCATCTGGACGCTGTTCTGGAAGTGAACATTATCGTCGCTCGTGCCCTGTACCAGCAGCAACGAGCCGTGCAGTTTGGCGGCCATGTCAGCCGGGCGAAGGTCCTGATACGCCTTGCTGTTTTCGCTGGGCAGTCCGTAATAGCGTTCGGTGTAGATGGAATCGTAGTTGTGCCAATCGGTCACGGGAGCGACGGACACCCCCGCCTTGAAGCGGTCAGAGTGGGTCATGGCGTAAAGGGTCATCGAACCGCCGCCGCTCCAGCCCCAAATGGCGACGCGGTTGCGATCGAGTTGCGGATAGCGGTCGAAAAGCTGATCGAGTGCGGCCAACTGATCGCGCAATTCGATCTCGCCGTATTCGTGGCGGATGGAAGTCTGGAACTTCCAGTCGCGTGCCGGGGTTCCGCGATTATCGACGGAGAAAATGGCGAAGCCTTTCTGGGCGAGAAGCTCGTGGAACAGGCCTGTGCCACCGAACCAACCGTTCTGCACGGTCTGTCCGGCGGGCCCACCATAGACATAAACGAGCACGGGAATCTTGTTGGTGGGCTTGGTTTCGGTGGGCATCAGCAACTCGCTGTAAAGCCTGGTTCCGTCTTCGGCCTGGAAATCCAGAAAGCGCGGCTCGATCAGCCCGTAGTCGTCCACCGGATGAGACTCCCAGACTCTCTTGCAGTCCTTGCCGGGAGTACACACCAACCAACTCGGTGGAGTGAGCGTGGCTGAGAAGTGGTCCACGTAATGTTCACCGTCATCGGCGAACGTGACGCGGTGCCATCCCTCTTCTTGCGAAATGCGCTGCACGCCGGAGCCGTCCAGCTTGACCGAGTAGAGCTGGCGCTGGCGGGGATCGTCTTTGGTGCAGGTGAAGTACAGGATGCCCGCGGCGTCATCTATAGCATCCAGGCTGACGACCTCGAAACTGCCTTTGGTGAGCTGGAGCTCCAACTTAGCATCGGAGCCGAGCGGGTTGTCCTTGTCGAAGCTATAAAGATAGAGGTGCGTATTGCCGTCGCGCCAACTGGACCAGGTGAAGCGCTCGCCGGACTTCAGAATCCTGAGATCGTCGTTGACATGAACCCAGGCATTGGGAGCGGATTCGCTCAGCATCTTGTGCACGCGGCCGGAACGCGCATCCACGAAACAAAGATCCAGCGTGTCCTGTTGGCGGTTCAGCACTTCCGCCCACAGGAGGCCGTCGCGCACCCAGCCAAAGCGTGGGATGTAAACGTCCGGGTTGTCGGTGAGCGAAATCCATTTCACCTTGCCGCCCGAAGCGCTGACCACTCCCAGCCGCACCGCCGGGTTAGGATCGCCCGCCTTGGGGTACTTTTCCATCTCCACCACCGGATGGGTCGGTATCCAGTCGGTGATGGGGTAGGAGGGCACGAGTTTCTCGTTCATCTGCAGGAAAACGATGTCCCGTCCGTCAGGAGACCAGAAGTAATTGCTGCGCACATCCAATTCCTCGGCATATACCCAATCCACTTCGCCGTTGAGCAGATCGTCCTCTTTGTCGCTGGTGAGCTGCTTTTCGCTGTTGCTGGAAATCGACCGCACATAAAGGTTGTGCTTGCGAACGTAGGCGACCCGGTCGGCGTCGGGCGAAAACTTGGGATCGGTGCTGGGATCGGGAGAAGACGTCAGTTGGATAGCCGCGCCATCGAGCGTGTAGTACCAGAGTTGGCCCAGGGAATCGAAAAGCAAATGCTGGGAATCCGGCGCCCAGTGATAGCCGGCAACGCGGTAACGCAGGACCCGCTCCTTTTCGCGCTCGTTCTTGATCTTGTCCGGAGAGGTCAAAAGGCTGGCCAGCTTGGCCTCGTTGAGCAACAGTTTCTTTTCTCCGCTTGCGGCGTCCACCGACCAGAGCTCAGCGTGCTCGCCGGAGTCGTCCCGCTGCACAAAGGAAACGCGGGCGCTGTCCGGACTCCACTCGACGGTTTCCGGGCCGCGGCCGGTGATGCCGCCAGGGGCAAAAATGGCTTCGATCGTCAACGTCTTCTTTGCCGGCGCGGTCTGGGTGGAAGCAAGCGCTGTGAACAACAGGACTGTTGTGAGAGTGATTAGCTTTTTCACAAGAAACTCCACCGCGAAATTGTCACGACTGCAGAACGAAAAGTGTACACCGCTGGGGCAAGAGCGTGCTGGCGGAATCTGGCGGAGGCAGTGGTCGGACTCGACGGCAGCATTTGGAAATCAACCACCAAGGGTCACCCTTCAGCCTCGCTTCAGGGCAGGCTCCGGTAGACGAAGGGCTTCGGTTCGGCGGTTCTCCTTTGTGTCCCATCGTGTACTTGGTGTTTGAATGAGAGGCTGCGAACCCCACCGGAACCCTAGCCGGAGGCTAACTGGCCTTCAGCGAAACATCTTCGGTTGTGATGCCCGGCAACTGCCCGAGTCCGGCATCCCGCGCATGCCGAGCCGCGATGCCGAGCAGCGACTTGATAACCTCCGGGTTGATTTCCGGCGGTTGGTAACTTTCCAGGAGTTCGTCCACGCGCTGGCGAGCGCGCGAGAGAATGTCTGGCGGATTAGGATCGCCGCCGCGGTCGATGATTGACGAAGGGAAATGCTGCTCCTGACGAAACAGGGCGCGGGTTTCTTTCAGCTTGAGAAAGTCACCGCGCAAGCCGGTCTGAGCAAACATGCCCAAGGCCAATTGCTCGCCTCGCGCCTCAACCCCGGCGACGAGGCGCTGGGCGCTGGCGATGGACTCTGCATCAATGACTAGCTTCTCGATGCTGTGGCACGCCAGGAAATCCAACATACCGGCGCCGGAAATCATGTTGATGCCCGCCAGCGCGCCCACAATCGCAGAGGCGCTGCTTTCCATGCCAGCCTGGGCGTCAATCTGGCGACCGTCGGTGGCCACCAAATATCCGTGGGTCGGCAGGCCGAACCGCTTGCCGACTTCGGCGCCGCCTACGTCCAGCATGGCAGTCTCAATTGCTCCCATAGGGGTGTTGCCGGTCCGCATGTCAAAAATCGCCGGTGCGCCACCCCACGCGATCGGAGAACCCGGTCCCGCCAACTGGTGAATCGTGATGCCGCTGAGACATTCCGCTGCATGCTGCACGATCGCTCCGGCCAACGTGACAGGCGCGGTCGCGCCCGCCAGCGGCATGGAGACGATCTGCGTAGGCACGCCGGCGCGTGCCAGCTCCACTAGGTTGTAAGAAGCGAATTCCGACCAGTCCAGCGGGGGGGAGGGGCAAACGTCGAAGATCGCCCGCGGCCTTTTTCGCAAGGCGCCCATTCCACCGCCATCGGCCGCCAGCAGCTCAAGCATGATCGGCAGAGTCGCGGCACCGAACGCCCCGGTGACCACGGGCTTCGCCGAGTTCAACAGAACCAGCAACAGCCGATACCAGTCGCCCACTTCGCTGGGAACGTCATCGCAAACCATTGCCGTGGATTGGGCGGCGAATTCGGGCAGCGTCTCCGTCACTTTAACCATGCGGACCAGGTCGGCGGAGAGCGCCGGGCGCGGCTGTTGGGTCTGCGAGTCGAGAATGTTCAGGCATGATGAACCGGGATCGAAGTGAACCGCATCGCCGCCGTAGTTAACCACTGGTTCGCCGGAGCGATTGTGGAGAAAGAACTCCTTCGGCACAGATTCCAGCGCGCGCTGCACCAGCGCTTTCGGGATGCGCGCAATTCCGCTCTCCACCTGTGCACCTGCTGATGCCAGCAGATCCCGCGCTTCCGGCGAAGCGACTTTGGCGCCCAAGGTGGCGATCAACTCGAAGGCTTCGTCGATGATGCGTTGGAGCAGTGCGGAATCAAGAATCTGGAAACGAGGTCTCATAAGGGTGTACTTCTCATCGCTGGATAAGGCTTTGCACCAGAGCAACTGCGCTGATGGCGTCCTTGGCGTAGCCATCGGCGCCGATCTCCTCCGCCCACTGCCGCGTGACCGGCGCACCGCCCACGATGATCTTGACCTTGGGCCGGAGCTGCTCGCGCGCCAGCACTTCCACGACCGTCTTCTGCCCGCGCATAGTGGTGGTGAGCAGAGCTGACACGCCGACCACGTCAGCCGCTAACTCGCGGGCTTTGGCAGCGAACTGCTCGCCGGCCACGTCCACGCCGAGATCGTGGACTTTGAACCCATTCGCGGTAAGCAAGGTACCCACCAGCGTTTTGCCGATCTCGTGGATATCCCCTTTCGTGGTGCCCAAAACGACGGTTCCGGCCGCTGGCCGTTCGCCACCGCGGCGTTTGAGTTCCGGCTCCAGCACCGCCATGGCCGCTTTCATGGCTTCGGCGGAGGCCAGCATATCGGGCAAGAACATCTGACGGTGAGCGTATTGGGCGCCGACATCGGTCATGCCAGGAACGAAGCCCCGGTCAATCGCTTCTAGGGGAGCGACGCCCAGTTCTAAAGCCTGGCGGGCGAGGTCGGCAGCACTTTCTGGAGCGCCGTCGATAATGCTTTGCCGCATAGCGGCGAAATGGTCAGTGAACATAATTCTCCTTCACCATTTCACCGGGGAATTCGCACTTGCGTCTGTGATGGGAATCACATGGGGGCGTTTTCCCGCCTGGAATCGGGTTGGCCGCAAGGCCACGTGCTAAAATCACAATGGCGCTAGCCTTATCCGATGCTCCCAGAAGTCCAGAAGCTGATCGAGTTGCAGCAGGCCGACCGCGAAATCCAGCGGCTCCAAGCGGAAATCGCTGCCCTGCCCAAGAAGGTGGCGGGGATCGAGGCCAAACTGGCTGGGACGAAAGCAGCACTGGAAAACGCCAAGGCTGCCGCCAAGGCGGACGACGCCGCACGACGCAAGCATGAACAAGCCATCCAGGACGAGCAGGGGAAAATCTCCAAGTTCCGCGACCAGTCGCTGGCCGTCAAGACCAACGAGCAGTACAAAGCGCTGCTGCACGAGATCCAGTTTGCCGAGCAGGATATCCGCGCCCACGAAGACAAGATTCTGGAGCTGATGGTCAACGCCGATACCCGCGAGAAAGAAGTGAAAGCCGCCGAAGCCGAGCTAAAGGAAGAAACAACTGAGATCGAGAAAGAAAAAGCCGAAGCCCGGGAGCGCACTGCCGAAGACGAGAAACTGTTAGCAGAGTGGAACGCCAAACGGGATCAGGCTCGGGCAGCCGTAGATGAGACGCTCCTGCGCCAGTACGACCGGGTGGCGAAGTATCGCGGCACGGGGTTGTCGGAAGTGCGGGATCACAAATGTCTGGCGTGCCAGGTGATGCTGCGGCCGCAGACGTATAACGAGGTCCGCAGCGGAACCAGCGTTGTAGCCTGCGATTCGTGTCAGCGCATTCTTTACTACGACTCCACCAATGACGTGCCAGCGGCTGCACCCGCGCCAGTTCACCGCAAACGCCGGCCGCATCCCAAGTTCGACGCTAGTCAGGCCTGGTATTACCGGCCCGCCTACGGCGAGCCGGGCGAAGTCTTACTGCTTTTTCTGAATGTCGGCGGAGAATCCCAGCGCCGCATCTATGACGCCCACACGGGTCGCCAGTTGGGCGACATTTTCGTTCGCCCGGGGGAGTACCGGCTGGCGTTTCCCGAAGACCTAACTGACGATGCCATCCGCCTGAATGGGAGCTGGGAGGAATCCGAGTTGGACGCGTGGGGCAACGAGATTCCGATGGTTGTGCTCGATCTTTTGCAGCACGACCTCGATCTCGCTCGGGCGGAGGCCAAGCCCCGAGGGCACACCGAGACAGTTCCTGCCGAACATCCAGCCGCCAGCTGAGGATCGATCCCGGTCGCTGACGCTGACTGAAGACCGCAGGTCAATCCCTAAGAGGGCATCATCCCGAAGGCCCGCGCTTTCTCCAGCGGGCCGAGGGATCTAGCGCGGGGTGGCCGTTCTGACGTTCATTTCTCACAGACGACGGACCATGACCGGTGCAAACTGAGCATCATGCGAAAGCCGAAGCGATTTTATGTCTACGTGATGACCAACGGCCCGCGCTCGCACACTTTGTACACCGGCGTTACCGGTAACCTTCAGCGTCGTGTCTTCGAGCATAAGAACAAGCTTCTCGCCGGTTTTACCAGCCGTTACAACCTTACACGCCTGGTTTACTACGAGCCTTTCGCCTTCCCTGATGTGGCCATCGATCGGAAGAAGGAGATTAAGGGTTGGCGCCGCAGCAAGAAAATTCACCTGATCGAGTCGATGAATCCTCATTGGTATGATCCGGCCGAACATTGGACAGATCAATACAAACCAGAGACTGGCACCACTTCACGCCGGATCCCTCGGCCCGCGGGAGAAGCGCGGGCCTTTGGGATGACGTCAGCGCGGCGGGATGACGCCATGATTGTGAAGTGTTAAGTGTTGCCCGTTGAACTGGGTTGCGGTTTAAGATCGCTCCATGCCCAAAGGCTTGAGCAAGGTTGATCAGCCAATTCTCAAGGTCTCTCCGCGCGGCGTCAAGCGCCTGAAGGACGGGCATGTTTGGGTATATCGCTCGGACGTTCTTTCCGCGGAAGGCATTGCTCCCGGTGCGCTGGTGCGGGTGACCGACGAACGGGGAAGATTTCTCGGCACGGCCTTGTACAGCAGCGCTTCGCAGATCGCGATTCGCATGATCTCGCGAGAGGCAGTTGAGGACTTTGGTCAGCTTCTACGCGCGCGGCTGCGAGAAGCGGTTGCATACCGCGACAAGGTTGTGTCCGACAGCAATGCCTACCGGGTCGTTTTCAGCGAGGCGGACTTTCTGCCCGGCCTGATCGTGGACCGCTACAACGATCTGCTTTCGCTCCAGATTCTTACTCAGGCAATGGATGCCGAGCCGGTGCGATCCGCCATCGTCTCGGAAATCAGCGCTCTATTCCAGCCCGTCGGAATTGTAGAGCGTGTGGACGCTCGGGTGCGCGAGCTGGAACAGTTGCCACCGCGCTCGTCCGCACTGCTGCAAGGCGAAAAGAGCGGTACGGTCTTTGACATGAACGGCGTACGGTTTCAGTTCGATTCGCTCGGGGGACAGAAGACCGGGGCCTTCCTCGACCAGCGCGAGAATTACGCCGCTGCCGCCCGCTACGCTCACGGCGACGCCCTTGACGTTTTCTGCTATCAGGGTGGCTTCGCCCTGCACCTAGCGGAGAAGTGCTTGCATGTCACTGGAGTGGACAGCTCACGGCCGGCCTTGGAAGCCGCTGACCGAAATTCGGCGCTCAACCAGCGCGAAATCGAATGGATCGAGGCCAATGCCTTCGATCTGCTGCGCGACTACGCCGACGCCGGCAGGAAATATGACACCATCGTTCTCGACCCGCCAGCCTTCGCCAAAGCTAAGTCCAGTCTCCCGACCGCACTGCGCGGCTACAAAGAACTGAACCTGCGGGCGCTTAAGATGCTGCGGCCGGGCGGGGTGCTGGTCACTTGTTCTTGCTCCTACCATGTTGGCGCGGCGGAGTTCCTCGAACTGGTGGCAGAAGCCGCCCGAGATGTCCAGCGCGGCCTTCGAATCGTGGAGAGCCGAACCCAGGCCAAGGATCATCCGATCCTAGTGAATGTTCCGGAAACGGCCTACCTGAAGTGCATAATTGCATATGTAAGTAATTGAAAAATAGTCATATTGTGTGTATTGATAGCAATACGCTAATATTTTATGATTCTGTCATGCTAACTATAGCATCCAAGATGGTAGAAGCCACAATTCCAGACATTTCTGAAGGAGGAAGTTAGCCATGACCGTTATTACCCGTTGGGCTCCGTTCCGTGAGTTCACGACCTTGCAGGACCGCATGAACCGGTTGTTTCACGACTCGTTCGGCCCCCAGGGGCAAGAGGAGGCGTTGACCACAACTCGTTTTGCCCCGCCAGTGGACGTGTACGAAGACGAGCACAACATCACGCTGAAAATCGAAGTGCCGGGAGTCGACGAGAAGGACATCGACGTCCGCATTGAGAACAACACGCTAACCGTGCACGGCGAGCGCAAGTTCGAGAAGGAAGAGAAAGAAGAGAACTATCTGCGTGTGGAACGCAGCTACGGCAGCTTTACCCGGTCGTTCACTCTGCCCAACACCGTGGACAACGCAAACGTGACCGCGGACTACGATAAGGGCGTGCTGAAGATCAAGCTGGCCAAGCGCGCCGAAGCCAAGCCCAAGCAGATCAAGGTCAACGTCGGCAGTGAAAAGACCTTGGAAGGCAAAGGGCAGAGCAAGGCCGCGTAAGAGCAGTGTGGGGCGGACACTCCTGTCCGCCAGCTTGTGTGGGGATGGGCGCCCCGGCTGTCCAGTCGAGCGCAGCTCGACAGACTTGGGGAGCATGTGGGGCCGGGGCTTTGCCCCGGCCATAATTTTGAGTGACAATGGCAGCCATGGTGACTGAAGAATGAAGGCCACGCTGGAAGCAATCAACAAGATGCAGGCCGACGGCGTGATCGGAAACTACGCAATTGGCGGAGCTGTCGGCGCCACGTTTTATCTGGCGCCCGCTGCAACTGTTGATTTGGACCTGTTCGTCACTGTGCCGGGCGACACCGGGCTGCTGGTCAATCTGGCACCCATTTACGAGTATCTGAAATCGCGTGGTGGCGTGGAACAAGATGAGTACATTGTGGTGAAGGAATGGCCGGTCCAGTTTCTTACCCCCGCTAACGCACTGCAGAAGGAAGCCGTGAGCCAGGCCGTTTCGACGAGCGTCGAGGGCATCCCGACGCGGGTGATCTCCGCGGAGCACCTGGTGGCGATTGCTCTCGAGACAGGCCGTGCCAAGGATCACACGCGGATTCTGCAATTTGTTGAGCAGGGCGCTATTGATCGCGAAAAGCTCAAAGACGTCTTGGAACGCCACGGCCTGTCGGCGAAGTGGCGCGGGTTTGAACAGAGATTCTTGAAAGGACCGCAATGAGCAAACCAAAACTTCAGGCTCGCCTGGCGGCTCTCAGCTTCACCGAGAAGATCAAGATTCTCGAAAGGCTGCGCGACCGAGAACTTGCGATCGCCGCAGCCGGGCTAAGACGGAAGGCAGCGAAAGAGAGCGGCGACGTCAAAGGAAGTCCAAAGTAGGGGCGCTTCGTGGAAGGGCACGGCTCCACAGGCCGCGGAAAAACGCCGGCATTGTCATTCCGAGCCGCTCGCAGCCGCTGCTCCGCGGCGAGAGCGTGCCGAGGAATCTGCATTTTCGCGGTTTCCGGCAAACTGCAGATCCCTCGCGTTGCTCGGGATGACGACTCAATTGGATTTTTTCTGCAGACTGTTCAGCCGCGCCGTAGAGATGCCAATAAGATAGGGGCTTCAGCCCCTGGGGGTAGCAGCGTTTACTGGAGGCACCATGACTCAGCTAGCGGGTTGGTTGTCATCCAATACGGCAACACTCAGCATCTTGGGAGCCGCCGTGGCGTTCATTTGGTCTACTATGCAGCAGATGGCTCAGCGCAGGGCCGAGGCGCGCGAACGCGAGTTTCAGGCGTTTCACAAACTTGTCAGGGATCTTGTAGCACCTCACCAACCGGGTGGCGCGCAGGGAATGCCCGCTCAAGCGGCGATCATTTTCGAGCTGCGGCATTTCGCCCGCTACTACGAGTTCACTTGCCGCCTGCTGGAGATGTTAAAGAGAGAGTGGGGTGGCGACTCGAGGTCGCCAGAGCTGATCGAGGAAATGGACCTCACTTTGCAGCACATTAGATCGAAGAAATAGTTTTACGGAAGAGGTTTCCATGCCGATTCGTTGGGACAAATTCACCTTAAAGGCTCAGGAAGCCGTCCAGCGCGCCAACGAACTGGCTGCTGAGCACGGCAATCCCGAACTCACGCCAGTTCACCTGCTGGCCGCGCTAGTCGAAGATAAAGAAGGCATTGTGCCGCCGGTGCTCGAGAAGATCGGCATTGGGCCGCAAGCCGTCCTGCACGACGCTTACCAGCAGATCGAAAAACTGCCCAAGGTCTCTGGCGGTGCGACCCAGGCAAATCCTTCCGCAGCGCTCAACAGAATGCTGGAGCAGGCTTTCAAGGAAGCCGCCAACTTCAAAGACGAATACGTTTCCACTGAGCACCTGCTGCTGGCTGCAACTCACGGCAAACGCGATGCGGCGCAAGAAATCCTGGCCCGTCACGGCGCCACTTACGACGTAATCCTCAAGGCTCTTACCGCGGTCCGCGGTTCGCAAAAAGTCACCGACCAGAATCCCGAGGCCAAGTATCAAGCGCTAGAGCGTTATGCCCGCGATCTGACCGAGCAGGCGCGCCGTGGCAAGCTCGACCCGGTGATCGGGCGCGATGAGGAGATTCGCCGCGTGGTGCAGGTGCTGTCGCGCCGCACCAAGAACAATCCGGTGCTGATTGGCGAGCCGGGGGTTGGCAAAACGGCAATCGTCGAAGGCCTGGCCCAGCGCATCATCTCCGGCGACGTGCCCGAGGTGCTGAAGAACAAGCGCGTGGTTGCACTCGATCTTGGCGCGATGCTGGCGGGCGCGAAATATCGCGGCGAGTTCGAAGACCGGCTGAAAGCGGTCTTGAAAGAGATTGAGGACTCCTCCGGGCAGATCATTTTGTTTATTGACGAGTTGCACACTTTGGTTGGTGCGGGCGCGGCGGAAGGCGCGATTGACGCCTCTAACATGCTGAAGCCGGCACTGGCTCGGGGCGAACTGCGGGCCATTGGCGCAACCACGCTGAATGAATACCGGAAACATATCGAGAAAGATGCGGCTCTAGAGCGGCGCTTTCAGATCGTATTCGTGGGCGAGCCGAACGTCGAAGACACGATCGCCATCTTGCGCGGGCTGAAAGAGCGCTATGAAGTTCACCATGGCGTGCGCATCAAAGACTCGGCAATTGTGGCCGCCGCGACTCTTTCGCACCGCTACATCTCAGATCGGTTCCTGCCGGACAAGGCCATTGACCTGATCGACGAGGCGGCTGCGTCGCTGCGCATTCAGATTGATTCCCTGCCGACGGACATTGATCAGCTGGAACGCCGTGCTACGCAGCTTGAAATCGAGAAGCAAGCGCTCAAAAAAGAAGATGATCCCAATTCGAAAGAGCGGCTGGCAGCGATTGAAAAAGAACTGGCCGGGATGCGCGAGAAATCGAATGCGCTGAAAGCCAAGTGGAAAAAAGAAAAAGATTCGATCGCACGAGCGCGTGCGCTGAAAGAGAAGATTGAGCAGCTCAAACTGGAAGAGCAGACCGAAGAGCGCAAGGGCAACCTGCAGCGTGTGGCGGAGATTCGCTATGGGTTGCTGCGGCAAGCGGAGGAGGAGCTCAAGAAGCTAACTGACAAGACCGCGGGCGAGGGCGCCCGCGCCACACGGATGTTGAAAGAAGAAGTCGATGAAGAGGACGTGGCGCGCATCGTGTCTAAGTGGACCGGCATTCCGGTGTCCAAGATGCTGGAAGGCGAGGTCAAGAAACTTATCAGCATGGAAGACCGGCTGCAGCGGCGGGTCGTAGGCCAGGATGAGGCATTGGAGCGCGTGGCGAACGCGATTCGGCGTTCCCGCGCGGGGCTGAGCGATCCCAAGCGGCCAATCGGATCATTCATTTTCCTGGGTCCCACGGGCGTGGGAAAAACCGAACTGGCCCGCGCTCTGGCGGAGTTTCTGTTTGACGATGAGCGCTCCATGGTCCGCATCGACATGTCGGAATACATGGAGAAGCACGCCGTGTCGCGGCTTATCGGCGCGCCTCCAGGCTACGTCGGCTATGAAGAGGGCGGCCAGCTCACCGAGCAGGTGCGGCGGCGGCCGTACGCTGTGGTGCTGTTCGATGAAATCGAAAAGGCACATCCCGATGTTTTCAACGTTCTGCTGCAAATTATGGACGACGGCCGACTCACTGACGGTAAGGGCCGCCACGTCGACTTCCGCAATACGGTGATCATCATGACCTCGAACATCGGGTCGGCTTATTTGCAGGCGGAGAACATGCGCACGCCAGAGGATTTCGAACAGGCGAGCCAGCAAGTACTCAATGCCCTGCATGGGCACTTCAAGCCGGAGTTTCTAAACCGGGTGGATGACGTCATCATCTTCAAGCCGCTGGGCCAAGAGCAACTGGTCCAGATCATCGAGCTGCGGCTGGAAGATGTCAGGCGGTTGCTGGCCGATCGCAAAATCTCGCTGGAGCTCACCAACGCTGCGAAAGAGCTCATGTTCACCGAGGGCTTCGATCCGAATTTCGGGGCGCGTCCGCTGAAACGCGCGATCCAAAAGCTGGTGCAGGACCCGCTGGCGATGAAGATCCTGGATGGGGAAGTGCTACACGGCGACCACGTTATCGTGGACGCTGACAAGCGCTCCGGCAAAATGAAATTCGAGGTCAGCAAGCGAGTGGGAGAAAAAGAGCCGGTAAAAGCCAAGCGGTAGAAAAGTCACCCTATCGTTCCCAATTGGTGGACTTCCTAGCGGATTATAATGAACCTAAGCGCGGTGTCCCGTGACAACTCTTCCGCAATCTGCCGCCGCCGAGATCCTCCCTGAGTTTGCCACTCTTAGCTCGCCTTCAGCTTTCCTGGAGCGCCAGCTTGGCCCGCTCGTGCGCGGTGCGGAACTGCGCCGATACGAAGAATGGTTTTCCCGCCATGGGCAGCCGATCTCAGACGCCGTGGACCGCGCGCGCACGCCCTGGCTGCGCATGTTCGACACTTCTGGTCGCCGCGTGGATGAAATCTGCTATCCGCCCGAGTACTGGACGATGCTGCACGAGGGCTACCGGGCAGGCGTGATTTGGAGGGCTTTCGAGGAGCAATCGCTGCTGCCCTCGTTCGAACTGATCTACGTCACGTCATTCTTCGATCCGGGCCTGTCCTGCCCGTACACCGTCTCGCTTTCCACCGCGCTGCCGCTGGAGAAGTATGCGGAAGCTGCATTGAAGGAACGCTTTTTGGCGCCGATGCTGCGCCGCGACGGCTCGGTTTGGCAGGGAGCCACGTGGATGACGGAAATCAAGGGCGGCTCCGACCTCGGCGCCAATGTCGAGACCGTGGCCCGCCGCGACGGCGACCGCTGGTTGCTTACCGGGGACAAGTATTTCGCCAGCAACGCCGGCACTGATCTTGCGGTTGTGGCGGCGCGTCCGGAAGGCGCCGCGCACAACGTGCGCGGGCTGGCCCTGTTCGCGCTGCCGCGCCTACGCGGCGATCGCGCGCTCAATTACACTATTCGCCGGCTGAAGGACAAGATCGCCACGCGCTCTGTGCCCACCGGCGAAGTCGAACTGCGCAACAGCCACGCCTGGCTACTGGGTCCGGCCGAGGCGGGCATTTATCTCATCCTGGAAGTGCTCAACGTTTCGCGCGTCGCCAACAGCGTGGGCAGTGTGGGCGTGGCGCAGCGCGCGCTGGCCGACGCGATGGACTTCGCCCGGGAACGGGTGGCCTTCGGCAAGCCGGTCCTGGATCACCCACTGCTCCGCCGCCAGTTCGAGGAGCGGTGGCGCACGCTAGGAGATGCGTTTTCTCTTGCCTGGGAAGCGGTGGAACTGTTGAACGAAGTTTGGCGGGAACGCGTCCCCTACTCGGAGCGCTATCACCTGTTCCGCCTGGTCGCGCACCTGGCCAAGTACTGGACCGCTGAGTTTGCGGCGCAGACTGCCAAATGGTGCATGGAAGTCCATGGGGGACTGGGCACGCTGGAGGAGTACCGCGTCGAGCGCTGGCTGCGAGAAGCCATGATCTTGGCGATTTGGGAGGGTACCTCGCATCGGCAGATCCTCGACGGTCTGGAGGTAATGGAGCGCAAGCGAGCCTCAGAACTGCTGTTTGACCGCCTGGCGGGCTATGCGCCTAGCGCAGAACTCGCCGGGATGCGAGCGCGCGTGGAGGCGCTTCTGGTTCTTCCTGCCGATGAGCGCGAAGCTGAGGTCGAGCCCCTATTTGGAGACCTCGCCGCTTTTACCGCCCGCACGCTGACGCGGAAGCGGTTGAGGTGATCACCGCGTCCTCGATTTCCAGCTGCCGAACAACCCAGCCGTAACTTGAAAGCTCTTCGTTCGCCTAATTCCCACGACAATCCCGCCGATAAACGGCTCGGGGGAACTTATGCGCCTAAGGCTGCGGCTGGCTCTGCTGACGATGGTTCTACTCGGATGTGGCGGCGATCACGCCAGTCTGCCCGTGGGATTTGTAAATCAGACCCGGCACACGGACGCGGACTTGTGGGCGATCTGGCACGAAGCGCAGCAGGGCGTGGC
>Ga0187784_10001283_pt1 | contig 19824 bp, 17 predicted proteins | sample 1015_SJ02_MP15_2_FD_132964 | JGI IMG/M metagenome (GOLD analysis project Ga0187784, IMG submission 132964) | Tropical peat soil microbial communities from peatlands in Department of Meta, Colombia - 1015_SJ02_MP15_20_MG | ecosystem: Environmental > Terrestrial > Soil > Wetlands > Peat | place...
AGTATTGCACTTCCGTTGAAAAATAATCTACCATGCGGGGAATTGATAAGCTCCGAGCTCATGGCTGAAGCAGTATTCGACCTCCTGGTAGTCATTTTTAAACTCTACCACATCTTTTTTAACCTTTTCGGGTGCCTCGCCGTTCAGCACACGCGTGATAAACCTTGCCACGACCCGCATCTCCGCTTCCTTCATCCCAAGTCGCGCAAGCTCTTGCGTTCCGAATCGTAATCCGGAAGGATTCTCTGGGGCATTATGATCGTCCCAGGGCAACAGATTCTTATTGGCAATGATATTTGCTTTTTCCAGCGCGACTGCCATCATGCTCGCGCGCCCCACGTCCATCACAATCTGATGGGACTCTGTGAAGCCTTTTTCGGGGCATAGTACATTGAATCCGCTGTTGTACAGCGCCGCTCCGAGCGTCTTTGCATTTTTGATCGTCTGCTGGGCGTACGCTTTTCCAAATTCAAGCATTTCCACGAGCGTGACTGCCAACCCAGCGACGTGATGCAGGTGGTGGTTGCTTACGGTACCCGGAAACACTGCCTCATCGATGGCGGCGGCTAGCGCGTTTGTCGAAAAAATGATGCCGCCTTGAGGCCCAGGGAACGTCTTGTGTGTAGAACCCGTCATCACGTCAACTCCTTCTCTGAGCGGATCTTGAAACTGCTCGCCCGCAATGAGGCCAAGAACGTGAGCAGAATCGTACACAATTGCCGCGCCAACTTCGCGCGCGGCATCGCGCGCGTCTTGGATTGGGTGAGGGAAGAGAAATAGACTCGCCCCAAACAGGATGATTCTGGGTTTTTTTTCATAAATCGTAGCGACCATCGCATCGGTGTCGATATTCATCTCTTCGTAATCGAATGGATGTTTCACAATCCTGAGGTGACGGATACCTGCAACCGATTTCGTTCCGTGGCTGATGTGGCCACCGTGCGAAGTATCAAGCGCCATGAGTACATCATTTGGGTTTGAAAGGGCAAAAAATGCGGCGATGTTTGCGTTTACACCAGAGACAGGTTGCACGTTGACGTGCTCGGCCTTGAACAGTTTAAGTGCCAAATCTATGGCGTCCTGTTCTACTTCGTCGATATACTTGACGCCTTGATAATAGCGGTGGCCGACCGTGCCCTCGGCATATCTGTGAGCAAAGTCGGTCGCTAAAAGCTGGCGCACCGCAGGACTGGTAATGTTTTCGCTTGCTATCAGCGGGAGGGATTCGCTGAACCATTTGTGGTGCTCTCTCACCGATCGCATCACGTCCTCCGCACGCATAGCACCTACAGATTATGCGTGCCGATGATAAACTTTTCTCATACGGCGCAACCCATAGCAAGATCGGATTCGAGTTTTAAGACTTGAAAAGACGCTACTATTTATATTCGGCATTTGATAGGTACGTGCAATACGCCGCCTCTTAGTGTTCTGAGGTGTTCGCGATCAGACCCCTGCGCAAATCTTTGCTGATTTATGTTGCGGCCACCGTGCTGCTCGTTGTCGTATATAGCGTCGTCTTCCTCTTCTTGATGGTCTCTGCTGAAGGTAAATCTTATACGGCTGTCGACGCGGTATATTGGGTGATCACTACGATGACAACTCAAGGCGCGGGAGATATCGTCTTCGTAAGCAGTATCGGCAGGATATTTTCGATTGTTGTGGAGCTCACCGGAATCGTACTGTTCTTTGCGATCTTGGTCCCCATCGTGGTTGCGCCAGTGCTGCAAAGCGTGCGAGCATCAGTGCCGACGAAGTCGAAGGCCCAGGAGCACGTTTTGATTGCCGGCTATAGTTCCATGGTAGAGACGATTATCGGAGAGCTTGACGAGCGGGATTTACCATACCTCGTCATTGACGGCGACCGTGACGTCGTTCAGGCATTAGTCGAGCGGAAGATTCCCTGTATCTATGGAGATACGAGCGATGAGGTGACCCTACAAAACGCTCAGATACAGCGCGCAAAGAAAGTTGTGCTCAATCAGAGTGACGAAAAGAATGCAATTATAGCGCTTGTTGCAAAAAAGCTGACGCGGGCGGATATTATCGGACTTGTTGAAGACATGGCGAACGCGGTCTATTTGCTCTATGCGGGTGCAGACAAAGTCGTATCACCTAAACAACTCCTTGGCATCGATATTGGCCACAAAGCTGCAATGCCTATTACGCACCGGCTCATTGGCAGCACTCCTTTGACCGGGTCTTTGCGGATTTTTGAGCTTCCGGTTCTCGGGGAAAGCGGCCTCAACGGGGCGTCCATTGAAGACGCCAAGATACGCGAGCGAACCGGAGCGACGGTAATCGCCTTATGGAAGGGCGCCAAACTCAGCTTCAATCCATCTGCTTCTGAAATCATCACAGACACCACAGTCCTTTTGCTCGTCGGCACAAAAAAGCAACTAAACGCAGCAAAGGAACTCTCAATTTGTTCGCCTGATGGCAAATACTGCGCGATCAGGGGACACTATATCATTGCAGGATACGGCGACGTCGGAAAACGGGTGTCCAAAGTACTCCGGTCGAACGGCATTGAACACATCATCATCGATAAGCGTCAAGGCGATGTGGTTGGTAGCTCCACAGACAGGGCAATCCTAAGACAAGCGGGGATTACCGACGCTTCCACACTTGTCGTCACGGTCAACAGTGATATGGATGCTATCTATACAACTCTCGTTGCACGAAAACTTAACCCTGAGATTGATATTATCTGCCGTGCGATAAGCCCGCAAGCAGTTGAGACGTTATACCAAGCGGGGGCAGACTATGTGCTATCGCAGTCCGTCGTAGCTGGTCAAATCTTGGTAAAATTTGTCGCGCCGAGGCCGCTTGGCACACAATTACGTGAGATCCTGCTCTCAGAAGACGTGAAGGTTCTTGAGTATCGTTCTGGTCCAGCTATCGTGGGTAGAAGTATAGAGCATCTGAAGATACGATCGCGCACCGGGTGCACGGTCGTCGCCATCACGACCGGTGGGGTGACCATGCCGAACCCGGATCCCCATCAAGTTATCCCTGAAAACTCTTCTCTTACCGTTATCGGAACAAGGGAACAAATACGGGAGTTTAAACGCGTTTTCGGATAGCTCTTATGGGGACGCTTTAGCAACGCTTTCAGCTAAGAAAGCCGTTTTGTCGGATCAAGACGTGTTAACTGAGTCCAGCCGAGGCAAATAGATCGAGCTAAACTGTCCGCTTGCTTGGCTCCTACTGACGTCGCAGCCACGCAGCGACGAAAGCTATCACGAACAATATAACAAATGTTGCCACTATAAACTCAGCGGCTCCGAATGCGATTATCCCAGCCAGTCCGAGCAGGTACGCAACAACTGCAATTATCAGAAAAATAATTGCCCAACAGATCAACGCGCTGCGCCACGCCATGGTCACAGCCACTACTAGATTGCGAAACTGTATATAAACGTTGCCTTATCACTCTTCTGCGAAAGGCGCACCGCAGAAGTAAAGATTTGTGCGACAGTTCACGACAAAAGCGGTGCACCGTAACTGAACTTCTCAAATTCCAACACATACTTCCATAGCAGCTGATCGGTGCAGGTCGCAGTGAAAGACGTGCCGTCTTGAGAAAGTGAAAACTCTTTAATTTCTGAGATGACCTCCTGATCGCACTTGCCGCAGTTATGCGGACCGCGAGCTGTGCCCCCTCCCACGGGATCACAAATGATAGTAGCCAGGTGTTTCACGCGCTTGAGAACTTCTACGGCGGTCCACAGCCAAGGAGGCCTGTACAGCCTTTTTTTCCAAAGTGCCTCAACCAAGGTGCCTTTTTGCACGTTGCACAAATTTAGCGAGATTGTATCTGCGTGCGGGGCAGCTTCATGGGTGGATTGGATGGCGTCTTCCAAGGCCTCTAATTCTGTCAGGAAAGGCGGCTTCAGGAGCAGATAAGCCTTAACAGTCAGACCATCAGAGTGCGCGACTTTGGACGCTCTGACAAAATCGCGAAACCTAAATCCCTTGTTGATATAGCTGTTCCGAATGTCGTCGTTCGACGTTTCAAGACCGATTGCAACTTCAACGTGCTGATTGGATTTAACGACATCATCCAAAATCTCAGACGTCACGAATTCCGGTCGGCTCTCAACAATCACCTTGGGCGTATCCGCTAACGCGGACAAGATAGCGAACCGCGCGTCGATCGGTACCTCTTCTTGATCGAGAAAGCTGCCCGAAGTGAAAAGCTTCACAATCTTAAACCCGGCACCGTAGCGTGTAAGCACCTCAAACAGTTGCTTTTGAATATCCGAGCTTTGGGCGTCAGAATTTGAGTCGTTGATGTAGCCGCACATTGAACATCCATCGCGGCGCGCCCACGAGCAGCCTTTTGTCGTCAGAAGGATGGTGAGACTGGGCACGATCTCGCCATTGAGCAGATCCAAGCCGGTCCACGCGATTCGGTCATGTGCGGGGTAACCGCTTGTTTCTAATGCCGCCTGACGCGGATAGCGCCTACCAGAAGCTCGCCCTGTTTTCATCGCGCTTCCACGTGCCGCACAGCGACAGCGGCACCTCTTTTTGACGCTTGCATCTCCCAGCCGCTCATAAGGGCTCTTCCGACTGCAATGACGCGCTCGTTGAGGATCATTACCTCGTCGAACGGCCGTATTCCCGGATCGGCGCTGAGTACGCCAATCGCAAAAATCGTTCCTTTCGGTACAAAGTCATCGATGCGTACGCAATATCGATTTTCGTTTGCGCAGAGATACCTTCGGGCGCCTTCGATTGTTAGGGCAAGAGTGCAGTAGGTACCTGCGATGGTCGCTATGCGCAGTCCGCCATCTGAGGCGTAGTAAGCCGGGAAAACACCACGGACCTTCGTACTGTCTGCAAAAATGGCCGTCGATGCGCGCGGGCCAAATTCATAATCAGCGAGATCCCGTATGTAATCAAACCGCAAATCGCGCCGCTTCGGTGAATATTCAAGTATGAGCTCCCGCGCGACTGCGCACAAGCGTTGGAGGGAATCGGAGCTAAGGATATCCTCCCCCTCAACAGTATGGATCAGCTCAACTCCGAGTACAGCTGCGGCTTCGTCGCATACTTCTCGGTAGGGGCCACTCACGTGTGCTACCACCTTATCGAAGGCGTTGGCCTCAAGATACTGCTTGAGACGGCCGATCACCCACTCACTCTCGTCACATGTCCATTTGCCAGTAACCGGTATATCGTAGTTGCTGGCAGGATACATGATCTCGAGGCTGCGGGGAACGATGCCGATAGGCGATGTTACTATTGCCTCGTGTAGAAACTGGCGCATTTTGCCCAGGCGTTTAAGAATAGTCTTGTGAGATCGTGACCGCGAGTATGGTTTGCGCGCCGAGCAGGGGAGTAGTAGAAGGATCTCATCTCTCTTATTAAGCCTCTCGATGACGCGTTCGCCAAATCGGAGTATTTCTGGCCGATTCAGTGATTCTTGCGAACACGCGAGTAGCGTGGCCGTCCGTACGATAGGTGATCGGCGTTCAAAGTAACTATACTCCCCGTCGAGCAACCGCAGCAGTGCTGTTAGCATCGGGTCAGATCTGCATCGTCCGTCGACGAGCTCTCGAAGAGTTCCGCGCTCGATGTTTTCACGCGCGATACAGAGTTCTGTGTTGAGGGCGCATGTGTTATGTGCAGATAGCACCGCCACCCTGTGCTCTGGCGGAAGCTGCGCTATGCTGACGCCGCGGCAGGCGTCGCACAAACAATAAGAACGTGAAATCGCATCAAACTGGCGTTCGCCTTCAGCGAAGAGGAGGTACCCCTCGCGCGCCTTGACCTCTGCCATGACTGAGTCGACCAAATCCACCCCCGCATAGACGAGCAAGCTCACGTTGTTCGGCGTCGCCAACGCCGGGGCATAGAGTGCTGAATCAGGATTTGTAGATTCTCTAGCCCTTATTAGCGCTTTAGTCAGGCCGCGCGGATCATCTCTAAATCTCGCCGCTCCACCAAGAATCACAACATCGGCATCAGTTCGCTCTGCCCTAGATTCTTCCTCAGTTGTGATGACCGCTACGTCGAGTTCAGCTTTATGAATGGTCAATGTACTGAGGAACTCAAGTTCCTCTTTGGATTCAAAGCTAGAAGGCGTGGCAAGCTCCTCGCCTTGCCATCTGAGCGTTCCGAGGCGGGCAGCTCCGTCCCGCCGTGTAACCTCAAACTGTCGCGCCATATCCCCTCATAAGCGTAAGAGCGTTGCGAAAGAGCCCAATTCGGTGAGCGTGTCGTGATCCCATCCCTCATCATAGGCGAAGGTCGCTTGGACATTTTTGGACTTGATGAGTGCGATTAGGTTTCTTAGGGCAGATTTAGTTGAGGCAAAGTCTGGATCTGGAACCTCAGATTGGCCAATAGGATACGTTTCGGCTAGTTCTAAGGGATATGGACCAAAAGGCGCTTTCATAAACAGGGTCATATCGAACTCACGTTCGATAGTCCGTGTCTTTTGTCTGTTGGTCGTGATGAGCACTCGCCCCGTCAAGTTAAGTCTGTTGAGCTTTTTCACGTAGCGTTCAATTTCTGGCCGGGCGGTAGATTCGGTGCTTGTATAAATAAAAGAACGCTTCAACGGTTCGATGGCTTCAAAGGGCGCAAAGCCCTCTTGAATCGTTCGCAGTGCTTGTAGCAGTGCTGGATGACGGCATCGCCTCTCTACGAGCTCCCAGAGCTGTCCGTCGAGTATAGCTTGTTTGATCGTGCTGAGCTCACTGAATGAAACCCAAAGATTATGCTCAGCAAGTTCTCGTTCCGTTAGCTTTCGATCTCCAGAGGAGCAGACCGGACACGCACACGGCAGATAAGTCAAATCTTTGAGTTTGTGAGTGCCGCTTGGTGTCAGATAGCGCTCATCTCTCGCGTAAAGCGCGTAAGCGGCCGAATCGAACAGGTCACAGCCTAAGGCCACAGCGAGGGCGAACATCATGGGATGCCCCGCTCCAAACAAGTGAACAGGCTTATTCAACGCTAGTCCAGTTTTGCACGCCATAATGACATTGCTCAGATCAGCGTACCGATAAGATTCCATGAGCGGAACGACGGCACCGATAGGGTAGAGGTCGGCGCTGAGGTTGCTGAGCAGCCCCGCATACCGTTCGCGCAACTCGAGGTGGGTTGATCCTTGGATGGGCGCTGCTAAAAGCATATCGGTGCCGCAGTACCTTGTTGCCTCTTTTATGCGTTCGAGCGTCAGGTCAAGCTCTTTGAGCGCACGCATATAGGAAACGTCTGGGGGCGTTGGGATATCAATCGGAGTTCCGATGTCCGACCCTGCATCGCGCTGGAAAGCCACTATCTCTTGTGAATGGATCTCTATATCACCATACGTGGCGAGTTGAAACGATCCCGAATCGGTCATTATCGGCCCGTCAAATCCGAGCAACCTGTGAATTCCCGCGGAGAGCGCCTCGTGCCGCAAACGGGGACTCCGGTAGATTATATACGCATTGGTCATAAGCGCTTCAGCTCCGAACTGGCGCATCTCGCTCGGCGCAATGAGCATTAGGTTGAGATTTATAACCGGCAGTAAGGCTGGCGTTTCGATTTGGCCATGTGGGGTATCAAGCTTGCCAATGCGCCCGAATACGTCTTTGTGTATGATTTCAAATCGATCAGCCATTGCCACCTCGTGGCATGACAATGATCTCTCTGATTCGGGCATCAAAAAAGTTGTTCATGTGCGCGGGATGTATCACGACAGCTGTATCGGAACCACTGCCCGCGCCACCGACGGCAATGACGTCTTGAATAGGTATTGCGCCAGCATCAGCTGCCATGATCGTGATCTCCACACAAACCTTAAGTCCGTGTCCGAGCAGGGAGCGAAGAGCTTCTGCGATAGTCTCAACGCGTGAAACTCCGCCGAACTTTTGAGAGATACTCCTTTCAACTCCTGAAAGAACGTGAGATTGTGTTAGCACGGTGACTCCTTGTCTTTCGAGCATCTTCCGCTTTCCCGCGTCAAAACGCTGCGTGCCCTCTTGACTGAAGCCCGTATGGTGTGTGACAACGACGAGTTCTTCTTTTTTTTCGAGCGCAGCTGCAAATTCCATCGCGGTGGAGCCTGTAGTGCTGGCCACAACAACTCGCTCGAGGCCGCTCCGGGCAATGTAGGCCGTGACGGCGTCGATGACATCTTCCGTGTTTTGAGGGCCTGGCCTCTCTAGATAAATGATCTGTTCTTTTCGCATACATCACCTCTCTCTTTAAGCCACAAAGAGAAGCTCGGCATTAGGACCCTCGGGTCTTCACAACATCCTTCAGGATTCCAAAAGTCTCTCGAGAGAACATCTCAGCGATATCTTTTCCGATCGAAAGGCTTTCGTCCGGTTCGATCCCGAACGAGGTCAGGCTAGTGATGGCGACTTCTTTGGGGGTCCCGGTAGTCGTTACGTTGATCCCCAGGTGTATTTTTTCGCTGGTTATGCTTGCGGTCGCAATGCTCACCGTGAGTTTCTCTTCGGCAATGTAAAGATCATCACCTGTTCTCACGGTTTCGATTCCGTACATATTAAGGACCGCTTGCGCGGAAATAACGAGCAAACGCTGCAATAAGTACGATATGAATATGTTTCCTGGGCTGTCAAAACGCTCAACGATCAGATGCAGGACATCATCGCCGGTTATTTTAGTTTTGCCACGTAGATCTTCGCAATCTTTCATGCGCTCTTCTGAGACGTCCATGCCGCCCCTAAAAACGATAATAGAATCCCCGAGTATGCCGTAGTGTTTGTAACCCCACAATGGGTCAATTTGTGATCCGTCGTAAAATACGGGCTCTTCTAGCACCTCCACGAGCATAGTTCATAGTCTTTTTCTGAACTTAAATAGTAATGGTTACTGGCTTAACGCATATATAAGACCTGAAATGAAACTTATTTGTAGTGAAGATTATTGGCTTCTCGTCTGTCGATGCGATGTTGCTGGTGTATCCATCTATGGAAACGCTGCCTCTCTCTGGCAGTCTCTCGTTTGAGATCAGCAGGCGAACCTGCATCGGCAGGTGGCAAGATGGCGTATATCACTCGTGCGACAGTGCAGAGTTTCCCGTTTGCGGGAGTTGCATGGAGTTTAATGCCTGCGCAATCTGTACGGGCACGTGCGTCAAGGCCAGAAAGACTTGCTTAGAAAAGCACGCCGCGTATATCGCAATGTTCAGGCCCGACATTTTCAAGATTGGTGTGGCGAAAGCCTGCCGACTAAATGACAGACTGCGAGAGCAGGGCGCGGACATGGCGGCAGTTTTGGAATATTTCCCAGACGGCGAACTAGCTAGACGACACGAGCGGGAATTGCAGAAGCGTCACGGCGTTAAAGGATCAGTGCGGGAATCTCAAAAACAGAACGTTGATACTGAGCTCGACTGGGCCGCTTGGGAAGCGATGAAAGCCAAAATGAATATTTGTAACGAAATTCCGCTTCATTATTTTGATTTGCCGCTCTGGATGCGGCCGCTACGGGTCACGAATGAACTCGTAGGCCGCGTTATCGGTGTGAAAGGGCGACTACTCGTCTTAGAAAGACGTAGTACCTTGTACGGCTTTGACCTGAAGAATATTCTCGGCGCAGAAGTTTTCCCCTTTGAAGGTTCAAAGAGGCAGACATCACTTAACTCCTTTTAGGGTAGCCGGTTAAACTTCGATTCGTACTTCGCGATTGCCGTTTCCTATAGTCTTTGTTACTCTATCGATAAATCTAGTCAAACCGATTTCAACGGTTCAAAAAGGAAAGAAATATGCAGCGCTGTCTATTTTGGCTCGAAGGCGCCTAGTGAGTACTGGAGGAGAGATGAAGGGTAGGTTATGCGGGTGCCTGCAACTTTCGCAAAAGGAGTGAGTTCGTGGACCGTCGAACGAGATGCGTCCAAAATGTGGGAAACGTCCCATCCGAGTACCAGAAGATAGTCCGCGATGATACGACGATGGCAGCGAGTCCAAAGGACTTCAGCACACATGCACGCGACCGTTTTGCTTAAGGCAATAGTGGTGAGTTCAGATAGGGCTTCAGAAAAAGCATTAGTCAGCGCATAGTCTGCGTAGTTCTTGAATCCTCTCGCCCGCCACGCAGTATTGGTAGACTCGTTCGACGATTGCGCTCTAAACCCTCCAAGTCCGCTGCCCATCCACGCATAGTCAATGTTTGATCGCGGGAGCTCATATTCAAGCACTTCTTTGTTGAAGTGCGGGTTAGCGCGCGAGTGGGGGTGGCTGCGCACGTCAACTATCGACGAAACGGCATAATGCGACAAGATTGAAATGAATTCGTGCAGTGATCGATTAGAATGCCCTATGGAGTAGATCACCGTCATCGCTCTTAATGCGTACTATTAGTTGTGCAATAAGACTCTTTCCTTGTTGCTCAAGGCCTAGCCGGCGTCTTCTAACTGGACGATGAACCGCGTGTAAAAAAAACGGCGGGCGCCGGCTAATCAAAGAGCGAGCAAATGTTATATTCTGTGCGCTCATCTCCATTACGTGACACAGACAGACATCAAGCGCACAGAAGAAGTTCTTGGGGCGGCTGTGAGGACTGTTATTTCTCCGGCGCTTTAAGAGTGACTGCATTGTAAGTGGAGACGAGTATGAAGGTTCCGAATACCGAAGCCAACAGGAAGAGCTGTATTTGCGACAAAGGAGACTGTCCAACGTACAATCAGGGCGCGCTAAGCGACACCATTTTTTGCGCCATCGGCGCAAGTTCGAAAAATCCACGACGCGTTAAATGTCCGTGTGACGTGTGCCCTGTATGGGTAATGTTCGATCTCGCCGATGCTTACTACTGTATTGAAGGGGCGGCTAAAGAGTAACGAAGCTCTTTTTAACGTCGAATGTCACTTGATATAGCGTACAGCGATTAACCTTCAAGCGCCGCTCTAAAGAGCTCTCCGCCGAAGAGAAAAATCGAGCACTTGCGGCTAAGAACGTTTGATTCACGCGATAATGTCGCCCACCCTCAGTTAACTCTACTGAGGCACCAAGTCAGTAGTGCGCGAAGCAAATCGTTAAAATGGTGCAATTTTGGTGCGGTTTTGGTGCAATCGTGTAAGATAAGGCCTTCTTAGCACGTAGTTTCCACCGCTGGGTTTCTATCATTGTCAATAATTAATATGAAAAGTCTCGCATTCGGAAAAGGTCATGCTGCCAATTGATCGACGCAAATAAGCGGAGCTTGCAGTCTCTTGTTCCATCTCCTGGCGCTAGCCTGAGAGCTTAACCGAAACGTTCGCTGCTAAAAGTCGAGAGATCGCAGCCAAAACGATATGAGTTTTGTGCGCCAGAATCCGAGCTGGAACGCACTGTCGCACGTTATGAAAAGATAATCAAAGATCTTCAGAAGTGACCGAGCGTGCTTTGGAACGGTTGTCCTTCCAGCTCTGAATCGGCGTAATCGAAGTAATTTAGTATTCTTCCAATAGCCGGAAGAATTTGATGCTTAACATAATATTCTGTGTCTATCTCGCGCTCTTGTCCATCGCTGTCAACCAGTTTGCCATCTGTCTGCTTGAAAATCTCAGCCGGATAAGATCTGTCTCCAATCGATCCAGACCCTTTCATAACGAGATACGCAATTTTCGCGCCAACGTCGGCGGAAAGGCCGTATTCTTTTGCTCGCTTTGCCGCCCTTACGTGGGCTTGGACGGATTCATAGCTAGCTATCTTTTTTGTAAGCGTTTTGTAAATTATGAGCTTTGCTAACGGTATCTCACCGGCTCTAAGTCTCTTGATCGTACCCGTAACCAGTTCTGCGGCGGCTCCAGGTTCTCGCCTCTCAAGGATGATCTTGATGACATCAGACTGGAGCTCCTTTGCGAGTGCACACCAATCACCCCTCCGCACTTCAAGACCTCTGACAACAACAGTTCCATCTTCGGTAATCCCAGCGTAGCGCTTCTTCTTTTCCGTAAAGAAGATAGCTTTGTAGTGCTCGTGCACGTCAAGCCGAATTGGATAGATTGTCGAAAGCTCATCGATAAGTGCGCGAACTCTATCTATCAGCTCAGTTGCCATTAGGCCCCTCCCTGTTGCTCATGTCAGCCGTGAAAAGTTTTTTAGCACTATTAAACGACGCACATCACTCTTCGAGTGCGCGCTAACGCCTTAGTTGACCGCCAGCTGCAAATCAAGCCTTTTTGAGCTTTACGAATAGGCTGTCAGTGTCTCCGTAGATCACCTCGAGACCGTGCTTCTCAGCACGCTCCGCGGCGTCCTGTATGATAATACGTCCCCAGGCTGTCGTTGCTTCAGCACATTCTTTGCGGTACCACTTGGCTGCGTGCCATCCAGTATAGCCGTAGAACGCGTTTGTCAGGATCTTGATTGCGTTCTGGTGAACATCAAGGATAGTATACTCATCTGAACCCTTGCCAATCTGAGCCATCTGTTCTCTAACCGTCTTTCTCCGTTCAATTAAGTTCGTGAGGATGAGTTTGAAGAATCCATCGGGGTGCTTCTTAAACCGATATTCGGTACCGGGGGCTTCGTAGAATTCTGTCTGCTTGTCGTCTGGCGACACGACGGTGTCCGGCGATATGTTGTAGCCAATCATTATCGAGGGGTACATAGATGAAAAATCTAGGCTGAGTACGTCTTCGTGCACCCCGGGTTTTGGAAACAGGACGAAGCCTCCGGCGTAGCTGCCCGCGCCCCCTCCTTTTGCCGGCACAATCTCATCTATCTTGTACGCCTCAGCAACCAAAAGTGATTCGACTTGCCGTCCCCTCCCCATTCTTGATACGTCGTCGAGCGGCTGTCTTACAATCCGCGCAAGTTCAAACTGAAGAGGGAGCAGCCGCTCTGCGACCCCCCACGTGCTCACCACATCGGCTTTGGAATAATCAAGGAGAACCTGCCTAAGCTCAGGATCGTTCCAATACCGCGCCATGTCCCAACCCGGCACTTGCACACGCTCCGATTTGCGCAGGACCCCCATGTAGTCTGCAACGTTGGCTAAGGTTTTAACGCTGAGCTCGCTGATGTCCCGTTTTACGACTTTATACAAGTCCACGTTGCTACGTCCGAAGATCCTAACCTCCTTCACGCCACCGCCGGCGCTGAACTTGGCAGGGCTCTCGTCCCTTCCGATCGTTAAGCGGAGCTTGAATTTTTCTGCTCTCGTTTTCAGGTACTGCCAATCAAACTCATCAGTGTTGTAGCCAACGATAACGTCGGGGTCATATTCGTGAATGAAGGAGATGAAGTCGGCTATGACCCGCCTATCATCTTTGTCATCGTCAACTGAAAGGAAGGTTGTTTCATTATGTGTGGTAGCTATAGAAATGATGATGATAGGGTCTTTGTTCGGAATTGGGACACCACCATGGCTTAGCATTTCGCAGTCGAAGGCCATCATTTTGAGATCAGGATTCGCGTGATGTTGTTCTGCTTCTATGTGATCGACATCGATGGCGAAGGAAAAATGCGAATCTGCGCGCTCGCGCCCTTCTACCAGAACCTGATCCATGGGCACGAGTTCGCGATCAATTATGTACCGGACGGCGAATAAAATGTCTGCCTCCCTGACACTTACGCCAACATCGGCTACCTTTCCGCGCAATATCGGCACGTGTTGGGGGTGATCGACGTACACCTTGAGCACACTGACGGGCTGTCCAAAATCCTTGCGCACGACACGTTCGATGCGATTCGGCCGGATCTTCTCACCGGACCGAATCGATGCCACAGACATTATCGCGTTAGCGTCATCCGTTACCGCATAAAAATAGGGTTCAAAATTAGGATCGTAGGCGATAATATTGCGACCAAGCTCGTCTTTAAGCCACAGGCGGATGGTTGCCCGACGGTCTAGAGTGATATAGTCGACATCAAGCAAAAAGCATCGAAGCTGCATCAATAAGCGAAAGTTTTCGATGTTACATAAACGTGCCGAGAAGAGCGGCAAACATTACGCTTCAAAAGAAAAAGTCCATTTCTTTAATATCGAGATCCTCTTTGCTCATTGCGCCATCGTCGAGAATGGAGCGCCGTATCAGCACCGTGGTTTCTGCTCGAATCGCGAGCGCGATGCAGTCGCTCGGACGGGCGTCCAGTTGTTTTTCGGATCCATTAACCTTTATGGAGAGTTGGGCATAATAGATCCCTTCTTCGACGTCGTCTATGACTACGGTGACGATGCTCGCGTCAAAGTTCTCGAGTATCGACATTATCAGATCGTGTGTCATAGGGCGTGACGGCACCTCTCCGTGCAGGGCTGCATTAATGGAGATTGCTTCAGAGATGCCGATGTAGATCGGTAGGAAACGATGTCCGTCATCGGTCAACAATACGACTGGCGTGTGTCCCGTAGTAGTGCTGACCATGTAGATCCCCTTGACCTCTACAGGGGTTACTTCATCTCCCATTGTTTACACCAATACTGTAGCTATATATTAAGCTGACTACCGCTTAATACACTCATTAGCGGTCTATAATGACCGGAAAGCAGCAGCGGAAAGGTCGCTTTGCTTCAGAGACGCTAGATTGGTTCAACAAGCTTCAAATTCCTCGGATTACCCGCTGGCGCATTTGCGGGGGTGGCAAGTATGCCGATGCCCGAAGGTTCTAGAGTCCTGCAAGGACCTAATATATACATTAGGACACACATCACTGAAGTAGGCATCACACGAAATATTGACCGCCTCGCTCACGGGCCATGAAACGCATTATTATAATTGATTATGGTCTCGGCAATTTAAGAAGTGTAACGCGCGGCCTCGAGCGTGCGGGGGCGCAAGCGGAAGTAACTTCTGAAGCTAGTCAGCTCGCCCGAGCAGACGGCTTGGTGCTTCCAGGGGTTGGGGCATTCAAGAGCGGCATGCGTAACATCAAAGATAAGAAGAGAGCACTACTGCGTGCAGTAGACGACGGTACGCCCGTGCTAGGAATCTGTTTAGGGATGCAGATGTTGCTGACCGCGAGCGACGAAGGTCGGCGTGAAAACGGCCCGATCGAGGGCTTAAACCTCCTCAAAGGCCACGTCAAGCGGTTTAACTTCGGGGCCACCTCAAAGAAACTTAAAATACCCCACATGGGCTGGAATCGCCTGGAGGTGGCGAAAGAGAACGCTTTGGTCGAAGGTGCCAACGGCGCCTACGCATATTTCGTTCACTCGTACTATGTGGAGCCCGGAGAACATACGGTGGCAACCTCAACCTACGGGACTGCATTTGCCGCTGTCGTAGCGAGCGGAAACGTTTTTGGAACGCAATTCCATCCAGAAAAGTCTTCTTCAGTGGGTTTGCAGATGTTGAAGAACTTTGTGGAGGTATGCTAATAGATCTTGAAGGCTTTGCAAAAAGAGCCCTAAGACGAGGCTTATCTAAAGAAGCAATCGAGCGTACGCTTGCAGAGCGAATTGTAGAGGTCCGCGACATTCCTCTCGATTCCGCAGTGCGAATAGCCGAAGCGGTTGTCGAGGAAGCGGAACGCACTCTCTGCGACAGGGAACGATCTGGGGTTACGATGGGTAATTTCGGAGTGGGCTCGCGGGGATCTGGCGATTTTTATACGCACGAAAAAATAGCTACGATCATCGGAAAAACGAGCGCTATCATCGGCTCTGATCAGCTTGATGATTCTGGAGTGGTTAGAGCAAAAGGTGACTTAATAGTGGTAACGGTTGACGGCATGCACTCGCGGTTGAGTGACTTCCCGTTTCTCGCTGGATTCCACGTTACACGTGCATCCCTGAGGGATATCTACGTCATGGGCGCACAGCCGGTCGCTTTGTTTTCCGACATTCATCTCGCTGACGACGGAGATATATCGAAGGTGTTTGATTATACAGCAGGCATCGGCGCAGTAGCAGACGTTATGAACGTTCCCTTGGTCACGGGAAGCACGTTGCGGATTGGTGGCGACGTTGTAATCGGTGACCGATTGACAGGCTGCGTTGGCGCCGTCGGCGTGGCTAGCAATAAGAGCTTGACGGCGCGAATCAATGCACGCGAAGGCGACGTCATCCTCTTGACCGAGGGCGCAGGCGGCGGAACGATAACAGCTACAGCGCTGTATAATGGCCGTTCAGACGTGATAAAGCAAACGTTGAACCTGAAGTTTCTTCACGCGTGCGATAGATTACTCCGCGATGGTCTCGTCACCAAGATACACGCCATGACTGATGTCACGAACGGCGGCATACGAGGAGACGCGGAGGAAATATCAAAAACGGCGCACGTAAAGCTCGTTTTGGAAGAAGAGAAGATAAGGCGGCTTATCGATCCCACGGTTTTGACCATGCTCGACGATTTGCAAATCGATTATATGGGTGTCTCCATCGATTCATTGCTCATAGTTGCCCCGGCTGAGCTGGCGGCCGAAATAAAAAGCACCCTAAATGGCGTTATCAAGGTCGATGAAGTAGGCCGTATTGAGTCAGGAAGGGGCACTGAAGCGCTCTGTCGTGGTGAGCGTCTGACTGTCACGCCGAAGTTCCGCGAATCAGCCTATACACCTATAAAGAAAGTAGTCGGTGAGCACGTAGATGACCAAGAAATACAACAAATGCGCGCGCGAGTCGATTTGGCTGCCGCGCGCGCATTAAGCAAAAAGGAACAAATGATCGCCTATCTCCGAACGGGACACCACCTCCCCGACGTGAGCTGCTAGGCAAAGATTGGCCCGTTGCTTTATTATGGCAATGGTCGCACGTCTTTTTCGGCTCAAACCGATCAATCTTTTGGGTGCTTTGACGCTATAGAGGGCTCTGGGGAGCTTTTTGATTCTGGATGGAAGTTGTCTACTCGTAGCGAAAAGTTGTCTACTCAATGCAGTCACTGCAAAATAGCGAGGGCTTAATTAAAACAGTCCCTTGTAGTCTCAGTCGTGGTTCTTTTGGCCAGAATCCCACAGGCGAGGCGCTTAGCGACATCACATTGCCATACACTGCGGATGAGCTTTCAGAGTATGTGTCCGGCCGTTTGATAGGCCTAGCACAGGCCTCACGCATTTGGATTGAACGGGCTGCGAAAAAGTTGTGGCAAACTACGCTTGCCATCATTTCGTAACATACCTTGCAACAACTGCGAGCGGAAACGCTACAGCGGTATCACAGCTCTATTAGCCACAGCGAGATCCTCTCGTTTGCGAAGTCTTTTCTGTCGTACCTAACGAAGATTAGGCTCGATACCCGCTATCTCGCCTTCGGAATCTTCTTGCAGATGTCCAAAGCGGTGAAAGTGCGAAAAGCAACTATGTCGCGCATTGTTACGCAGGCCGACGTTAAAAATGTGCTTCGATACATTAAACGCGCTGAACAAGAGGGCAAGATGTCGCAGCGCAGATCACTCAATATGCAGCGTTTATTCTATTCGGAGCATACACAGGACAGCGCGCCATATCGACGATTTCCCATCTCAAAGTGGGGCAATTTCGAGCTGCCCTCAAGACTGAAAAGCCGGTGCTGCTCGTAAAAGCTAACTAGGATAAGATAAGGATGGAGTACTATGTGCCACTTTGTGCTGAGGTGGTGCAAGCTCTAGAGCCGCTATTGGACGGAAGAGCAGACGATGAACTAATGTTCATACACAACTCACTGGTCATGTGGCTAAAGCGAGAACATATTCCCCAGTCGCAGATAACAACTCATTTCACGTTGGGTGACCTCAGAAAATTCAGCGAGCAGCACGGCGACATCAGCAGTGGGATCAGTCAAACAGAGCGTACATTCTAACGCACGGCGTTTCTGGCGTTTCTTGGGCACATTATCGGCATCCATTGCCTGAGAACGTTTATTATATTACATGAAGTAGTGGAAAAACATCGACTTGTCAATCTAACAATGTCGCGGAACTTGATCTTGCTGTCTAAGCACTCCAACGGAGGGGAACTTTGTTAGTAGTAGGTGATATACTGCACGAGAACCAGTCAAATCAGAGCTACGTACTCACACGCGGCGTCAGCGGGTTGATTAGCAGTTTTATAAGCATCCACTGCCCGAGAACATATGATAAACATATCCAGCACAAGGGACTCGAGTTTTCGGGTTTAAAGGGACCATGCTTATTCTTCGTATAAGTAGCAAAATATCGTTGGCGCAGGTCACTACAAGCAAGCAGGTCTTAGAAGGGTTTCTTCTCTCAAAATAATAATCCTAATGCCAGTTCAAAACGGCTGTCTGTCATGACGTGAGAATAACTCCGTCAAAATACCGTCGCTCAAAGTACCATATTTTAAGGCTCATCTCCCGTGAAGCATCCGTGATCAAGCTCGTGCTCACAGCCTGGACACAAATATTTGCTATAAGCTGTTAGATGTAGTTTTTTCAATTCCTTTCCGCATTCTTTGCAGTAACGAGTCTTGTCTTCTTGTTCTGCCATAGTTAAGGTGAATTGGCAGCTCATACACTTCTTTCTTTCTCCACTCTATAGCAAATGGCTCTCTTGATGCACTGCACTGCCGGCTCAGAGGATGTGCAGCCTTGACTCAAGGTGTTGAAAGCATACCCGCGTCGTTTAGTGGGACGAATCTAGCCGAGCGTACATTCACACACGGCGTTTCCGGAGTCGATTAGCGGTTCTATAAGCATCCGCTGCCTCAATATGTCTAGGACATTGATATGCAGTATTGGGAAGACGTGACCCTAAAATAGAGAAGGATAGTGTGATGAGATACGTGGCAAACCTTTATCTATATGTGTTCACCTGGACAAAGATGGACCAATGGCGAAACCGACCTTTTCAGGGTTGGCTTTTGTAATTAATCATTGTCGATCACAATAATTACGCCATATTTGGAGATATCAAGAGGCAATACTTTGAAAAAAGCTTGCGTCCTCACCAATGGCTGTCCTGAGAACCAGTTAGACTCTGGCCGCGTGAAGACGTATTTAGAGGGAAATGGGTGGCAGATAGTAGATAACGTTACAAATGCTGATCTTATCTTCTTTAATGCCTGTGCGCTGACTCAACCCTTACAGTTAAACTCGCTTCATCTCATTCAGGACATCAAGAAACAAATAAAAGACGATCAGCGATTGATCGTGTGGGGATGCCTGCCCAAAATAGACCCTCAAACGCTTTTCCAGACGCATCAGGAGCTTTCTTTCGGCGAACAAGAAATCGGCAAGCTGGACGAAGTAATTAAGGCTACAACATCGATAAATGAAGTAACTGCCAACGAAATTTGCCGGCCGGTGTCTAAAACAAGCATACGGCACCGTCTTCATAAACTCGACCGTTTGCCTATTAAACTTCTTTATGTGCTTTATCTCAGGCTAACAGCAAGTAATTACCTATATCGACGCGATGACCCTTCAATCTTTTACATCAAGATAGCGAGCGGCTGTTTAGGAAACTGTTCATATTGTGCTGTGAAGAAATCCCGTGGCAACATCAAAAGCAAGCCCAGTGATGAGGTCATACATGAATTCAGGGCCGGACTCGGCCGTGGATTCAAAGAGTTCAGCCTACTGGGAACGGACTTAGGGCCGTATGGGCGAGACTTCGGCTATGACTATAACCTGGCAGATCTTCTCAAGAAAATGGTGACCGAAAACGGCGATTTTAAGATTGGCCTGCGTAATATCCATCCTCTCTTTCTAAAACAGATGATTGACGAGTTAGTTCCCTCTTTTGCGACAGGAAAGATATGGTTTACAGGAGTCCCTGTTGAATCCGGAAGCGATCGGATCTTAAGGCTGATGCAGCGGGGATATAGTATCGGTGATGTCAAAGAATGTATCCGACGACTGAAGGAGGTACATCCCGACCTGTTCATTCAGACCCAGATTATGGTAAACTTCCCAACCGAAACAGCGACAGAGTTTGCTGAGTCCATGAGCCTGTTCGACGAATTAGATTTCGACTATGCCGAAATCTATGCATTTTCA
>Ga0187784_10001284_pt1 | contig 19819 bp, 18 predicted proteins | sample 1015_SJ02_MP15_2_FD_132964 | JGI IMG/M metagenome (GOLD analysis project Ga0187784, IMG submission 132964) | Tropical peat soil microbial communities from peatlands in Department of Meta, Colombia - 1015_SJ02_MP15_20_MG | ecosystem: Environmental > Terrestrial > Soil > Wetlands > Peat | place...
AAAAAACAAAACCGAAACAACGGGTTGGGTGGAAAGGTTTGGAGAAATCATATTTTTGTACGCTCTCCCTTCTCCCCCTCAAACTATCTCCAAACCCCACAACCCAAAAAAACCCTGAATACCCCTTTATTTCCTTGAATTTTTGTTCAGATGCCTTTTTGTTGGTTGCCTATTTTTTTCTTAAGACGTGTGCATGGTATACAAGTACATGTGTATCTTGGACTCTTATTTTGATTAGAATTGTCAGAGGCTTTATTCCTTCAATAATTGTAGCGTAGATCGAAAATTGCCGCTGCTCCGGCCTTTCTTGTATCCATTCGCCATATCGAATCTGGCTTCCAATCCATTCTCTGCTGGCGAAGCCTTTATGTTTGGATATCCGCGTTCTGGGTTGGGAACCAAATTCAATTGGTCCATCGTAGATTCGTTTTTTGGGCTGGAAGAAAGCCATGGCTTCTATTTTTGTGGAGCACTGGTATTTATCATTTTTAAGTTTTGGAATATTCCAAAAGGTTTATACCTCAAAATAACAGCAAATAAGGTGGAGCGAAAATTTTGCAGCAGCTCACCCGAAATAAAAGAGGACTCAAATCAGACAAACTCCTACTCGAAACCATCAAAGACTACCCAGGCCTTTCCCAGTATGAACTTTCAAAAAAGCTTGGCTGGCAAAGCGGCAGAGTTGATGGTGCTATCAGAAGACTGGTCAACGGAAACGTTATCACAGTTAAAAACTTAGAAAGAAACGGCAGGCAGACAAATCTTGTTTACCCGAAAGACAGTAAAGCACCAAATGTGATAGAGGTGCCAGCGAATCTTTTGCCGGCAGAAAATCATTCGTGGCTTCATTGGGCTTTTGCATATGCATTAGACAGCACGACCATCGGAATAGCAGGCTGCGAAATGCCTGAATGGAATGAAATCTCGTGTTTCACAGAGAAAATTCCAATAACCAAGACCCAAGAAAAAATTATTTTACAAATACCGGAAAAATTCTGCAGATTCTATAACATAGAAAGAAGACACAAAGTGACTTCGATTAACGGAAACAGCATCCTGATAACGATAACTGGAAACATTGTTGAAGAAAAGAAATACCCTGCTTAAGCTCCAACAAGAAAACAGCAAAATCATATTTTTTCATGCTCTCCCTTCCCCAAATATCTCCAAACCCCACAACCCAATAAAATTTCTTGTCTATTTTTAGCCTGGTCTGCAAAGTTTGTTTGTGCAAAGGGTTTTCTGCTCTGTTTTACATTTCCGCAACTGGGAACAGAAAACTCGGCCCTTTCGGGTCATATTTTGAAAAACTGTTTTATACTACAAAGTTCTTAGGATTGGTTTCGTACAACGAGAGGGCAAGGTTTCGTGAAAAAGACCATAGTTTGCTTGTTTGTTATCTTGTCGCTCCTTTTCTCAGGATTAGCCTTCGCTCCAACCGGCTCCAGCCAAACTCAAAACATCAAAATCATCAACTACAGTTACTACTTTGACACGGCAGGATACCTTGACGCGGTTGGCCTAGTCCAAAATGTTGGCTCCAACACGGTTAATCCAGTCTATTTGACCGGCGAAGTATACGCGCCGAACGGGGAACCTGCAAGTTCTTCCGCCTGTCAAGTTTGGGTGTCCTACCTGACGTACGGGCAGCAAGCGCCCTTCTACATGGAATTCCCTCCGCCGCAGAACACTAACAACTGGTTACCATCCTACGTCGGCAACATCACCCTAACTGTCAGCACGGCGAACGCCACAAACAGGTATCAATACCCAGACCTGAAGGTTACAAGCAGCTCAGGCGAGGTTGGCACGGCAGCGATGGGCGATAATGGAAACCTCGCTGGTGCATACGTGGTTAACGGGGTCATACAGAATTATGGCACGCAAGCAGCCACCAACGTAACCGTGGTCGGAGCCTTTTTCAACTCCACAGGAAGCGTAGTCGGCGTCGGATACACGGATTACCTAACCCCACAAGTTTTAGCTGCGGGTGCCACGACGACGTTTCAAATTGCCGCCTTTGACTTGAATCAGTCACTTGTACCTGCCAGTCTGCAAATCCATAGTTATCAGCTACTATTACAGACTACACTGCCCATTCTTAATGGAACGCCCCCGCCCACAACCTCACCCCAGGGCACTGGTTCCTCAACATCTACAGGCAGCAAAGGCTCCTCATCTTCAAAATCCGGCGTGAACTCCAAAAATTCATCGATTGACTCGACAATCTACACAGCATTGATTGCCGCAGCCGTTATTGCAGTAGCAGTGGCCGTATCTTTACTAGTTTTGAGAAGAAGTAAACCCCACCAAACCGTAAAAGAGGCAAGAAAAGCCCAGAAAAAGCAGAGTCGTTAAAACTTCACTGCGAAGTTCATTCAAACCTAAAGCACAGTTGCCTTTTGAAACTGTCATTGTTTAAATATTTCTTGTGCACACTGGTTTGTGTATGACCTATAGACCTCAAACGGGTTCACGCCGAAGTACTGCGCGGCAATACTCAAAATCAGAGCATAAAAAAAAGGCGAAAGAAAAAAAGGAGCGTTACGAAGGCAAATACTTTGAAGAAGAAACCCAAGTTTCGCCGAAAGAGGCTATTGAAAAAACTGTAAGCGGCTTAACCAGGTTGGGCAACCAGATTTTTGCACTTTCACCTTTCAGCCAATACTTTGATGATTGGCTCGTGAATTTGCGTCAAATCATCTCTGAATTTGAATCGAATCCCAGCGTAAAAGTTGACGAACAATTTGTGAAGGACCGTTCGCAGATTTTCCTCGATGTTGAAGGCGCACTTGCCGAAAAAAGGCTTCAGGAATCAAATCTCACGGGGGAAGAGAAGGAGTTGGTTGACAATAACCATCTTCTGGTGGAATCGGACAAGGAATACGCTGAGAAAACAAGGGAATTAAGCTTTAGGCGGAACGCAGACGTCCAGCGTTTAAGTACCAAAATCCGCGAGTTGGAAGATGACGTGGCAAGCCAAGAAGAAATCAAAATCAGCTTCTACAAATTCAGGGCTCGAAAGAAAGCAGCGGACACCCTTGAACAAACAAGACAAGCGTTAAAGTCTGCAAAGAACGAGTTAGAAGTGACACTGTCGAGTTTCACCGCTGACCAAGAGAAACTGCACGACAGTTATGAGAAGAAGAAGCAAGAAATAACTGAAAGAATTGAGAGTTTACACAAAACGCTTGAAAAACTTGAAACTGACACATCCGTTGAGCTGCGGCAAGCGGCATGCAACGCGTTAGCGGTAGGAATTAATGCGCTTCTGCAACGAACCCCACCCTCCGCTGAACAGCAGTAAGAAAAAACAATTAAAGCATTTTTAACGCTTTATCCAATTAACCTTTAGGCCTGTTCACGCTCGGTGGCTCTTGTCCCATAAGCATCTTCAGCATTTTCGCTTCTTCTCGCAGAGAAGCAATCTCAGTTTCTAAGGCAGAGGCTTTCGCGTCAGCCAATTTTTTAAGTTCGTCAATTTCAAGCAGAAGGCTTTGTTTTTCAGCCTCTAAGTTCTTGATTTTCTCAACAGTCCTGTGTAAGCTACTCATTCCTGGTAACCCCTTTTGATGGCTATACATTACACTCCTGTACACTTAAGACTTTTGCAACCACCCTTGCTTCATGGAAGCCATCAGGTGCATGAAAGGCAAAAGTGGCTATGACGTTTGATAACGTGGTTTTTATAGTGGAATTTGCAAATTAAACATACGTTTAGCCTTCGTATTGTTGGATTGTGTCAGGATGAGAAAGACCATATTTAAGAAGCTGGAAGCCCAAGGACTCATCGCGAATTACAACCGTTTAAGAAAGAATTTGCCGCCGAAACTTCCTGACCGAGTGTTCATTTGGGATGAAACTTTTAGAGAAGGCATCAAAGCACCCACAGTTTACTTAACTTACGTGGAGCAGGTTAGGCTTGCAAAGTTGATGGACGAAGCCGGCGTCGCCAAAATCAACGTGGGGTACCCAGCTTTATCCGAAGATGAAAGACGCAATGTTAAACGCATCGTAAACGAAAGCTTCAGTCACGTCAAGCTTACCGCTTCAGCTGAACCCGCCATAAACAGCATAAACGCCTGCTTAGAATGCGGAATCAAAGAGATAACTGTTGAAACACCGATTAACGGTTTAAACTTACAGTACAAACTAAAAATGACTAAAGACCAAGCTCTACAAAGGCTGTTTGAAGGCATAGATTACGCGAAAAAGCGTGGGGCAAGCGTGGATTTCGTGCTTGTTGATGGCACTCGAACCGCCCTTGAAGATATACTGCAAGTGTTTGAAGTCGCAGCCAAAGCAGGAGCAAAAAGTTTAGGAGTAGCTGACAGCGTAGGGTTCATCAGACCACTTTCCATGCGTTACTTAATGGCTCACATACGCGACGGGTTACCCGACGCTGTACGGAAAGAGGTTCCATTGACAATCCACTGTCACAACGATTTCGGCTTAGCATCTGCCAACACATTGGCAGCCATGGAAGAAGGCGTCGCGTACCTGCACACCTGCATTGCTGGCTTTGGAGAACGTGCGGGGATAGCTCCGTTTGAAGAGGTTGTGACAGCAGCAGAACTTCTCTACAACATTGACACGGGGATAGACATGGGGAAAATTTACCGCATCGCCCAATCAGCAGAAAAAGCATTTGCCTTGCCGATTCAATTCCATAAACCCATAATTGGCGAAAACATTTTCACCCACGAGGTAGAAGAAGACGTGGAGGAGATGATGGCTCAGCCCTTGCTTTACGAGCCTTTCCCACCTGAAATCGTGGGTAGGGAAACCACCATTTTTATAGGCAGAGGCACTGGGCAAACTTTAATTCAGAAACTTTTGGAGAAGGCGGGGATAAGAGCTTCTCCGCGTCAAATGGACGAGCTTTTCCGACGCATTAAGGGCCCGCAGGAAAGCTTGGATAAAGGTGAAGCTCAAATGACGTATTACCAAGTGAAAAGGCTCATGAAAGACTTGCTGAAGGGCTACACTATGGATGAGTTCTGGCGTTTAGTTGAGCAGGTCACGCGGCAAAGACCAAAAATTCCAAAAGAAGAAAAACAATCACTGCAGACTGCTGATCAACTCATAACTTAACCGAGCCTCAGCTGTTTCGCTATTTCTCCAATTTCTTCAGGGCTTAATTTTCCCGGGTAATTGTAGACTGGCCCACCCGCTTTTTCATTGTAAAAAGGTCGGTTGCAGTCACGGCAGCCTGAAGTGCGAAAAGGTTCTCCAGACTTGACCGCTTCTTCTAAAGCTTCTTTTGCCAAACCAAAGCTTGAAATTTTGCCTTCATCATCGAAGCGCATGCCCTCAATCCGAACTATTCCGCCAACAATCAAGTACCTGGCAAGCTGCACCCGCCTGTAGGACTCAAGAGCAGGCGGTAAATTCTTTTCTAACGCGGTCCCCCGGATCGGCGTGAAAGCGAAAAGGGCTGGCAAAACAGTCATGTCAACGCACCTCTGAATCATCTGCGCTACCTCTTTCTCAGTCTCGCCCAACCCAACAATAACGTGTGTGCTCACATTGCCCCGCCCAAAAACCGCCAACGACTCCGTCAACATACCAAACTGGCCATCCAAACTGTAGGAGCCCCCAGCGCCCATACCCTTGACCTTGTTGAACAACATCTCAGTAGCCGCATCTACGGCTATCCCTATCCTATCAACGCCCGCCTTCGCCAAAAGCTCAATATTCGCCCTGAAAAGAGGCTGACACGAAACCGAAACAGGGACAGCAGATTCCCTCTTTATTTTCCTGACGAGCGCTTCAAGATGCGCGAACACATCAGGGTAATTCAAGGCTTGAATGCAGACCCGCCTGATTTTCCCCTGCTTGAACCCGTTGCCAAGCGCTGTCAGGACGCTCGAGGTTGGAAAGGCTGGCCATGAAACTCTCGACAACAACTCAGCGCTGCTCTTGCTGCTTCGGGCTTGGGGACAGAAAGCGCAGTTAGCCGTGCACTTGCCTTTTTTGTAAGTCATAAGGTACGCCGTGGTAGGTGCAGCATCCAGCTTGCCCTGTAACAAGCCGAGAACCATAGCGGTTCCTGTTGAAACGCGAATTAAGCTCGGTAGAGGGCTGAAATTTTCATGCTGCAATGAATGAGACAACCGTGCCGAAAAGAAAGTAACTGGGCGATTTATCGGTAGTGGTTCTTGCTTTGGCGAAGCAGACTGAAAGAAACGATGAACCAAGCCTTAAAAAATGGTTTGGCAAAAATTTCAATAAGTTCGGGTACTCTTCACTTTTCAAGGCAAGAACTTGAAGATTGCGTTGGCCATTGCTTTTTTCGCCGTTTTTTGTCTGTCAATGTTCTCAGGTTTAGCCCTGCAGGTGAAGGCTGAGCAGTCTTCTGCGGATTGGCCGATGTTCCGCGCGAACACAATGCACACTGGCGAGGGAACAGGCAGCCCGATACTTAGTCCCAAGCTCCTTTGGAACTTCACCACAGGCAACATTGTTGCGTCTTCCCCTGCGGTCGTCAACGGAGTCGTCTACGTAGGCTCAGGCGACGACAAGGTTTACGCCTTAAACGCGACCAACGGCAAGCGACTGTGGAACTTCACCACAGGCGGCCCAGTTTACTCGTCTCCAGCAGTCATCAGCGGAGTAGTCTACGTGGGTTCTTATGACGACAGCGTTTACGCCCTGAACGCTACGGACGGCGCAAAGATCTGGAACTATGTGACAGTCGGTCACGTTGTTTCATCCCCTGATCTCGCCAACGGCATGTTGTACATAGGTTCTGAGGACTCCAACGTTTACGCTTTGAACGCGTCTGACGGGGCAAAACTGTGGAATTACACTACGGGAGGGCCTGTTGACTCGTCGCTTGCATTCGCTTACGGAATGGTGTACGTAGGCTCGGATGACGGTAACGTTTACGGCTTGAACGCCACGAGCGGCGCCCGCGTCTGGAATCGGCTCACCGGCCCCATCTTTGTGTGGTCATCACCCACCGTTGTTAACGGCATCGTCTACGTTGGGTCCGATAACGACAACTTTTACGCTTTAAACGCGACAACTGGCACCCAAATCTGGTATTACGCCACCCTCGGCGACGTCGGATCGTCTCCTGCTGTTGTCGGCGGAGTCGTTTACATAGGCTCAGATGACAACAACGTTTACGCTCTGAACGCTTCAACCGGCGTAAAAATCTGGAATTACACAACAAGCCTTTACGTGGGGTCGTCTCCGGCGATTGTTGACGGCGTAGTTTACGTGGGCTCCTACGATGACTGCGTTTACGCTTTAAACGCTGAAAACGGCAATCAACTCTGGAAATACACTACCCTGGGGCAGGTTGTTTCGTCACCTGCAGTAGTCAACGGTGTAGTCTACGTAGGCTCCAATGATTACGGCATTTACGCTTTGGGCTCGACTACAGCATCGGCTTCCCTCACCTCGTTCATCATCCTGCTTATCGTAATTTCAGCGGTAACAGTTGCCGCCGTGATTGTCGTCGCAGCGTTTCGAAAAAGATTGAAAGCCAAGCCGAAGTTTGCTTGGGAAGGAGGAAAAACTTCCGAAAACAGCGAGATTAACAGTTTTCACGTAAACGACCTTATCCAGCCTTTTGGCGAATGCGCTTACTCACTTTTTTGTTGAAGAGTTTTTAGATAAGAGGGTAAGCTTTCGATACATTGGATTTCCCGACCAATCAAAGCCTGTAATTGCAACCAGAATCTCGTATCAACCTTTATCTTCGCCCTTTCCAGATCACGTTGCAGGCGCAAAGTTCCTTCCTTGCCTCGCCTATCAAAATCCAACAGGAGAATAACCGTGCTGACGCCAAGTCCCTCTATCTCCAACGACGCCTTAAGGAAGGATTTGCCGCCTGTTTTCACAGTTATGATTGAACCGTTAACGCCTAACTCTCGGAGGGCTTGTGCATCTTTTTTACCCTCTACAACCACAGGCGTACCCTTCGCCCCTTCTTCTACCAGTCGGGTTATGAGCTGTTCAAGTTTTTCCCGTTTCTGCTTAAGCCTTGTTGACAACGTTTTTACCTTGTAATCTTAGCTTGCTGCACAGTCTCCAAGCAGTCTCTAGCTTCCTTGTTGTTTGCAAAGTAACGTCTAACAGGCTCCAACAGGTCTGCAAGTTCAGCTGCAACGCCGTTTTTCAGGTCAATGGGATGCAGCTTGCCGTCAGCGTAAGCCGATTCAAGCTCGTGGAAACCCTGGAACGCTATGTTTCCCCCGAACTTTGCCGGGCGCTCAATTCTGAGAACAGGCTTTTCTCGGAAAACGATATACTTACAAATATCCAGCACTGGGTTGAACTTAACTGTCCTTTCAGGGCAGAAAGCACTCGCCATTTTCTGCTTTATCTCCTCTGGCGTATCGTATATGAAAATGCTCGATTGCGGCTTGCTCTTAGACATCTTCGCTGAAGCAATGACCTCTTTCTCCTGCCCCTCAGGAATTGGCCAAACCTTCGGCTTCTCTAATCCTTGCAATATGTGATGATGAACGCAGACGGGTTTCCAGCAGCCGATTTTTTCGCCAATTTCCCGTGCGACCACGTTGGCTTTCCTCTGGTCCATGCCCAGCTGGCAAATTTTGACTTTCATGTGGAAGATGTCCGCAACCTGCATTGGCGTGTACAAGTAATCTGAAACGTAATGCGCTTCAGCTTCTTTTCTCCCCGCAATTTCCAGTGTTCGGGTGGCTCTGGCAACGGTTAGGTTTTTCGCGATTATGACGGTTTTAGCCCAGTAATCAATGTCCCTGTAGAGCTCATCGGAATAAATGAACTCAACCTTGTCAACGGGTACTCCGAGCGCAAGCCATGAATGCCTAAAAAGATCAGCGGCTTTGCGGATAAGAGTCAAGTCGCCGCCCAACTTGTTGTTTAACCACGCATGCCACGTGGACAAGTAAGCCTTGAAGTGTACACCTGCCTCAGCGAAGTCCTTCATCTTGTAACCGCAAATAACGCCGGTTCCCAAATGAGCCAAACCAGACGGTTCCCAGCCGTTGTAGGCAATAGGGTGCTTTTCCGTCTCCAAAAGCAGGCGCAGATCTTCTGGCGTAAGAACCTCCTCTGTTGGAGGGCGGCAGATAAGTTCAATTCTCTTTTCCAAATCCAAGTGTCTTCAACCTGTTTCTTCATAGGCTAATATTGATTAACAATTTAAGAATTTAGTTATGGCAATATTGCGAAGAATTAAATAATTCAAACTGAGAGATTAAGAAAAGACTTGGAATTTATGAAATTCACCGCACATGGGAAACGCCGAGTTACCGAGAGAAAGATAAGCGAACAATTAATCTGTCAAGCAATTTCCAATCCCTCGCAGGCATTCTGACTTATACACTTCAGTGAACGTGGCTTTCAAAAAACTTGACGGACAAGACTTGCTAGTATTTACGTCTCAGAACGTGGCGACATCAAAGCGATAATAACTTTTATAACTTCAACGGCTCAAGAAATTATCAACAGTAAACTTGAGAAGAACGTGTGGGTGAAAACTAAATGAAAGTCGAGTACGACCGTAAAGCCGATATCATCTGTATCAAACTAAAAGACGCCAAAATCGTTGATACCCGCATGATAGGCGATGACGTCTACGTTGACGTCGACAAAACAAACAGTTTTGTTGGAATCGAAATCTGGAAAGCATCACAGAACGCCATCGCCCCGATTTCGAAGGAAATTGCGGCTGAAATAACTGCCACGTTACAAAAATCCGCTTGACCAGATTTGAATTACGATTTGCGTAAGTTAACTTGTTCCACCGATGATCAGCAGATAAGCTCAATCTTCCCTAAATCCAAATATCTTCAGCTCATCCTTCCACAGGCATCGCATGCTAATACGTTAATGCTTCTAAAGCTTTCAGCTGATTAATTAGTTTCACCGAAAACATTATAAGACCATCATGACCGTAAAAAACACAGAGCGCGGACAGTTGAAAAGCATAGCGGAAATTCATAAGTCTTAATTTCTATTTCACGCAACTTAACTGTCGAGAAACCGAGCTGATTGTCAAAAAATTGCTTAGAAAAAGCAGGCACGTGGAATAAAACGCCTAAAATTCTAAAATCTTTAAAAGATTTTTACGTTTTCTACAGCAGACCACTCTGGACCTTTGCCGGCGTAGGTTTAGGGGTCTACGCCTGTTATTTGATCCATTTACTCTTAACATAATAAAAGAGAAACTGCAAGCCTTTCTCCTTACAACGGCAGAAAATACACTCAGCCAAATGCTAGTTTTTTCGCGGGCTGTTTGTTTCCCACGTAACCTAACACTTAACCGCACTGCTAAGCGTCGCTTTAAGCTTGGCTAAGCTCTCTCGGCGTGGGAGTTTGCGCCCGTGCCCACCGTGTCCCATGTTTGGGTGAACCCGCCATCACAGCAACGCAAGTTTTGTCGGTCTTGCAGCTTCCGTTGGGTCCGTCGACATGGATTTAGTCAGTGGGATAAAATACTACTGTAAAATGAACAGTTAAGCGTTACTATCTGGAGCTAAGCATCTGACCAAGACTTAGCCGGGATACACGAAGCATTTTGCGTCGTTTTCATGATGTCAAGTTGGTATTATCGAATTAACCCTTTTTTTGTAGTCTAAATATTCACTCCCAAATCTTTTCTCCAGGTACACGTCTTCCTTAACAATCAAGATTCGAATCAGAGCGTACATGAAGAAGGGGACAGCGATCAGAAGCAGAAAACCCGTGACCAAAACTAATCCAGGCGCAACCAGTAAAATCCAGGCTGCGTAAACTGGGTTACGAACGTGAGCATATATCCCACTCGTTACCAGCCTTCCTTGGTCGAAAGCCTTGTGGACTTGAACAGCTGCATCAAGGCATACTCCAATGCCGAGCAAAATGAGAAAAGCGCCACATAGAAACGTTAACGGATTATACCGCAAAATCAGCGTTGGAAAAAAGCGGGCGTTGATCAAAATCACGATTAAACCGATTACCAAAGAGATTACAGCGAATCTTGGGCCAACACCCCACCCGCTCATCTTACCTGACGTCAGCTTCAACGTCATCCAAACGCACCTTGAACACTCAGCAGGTCTAATCTTACTGCGCCTTTTACCATTAAGTTTTGCTCATTAGCCATCCAGTTTTTTCACGTTGAAACCGCAGGAGGACGGACAGAAGCTTTTCTCCGCAATCAGTTTATTCCCGCAGCTGGGACAGAACAGAAGCGTCGGCTGCTGGGTTGTTTGAGGAACGGGATCAACTGGCGCTTTAATGGTTGGATTGGTCGGATTGTTTTGCTGCTTCAGGTTAGGTGTGAAGGCAGAAGATTCATTCGAGCGTGCCTGACCCATCGGTCTTCTCTTCCTTATGAAAGAGGTTATCATGGCCACTATCACCGCGACGACTAAAACCAAAGCCACTATGCTCATCGGTTGGCTAAAGAGGCTACTCACCGAAAACGAGGTAGCTGATGCTTGCGTCCACCACTGGTTCACTGAAGCCGAGTTTAACGCTGAAAAGTCAGACTGCAGTTCAGCATTTGTAAAGCCGCTTGAATCCGCTGGCGGAAGCGTCAAAACCTGATTACTATCCACTGTCAGCGTGTTGTTAGTCACGGGATCCATGAAGTAGACTGGGCCCTCAAGAACTTGAACCATGGTGGTTCCGTTTGTAAAAACGTTCACGGTGTACTCCGTGTCGTCGCCCGCGAGTGCTCCTTGAGGTACAACTATCAGATGAGATACGGTTTCTTTGACGTAGGCTACACCGTTAGGTATGAGAAAGGCGCCGCCTTCAACGAATAATGAAACAGCCGCGGCTAGCCCGATTGGTTCACTGAAAATTGCCACCGCAGCAGCGACTTCTAACGGTACACTAATTGTCATATCAATTAACTCTTGATTCCCATCTGGGAAGATAACGCCGCTTGACACTGGCGGATAAATCATGTACTGGATACCGTTGTCAGGCGCGGGCTGCGATGTCAGGCCCACAAAGCCTGCGCAGCTGTCTGCGCCCAAGTAAACTTCTCCCCCCTGGTTTGGAGGCTCAAAACCGATGATTCCGTTATCGCCTGTTTGAATTTCGCTGCCGCCTTCTATTTGACTCGAAGTTAGAGGCGTATTTCCGTTGCTGTTAACTGACCACGCTTGACCCTTTACGGAAGCTACGTTGCCGTAGTAACGGCTTGCCAGTTGACCTGGCGAAGGAGACGTTGAACCTTGGGAAGAAGAAGAGCCAGAAGGCGCACCACTCACTAGTACGCCACTCCACGTTCCTGACCCAGAGGCTGTTCCGTAACCCGACGTTGTTGTCAAGGTGTAAGTGCCGCTGACTTCGGTCGCGTAGGGGAAATTGCCGTTTGCAGTTCCAGACGCAGTTCCCAAAGACTGGTAGCCGCCGCCCGCACCTCCGAAATTAACGAAAGTCCATTCATCCCCCCTGACTGGAGTGAACGATGTTTCCTCCTATGTTGAAGCGGAAGACGGGGTTGCCATTGTTGTCCAGCATCCACCACCCGGCGCTGCTGCTTGTCTCGCTGAAAGTCCCTGTGTAAGTGAAAGGCTCAACTATTACGGTGGCTGTTTGACCGTCATCGTTGGTCAGGTTCCAAACTTGAGCGCCTGGTTGAGTGCTGTTTGAGACGGTTAAGACAGGTAGAGCAAACAACGGGGTAATCAATGAAGCAGATAGCATTACAAAACACAGGACTAAAGCAACTATCTTACCTTGCTTAAAGAATAAATCGGCAACTTTCATCCGAGTTTTTCACCAGAGCCCAAAGTTAACTGCTCAACTTTTTTCCCTAACAGCGAATATATAATTTGTTAATCCAGCATATACTTCTAAGGCCGAGCAAGGCTTTCAAGAACTCAATCTCTTGACTAGCGGCACAGTACCTTCGAAACACGAAAGTTCAATTGAATCGTTTTGCGTGCCCAGTTTAAGGGGTAAAGGTTTAAGTGTGACTCCTCATGCTTTATCTGCACGGTGTATTAAATGCCAACTCACGGTTCATTATCCAAGGCTGGAAAAGTCCGTTCTCAAACGCCGAAAATCCAGGCGCAGCCAAAAACGGCGCCGAACCCGAAAAAGCGAAGCAGGCGCAACTACGAGAAACGTGTGATTCTACAGCGGAAACCAGGTCAAAACTGGATGTAAAGCAAGTCGTTTTCGTCCAGCTTCTTCGTAACATGCAGTTAGCGTTTTTAGAATTTCTCGGCCAAAGCTAGAGGCAAGGATATGGCATACCCAGCTGAATGGGAAACCGAGTTCACGGCAAAAAACGGCAAACTCTTCTTCTTCCGTCCAAAAAAATCAAGCGACACTGAAATGCTCTGGGCAATGTTTTCAACTCTGTCCGAAACAAGCCTTCTCTTTCTGGTTCCGCCATACACCCGGGAAAGAATAGAAGGCTGGACCAACAACATAGACTTCAACGACGTTCTAACCGTTGTTGCGGTCGTAGAAGAAATTGATGTGACACGAATTGTTGGTTTGGCGTCGCTTAAGTTCAACCCGCTTGAAGTTTTCAAACACAAAGCTGAATTGGCAATTACTGTGCATGATGATTACCAAAATTTAGGCGTGGGGACAGCGCTGATAAACCGTCTGGTCGACCTCGCCAGAAAAAAGAACCTGAAAAAAATCTTTCTAACAGTGAACACTGAAAACGCAAGAGCTATTCACGTGTATCAGAAAACAGGTTTCGAAATAGAAGGAATCCTGCGCAAAGACATATGTTTAAATGGCAAATATCTCGATGAGTATCTAATGGCGCTTTTCCTCTGACAGCCAAAGTGAAACAACTGGCGAAAAATAGCTGTTCTTGGCGCCTTGATTTTTCTTTCTTTAGCTAGAGCAGTTTATTTATCCGTAAATTGAACCTTATTCTTGGTACTTTCGACTTGAATCAAGAAGCCCTGCGAGAAATAATCGACGCCTTGCTTTCTACTTCATCACCTACACGTGATGATGTTAACCGGTTAAAAATTAAAATCGCAGGCAAATACAGCCTCGAAAACGTGCCGTCCAACGCCGACATATTAAGCTTGTTAACACCGGCTGAAAGAAAGCAACTCCTGCCAATTCTGAAAAGGAAAACAACCCGGACCAACAGCGGTGTAACGATCGTCGCCACAATGACGAAGCCCTATCCCTGCCCGCAGCCTGAACCGTGTGCTTACTGTCCAGGCGGACCCTCCCAGGGCAGCCCGCAGAGTTACACGGGGCACGAGCCGGCAGCCATGCGGGGAGCCCAAAACAATTTCGACCCGTACATGCAGGTTAGAAGCCGCATGGACCAGCTTTCAGCCATCGGTCACAAAGTTGACAAAATCGAGTTGATAGTCATGGGAGGAACCTTCCCAGCCACACCCATGGAGTACCAAACTTGGTTCGTTCAACGGTGCCTAGACGCGATAACATGCAAAACATCCGCTAGCCTGGATGAAGCGAAAGCAAACGCCGAAACAAGCGCCGTACGCAACGTTGGCATAACAGTGGAGACAAGGCCTGACTGGGCGAAGCAGCCTCACATAGACGCATTGCTTGGCATGGGAGTCACCCGCATCGAGCTTGGCGTGCAGAACCCTGATGATGAGATATACCGTTTGGTCGGCAGAATGCACACTGTAACCGATGTGGAAGAGGCAACCCGCGTTGCTAAGGATGCGGGGCTGAAAATTGTTTATCATTTAATGCCTGGGATGCCGGGCTCTAACTGGGAAAAGGACCTTGCCGCGTTCAAGCGGGTTTTCACCGAGCCAGCTTTCAAGCCTGACATGATCAAAATTTATCCCTGCCTGTGCATCGCTGGCACAAAAGCGAATGAATGGTACCGACAAGGCATTTACGCGCCTTACTCAACCGAGGAAGCCGCAGACCTCATTGCAGAAGTCAAACGGTTCATTCCGCCCTGGGTAAGAGTGATGCGTGTTCAACGCGACATCCCCGCAGGATTAATCGTGGCCGGCGTCAAGAAGAGTAATCTAAGGCAACTGGCCAGTGAAAAACTGAAGCAGCAAGGCGTCAGGTGCCAGTGTATCCGTTGCAGGGAAGTTGGGCACAGGTTGGTGATTGACAAGGTGAAGCCGGACCTGGAAAAAGTCAAGATTCAATCCTTCTCATACGAGGCTTCTGGGGGCAAAGAAGTCTTTATTTCAGCCGAAGACAGCGAAAATGACGTGTTACTAGGCTATCTACGATTGCGTGTTCCCTCTGATAAAGCTCATAGACCCGAAGTCACCGTTGTCCCATCCGCGATTGTTCGGGAACTTCACGTTTACGGTCCACTTGTGCCAGTCGGGAAACACCTTGCGGGCGCATGGCAACATAAAGGGTTCGGCGCTGCCTTGTTAAAGGAAGCAGAACGCGTAACACGGGAGGATTTCGGTCTCAAAAAGCTTTTAGTCATCAGTGCGTTAGGAACAAGAAGGTATTACATGCGTTTCGGTTACGAGCGCGATGGAGTTTACGTGTCTAAGAAGTTGGTGAATCAACCATGAGTCAACTTGAAAATTCAGGCTACAAGGGTCAAGCCTTGGAAGCCCTTAAAAAAGCAGACTGCAACGTCGGCGACATTATACAGGTTGCCAGCAAAGGCAAAACCTATGAAGGCATCCTCATACCCCGCTCAGAACTCGGCGAAAGCACCGCGGTCATAGTTAAAGTTAAAAGCGGCTACAACATCGGCATCCGCGTAACACCTGACGTTAAAATCGAAAAGATCGGGAAAGGCGCAAAACCCGCCTTCGCCTCGCCGCCTCTTCCGAAGCAGAATCCCGCTTTGCCCCACGTCGTCATCATGAGTACTGGCGGAACAATCGCCAGCCGAGTTGATTACCGAACAGGCGCCGTGCGGTCAGCGCTGTCGGCAAGCGACCTCTACGGCGTGGTTCCGGAGCTTTCAGATGTTGCTCAAGTTGACACTGAAATAGTCTTCAGCTTGTACAGCGAAAACATAACTCAGCAGCACTGGAAGGAACTTGCTGAAACCGTAGCCAAACGCATTGAAACAGGAGTAGACGGAGTGGTAATTGCACACGGCACAGACACAATGGCTTACACTTCAGCCGCATTAAGCTTCGCATTGCAGAACCTGCCTGTGCCAGTTATAGTTGTCGGGGCTCAGCGTTCCTCTGACCGACCAAGCAGCGACGCAGCGACAAACCTTATCGGCGCAGTAAAAGCCGCTGGTGAAGGACCGTTCGCCGAGGTTGGCTTAGCTATGCATGAGAAAGTTTCGGACATCGGCATCGTCGTTCATAGGGGGACGAGGGTTCGCAAGTGTCACACGAGTCGACGGGACACTTTTAAATCCGTCAACGGCTTCCCGATCGCAAGAGTGAAAGACCAACAAGTAATCATGCTGACGGACAAGTATCAACGCCGTGACCCGTCTAGGAAGCTGGTTTTGAAACCGAACTTCAGTGAAAAAGTTGCTTTAATCAAGTTTTACATTGGGCTCGACCCCGCCGTCATCGACTGGTACGTCGACAGGGGCATAAAGGGAATCTTGCTGGAAGGCTCAGGGCTAGGTCACGTTAGCAAATTCTGCTTCAACAGCATCAAAAACGCCATCGCTAAAGGCGTCGTGGTTGCTCTGGCTTCACAGTGTATCTGGGGCAGGGTGAACATGAACGTGTACGACACGGGTAGAGACCTTTTGTCCTTCGGCGTTATTCCGGCAGAAGACATGTTCCCGGAAACGGCACTCGTAAAACTCATGTGGGCGCTCGGACAAACCGGCAATCCGCAGGAAGCTATTAAACTTTTCAAGACAAACATAGCGGGAGAATTGTCGCCGAGAACGCTTCCGCAAGAAACCATCCTTGAAGGAGGAGAAAAAAGTGGCAGTTGACTACACAAAAATCGGGTTGAAAGTCGGCTTAGAAATTCACCAGCAGATAAACGTCGGCTCAAAACTGTTCTGCAGTTGCCCGCCTGAAATGTTCAAGGAAGAGCCTGAAATCACTTTCCTGCGTCGGTTAAGACCAACCCAGAGTGAACTGGGACAAGTTGACCCAGCAGCTTATTTTGAATTCCAAAAAGGAGTAAAAATCCTCTACGAAGCCTTCAAAGCCAGCTCATGCTTAGTCGAGATGGATGAGGAGCCGCCTCACCCCATTAACATTGATGCTGTTGAAGTTGTCCTGACCGCTTCGTTGATGATGAATGCTGCTCCCGTGGATGAGATTCATGTCATGCGCAAGACGGTTATAGACGGCTCAAACACGACTGGTTTCCAGCGAACATGCGTGATTGCTTCTGACGGGTGGATTAAGGTTGCAGAAAAAACCATCCCGATACAAGCCTTATTCCTCGAGGAGGACGCAGCCCGCAAAACAGGAACGCAGGACGACGGCAAAACAATCCGTTATCGTATCGACCGCCTTGGGATTCCGCTCGTTGAGGTCGCAACTGCGCCGGTGATCTACTCGCCATTGGAAGCGCAGGAAGTCGCCTTAGCGATTGGCAGAATTCTTCGGGATACAGCCAAAGTCATGCGCGGGCTTGGCACGATTCGGCAGGATTTGAACGTTTCCTTGCCAAACGGCGCCTTAATCGAGATTAAAGGTGTCCAGGAGCTTGAGTTAATCTCTAAAGTCGTTGAGTATGAGGTTCAACGGCAGCTTGGGCTTATCAGCGTGAAAGAGGAGCTTGCTAGTCGAGGAGTTAAAACGCAGGATCTGACGCAGGATTTTGTCGACCTTACAAGCATCTTTAGAGAAACTAAATGCAAAGTCATCCGCAAAGCAGTGGATAAAAACCAGAAAGTTATGGCTGTTAAGCTGCTGGGCTTCGCCGGGGTCCTTAAGCGGGAACTCATGCCTGACTTCCGAGTTGGAACTGAACTTTCCGACAGGGCGAAGTTCTGGGGAAGAGTCGGTGGAATATTTCACAGTGACGAATTGCCAAACTACGGCATCACCCTTGAAGAAGTAGAAGCTGTTCGAGAAGCGGTTCGTGCAGTCAAAGCAGACGCATTCGTTTTCGTGGCGGACTCAGCAGAAAACGTTTCGGACGCTTTAAAAGCAGTGGTTGAACGTGCGAAAGAACTGGTTACGGGCGTTCCCGCTGAGACACGCGCGGCGAAGGAAGACGGCACAACAAGGTACATGCGTCCGAGACCTGGCGCTGCAAGAATGTACCCTGAAACGGATATTCCGCCACAGCCCGTAACGGACGAGTTCGTGGAGCAAGTCCGTAGCAAGTTGCCGGAGCCCGGGGAAAAGAAGGTCGCACGCTTGATGAAGCAGTACATGTTGAACGAGAAGCTAGCCAAGCAGTTAACCGACTCGGGATACAGCTTTTTCTTCGAAGAAATCGTGCGTGAAACCGGCGTTCAAGCCTCGACTGTGGCAGTATTCTTAACTGAGACGTTGAAAGCCATGAAACGCGATGGAGTCCAAACCGAAAACGTCAGCGAAGACCAACTTAAAAGCGTCTTCAACGCCGTCGGCTCAGGAGAACTTGCGAAAGGAGGAATTACCGACGTGTTCACTTGGCTTTCAAAGAACGAAGCTAAAACCGTGCAGGATGCGATACAAGCTTTAGGCTTGAAAATGTTCACTGAAGCAGAGTTAACGCCAATCATCGACCGCGTAATCGCAGCTAACAAACAGCAGGTGGACAAGCTCGGCAATGGCGCTTATGGCATGATTATTGGCGCCGTGATGAGGGAGGCACACGGAAAAGCAAATCCTGAATTAGTCGCTAAAATTCTAAGAGAACGCCTCGAATAATTTCGGCGGATACTCGCCTCATCTATCATCCGTTTTTTCCTTGTTTATTATGCGGGCGCCTTTGCCTGGCTTCGTGACAAACGCCGTCGCCTCGTAACCGTCAGATTCAAAGCCTTCTTTCATAGCGGCTGCAACTTTAGCGGCAACTGCGCGTTTTTTATCGACGATTGCAATTACAGCGGGTCCCGCACCGCTGATGGTTGTCCCGCTTGCCCCCGCCTCTGAGGCTCTGCTCTTGACTTTCATGTATCCAGGAATCAGTGAAGCCCTAGCTGGTTCAACTATTGAATCATTCATCGATTTTCCAATGAGTTCTACATCGCCTGTGGCAAAGCCGCTTGCCAATGCTGCAGCCTGCCCAATGTTGTAGACAAGTTTTTCCAAGGGCACCGTTCTAGGTACAATCAAGCGGGCTTTCTCCGTCTTGGCTGAAGGTGTGTTGATATGGGGAAAAGCCACGCAGCACTCCATGTCAGAGGGGACTTTTAAGCTTACTATTTCCAATGGATTGTACGATTTTACGATCACGAAGCCTCCGTAAACGGCTGCTGAAACGTTGTCGGCGTGTTCATAGCCGGCAGAGGCAACTTCACCCTTAGCTGCAAACTGAACCAACTGTTCGTTCGGCAATTTGAGGTTAAACATTGTGTTTATTCCGTATGCAACGGCTGCAGCTGAAGCCGCACTGCTGCCTAAGCCTTTGCCGGGCCATATGCCTTTCTTGATATTTATGCAGAGCCCTGTTTTAAGCGAAAACTCATTCAGCATTAGATTCGCGACTACACCCGCAGTATTTTTCTTAGGCACCGTAGAGATCCTTTTTGCTGAGAAACCAGAAACTTCAATTTTCACTCCAGCCGCCGTATGAACTAGCGTGACTATGTCAGTCGGGTTTTCCAAAGCTAATCCAAAAACGTCAAAGCCGGGTCCGATATTGGCGCTTGTAGCAGGTACTTTAACGATGACTTCGTTAACACGTATTACTCCAGATCTTTTGTTGAACGACCGTGGCATGCGATATTGCTCCAATCAGTTCTTTAGAGACCGCAAGTGCAAATCGGTGCCACACTCTTAAATAAGTTTGCAGAGCATCTTGTGACCAAATTGCCGCCTGAAAGTGC
>Ga0187784_10001285_pt1 | contig 19819 bp, 18 predicted proteins | sample 1015_SJ02_MP15_2_FD_132964 | JGI IMG/M metagenome (GOLD analysis project Ga0187784, IMG submission 132964) | Tropical peat soil microbial communities from peatlands in Department of Meta, Colombia - 1015_SJ02_MP15_20_MG | ecosystem: Environmental > Terrestrial > Soil > Wetlands > Peat | place...
TGCAGCGCCCAGACATGGATCGCGACCACCGCGAAAATCACAAAGGGCATGAGATAGTGCAGCGCATAGAAGCGGTTGAGAGTCGCGTTGTCGACCGAATAGCCGCCGAGCAGCCAGGTCTTGATCGCGTTGCCGACGACAGGGATCGCCGAGAAGAGATTGGTGATGACCGTCGCGGCCCAGAAAGACATCTGCCCCCAGGGCAGCACATAGCCCAAGAACCCCGTGGCCATCATGAGCAGGAAGATAATCACGCCCAAAATCCACAGCACCTCGCGCGGCGATTTGTAGGAGCCGTAATAGAGGCCGCGGAACATGTGGATGTAAGCGGCGAAAAAGAACAGCGACGCCCCGTTGGCGTGGGCGTAGCGCAGGAACATGCCCCAGTTGACGTCGCGCATGATGCGCTCGACCGAGTCGAAGGCGAGCGTCGTCTCCGCCGTGTAGTGCATGGCCAGCACGACGCCGGTGACGATCTGCGCGATGAGCATGAAGAACAGGATCGCGCCGAATGTCCAGAGATAATTCAGGTTCTTCGGCGTCGGATAGGCGACGAAGCTGTCATACATGAAGCTTAAGATCGGCAGACGTTTCTCCAGCCAGCGGGCGAAGGCGCTTTTCGGCGTGTATTTTGAGGGTCCGCTCATAGAACTCTTCTTTTGCGCTGGAGTTTCTGGCTTGCTGAGGAGAGTTTGGACCGGCTCAGCCGATCTTGATCTTCATGTCGGAGAGGAAGACGTATTTCGGCACTTCGAGATTGGTCGGCGCCGGACCGCTGCGGATGCGTCCAGAAACGTCGTAGGTCGACCCATGGCAGGGACAGAACCAGCCGTCGAACTCGCCCTCATGTCCGAGCGGGATGCAGCCGAGATGGGTGCAAACGCCGACAACGACAAGCCACTCGGGCTTTTGCACGCGCTTCGCGTCGGGCTCGGGATCAGGTAGACCCGCGAGCGGTGCGTTTTCTGCCTCTTTGATCTCGGCGGGCGTGCGGCGGCGCACGAAAACCGGCTTGCCGCGCCACTTGACGGTCACGATCTGTCCGGGGACGATGCCGGCAAGGTCGACCTCGATCGAGGCGAGCGCCAGCGTGGAGGCGTCGGGGTTCATCTGATCGATGAGCGGCCAGACCATGCCTCCCGCGGCGACGGCGGCCATCGCGCCCGCGCCCAGGAACAGGATGTCGCGGCGCTTGGGGTCGGTCATCGTGGTCTCGGTCAACTTGCCATCCCTTCGTCCGCGGCTGCCGCGCCGCACAGTCTAACCAATTTCGCGGCGGCGACAAACCCGTACGGTTTCGGCGCACGACATTAGACGCCCTAGCTTTCCTGCACCTGTAAAAGCGCGAAGACGACAATTGTTCAAGTCTCTATTTTGGCGCAGGGACCGCGGCCCGGCGCGACTTTATTTTGCTGCGACGCAATATCGCGCAGGGAAGCCTGAGCGCCGCCTTTGGCTTCGCACTTTCTGTTATGAAGCGGGACCATTAGCCGCAGGGAGGAAAGGTCGTGACCGCGGGCATCCGCTCCGATTTGGCGCTGGCGCTCTATGAGCCGGACATCGCGCAAAACACTGGAACGATGCTGCGAATGTGCGCCTGCCTCGGACTCGACGCCTTCCTCATCGGCCCCGCCGGCTTCGCCGCGGGCGACCGGCATCTGCGCCGCGCCGGCATGGACTATCTCGACCGGGTGAATTTGGCGCGACCGGCTTCTTTCTCCGAATTCGAAAGCTGGCGGGGGTCGCAGCCCTCGACGCGGCGTCTCGTGCTGCTTTCGACCAAAGCGCCGCAATCTTATCTCGACTACCGCTATGCGCCGGGCGACATTTTGATGGTCGGGCGCGAGTCGGCGGGCGTGCCGCCGGAGGCCGCGGCGCGGGCGGACGCGGCGGTCACGATCCCGATGCAGGCCGGGATGCGTTCGCTCAATGTGGCGGTCGCCGCAGCGATCGTCGTCGGCGAGGCGCTGCGGCAGCTCCGCGACGGCTCGGCGGGCTAAGCTCAGGGAGCCTTCTGCGCGGCCAGAGCGGCCCGTATGGCGTCGTCCATCGACTTCTCGAACGACGTGCGCAGGACCGTTCCGCCGGCGCCCTTGAGCTCCTCGAGCACTTTGTCCGTGGTCATCTTGCGCACGAGAACGAACAGCGCGGCGCCGCCCGGGGGCACGACTCGCGCCACGTCCCGCATGAAGTCGTCGTTGATGCCGAAATCGGTCACGGCGCCCGAGATCGCGCCGGAGGCCGCGCCGATGGCCGCGCCCGCCAGCGGCATCATGAAGATCAGCCCGATCAGGGCGCCCCAGAAGGCGCCCGAAACGCCGCCGACCGCCGTCGTGCTGAACAGCTGATTGAGCTTGACGCTGCCGTCGACGTTTTTGACCGCGACGACGGCGTCGCCGATCTCGATCAGATATTCCTTTTGCATCGACATCAGCTTGGCGCGCACTTCCTCCGCGCGCCCTTCGGACGGATATGCGATAACAAGAAGATCATTCATGGCCCAAGCTCCTTAACGCCCGATGGTCGATCCGCTGCCGCGTCGCGGCGCGCGTAGCGAGGCGAAGGTCGTCAACTCACTGAACCTTAACGGTTCAGCCGCGAGCCCCGAAAACCGTGGGACCTTCGCAGGAAGGGGAGCTGCTTTCGTCACAGCGCGCAGGCGGACGTGATCGCGCTCTGCAAGCTTTTCCCGGTCCCGGCCAACTAATATAATTCGGCGATCATTTCATAGAAGAGATACGCATCCTTCATCGTTTCGACACATTCGCCCAAGCACAGGCCCGCCCAACGCCGACTTCAGTTGCTCAACCGCCACACCGCGTCAAAAATTTACGCTCTCCGAGAGAAACCCGGCAAAAACCGCTTGTGTTCCGTGAGAATTGGCGTATTTCTGATCTCGCCCAAATCGCACGTGCCTGTGGTCGTGTGTCGGTCGGCGGGCAGCCGAAGCCATAGTTCGGTCAACCGCCCCTCAAACCGGCAGCCGGAGGCTAACCGGCGAACTCCGCTCTCCGCGGAGGATCGCGACTTAAAGCAACGACGGACCGGGCTTTTTCGTCTCGGTCGGCCCTCCAAAGCCGACGTACCGAAGAGGCTTGTCTTTCTTGCCGGGCGTGCGGAGCGGGATCCAATCCCCTTCCAAACGATGGCCATCCTTAAAGGCGCAAAGGGCCCAAAGCTCCAGCGCTCTACAGGTATGCCGACGGCGCATCACCTGACCCGCGCGCCATAACGGGCGCAGGTCACTGGATCGCTGACTGAAAACGTTCGCCGCGTCTCCACCGCGCGCGAGCGAAGGATGTCGGCTGTCCGCCGAAGCAGATGCGAGACGCGCGTTAATGCGCGCACTTCGAGGGGATGCCGCGATGACCGATCGTATCCTGGAGTTCCTCCGCAACCGCCGTCTGGAGGGGCGCGACAGCGGCCCCTGCCTCGTCCTCGACCTCGATGTCGTGCGCGAGAATTACCGCGCCTTCGCTCGCGCGCTGCCCGACACCCGCGTGTTCTACGCCGTCAAAGCCAATCCGGCCCCCGAGGTGCTCGCGCTGCTCGCCGAGCTCGGCTCCTGCTTCGACACGGCCTCGGTCCCCGAGATCGAGATGGCGCTTGCGGCAGGCGCTACGGCCGATCGCATCAGCTTCGGCAACACGATCAAGAAAGAGCGCGACATCGCTCGCGCCCATGAGCTCGGCGTGCGCCTCTTCGCCGTCGACAGCAGCGCGGAGGTCGAAAAGATCGCCCGCGCCGCGCCCGGCGCAAAAGTGTTCTGCCGGATCCTCTGCGACGGGTCCGGCGCCGAATGGCCGCTGTCGCGCAAGTTCGGCTGCGCGCCCGAGATGGCGATCGACGTGCTGGAGCACGCGCACCGCCTCGGCCTGTTAGCGCATGGCGTGTCGTTCCATGTCGGCTCGCAGCAGCCCAATCCAAAGATATGGGACGGCGCGCTCGGCGCCGCGTCAAAAGTGTTCCGCGAGCTCGCCGAGCGCGGAATCCAATTGCAGATGGTCAATCTCGGCGGCGGCTTCCCGACCAAATATCTGAAACGCGTGCCGGCGGTGAGAGTCTATGGCAATTCGATCTTCCGCGCGTTGTCGAAGCACTTTGGCAATCGCATCCCCGAGACGATCATCGAGCCCGGCCGCGGCATGGTTGGCAACGCCGGCGTCATCGAAGCCGAGGTCGTGCTGATCTCCAGGAAGTCAGAGGGTGAGGAGCTGCGCTGGGTCTATCTCGACATCGGCAAGTTCAACGGCTTGGCCGAGACGACCGACGAGATGATCCGCTATCCGATCCGCACGCCGCGTGACGGCGAGGCGACCGAGCTTTGCGTGATCGCCGGCCCGAGCTGCGACTCGATCGATGTGCTCTATGAGAAGGAGCCCTATCCGCTACCAATCAGCCTGGAGATCGGCTCGAAGGTGCTCATCGAGGGGACAGGGGCGTACACCACGACCTATTCGTCAGTGGCCTTCAACGGTTTTGCGCCGCTCGAGTCGTTTGTGATTTGAGGCCGCCCGCGCCTCTTCATCTCATCCGCGACGTCATGGCCGGCCCCCGGATCATGTCCGGGGGCATCCACGCGAGACGGCGTCCACGACGCCGGCCGAAGCCCGACGGTTTCGCAAATTCTTCGGCGCTGCTTTGCGTCACGGCGTGGATGGCCGGAGCAAGCCCGGCCATGACGGAGCTGGGCGTTTCCGCGCAATTACCGCCCGCCCTCGAAACCGGCCCTTGCTCCCTTGCGGGCGCCGCGCCGGCGACCGTGGTGCTCGTCGACGATTTCGACCTACTGCTCGACGACGGCCGCCGCCTCGCGCTTGCCGGCCTCGAATTTCCGCGCGGCGAAGGCGAAGCCGCTGCACTCAGAGTCAAGGCCCTGGCGCGGCTCGCGGAGTGGCTCGCGGAGGCGCAGGTCTTCGTCGAATCCTTCGCCACTGCGCCCGATCGCTGGGGCCACACGCCGGCTCAGGTCTCAGCCCCAGCCTCGTCGGAGCCAGACGCCCCGCTCGTCTCCGTCGGCGCAGCGTTGCTCGACGAAGGCCTCGCGCGCTTTCGCCCCGATGTCGTCGCGACGCCCTGCGCCAAAACCTATCTCGCTGCCGAAAAGGGCGCCCGCGCGGAAAAGCGGGGCGTTTGGGCCGTCGAGCCGGTCGTCGACGTTTCCACCACTGCTCCCGCCGAGCTTGCGGCGTTCGCAAAGCGGAAAGGCATGGTCGTCGCCACGGGCGTCGTGACTTCGATCGGAGAAACTAAGTCTATGATATATTTGAATTTTGGAGCTCCTCGAAGCGAGGGGTTCGCGGTCGAGATTTTTAAGAAGAATGTCGCTATATTGGAAAGCCAGGGCGTATTTCCCCGCACGCTCGCGGGGCGGCGAATCGGCGTGCGAGGGTTGATTGATTGGAACCACGGACCGCGCATGGAGATTTCAACTCCGGCGGAGCTTGAGGTCGATGCGCCGGACGAACGTTGATCAATGGCGCGCCCCCACGCGGCTCGCGACGTTGCTCGCGGCGGTGACGGTCGGCAGCTGCGCGCAGCTCGACCAGCAGTCGGCGCTGTTCACGCCGCCGTCCGCAGCTGTCGTCGCGCCGGCCCCAAAGCCCCCGGCGGAAGTCAATCGTAGCGCCGTCCAGCACAAGGAGCTCGTCGCGCAGTTCGGCGGCGAGTATCGTGCGCCCGTGGCCGAGGCCTATCTGAACGGCGTTCTGGCGAGGCTGGCGAAGTCCGGCGACGAGCCGAATCAGTCCCCCTATAGGGTGACGATCCTGAACACGCCGGTCGTCAACGCCTTCGCGCTTCCCTCGGGCAACCTCTATGTCACGCGCGGCCTGCTGGCGCTCGCTGGCGACGGCTCCGAGGTCGCCGCGGTCATGGCGCATGAGATCGGCCACGTCACCGCCCGCCACAGCGCCCTGCGCGCGGAGCGCGAGCGCGAGGCGGCGCTGTTCAGCAAAGCCGCCGAGGTTCTCCAGAGCAGGCAGAAGGGCGAGGAGATCCGCTCGACCCAGCGCCTCTCGGTCGCAAGCTTCTCGCGCCAGCAGGAGCTCGAGGCCGACGCCATAGGCGTGCGCGCCATCTCCAAGGCCGGCTTCGATCCTTACGGAGCGGCGCGCTTCCTGACCGCGCTCGGCAAGTCCACGGATCTGCGCGCAGCGCTCTACGGCAGAAAGAAGAACGGCATCGACTTCGACATCCTCTCGACGCATCCTTCCACGCCGGACCGCGTGGCGAGGGCGATCGAGGCCGCGCGTCAGCTTGGCGCGCCAGGCATTGGGCAGCGCGACCGCGACGCTTACCTCACGGCGATCGAGGGCATCGCCTTCGGCGACGATCCGGCGGAGGGATTTGTGCGCGGGCGGCAGTTCTCGCACCCGCGCCTGCGCTTCACCGTCACCGCGCCGGAGGATTTTCTTCTTGAAAATTCGTCGGAGGCTGTGTTCGGCGTGCGTGACCGCGACAACGAGGCGCTACGGCTCGATAACGTGCGTCAAATGCCAGGCATGTCGCTCGAGGATTACATCGCCTCCGGCTGGGTCGACGGGCTGCTGAAATCTTCGGTGCGGCTCACGACCGTCAACGGCCTGCCGGCGGTGATCGCCTCGGCCCGCGCCGGCGAATGGAACTTCCGGCTCGCCGTCATCGAGATGGACGGCCAGCTCTACCGCATAATCTTCGCCGTGCGGGCGCTCTCGCCGGAAGCCGAGCACGAGTTCGACGCGTCAATCTCGACCTTCCGCCGCATGACGCCGGAGGAGGCGCACGACGTGCGCCCGCTACGCATCTCGATTGTCAGGGCGGGGCCGGGAGACACCGTAGCCTCAATGGCCGCGCGGATGACGACGCCGAACCGGCCGGCCGAATATTTTGAGCTTTTGAACGGGCTTGACGCCGATTCGCCGATCGAGCTTTTCGAACGTTACAAGATTGTAACCGAATGATTTTTGCAAAGTCGGGAACTTTGCGGCTTCCCATGGGTTATTTGCGATTAGAACAGCTTTAAGAACGCCAGCGGCGTCTCGTATGCCGCGAAGGGCGAGGCGTCCTTCTTGGCTCTTAGGAGATGACAATGGCTTATCTTCCTGGAGTGAATCGCGATATCGTTCGAGCCGCCACGGCGGCCCCATTCCTTGGACATGACGAGGAGCGCACTCTGGCGCTCGCGTGGAGAGACCATCACGATCAGCGCGCCCTGCACAGGCTGACGAGAGCCCATATGAGGCTCGTCTTGGCGCTGGCGGCGCGCTTTAGACATTATGGGCTGGCGTCCTCCGACCTCGTTCAAGAGGGACACATCGGGTTGCTCGAAGCCGCGGCGCGTTTCGAGCCCGACCGCGACGTGCGGTTCTCGACCTATGCGACCTGGTGGATCAGGGCGTCGTTGCAGGACTATGTGCTGCGCAACTGGTCGATCGTGCGCGGCGGCACGAGCTCGGCGCAGAAGGCGCTCTTCTTCAACTTGCGGCGGTTGCGAGCGCGGCTCGCGCAGGCGGGGCAAGCGCAGACGCCGACGGAAGCGTTGCAGTCGATCGCCGATCAGCTCGGCGTCTCGCGCGCCGACGTCGAAATGATGGACGCCCGGCTTTCGGGCGGCGACGCCTCGCTCAACGTTCAGATCGCCGACGGCGATTCCGCCAACGCCAGCGAGCGGATCGATTTTCTGGTGGACCAAGGCCCGCTGCCGGACGAGATCGCCGAGGAGCGGGTCGACAGCGACCGCCGCGCGCAGTGGCTGCGCGACGCGCTCGCGGTGCTGAACGAGCGTGAGCTGCGCATCCTGCGCGAGCGGCGACTGAGCGAGAGCCTCGTGACCTTAGAGGCGCTCGGCCAGGAGCTGGGCATCTCGAAGGAGCGCGTGCGGCAAATCGAGAACAAGGCCCTCGGCAAGCTGCGGCGGGCTTTGGCGCAGCACGAGGAGCCGGAGGCGGCGGCGCACTGAGGGGGGCTCCCCCAGCTCGAACGCCGCCGGCAGAAAGCCGCCCGGAAGGGCGGCTTTTCTTACCAAAGCGGGGCGTCTCTCTCGGCCCGGCGAGGAACGAAGGCCGCGCGCAGAAAATCGGTTCGATACGGCGAGCGCGGATCCTACCTTGGAAGGGCACAGGGGTCGCCGCCATGGATACCATTATCGAGCCGTTCCGCATCAAGATGACCGAAGCATTGCCGAGGACGACGCGCGCTCAGCGCAAGGCGCTGCTCGCCGAGGCGCACAACAATGTCTTCTTGCTGGACGCCGAGCATGTGACCATCGACTTGCTCACCGACAGCGGGACCGGAGCGATGTCAGACCGGCAGTGGGCGGCAATGATGCTGGGCGACGAGAGCTATGCAGGAAGCGTCTCCTGGCGCCGCTTCGAGAAAACCGTGCGCGAGATCACCGGCTTCAAGCATATCTTCCCGACTCATCAAGGGAGAGCCGCCGAGCGCATACTGGCCGCGACGCGTCTGAAGGCGGGCGACATCGTTCCAAACAACAGCCATTTCGATACGACGAGGGCCAATATCGAGCATGTGGGCGCAAAGGCCGTGGATCTGCTGACGGCCGAGGGGCAGGATCTTTATTCGGAAAGGCGGTTCAAGGGAAACATCGATCTCATCGCGCTTGAACGATTGATCGAGACGGAAGGCGCGAAAAAGATTCCTTTTTGCATGATCACCGTCACAAACAACAGTGGCGGCGGACAACCCGTCTCCTTGGAAAACATTAGAAAGGCCAAGGCGTTGCTCGGCAGGCATCAAATTCCTCTCGTTATCGACGCCTGCCGCTTTGCGGAGAACTCCTATTTCGTAAAAGAATTCGAGCCCGGTTTTTCAAATCGGAGTCTCTTGGAGATTGCGAGGGAAATGTTTTCGCTGGCCGACGGGGCCACGATGAGCGCCAAGAAGGACGGGCTTGCCAACATCGGCGGTTTCTTCGGCTGCAACGACGGCCGCTGGGCGGAGGATTTCCGCAACCTGCTGATACTGACGGAAGGATTTCCGACTTACGGCGGACTCGCCGGACGCGATCTGGAGGCCGTCGCCGTCGGGTTGAAGGAGGCTTTGGATTACGAATACCAGCGCTATCGACACGCCACCGTCGAATATGCGGCGGCGCGCCTCGCGGCGCGCGATATTCCCTTCGTGCGTCCGCCAGGAGGCCACGCAATCTTCATTGACGCGGCGGCCTTCTGCCCGCACTTGAAACCGATCGATTACCCCGGCGTCGGCCTTGTCAACGCGCTTTATCTGGAAGGCGGCGTCCGCGCAGTCGAACTCGGCAGCGTCATGTTCGGCAAGCCTTCGGCTGACGGGAGCGAGGAGATTGCCGCCCCGCATGAACTGGTCAGGCTGGCCTTTCCGCGCCGCGTCTATACGCAGTCCCATTTCGACTACGTGATAGAGGTTCTGGACCTCGTACGACGCCGCCGCGACCGCATTAGACCTATCCGCATCGTCAAGCAGGCGCCCTTTCTTCGCCATTTCACGGCGCATTTCGTCTGCGACGCCGACGATGACGAGTTGGACGCCGCGTCGCGCCACGAAGGTTGCTACACCCCTCGCGCGTCGTAGAGGTCGCCGAAAATTGCCGCAATTTGCTCCAGGCTTTCAGGCGCGCGAAGGCGAGAGACGAAACTCCAATACGTCGGGCGCCGCCGAGAGGTCTGTGACTAGCAGCTCGGATCTGCACGCGCCGGAGGCCTGTATGACGAGCTCCAAATGAAATAGTCGATTGGCGTCGCAATATTGATACGACCAATCGACGATGCTGAATCCATAGGCTTTCATGCACTCGAGCATTTCATCGGAACTGGGCGCCCGATCCTGAGGAAAGACGAGCGAAAGGTGCAGCGTCGTCAGATGAGGCAGGAGCTTCTCGATCTTCCCGAGGACCGTCATCGCAGCCAGCGCGACCGCCGTCGCGCTGATCGCCGCGCCGTAAAAGCCGATGCCGATGATCACGCCGATCGCGGCCGTCGCCCAGATCGAGGCGGCGGTGGAAACGCCGCGAATGGTGAACCCGTCCTTGATGATGACGCCGGCGCCTAGAAATCCGATCCCCGTCATTATGCCCTGAATCGATCGCGTAGGGTCCGCCGCAGCGGGCGTCGTCACCAGTCCTCCATACCAATGCCCCGGAAAGCCGTTGATGGCCGTTAGCAGCGTCGAAGCCACGCAAACCAGGGCGTAGGTTCGCATGCCGGCGGCTCGGCCATTGTAGGATCGCTCATAGCCGAGCAGGAGACCCACGGACGTCGCTCCGAGGAGATGGAGCAGCAGGATTCCATTTGTGATCAGCTCGGATTTCGACCAGTAAGCCGATAGAATCTCCATCACGGGCCTCGCCGGAGAGCGCCTTGTCTACAATCGTCCCCTATTGTGTTTATCGTTTACTTTCAATGCAGTGAATCGACGCAAGAATGGCGTCGTGCGCATGACGCACGTCTAGATTCACGCTCGGGGTAAGCGTGGCTGTAATAATCTGGCAATTTATCTGTCCACACCAAGTTGTAAGCCGTCGATAGATATAGCGCGAATAGTTTTGGCGTTGAATATTTATACATCTTTCTCGCTAAATATAGGTCGATTCAGATGAAACCATGTTGACAAATGGGGCCTACAACATGAGGCATGCCAGCGTTTCCACTAATGCCCTGCAAAATGAGGTTGCAGAGTACGAAGAATGGGTCCGCCGGCTGCGAACCGGGAAATCGGCGGGTCACTTGCCCGACGACGGACTCGCAACGATGGCCGGGCTCTCACGCGAGCTCGAATTGCTGGCGAACGATTTGACCAGACGCGAAGAGCAAGCGCGTCAGCTTCTCCACGTCATCGAATTCGTCGCGAGCGGATTCCGGGTCGAGGATGTTCTCAACCGCATGTTCGAAGGCTTCCGCGGCCTGGTTCCCTTCGATCGAATAGGCTGCGCTTTCATTTCCAGCGACAACTCGACCCTCTCGGCCTATTGGGCGCGTTCCGAGCTGGGGCCGATCCAGATTTCCCACGGCTATTCTCAGCCGCTTCGCGGCAGCAGCCTGGAGCAAATCGTCAAGACCGGCCGGCCCCGCATCTTGAACGATCTCGAGGGCTATCTGCTGGAACACCCTCGCTCAGAGGCGACGCGCTCCATCGTCAGGGAAGGTGGTCGCGCAAGCCTGACCTGCCCTTTGATCGTCGATCGCCGACCCATCGGATTTCTGTTTTTCACCAGCCGCGAGAAGAACACCTACAGCGAGCGTCACCAGGAGATCTTCCTGCAGCTTGCGAATCTCGTTTCTATCGCTCTCGACAAGAGCCGCGTGTTTGAAGAGGTAATGCGGCGCAACAAGCAGCTTCTCGACGAGAGCGCGAAGCTGGAGGTCGCCGCGACGCACGACGCGCTGACGGGCATTCTGAACCGCGGCGCAATTTTAAGCGCGCTGGACCGGATTTCGAGCGACGCGTCGGTCGGCGTCATTATGGCCGACATCGATCACTTCAAGGCGATCAATGACACCGCGGGCCACGCCGCCGGCGACGAGGCGTTGAAAGAGGTTGCCCGGAGGCTGCAGGCGGAGCTTCGACCCACGGATCTGTTGGGCCGCTACGGCGGAGAGGAGTTTCTGATCGTCGCGCCCACCGCCGCCGAGGCGACGCTCGGCGAAACGGCAGAGCGGCTCCGGGCCGCGCTGGCCGCGCCGCCAATCACGCTCGCTAGAGGCGAAGCCAGGAACCTCACGGCGAGCTTCGGCGTCGCCTTCTCTAAAAATGGGAGCATGGCGCCGAGAGAGCTGATCGCGATGGCCGACAGCGCCCTTTACGCCGCGAAAGGCGGCGGGCGTAACAAGGTGGTGATCGCCGGCCCCGACCAATCGCGCAGGGAATCGCCGCGGTGACCCATTGGCGGCGCCTCGCTCTTTCTGCGGCGTGCGCCAATCGCGAAGCGCCGCGGTTTGGCGAACGCATCGGCGATAATAATCTGCGTTCGCCGGCTTGCGCGGCGGGCGTCGGTGGGGACTTGGCCAGCGCGATCGGTTTGGCTTCCGCCGCGCCATCGAAAATTCGCGCTCGTGCAGAGCTCGTATTGCGCTTGCGGGTCAGAAGCGCCTCATATCCTTCAGCGAGCAACCGCCGACGCGCGCTCGACAGCGGCGACGCTGGCGCCGAGCGCCTCGGCGATGCGGCTGTCGCTCCAGCCTTCCCGTTCCTGCGCCGCATCCGCTTTCGAAATGATGCGCGCATTCGTCAGCAACTGCGCCGAACGCTTGCCCCAGCGGATCAAAACCGTGAGCTTCTCCCGCTCCTGCGCGCTCAATCTGACTACGCATGTCTTGACGGCGACCCCTCTCCCCGCCGCGCTTGCCGTCTAAATCGGACGCGAACCCGTAGCCACCGCCCGCTGTCGACCTGCTTGATCGCGACGCCTGCGCCGCGGGACGGCCTCGGAGCAGTCTAGCGCAGAAAACCTACGATGTCCTTGACCGCCTTCATGTTCTCCTGGGCGATCGCGCGCGCGCGGTCCGCGCCGTCACGCAGAACCCCGTCGATATAGGCCGAATCTGCGGCCAGCTCGCGCATTCGCGCCGTGATCGGCGACAGCTTCTCGACCGCAAGATCGACGAGCGCGTTCTTGAATGTCGAGAAATTAGCGCCGCCATAGTCGAAAAGAACCTCGGACCGGCTGCGTCCCGCGAGGGCCGCGAAGATGTCGACGAGATTCGCCGCCTCGAGCCTTCCCTCCAAGCCCTTCTCGTCGCCAGGCAACGGCTCCGGGTCGGTCTTCGCCTTGCGGATCTTTTGCGCGATCTGATCGGGGTCGTCGTTCAAGTTTATGCGCGAATAGTCGGACGGATCTGACTTCGACATCTTCTTCGAGCCGTCGCGCAGCGACATGACGCGGGTCGCAGGCCCCGAGATCAACGGCTCGGGCAGCGGAAAGAACGCCTCGCCGAAGCCGTTGCGCGCGATGGACTCGGAGAAGTCGTTGTTGAACTTCTGGGCGATGTCGCGCGCGAGCTCCAGATGCTGCTTCTGGTCCTCGCCGACGGGCACATGCGTCGCCTTGTAGAGCAGGATGTCGGCCGCCATCAGCACGGGATAGTCGAACAGGCCGACGGAGGCGTTCTCGCGGTCCTTGCCGGCCTTGTCCTTGAACTGCGTCATGCGTCCGAGCCATCCCATGCGGGCGACGCAATTCAAGACCCAGGCGAGTTCGGCGTGCTCGGCGACCTGGCTCTGGTTGAAGATGATGTTCTTCTTGGGGTCGACGCCGCTGGCGATGTAGGCGCCGGCGATCTCGCGAATGTTCTCGCGCAGCTTGATGGGGTCCTGCGGCGTGGTGATGGCGTGAAGATCCACGACGCAGTAAAGGCACTCATAGGCGTGCTGCAGCTCGACGAACTTGACGATGGCGCCGAGATAATTGCCGAGATGCAGATTGCCGTTGGATTGCATGCCCGAGAAGACACGCTCTTTGAAGCTTAACATCGGATGCGCCGTCAGGTGAGGAGGTCGGCGGCCCTTATGGCGAAGCGAGCGTCATGAAGCAAGTCCCGCCAGGCGGTCGGGAAGAGCGCGGCGGGCACGTTGAGGCGCGCGGTTACGGCGGGGGAGCGCTGGCCCGCGGCCGGCGCGCCGCGATGAGCCAATAGACCGTCCCCGTCGCGACGCCAATGAGAAACAGCAGGGCGGCGATGCGCAGCTCCAGGGGAGAAGCGGCGTGGGCGCGGGGCGAGTGGTGCGCCACGCGCGCGATCCAGGGTGCGGCGGCGGCGAGAAAGCCGCAGCCTGCGGCGTGCCAGAGCCAAGAGCGCTGGCCGGCGATCTCGCCGAGGAGCGCCACCGCAGCGAGCGGCGCCACGCAGACGGCGACGACAAGCGTCCGAAACAGATCGGCGAAGCTCACGAGGTCGACGCCAGGGTCGATCGCGCCCTCGCCTTGCTGGAACAAATCGAAGAGGAAGCCGAGCGCGGCCTCAAAGCTGAGCTCGCGGATCGCGGGATCAATCAGCGCGGCGATGGGCAGCAGGGCCGCGCCCGCTCCCGCCGCCAGCACGAAGCCGAAAACCATAACCACCGCGCGGCGCAGAAAGCTTTCGCTCAAGGCTCTAGCACCGAGTCCCAGTAGAGATAGTCCATCCAGCTTTCGTGCAGATAGTTCGGCGGAAACAGCCGGCCGTTGCGATGCAGGTCGGCGACCGTCGGCGCATAAGGCTTTTGCGCCGGCAGCATATGCGCCTCTCCGGGCAGCCGGTCGCTCTTGCGCAAATTGCAGGGCGAACAGGCGGCGACGACGTTCTCCCAAGTGGTCGCGCCGCCCTTGGAGCGGGGGATTACATGGTCGAAGGTCAGCTCCTCCTGCTCTCCGCAATATTGGCAGGTAAAGCGGTCGCGCAGGAACACGTTGAAGCGCGTGAAGGCCGGATGGCGCGATGGCCGCACATAGGCCTTAAGCGAGACGACCGAGGGCAGCCGCATTTCGAAAGACGGACTTTTAACCACCCTGTCGTACTGGGAAACGATGTTGACGCGGTCGAGGAAGACCGCCTTGATCGCGTCCTGCCACCCCCAAAGGGACAAAGGATAGTAGCTCAGCGGACGGAAATCGGCGTTGAGCACCAGAGCCGGGCAGGCCTGGGGCGACACGCTCTGGGTGCGAAAGGGCATCGTCACGCCGACCGCCTCTCCTTAAGCCGGGCTCCGCCTGCGCGACGAATCGCGCGGGATGGCCCCCGAGCCGCGATAGTCTATAGCGTGCGTGACGCCATTGTGAAAGCGCCTTGATTCGGGGGCGGCTTTCCCGGCGCCCGTCGGGAGCCGCGCTTGATCGAAACCTGCCGGATGGGTAAAACTCAAACCATGATCAACCAGGAATCTCCCCGTTTTTTCAGGCCTTTGGCCGCGGCGCTGGCGCTGGCGGTCGCCTCCATCACGGTTTCCGCCGGAGCGCTCGCGCTGGCCAAGGACCCGCCGGCGAGCGCCAAATCGAAAAATGCGAAATCCGACCCGAAAGGCGCGAAATCCGACGCCAAAAGCGGAGACGACAAGAAAACAGCGAAGAAGGGCGACAAGTCCGACGCCGCCAAGCCGCGCCCGCTCGGGACCTTCAGCGACTGGAGCGCGCTCGCGGCCAACGGCAAGGACAAGACCTGCTATGCGCTCGGCTCGCCCAAGGAGCGGCAGCCAAAGGCCAAGCTCAAGGATGCGCAAGCCTTCATCTTCATCACCACGCGTCCAGGCGAGGGGGTGCATGAGGAGGTGGCGATCGACCTCGGCTATCCGGCGAAGGACAACGGCGCCGCCACCGCCGACGTCGACGGCGATAGCTACGACCTCATCACCAAGGGCAACAACGCCTGGGTCAAGAACGCGGCCAAGGAGAAGGAGCTCGTCGAGGCGCTCAAGGGCGGCGCCACGCTCATCGTGAAGGCGAGCTCCGCACGCGGCTCGGCGATGACCGACAAATACTCGCTCAAGGGGCTTTCGGACGCGCTGGCCCGCGTCGGGCAGGAGTGCAAATAGTCCTTTCCTCGAGGCGGTCTCCCCCTAACTTTAGCGCGAACCCCAACCGAGGGACCTCGCATGTTCGCGCATCTCTTCGCCCGCCATCCGCCGCAGGATCGCGACGCGCCCGTCTTTCACGGCGAGCGCCATTTCGTGACCGGGCGAGCGCTCGACCCGCCGTTTCCGCAGGAGACGGAGACCGCCATCTTCGGCATGGGCTGCTTCTGGGGCGCCGAGCGCAAATTTTGGCCGGCTGAGGGCGTTTGGGTGACGGCCGTCGGCTACGCCGGCGGCGCGACGCGCAATCCCACCTATGAGGACGTGTGCACCGGCCGCACCGGCCATGCCGAGGTCGTGCTCGTCGTTTACGACCCGCGCGTGGTTGCCTTCGAGCGGCTGCTGCAAATCTTTTGGGAGAGCCACGACCCCACGCAGGGCATGCGCCAGGGCAACGACGTCGGGACGCAGTATCGCTCGGCGATCTTCGCGCCGCAGGATCGGCAGGAAACGGCGAGGCGCTCGAAGGAGCGCTATCAGCAGGAGCTGACGCGCCAGGGGCTTGGGCCGATCACGACCGAAATTGCGCCCGAGCCGCCGTTCTATTACGCGGAAGAGGGACATCAGCAGTATCTCGCCAAGAATCCGGGCGGCTATTGCGGGCTTGGCGGGACGGGGGTCGCGTGTCTGGTCGGCGCCGGTTGAAGCTCTTCTTGCGGTCTTCGTGGTCTTTGTGTCTTCGTGGTTGGTTTCCACCACGACACAAAGACCGCGAAGGCGCTCACGAAGGCGTCTGCGGAGTGAGCTTCAGCAGCGTGATCCGATTTCGCGCCTTGCGCAGCACCTCGAAACGGAAGCCGTGGAAGCTGAACACCTGTCCCGGTTCCGGGATCGCGCCCGCTTCGTGAATGACGAGCCCCGCGACCGTGGTCGCCTCCTCGTCCGGCAACTCCCATTCCATGGCGCGGTTCAGATCGCGCAGCGGCACAGCGCCGTCGACGATCACTGACCCGTCCTTCTGCGGACGCACGCCGTGCACCGTCACGTCGTGCTCGTCGCGAATGTCGCCGACGATCTCCTCGAGGATGTCCTCCAGCGTGACGAGCCCCATGACCTCGCCATATTCGTCGACGACGAAGGCGAAGTGCGTCTTGCGCTTCAAGAACGCTTCAAGCTGGTCCCCGAGCGTCGTCGCCTCAGGCGTGAACCAGGGCGACAGCATGATCTCGTCGATCTTGAGCGCGGAGGCGTCGCCGCCGGCGGCGTCGAGCGCGCGCAAGAGGTCTTTCGCGTGCAGCACGCCGATGAAGTTGTCGGGACGCTCGCGCCAGAGCGGCATTCGCGTGTAGGGCGAAGCCAGCACCTCGCGAATGATTTGGCGCGGCGGCAGATCGGCGTCGATCGCCCGCATCTTAGTGCGGTGGACCATGACGTCGGAGACATGCATGACCTGCAGGTCGAGCACGCCGCCGAACATGTCGCGCGCGCTGCGCTCGACATTGCCCTCCTCGTGAAGGATATCAACCGCGCTCATGAGCTCGTCATAGGGCGAGAGCACCTTGCGGCCGTGGCCGAGCTCAACCCCGGCGAGGCGCAGCAGCCAGCGCACGAAGAGTTCGACGCCCGCAAGCAGCGGTCCGAACACCGAGACGAAGAGATGCACGACGCGGGAGACGCGCAGCGAGGTTCGGTCGGGATGGTTGATCGCGAGCGTCTTCGGCAGGACCTCGGCGAAGACGAGCAGCAGGGCGGTCATGATGAAGGTGGCGTAGACCGCCCCCGACTCGCCGACGAGCATGACGAGAAGGCTCGTGGTGAAGGCGGAACCGCCGATGTTGACGAGCGTCGAGCCGAGCAGCAGCGCCGCGATCATGCGATTGCGCTGGCGCAAGAGCTTCGAGACGACATGCGCGCGCCGGTCGCCGTCCTTCTCCAGCGCGTGCATATGCGCGAGGGAGGCCGCGGTTAGCGCCGTCTCCGAAGCCGAAAAGAACGCCGACAGCAGCAGGCAGACGATGACGATGACGAGCGCCATCCAGATGTCAAAGGTGGACAAGGCGGTCAGCTCCGTTTCCGCTCGCAATTCTTCCAGATGAAATCAGACCGGCGCAACGGCTTTGTTGCAGGCCGGGAAAAACGCGGCAAGAGGAGCGAAAGCGGCGCCGGACCGCCGCGTTTTGCTCGCCGGCGCGGCGCGAGGCTCACCAGAATTTTTGGACCTCGAAGGAGCGGCTGATCGAAAGACCGGCGGAGAACTGGTCGCGCGAGCCGATGACATTGGGAATGGGGCTGGAGCCGACGCTGCCGGTCAGGCGCTGCAGCCCGCCATAGGCCGTGGCGCTGAGGCTGGGCGTGAAGTCGTAGCGTAGCGTCGCCATGCCGCCCGCCGCGGTGAAGCCTCCGGTCGCCTGATAAGGCTCGAGCTTGCCGCCCGAAGCGAGCGACTCGAAGGGGGTCACCGAATAATAGGCGTTGGCGTAGCGGTTGTTGCCGAAGGAAAGGCGCGGTCCAAAGGAGAGCGTGATCGCTTGCGCGCCTGCGTAGGCGTCGGCGCCAAAGGAGGCGACGAAGCCCTTATGGCCGTCCACGCCCTGGCGCAGCTCGGAGCGGGCGCGAAAATGTTCGGCGCCTCCATATTCGGCAAAGCCGCCGACCTCGTGGGTCAGCGCAACCTGATGCACGCCGGGGATCGACTCTCGGTAAAATACAAAGTTGCCCACGGGGCCGGCGCGGAAACCGGAGACGTCTAGAAGCGCCAAGCTGAAGCTGTCGTCCGGCGTCGTGAATCTCTCCGGCTCGTTGACTCCGCGGACGTTAATTCCCGGAAATGGATAGACGCTCAGCTCCCTGGAGCCCGGAAAGCTCGGCGCAAAGCCCCCGATCGCCTGCAGCGTGACGATATAAGCGTCGTCGGGCTTAGGCTCCTCGACCTTGGGCGATTCCGGCGGCGCGACGTCCGCCGCGCGCGCGGCGCCGGCGCAAAGAAGCGCGCCGCCGAGCAGGAGAGGGAGAATGGTTGCTTTCATGGGGCGCTACTTAACGTTTTTGTAACGGACCTGTCCATAGGCGGCGCTCCCGCCGCGCGCCCGGCCGATTCGACGGGTTAACGATTGCTCGCCGCGGCGGCGAAATTACGGCGCGGCGGCGCGGTTCCATGCTTCGGCACGTTCGCCTGACGCTGGCGTGCGCCCGACTGAAGAGCGTCGGCCTCATGGCTGCAAAACATACGTCCCTGGGGCGTTGCACAGGGCCTCGCCCATCTTCGGCGGGGCGGCGCCCGCCGTCGATCGCGCGTCGAGCCACGCCAGCCACTCGGGCCACCAGGAGCCTGACTTCCTCGCGGCGATCTCGCGCCAGGCGGCGGGGTCGAGATAAGGGTCATCGCCCCGGCGGCTCAAGACTTGGTAGCCGCCTCGATGGGCGCCGGGCGGCGAGACGATGCCCGCGTTGTGCCCCCCTGTCGTCAGCAGAAAGGTTACGTCCGTATCGGTCAGCAGGTGAATTTTGAACGCGGAGCGCCACGGCGCCACATGGTCGAGCTCGGCGCCGACCGAAAAGATCGGGGCGCGGATGTCGTGCAGGGCCACCGTCTTGCCGTCGACGCGCAGCCGTCCTTCGGCGAGATCGTTGTTGAGAAACAATCGGCGCAGATACTCAGAATGCATGCGATAGGGCATGCGCGTGGCGTCGGCGTTCCAGGCCATCAGGTCGCTCATGGGCGCGCGCTCGCCCATCAGATAGGATTTGAGCGCATAGGACCAGACGAGATCATTCGAGCGCAGCAGCTGGAACGCGCCCGCCATCTGCCTGGTCTCGAGATAGCCGTTCTCCCACATCAGATCGTCGAGAAAGGCGAGCTGGCTTTCGTTCACGAACAGCGTGAGCTCGCCGGCTTCCGTGAAGTCGGTCTGCGCTGCGAACAGCGTCAGCGTCTTCAGGCGCTCGTCCTTGTCGCGCGCCATGGCGGCGGCGCCGATCGCGAGCAGAGTGCCGCCGAGGCAATAGCCGACCGCATGGATCTTGCGCTCCGGCAGCAAGCCCGAGATCGTTTGCAAAGCCGAACGCAGGCCGAGATCGAGATAGTCCTCCATGGAGAGGTCGCGATCTTCGGCGTCCGGGTTCCTCCAGGAGATCATAAAGACGGTGAACCCCTGATCGACGAGATGCTTAACCAGCGAATTGTGCGGCGAAAGATCGAGGATGTAATATTTCATGATCCAGGCCGGCACGATGAGGAGCGGCTCGGCGCGCACGGTCTCGGTTTTCGGCTCATACTGGATGAGCTCGATCAGGCGATTGCGAAAGACGACCTTGCCTGGCGTCGTCGCCACCTCGCGACCGGGCCTGAATTTGTCGGCGCCCA
>Ga0187784_10001286_pt1 | contig 19816 bp, 18 predicted proteins | sample 1015_SJ02_MP15_2_FD_132964 | JGI IMG/M metagenome (GOLD analysis project Ga0187784, IMG submission 132964) | Tropical peat soil microbial communities from peatlands in Department of Meta, Colombia - 1015_SJ02_MP15_20_MG | ecosystem: Environmental > Terrestrial > Soil > Wetlands > Peat | place...
ACCTTTGAAATCTCTAAAGTCGATAATTTCGATGGGTGTTTTGAGATCCGCACCTTCGATCGTGATTTTGGATATGTCCCCTTTTGCGAATAACCGGGTAGGGATTACCAGCGTGAGGAACGCAAAACAGCAAGCTTTTGCTTCATTGCTCACCCCTGGCACACGTCACCACCAAAATTAGAACACCCGGAATCGGACAGGTCAATCTTGGAGCCATGCTCGACCGCTCGACCGACACCGCTCTGTAAGAGATCTGAAACTGCGTTTTTCCGCATCCTGCTAGAAACTAACAAGACGCGTAGCCGATTCGAGTTTGAATACGAACTTCTGGACACAGGTATTTTCAACGAAGACCGCTACTTCGATGTGTTCGTGGAGTATGCCAAGCAGTCGCCGGAAGATATCCTGGTTCAGATCACGGCAACTAATCGCGGCCCTGAACCGGCCACACTTCATCTGCTGCCAACCCTATGGTGTCGAAATACCTGGAGCTGCGCTTCGGGTATTTCGAGACCACAATTGAAGCGCATAAAGCGCGCTGACACCTTTGCTATGGTGCACGCAGTGCATGCTGGCCTTGGCGAGCGCTATTTTTACTGCGATTCATTAGTCCCGCTGTTGTTCACGGAAAACGAGACCAACAACGAACGGATCTTCGGCTCAGCCAATGTTTCTCGATACACGAAAGACGGGATCAACAACTACGTTGTGCTTGGCGAACAAGGGGGGGAATCCGGATGGCATTGGCACCAAAGTCGCCGCGCATTACCTCCTCCACATTGAGGCTGGCAAAGCCAAGACGGTGCGTCTGCGATTCTCCGACGTCAACGCGGCAGCGATGTTCGATCCGTTCGCCAATTTTGACAGCATCTTCCAAACCAGGGAGAAGGAATCTGACGAGTTTTATCAGAGCATCACACCGAGGAACGTCTCCGAGGACGAAGCGCTCGTCATGCACCAGGCGCTTTCCGGCATGCTTTGGAGTAAACAGTACTTCAACTTTAATCTTAAGACATGGTTGACGGAACACGGAGCCGACCCGGCTCTGCCGAATGCCCGGCAGGTGCGCAATGCTCAATGGTTCCACATGATCAATGAGCAAGTGATTTCGATGCCGGACAAATGGGAATATCCCTGGTACGCGGCGTGGGACCTTGCCTTTCACACACTCGCTCTTTCGACAGTCGACCCTAAATTTGCTAAGAACCAACTGGAACTGCTGTTGCATCAGCTTTACCAGCATCCCACCGGACAGTTGCCAGCTTACGAGTAGAACTTTAGCGATGTGAATCCTCCGGTTCATGCCTGGGCGGCGATCTTTCTTCACCGTCTGGAACTCGCAGAAGATGGCAAAGGCGATCTGGATTTCCTAAAGCGCTGTTTTGGCAAGCTGGTCTCGAACTTCGATTGGTGGATCAACCAGAAGGACTACCAAGGCAAAAATCTGTTCGAAGGCGGATTTCTGGGTCTGGACAATATCGGCGTCTTCGATCGTAGTGCACCGCTTCCCACCGGAGGTCACCTGGAACAAGCAGACGGCACAGGCTGGGTCGCGTTGTTTTGCCAGAACATGCTTGAAATCAGCGTGGAGTTGGCGAGTCAAGATCCTTACTTCGGCGACGTAGCAGCAAGATTCCTTGATCAGTTTTTCTGGATCGCGCGCGCCATGAATATGGCCGGTAACGATGGCATGTGGGATGAAGAAGACGGTTTTTATTATGATGTCCTGCGTCTGCCTGATGGTCGCGCAAAGAGGCTAACAGTCCGCTCGATGGTAGGGCTGCTTCCGCTCTGCGCCACCACCGTCATTGAACCATGGATGCGCGAGAAGGTCCCAGGGGTGGTGGAACTATTCAGGCTGCGACTGCGACAAATGCCGGGGCTCCGGGATACTCTGCACCACTTGGGTCGAAACCAATTAGGTGTCAACCAACGGGGACTCATAGCGTTGGTGAACGAGAACCGCCTGCGGCGAGTACTTGGCAAGATGCTCGATGAGAACGAGTTCTTCAGTCCTCACGGGCTGCGGGCTCTCTCACGCTATCACGCGGAGCACCCTTACGTTTTCCGGGTCGGTGGCCAGGAATACCGGGTCGACTATGAGCCTGCTGAGTCCACCAGTCGTCTGTTCGGCGGCAATTCGAACTGGCGTGGGCCGGTGTGGATGCCTGTCAATGTACTAGTAATCCGCGCGTTATGGCAGTTCTACATGTACAACGGCAACGATTTCCGCATTGAATGCCCGACTGGATCCGGACAACTCATGAACTTGTTTGAAGTTGCGCAGGAGATCACAAAGAGGTTGAAGAGCATTTTTCTGCGAGACTCTTCGGGACGAAGGCCGGTGTACGGTGGCATGCAAAAACTCCAGAACGACCCACACTGGAGAGACTACATCCTGTTTCATGAATACTTCCACGGCGATAATGGCGCGGGACTCGGGGCCAGTCATCAGACTGGCTGGACGGGAGTGATCGCCAAACTAATCGATATGTTTGGCCGCATAAACGCCGCAAGCTTGTTACGAACGGGCAAAGCGAATGCGTCAGATCAGTCGCAAGGGATGAACAGCTTGCGAGGATCGTCAAAGTTCCAAAGAGAGAATTCATACGCGGGGAATCAACCAGCAAACGCTGCAGAACAGCTGCGCCCAGCGACCCGTGCGTGCGACAAAACTGGCCCAGTGCCTGAAGGTCCTTGAGGAACGCGAACTCTCGTACGTCCACTGACTTGCCCCATTCCCAGTCCTAACATTTCGGCCCAAACGATCGGGCAAACCATTTCGCACTACCGCATCGTCGAGAGGCTGGGCGGTGGCCGGATGGGCATCGTCTACAAGGCTGAGGATATCGCCATTCAGAAATCGGCAAGACTATCCGAACCTGCACCGACACACGATGGCGTTGTCCTCATTCATAAGTGAGTTTGCTTTTTGCCTTGTATAACCGGTATTTGGAATACTTGTGTTGCTCTTGAAACAATTGGCCCTTAGCCTCCATTTCGACGTGTACTTCTTGAGGAAGCCACAACGAAAAGTCAAGCGTCGCTATATGTACCGGACCAAACTGGATATAAGCCGTCTGCCTTTGGATCGAAATCTCGGGCTGGGGCGCTAATAGGTCGGTGCGCAGCCGAACGATGCTGAAATCCGATTGGTCGACCCCAGGTGATCCCCTGCAGGAGCATGGGGATCGACTCTCCGTCAATCAGAATTACCCCAGGGGACTCGACCGAGCCAGGAATTTGAGCCAACCCAACGACAAACGTGCTATGCCCCTCTATCCGCTGCTGTCCCAGGAAGCGGAAGCGCGATTCCACTTGATTTAGGGAAGAAAAAACGAGCCAGGCCGATATAAAACCTCTGAAACTTGGTGCTCCCATTCCCGGATCGATCGGCTTGCCATTCTCGTTGGTTCGGTACTCTCGAAGTACCATCCCGCCATCTTGTACCGGATGAGTCAGAATGAGATAGTTAAAGTTTCTGTCATTTCGCGAACTGCGTCCCACGGCTAAGCAAGCTATGCCTCTGCAACCCGGAACCATCCCTTGAGCCACGGCGGATTGTGTCTCGCTCACCGCTTCATCAGAAATCAAATCGGGCACTTTCCAGCCGCTCAAGGGAAAAGCTCGCAAACTTTCCTTGGGCGCTGTAAGTCCCACTTATGACGATAGGATCGATGTGGCCGTTGGGCCGAAAGGCGAGATAGTGTTCCCCGGCAGCACCGCGTCGCACCCTTCCGAGCTTTACTACATGACATCTTCCGCTGGCACGCCAAGGATGCTGACGAATTTCAACCAGGAGATATCCGCGCTGCAGCTTGGCAAGATGGGTGGCTTCGAGTGGCAGGGACCGGACGGCTTCCGCGAGGACGGCGTCCTCATCTATCCACCCGATTTCAGCCAAGACAAGAGCTACCCCCTCGTGCTTTACGTTCATGGTGGCCCCCAGGCTGCTTCGACAATCGGATTCGACGATTTAGGTCAACTGATGGCAGCGCGAGGCTACGTGGTTTTCGAACCCAACTACCGCGGCAGCGATAACTTGGGCCACGCGTACCAGCGTGCCATCCACAACGACGGCGGCGATGGGCCGGGCCGCGACGTAATGTCCGGAATCGACGCCCGGAAGAAACTTGGATTTGTTGACGAGTCGAAGATTGCGGTTACGGGTTGGTCGTATGGCGGCTACATGACAACCTGGTTGATTGGGCACTATCACATCTGGCGGTTGGCAATAGCAGGAGCCTCGATCACCGACTGGAATGAGGAGTACAACCTGTCGGACATTGGCTGGTATTGGCGTTACGTCTGCAAGGGCTCTCCATGGGCAGGAGGCAACATGAAGGATTGCGTCGCCCAGTCACCGATCACATACGCGACTCAGATCAAGACGCCGACGCTGATTATGAGCGATACAGGAGACGCGCGCGTCCCAATTACGCAGTCGTACCAGCTCTACCACGCGTTGAAAGACAACGGAGTGCCGGTGAAATTCGTGGCCTACCCAGTGGCCGGGCACTTTCCCGACGATCCCGTACGTTATCAGGATGTCTACCGCCGATGGCTAGATTGGCTGGACCAGTACCTGAAATAGCTGCCAACTCCTGATTGCTCAGCAAGCCTTGCCTCACCGGGTTGAGTAAGAGTAGCCCGTTGTTCGGGAACAGCGCAATTCCTACTACCCAACTCACGAGTCGCTGATCTGCTTACGTCGACGGTGCATTAACCGTGTGGTTTAACAATCTGTGGCCAGGACAGAAATGCGCGTGTCGTCTGCCAGAAAATTCCTGTTCTTGTGTCGAGCTCGCCGAGTTGTCTGTTACACATTGCTCCGGCTTTCGGTTACGATGCAAGGGCACTTAAGATGCCAAAGTCTTTTTACCGCTGGGAAGGCAGCCAATCCATGAAGAACTTTCTACGAGTTACCGTAGCGATGCTTTTATGGACCTTCTGTATCCTTGGCGTTGGCCAGACCCCAACCATCTCTGCTCCACCAGCCACGCCCAAGCGTCGGGTCGCGGATGAGTATTTCGGAGTGAGAGTCACTGAAGACTACCGCTGGCTTGAGAATTGGGATGATCCTGCCGTCAAGCAATGGAGCGCCGCTCAGGACGCACGTACTCGTGCATATCTTGAACACCTGACCTCGTACGCCGCGATTCATGCGCGCTTAGTGCAGCTTAAGGGCGCCGGCTCGGTCTCGTATGACAACCTGCAACATCGCGCCGGGCGGCTGTTTGCCAGTCAGCACCTCCCCGGGCGCGAGCAGCCCTTGCTGGTTGCGTTGCGCTCGCCCGACGACCCCTCCAGCGCGAAGGTCATTCTCGATCCCAACAAACTCAGCGCCAGGGGAGCGATCGCCGTAAGTTTTTTTGTTCCTTCCTTTGACGGCAAATACGTAGCCGCAGTGCTGTCCAAAGACGAATCAGAAGATGGAGCAGCTCATATTTTCGAAGTTGCCACAGGGAAAGAACTCACTGACGTCGTTGCTCGCGTGAACTTTGCCACTGCCGGAGGAAGCATCGCATGGAACGCCGACAGCTCTGGTTTCTACTACACGCGCTATCCGCAAGGCAACGAGCGTCCGCCTGAAGACGCGAACTTTTACCAGCAAGTCTACTTTCACAAGCTCGGTGCCGATCCCAAACAGGATAGCTATATCATTGGCAAAGACTTCCCCCGCATCGCCGAGATCACACTTCGCGCTAGCGACGATGGCCGGTGGCTGCTCGCCTCGGTAGCTAACGGCGACGGCGGCCAGTTTGCGCACTACTTGATGGATCCAGACGGCCACTGGACGCAGATCACACGGTTCGAAGACGGCATCGTTTCTGTGAAGTTTGGCCCGAGCCGAGAGCGCGATGGAGGCGAAAGCGGACTTTACCTCCTCTCGCACAAAGACGCACCGCGCAGGCGAATCCTCCGCATGTCACTCACACAACCCCTCGATCTCACACAAGCAAGGGTTATCGTTCCGCAGAGCTCCGGAGGCACTGCCGAAGCCGACCGCGCCTCGATCGAAGATTTCGTTCCCAGCTTCGGCCATCTCTATGTGATCGACAATGTGGGCGGCCCTTCTCGTTTGCGTGTCTTCGACGGCAAAGGGCAGCCGCTGCCCGCACCTACGCTCCCGGCCATCGCTAGTGTTCACGACGTTACACCCATTGGCACTGGTGACGTGCTGTTCTCCGTTGAGACTTACATCGATCCTCCTGGGTGGTACCGATACGACGCAATTAGTGGCAAAACGACGCGCTCTGCCCTGTTCGAGACCGCACCATTCAACTTCGATGACGCCGAAGTCGTCCGCGAATTTGCCACCTCCAAGGATGGCACGCGTGTCCCCATGAACATCGTCCGTCTCAAAACAACCAAGCTCGAGGGCAACAACCCGGTGCTGCTCACAGCTTATGGCGGATACGGGAACAGTCTCGAGCCGACTTTCGAGGGAGATTACTACACGGGGTCCGGGATGCGGCTCTGGCTCGATCAGGGAGGGGTTTTCGTCGAGGCCAACCTCCGGGGTGGCGGCGAGTACGGTGAACAATGGCATCAGGAGGGCAGCCTGACACAGAAGCAGAACGTTTTCGACGACTTCATCGCATGCGCCCAATATTTAGTCGACAAGAAGTACACATCTCCAAAGCATCTGGCGATCTACGGCGCGAGCAACGGTGGACTCCTGATGGGTGCAGTGGTTACTCAGCGTCCCGACCTTTTCCATGCCGTAGTCTCCGATTCCGGGTGGTACGACATGCTGCGCGTTGAACTTGCTAGCAACGGCGAGTTCAACACCACAGAATTCGGAACCGTGAAAGATCCAGAGCAATTCAAGGCGCTCTATGCCTATTCTCCCTACCACCGGGTCAAAGATGGAACTGCCTATCCAGCGATATACCTGAGCTCGGGCGAAAACGACAATCGCGTGGACCCTATGCAATCGCGCAAGATGGCAGCACGCCTGCAGGCGGCCAGCAGTTCGGGCCGTCTAATTCTGTTGCGAACAGTGGCGAACGCTGGTCATGGCTGGGGCGAAGCCGCAGACGTGCAGGTCGACGAAGGTACCGATGTGTTCAGCTTTCTATTCGATCAGATGGGAATCGTGTATCCACAAGGTGGCAAGGACAACACCCCAAATCCTTAGCTTGACTGAGATCCCTTGCCTTAGTGTCCGCAAACCAAACCAGTTCGTGGCTCGTCGCTAGCCTTGATCGGAAACGCCTCGGGCAGGGCTCTTGAGTTTCGAAGAAGACGTCGACTCGAGGCGTTTTCGATGAGGAGACTAGGAGGAAGCCGCTGGCGGCGGACGCGGTGCGCGTGGGTTCACCCCACGCATAGCGTCCGCCGCCAGCGGCTTAGTCCTGGTCGGCAAACCGGAAACTATGCCAAGACTTCGAGGGCGCAAGAAGGGCGCGAAACGTGCCCTTTTTGGTGTCCCTGTTGGTTCTAATTTACCGAACTCTTTTGAAATGAATGGCGGGGACGACGGCCCTCGTCGGGACCAAACCATCGATAGCTTCGCAAGGAGTCAGAGGGGTTTCGTGGCATATAAAAGAGAGTCGGTCATGCGCATTTTAGCTGGCTAATGGGTTGAGTGCTGCATTAACTGTTGGAGTTCGCCTCTCAACTTTGAAACGTCGTCGCTTCCGACATACCCAACGGCTTTTTCATTTGTGCCGAATGGTTTCTTACCCGATACAGCTTTTCACCGGCACGTTGAATGACGGCGATGCCCGCATTCTCTTTGCGGGCCGACTCCTCAAGTTTCACCGACGCTGGATCGAGATATCCGAGATTTATCCGGTGGCAGCGCTCCTCGCTAATGCTCGTGGCTAGAGTAACCGTGATACGAGGCGTTTCAATCCGGGTGGACGTGTCATAGGAACCAAGGCCTTGACGTGAGTGGAATGGGCGAGTACGCCTCCGGGTTTCTGATGCGCAGGAACGGTTCCCTTCACAACCGTGACTCGATTGAATACTCAGTCTCAACTCGCCTGCCTGGTACCTGGCGCCACGAGTGCGAGTTGCAACCTTGTAAGGCGTTGCTGGCCGTGCCAGAATCATGTCCGATGCAGCCCCGTCACCGATGATGCGTCAATCACGACCATGACGAAGGGCATATATCCATGGTGTGCGTGTGCACTTTTGGCTCATTTCGGAGTTGTTGATCCTCTTGACAGTGGCAAACGGGACCCCGGTGATCACAAAATCCGTTCTGGGAGACCGCCTTGCTAGCCCGATCGATGGGGGTGCCAGATTTTTTGATGGGCGGCCCATCTTCGGCTCATCGAAGACGTGGCGCGGGATTTTCTTTTCGATTTTGGTGACTTCCGCGTGTGCTCCCTTGGTCGGTCTTAGCTGGAGAATCGGAGCCATGATGGCGAGCGTTGCAATGGCTGGAGATTTATTTTCCAGCTTCCTGAAGCGTCGCGTGAATCTCCCTGCTGGCGGCAAGGCGACTGGCCTCGACCAGGTTCCGGAGTCTCTGTTCCCACTCCTCGCCTGCCGGCGTGCTGTACCATTGTCGGCCCTGGATGTTGTCGTGGGAGTGGTGATCTTTCTTGCGGGCGAACTGCTTCTATCTCGTTTGCTCTACCACTTCCACCTCCGCGACCGGCCGTATTGATTCAGTATCGGTTCAGACCTCGTGCGACGCAGGCGAAGAAGGACGCTGCAAGTGGTGCAGGGTAATTTCCGGCGGACAGTTAAAGCGGATCGCCACAATCGACGACCCGACGCCAACCGACGTATAGCCGGCCATATTGTAGTATTTCCACGGCCCCGATCCCATACGTCGCGGCAAGACCGAATCCAGCGTTATCGGAACCGACCCGGGCAGGCAGACCTGGCCTCCATGTGTGTGGCCGCTCAAAAGCAATTTAAAGCTAGCGTGGGCTGCCTGGCGGTAGATCTCCGGTGTATGCGAGAGCAAGATGGAAAATTCGCCCTGTGAGATTCCGGACGCCGTCTTTTCGATATTGTCGGCACGGTAGTAATGTGCGTCATCAATGCCAGCCAAATGGATCCGTTGATCACCACGCACGATTGTCTCGGTCTCGTTGAGCAACATGCGAATACCGATCTCCTCCAGACGGGGAACCATACGGATTGAGTCGTGGTTGCCTAGCACGCCATAAACCAGTTCCTTCAGGTGGGAGCGCACCTGGGCCACGCCTTCAAGGGCCGTGTCAAACGGACCGAACGTTTGTCCCCGGTAGTCCCCGGTCAGGACGCAAATGTCGTACTGCACTTCCGGGAGCAGCTCAATCAAGCGCTGCATTGCGCCTGGATTCATGTCTGCGTGCAGATCGCTGAGGTGAAGGATCGTGAATCCCGCGAAGTTTGGGGGAAGGTCCTGCCGCACGACATAGTTGCGCCGAATCTCGATGCGCTCGGTATTCTTTTGCCCGCGCCAGTACAGTCCCGTCAGCTTGAGGATGGTTCGAATTGCGGTTTGGATGGAAAGCGAGTTTTCCGGATGAAAGAAGTTGATACCCTGACCGAATATTTGTGCCTCATGATCGCCCTCGATCCCGAGGCGTTGTCGTGCGTGAACTCGGCTCAATCTTTCTTCGAGCCTTGCAACAATATCTCGCTCCGTCAATGGTTCCGATTGTGACACCTGATGGTCCTCGTTCGCACCTCTTGGCGTAATCGCTAGGGCGTTATACGGATTGAAACGCGCTTGCGCGGATCCAGTCTATCTCACGAGTGGAATGTTAAGACGGTTCCGAGAAGGATAATATGACCTCCCTGATGGCTGCCGAAAAATGTTCTAAGGCACGGATGCCGACGGAGGCAGGAAAATCGACATTCTTGATTGCCGTTGTATGCCAGTGGAGAGTTAGACAATTGACTGTGGAATTCGATTGCGTTCAATACTTCGGCTTTGCAGAGACTTTCCTTCACGTGTGTGGAGAATGCGACCCTCAGTTGCCGTGTAACATCCTTCTAGGCAACGCTCCCGTGGGTGGCTACGACCGATGGAGACCCGGCATAGATAAAGGCGCGGCTCGAAGCCATGACATCATTTCTAAGCATCGAGAGACCGAATAGCAGATGAATCGAAAATGCCCAAACGATGGTTCTCTTGTGGACTATTATGAACTCTGTCCGGCGTGAAAACGGCGTTCGTACAAATAGATCCTGCCTTGTCGCCTAGTGTTTATTAATCTTCCTGCACGTAGGGCTGGGCCCAAAGTCGAGTAATCGGCGCTTGTGCATCACCGGGAAGCCAGCGCTCGTCTTCAGCCAGCCCCTTCATTAGTTCAAACTGGTCGAGGGTTAAATGTAGCTGCATACCACCCGCTTTTCTCGGCATCCGGTTCTACAACCTTGTTCGGCTGAGAACGCCGACTTTCGTCGACGTTACTCCTATCAACCTCTCCGTGTTGCGAATCACCGTGTTCCCCGAAACGCCAAAGAAACAATCAGACCGATAGTGATGCGAGTCACAGAAAAGGCTTTGATTCGGACGGAAGATTAATTCAAAAGAAGAAGGTGCGCCATGTTAATCATCCTTGGGCTCCTGCTCTTCCTCGTCCTTGGCTCTCTGATTTTGCTGTTACCGGTTCTCTGGGAACGCGAAATTTTCAATCAATTTTCTGGCAGCCGGGCAGTGATATGCCCCGAAAATCGGCGTCTAGTGGCCGTCAGCATTGACGCACTGCATGCCGCGGTGACTGGAATCCATGGCCATCCGGACTTGCGGTTGGCGGATTGCACTCGCTGGCCAGAGCGTTACAGATGTGATCGAAGGTGTCTTGCGCAGGCGCTTCGAGCGGAGCCTTATACACTCGGCGAAGCGAATCGGGGAACGAAGAAGATCTTCCACCTACCCGTGCTGCTTGCCGCATTTGCAGCGTGGTGTTTGGGCGCATTCTGGCACTCACACTACTTATTCCGTGTCCGGTGGATGGAAGGCTTAGGGCTCACTGCCGCACAAGTGAAACAACTGGTGTCATGGTATTCGCCACACATTCTCAGCGTAGGAGTTTGTCTCTTGTTTGCTTATGGAGTCGCTTGGCTGCTTGCGGTGCGCAATCGACGGGGACTGAATCAGGGTGTTTTAATGTCATTTTTTCTCTGGGCCGCGGTGGGCTTGGCGACCTGGCCTGAGTCCGCGGCACTGCCTCATGATTTGCTGATGATTGAGACAAGCTACTCGGCTCTGGCTGCACTCGTCGTTGGAGCAACCATCGGCGGCCTTACAGGCAAGCTCGTGATGCCTCTCTCGGTGAGTCCTGGCGCAAGCGCAACCCGTTGAGTTTGACACCTCTTTCGAGATGATGCTGAAGGTCGAACCAGAGATGAGAGAAGATCGACTCCTCAGCGGCTACATGTAAGGCGTAAACAATCAAGAAAACGAAGAAGCGAGGGTCCACCGTGCTCTTCGACATTCAGGATAATTATCGAAGCCGCTATTGAGCCGGCTGATCGCCTCTTTGCTCATGAACGCTGCCAGGGGATAGTTTTGATGTCAGCACACACCTAGAGAGACAGAGAGACTGTCCGCGAGCGACCGCCGCAAGCGAACTTATGTCTGGTCGATTTGGTTATTCATGAGAGGAAAAAGCAGACGGAAGCCGGGGCGTCCGCCTAGCCGCATATTTGTGTCTAGCACGAGACATCTGAGCGAATTGGATGTTACGTTCACCCTGGGCCATGCTGCTGACGGCCCGGTCTCTCCATAATTTTCCAGCATATTCATAGAAATTGAATTATGGTAACGCTTAACTTCTCGACCTGACTTCTCTTAGCTGGCAAGCACTCCGAGCTCTGTGTCCATCTTCTTGTACTCTTTTGCGTTCTCGGTCGTCGAAAGTTGAACCCTTTGCCCAGCAAGATAAGCAGACAATGCTTGAATCTCGTCCAAAGTGCCCTTCAACGGCAACGCTACTTGTCCTCCTACGAGGGCTGACCGGCAGAACGCCATCATGATCTCAAATCCTGCGTAGGCACTCGCGAAGTTGCAGGGATGAACTTTGCGATCATCGTCCAGCCAGTCAGCGATCTCCTGGATGTAGGGCGGCATATCAAGATCGTAATTCATGCAGCCCCTTCCATGCGAGAGTCCGTCTCTGGTGACCGCGCGCCAACCTGCACCAGTCAGCACTTCCGCGAAGCCCTCCGTACCCTGAGCGCCGATGCGGCATTTCCGCCACCAGTAATCGACCTCGGGAACGTCGGGAGCGCCAGCGCCACACTCAACGACGCCTCGCACACCGTTGGCGAACTGAATGAAGCCGCCAATGTAATCGGGCGAAGGATGCCGGTCAGAGAATTTGCCGCATCCGGCGGCTTGTCCCATCACCCACTCCGCTTCCGCCTCGCGGTTGTACCAGCGCATGTAGTCGATGAGATGGGACAACATGTGCATCATCCAGCCTGATGCCGTCCCGTACACGGTGTGAATACGGCCGAGAGCGCCGCTGCTGATGATTTCCTTCACCTTACGGTAATGCTGGCCGTAACGATGCTGATGGCTCACCACCGCCTTGACGCCGCTTTCCTCAAGCAACTTCCTGACCCGCAGTCCCTCGCGGCTGTTGAGCGCCACTGGTTTTTCGAATGCGATAAGGCGAGCGCCGCACTCGATTCCAATCCGCACCATTTCGGCGCGCAGGTTGGGGAGCGTGCAGAAGCAGAAAACATCAGGCTTTACGGCTGCCGCGACTCGAAACGCGTCGGTTCCCTTGACCCCGCCGAACTGCGCCGCGGCCAGATCCAGCCGCGCTGTGTCAATGTCGCAGACGCCAGCGACTTCGAAGCGGTTGTTTGCTTGAAATGCGAGGGCATGGTGCATCCCACGCTTACCCATGCCCACCACTGCCACGCGATATTTATCGCTCATCGTATCCTCTTGTCCCACTCGCGGACTCTGTCAATCGTGTAATCCACTTCCTCTTCGGTTAGCTCGGGGAACAGGGGGAGGGAAATGCAGCAGGCGGCATTCCGCTCAGAGTTGGTGACAGACCCGGCAATGCGCGCCTCTCGTCCCCATGGGTATCCTTGCTGCTGATGGATTGCAATCGGATAGTGGCACTTCGCGTCGATGCCCTCGTCGTTCAGGAACTGGAGAAGTGCATTGCGATGTTTCGGCTGTCTGCTCTCGATCACATACAGATGGAAAACGTGCCGATAACCCGGAGTCTCGTACGGCAGCACGAGATTCGTCGCGGAAGCTAGTCCGTTGCTATAGCGTGTCGCCCACTTTCTTCTGAGGTCATTCCATTCATCAATGTGCTTGAGCTTTGCGCTGAGCACTCCAGCATGAAGATCGTCGAGACGGCTGTTGTATCCCGGACTGTGGCAGGAGCGTTTGTCAGACCCGTGATTGCGCAGCGTGCGGACCAGCCGGTCGACTTCGGCGTTGTTCGTGACCACTGCCCCACCGTCTCCAAATGTCCCGAGATTTTTCTGCGTAATAAAGCTGATGGTGGCTGCGTCGCTGAGTTCGGCGATCGTGAAACCATCGCCCTGCGCGCCGATGGCCTGCGCATTGTCTTCGATCACCAGCAGATGGTACTTGTCTGCGATTTTGCGAATGGCCTTCATGTCGGCGCACTGGCCATAGAGGTGAACCGGCACGATCGCCTTTGTGCGCGGTGTGATCGCCGCCTCGATCCGGGAGGGATCGATGCAGTTCGTGCGCGCATCGGAGTCGACGAACACAGCCGCGGCACCTGCAATCCAGATCGCTTCCGCCGTCGCGAAGAATGTATTTGTGGTGGTGATGCACTCGTCCCCGGGGCCGATGCCCAGGGCCTTGAAGGTGAGCCAGAGTGCATCGGTTCCGTTGCCCACGCCGATCGCATACTTGCTGTGATGGAACTCGGCCAATTCCTGCTCGAAGCGCTTCAACATGGGCCCAAGAACGTATTGGCCGCTTTCCAGCACTTCATGGAGATTGGCGTCAATCTCGGCTTTGATGTTGTGGTATTGAGGTACGTGCCCGTAGAAGGCAACGCTCAGCTTGGTGGCGAGCATAGCATCTCCTGACTCCAGCTCCGGGGCGAAGCCACTCCCACGGTTGCGAGAAGAACTTCAGGGGACAGTGCCAGCCCTGAGCCGACCTGGCGATTTGCAAAATCTCCATAGGAAGCCTAGAAAGTTGTGTCGCGTGTTGCCAATGATCGTGATCACGTTGGCATGTGATTTTGCAGAATCACGGCCTTGCTGATTCGTCCGCGCAAGAGAAACACGACTCAAGGTGATTTAAGTCACAGAAAGAAAGCGGGCAAAGATTGAAGAATAGGCTGCGTAGCTTCCCAGACCTGCCGATTTCGCGTCTCGGCACGCGAATCGACCCGTCTTCCGAGCAGCAAAGGCGTAGGCGTGCGTTTTCCGAAACCAACCGCGCTGCGGACTTTCTCGCAAATCGTCTTCCTTCTGTTCTTTCTCTTTCTTCTATTGCGCACAGAGTTCCGGGGGTCGCTGGCCTTAGCCAGCGAAATTCGCTTGCCATATCCGGTTTCTCTTTTTTTTCAACTCGATCCTCTGGTCGCAGTTTCGAATGCTTTAGCCGGTCATGCGCTCTATCGCGGGTTGCTGTGCAGTCTGGTCGTATTGATCCCGACCATGTTCGTCGGGCGCTTCTTCTGCGGGTGGATCTGCCCTCTCGGTTCGATGCATCACTTCTTCAGCAGCCTCAAATCTGAGCGCAAGCGCGGCAAGCAGCTCATCGCATCAAACCGTTACAAACCCTGGCAGACGACGAAGTATTACCTGCTGATTGTCTGCCTGGTCGCCGCCGTATTCGGCACGGGTCTTGTTGGATGGCTTGACCCGTTCTCGTTGTTGGTCCGCTCCGTGGGGCTATCAATTCTGCCCGCAACGAACTATGCCCTGCGCGGATTCCTGAGTGCTCTGGAGCACAGCCGCTATGGACTCGTTCAGACTATCGGCAGCTGGTTTCATTTCATCCTAGGAATGGTTCTGCTCAGCTTCAAGCAGCCATACTTCCGCTCGGGGATATGGCTGGGCCTCATTTTCTTTTTCTTCGTTGCTTTGAATTTGCGCATCACACGTTTCTGGTGCCGCGCGATTTGTCCCCTGGGCGCGCTGCTTGGAATCGCGTCGCGCTGGGCCGTGCTCGGCCTCGTCAAGAATCCGGAGCAGTGCAACGACTGCAATCGTTGCCTTCTGCGATGTCAGGGCGGCGACGATCCGATTGGTGGAGTGCCCTGGCATCAAACCGAGTGCCACGTCTGCCTGAATTGCGTCGAAGAGTGCCCTGAGCACGGCCTGCGATTTGAGTTATTCCCCAGACAGAAAACGGTGGGAGCAGACTTGCGACGACGCAAAGTTCTCACCGGACTGGCAGCGGGCGCTGCGCTGATTCCGCTCGCGCGCAGCACTCCCGGCTTTGCTGCCGAACGGAACCAATGTCTGCTGCGTCCTCCTGGAGCGCTCGAGGAAGAACACTTTCTGGCGCGCTGCATTCGGTGCGGGGAATGCATGAAGGTTTGTCCAAGCAACGCCTTACATCCTGCTTTTTCTGAAGCCGGGTTGGAAGGCCTCTGGACGCCGGTTTTAGTCCCGCGCGTGGGCTACTGCGAAACCAGTTGCGTGCTGTGTTCGCAAGTCTGTCCCACGGGCGCCATTTGGGAGATCACTGCAAAAGAGAAAGGATGGTCGGTTGTGGGTGGGGCGGATAAAACCGTCCGCCTGGGAACCGCATTCTACGATCGCGGCCGCTGTCTACCGTGGGCGATGGCGACGGAGTGCATCGTGTGCGAGGAATGGTGTCCAACTTCGCCCAAGGCCATCTACCTGCGGCCGACCGACGTCATCGATGCGACAGGCAACTCGAAGGAAGTGAAACAGCCTTATCTCGACCCCTCGCACTGCGTCGGATGCGGCGCCTGTGAATACGCATGCCCCATCCAGGACCGTGCGGCTGTTTATATCACGAGCGTGGGCGAGAGCCGATCGCGCGCCAACCAGATTCTGTTGAGCCAGAGGAAGAGCTGACATGCAGCCCGACACATTGACGCTAACCCGTCGCGATGCATTGATCAAGCTGCTTCGAGTCGCCGGAGCCGGTTCCGGGGCAGCCGCTTTAGAAATCTGGCTGACTGAACATAGTCGGCGTCCTGAGCCCGCGCTGGCAGTCGCCGCCAAGCACGGACATACCATCGCAACCGATCCACAGCTTCCGGAGATTGCGATCATTACCGGCGATGACCCGGCCCAGTTGGCGCGGCAGGCTATCGAAGAACTGGGAGGCATTTGCCGCTTCATTTCCAGAGGCGATGTGGTCCTCGTCAAACCCAACATTGGATGGGATCGCACGCCCGAGCAGGCTGCAAACACGAACCCTGACGTCGTGGCTGAAATCATCCAGCAGTGCTTGAGCGCTGGAGCAAAGCGGGTGGTCGTAACCGACATGAGCTGCAACGATCCGCGCCGCTGCTTTCAGCGCTCCGGGATCGCGGCGGCAGCTAGGGGCGCGGGCGCTGAAGTCACACTGCCCGATCCGGCGATGTTCAAGGAAGTGGACCTGCAGGGAGAAATTCTGCGTGCCTGGCCGGTCCTCAGTCCTTTCCTGAACGTCGACAAGGTAATCAACGTCCCGATCGCCAAGCACCACAGCTTGACCGGCACAACTCTTGGGATGAAGAACTGGTACGGGATGCTCGGCGGGCCTCGCCACCAACTGCATCAGAAGATCCATGAGAGCCTGGTGGACTTGGCCGATTTTGTGCGGCCCACTCTGACCCTCATTGACTGTTACCGCATTCTCATTCGCAACGGTCCAACCGGGGGCAATCTGCAAGATGTGCTGCTCAAGAGAACTGTGGTCGCGGGAACGAACCCCGTCGCTCTCGATGCTTACGTGGCCAAGGCATTCTGGAACCTGGATGTTTCCAACCTGCCGTACCTCACGATGGCGGCAAACCGCGGGTTGGGGACGTACGAGTTTGAAAAGGTCCGCACCCAGGTCAAAACGCTGTGACGTCAGATGGAGAATGAAGTGAAACCGAATTGGATTTTAACGAATGCTGCCTGGGCAATGTTGGCCGTGGTGCAGGCACAAGCTCACAGTGCAAACTTCCGCAGTGGAATGTCTGCTGCGGGAACTTCTGGAGCGACACAAGGACAAATTGCGACTTTATTGCGCGAGCCGCTTCCGGGCAAAGCCGCCGCTCAAAGCTCCGCCACGGTATACAACCCTGGCAGTCTTTATCAGTACATCGATGGCGGCGCAGACCTTTATCTCCTCTATGACTTCAAAGGGCTCCTGCATCAGGATTTTAAGAGCGGAGCGACAGAGTTGACCGTTGACGTCTATGAGATGAGCAATCCGGAGGACGCGTTTGGCATCTACGCCTCGGAACGCTCTGCCGGCTACAAATTCGTTGCGATCGGCGCTGAAGGATATCGGGACAAGGGAATTCTAAATTTCTTCGAAGATCGCTACTACGTGAAGCTCTCCGGCTCCGGCTCCGGCGCCAACGTTGATCCGCTGCTTGAGCAATTTGCCCGTACTCTCTCCAGCCGGATTCGCGGTGTACGAACTCTGCCGCCTCTGCTCGAAAAACTCCCGCGCGAACGCCGCGTCGCGCACTCCGAACAATATGTGAAAAAGGACCCGCTGGGACATTCCTTCCTTGCGCCGGCGTATGTCGTGACCTACGTCCAAGGCAAGCAAGAGTCGAAGCTGGTTGTTTCCGTGGCCGCCGACGCACAAGGTGCCAGATCGCGAGCTAACCAACTCGCCAACCACTTCAAGCAGAGTGGCGAGTCAACCTCCGCGCCTGAGTTGGGTGAAAGTGGATTCCGCGCAAGAAACAGTTTCGAGGGGCGCGTGATTGCGCGAACGCACGGGCGCTATCTGGTTGCGCTATTCAACCCCGAGGAAAACGGCGCACAAATACTAAACGCCACTGCACAGAGTCTTCCCTAAGCCGACTATTCAACCAAACAAAAATCACGAATGCTAGTCGAGGGTTAACACCATGCAAAGCAACGAATGGAATCGTCGGGAATTCATTGTGAAGCCGATCCTTTGGGCAGGAGTGGCGAGCGTGATGGGGGCAACTGAATCACTTTTTGCCAGTCCAGCCATCGACCAGTCAACCCGCCTGATCCTGCAACGCACCCTGGGCAAGACGGGGATCACACTACCGGTCGTCAGCATGGGCGTGATGAATGCGGATATTCCTGGACTGTTGCGGCGCGCCTATGAGTTAGGGATTCGGCACTTCGATACTGCGGCAGTCTATCAGCAGGGACGCAACGAAGAGATGGTCGGCAATGTAATGAGAGAAATGGGCGTGCGCGACCAGGTGGTGATCTCGACTAAGCAGCCCTCACGCAACCTTCGGCAAGACACAGCCGAAGCCAAGCAGCGCTTCATCGAGGGTGTCGAGAACAGTTTGAAAAGACTGCAGATGGATCACGTCGAGATTCTATATCACCACGGAGTCGACACGGTGGCAGCCGCCCGGGCCGACGGTCCCCTCGAAGCGTTACAACGCCTGAAAAAGGACGGCAAGACCCGTTTCATTGGAATATCCACACATAAAACTGTGGACGTACTGAACGAGGCGATTCGCCTGAATATGTTCGACGTCGCGCTGGTTACGCTGAACTACACGATGGCGCACGACGCCGCAATACTCACCACCATCGAGCGCGCAGCTAAAAGTGGAATAGGCATCGTCGCCATGAAAACGCAGGCGGGAGGCAGGGTTCGACCGAACCCAAAACTGCCGAAAGAGTTGCCGGCGGCTAGTCAGACGGCCTTGTTGAAGTGGGCCCTCAATCACGAATTCGTCACCACGGCGATACCGGGTTTCAGCACGTACGAACATCTGGAACAGGATTTCTCCGTGGCGCGGAACTTGGCGTACACGATCGAAGAGGAAAGATTCCTCGACGATGAGAGCTTCGCAGTGCAGGCAGAGTTTTGCCAGCAGTGCGGCCATTGCGCACAAGACTGCCCGAAGCAGGTGGATATCCCCGCATTGATGAGATCCCACATGTACGCGCTGCAATACCGCAACACGAGTATGTCGAGGACGGCGCTGGCGGCAGTGGCAGCGGGCCACGGGCTCGATGCTTGCGCCGGATGCGAGTCTTGTCCCGTAACCTGCCGAAACACGGTGCCGATTGCCCGCAAGATCGCCAATTTGAAAACACTCGAATCCATGGCTAGAGCGAATCGACTCTTTGGAGATTGGATATGAATCTTCAGGAAATTCGCCGAACCCGTCCCAGGAATCGGTGGTCTGGTTCAACGGATCTCAACCTGCGGTCGAATCGCGGAGCTGTCGAATGAAGGTCTCTGTGTCCAGGTGGATGCCCTGGATTGGAATGGTTGCAGCCACTCGGAATACGCGGGCCTCCAAGGTCGTTCCGTGCTGCCATTCCTCTGGAAAACCAACACTAACTGGGAACGTCTGAGGCCCTCCCAGATGGTGCTGCAGGCGAACAAGTACACTGAGCTTCCTGGAATCGTTCCAGGTCTTTATCAAATCGGCGGAGGAAGGCGCCGCCATACCACCCGTCGGCGAAAATGATTTGAGGCAGGCAGATCGGCATCACGTTGCAATTCAGGCTCGTGGGGGATGAGCCAAGGAACTCCGAATACCTATTTGACGCAAGCTTTATCTTTTTTGCAGCGAGCGCAGGTTACCGCTTGTAACCGATCTTGCGCAAAAGATCGTGACGCCAAGTTACATCAGATTCGTTCTCTACTCCTTTGGGCGCGCTGCCATCGACTACTCCGAGTACGCCACATCCTTGCTCCGTCTGGGCGACGATCACCTCAACGGGGTTGGCAGTTGCGCAGAATATCGAACACACC
>Ga0187784_10001287_pt1 | contig 19816 bp, 13 predicted proteins | sample 1015_SJ02_MP15_2_FD_132964 | JGI IMG/M metagenome (GOLD analysis project Ga0187784, IMG submission 132964) | Tropical peat soil microbial communities from peatlands in Department of Meta, Colombia - 1015_SJ02_MP15_20_MG | ecosystem: Environmental > Terrestrial > Soil > Wetlands > Peat | place...
CAAGCCGCGCGCGAGCGCTGACCGGAACGCCGCCCGCCAGGCGCCTGTTTTCGCCCGCCGCGACGGAAAATAGCGCCTGAACCTCCGAACTGCCGTAGAGGCCACGCGGACGCATGCCCACCGCCTCTGCGGCGGCGATCGATGCGGCAGCAGTCGAGTGGAACGCAGCGAAGCCCGAGAAGCGCACCGAGTCGAACGGACGTCCGCCCGATGCGGCTGCGATCCGGCCGAACATGTCGTCGCCGCCGAATACGTGCGTGATCCGATGCCGACGGATCAGCGCGGCGGCCGCCTCGCCATCGAACTGGGCGAGGCAGACCACGTGCGCCCCGCCGGCGATCGCGGCCATCATGGCGGCATTGCCGAACGTGCCGCAGAAGGGCACCGCCGCGAGCAACGCCGCGTCCGGCTGGTCGAGCCCCATGTGGCGGGCAACGTCCTGCGCGTGCCCGGCGATGGTTTGCTGATCATGCAGCACGAGCTTCGGCCCGCTGGTGGTGCCAGAGGTGGTGAACGTCAGGCATGGAGAGTAGCCCGTCGCCTCATCCGGCCCGGCATCCGCCGCCGCGCCGTCGAGTGGCAGCACGGGAAGTCCTGCAAGTTGCCTCACGCCGGAGGGACACTTAAGCCCGAGCACGTAGCGCAAAGCGGCGCGATCGTCGGCCGGCAGAGCCGCGAAGATCGCCGGGAAATCGACCGCTGGAAATCCCCATTCCGTCACCAGCACGCTCGCGCGGGATCGTCGCAACAGGCCACCGACCTCCGTCAAGCGAAAGCGCGTGTTGATATGGATGGCAAGCGCGCCGAGCCGTGCGCAGGCGAAGATGGCGGCCGCGTACCCGATCCCATTCGGCAACCACATCGCCACCCGGGTACCCGGCCCGACCCCTGCCTTGCGAAGTCCGCCGGCCACGCCGAGAACGCGATGTTGGAATGCGCGGCGGTCGAGCGTGCCGCTTGCATCGGTCACCGCCGGTGCCGTCGGGCTTAGGCCGGGCCGCGTCAGGAGCACGCTCAGAGTGTGCGGATAATCCGGTCCATAAACCTGCCGCCTCACAGCACACCCCGACGCGCGAGATTGCGCATCAAATGGCTCGCCGCAAAGCGCCACGGCTCACAATCCGGGCAACGCCGCATGCGATTGACGAGACGGCCGAGTTCCGGCGCCGCGACGGTAACGATGTCGCCTTCGTGGTGCGTGAAGCCTTGGCCCGGCGCATCGCGATCCTTGGTGGGAGCAAACAGCGTGCCGAGGAACAGGATCGCGCCGTCCGGGTACTGGTGATGCGGACCTATCAGTTGCCTGACCAAATCGGTGGGATCCCGGCTGATCCGGTTCATGTGCGAGGCGCCGTCGAGACGGAAGCCGTCCGGCCCGATGACGGTCAGGGTGACCGTCGTCGTGCGCACCGCGTCGAGCGAAAAGCTCGCATCGAAGAAGCGCAGAAAAGGGCCGACCGCGCAGCTCGCATTGTTGTCCTTGGCTTTGGACAATAGCAGTGCCGAACGGCCTTCGATGTCGCGGAGGTTGACGTCGTTGCCGAGCGTGGCACCGACGATGCGGCCATCGGAGGTGATCGCCAGCACCACCTCGGGCTCCGGATTATTCCAGGTCGACAGCGGGTGTAGTCCCGCGTCCATGCCGGTGCCGACCGCCGCCATGGTCTGCGCCTTGGAAAAGATTTCGGCATCCGGCCCGATGCCGACCTCGAGGTACTGACTCCACATGCCGCGGGCGATCAGCGCCTCTTTGAGCGCCGCCGCCTGTGCAGAGCCGGGCTCGAGCGATTGCAGGTCGTCGCCGACGATGCGGATGATGTCCTTGCGGATACCTTCGGCCGCCTGCGGATTACCGCGGGCGCGCTCCTCGATCACCCGCTCGATCATCGAGATAGCGAAGGTCACGCCTGCTGCCTTGATCGCCTGAAGATCGATGGGAGCGAGCAGCCACGGCTTCGAGCTGTCGCGCCCGTCCGGCGGCGTATTGGCCAGGATGTCTTCAAGGGCGCCGATGCGCCCGCCGGAAGCAGCCTTCAGGCTCGCGGCTGGATCGGCAGCCTCGCAGAGGTCCCGCATGGTCGGCCATGCCGCCGTGATGTCGAACACGCCGCTCGCCCGGATCGCGACAACCGACGGCCCCTCGACTTCGGGACGCCAAACCCGGCCGGCCAGGGCGCCCGAATAGCCGTCGGCTGGCAACGCTTCGGCCGCACTGAGTTGCACCGCCGCCACCCTCCGTCCCTCAGCGAGCGGGCGCTTTTTCGAGCGCCTGGTTGTGGCCGAGGAGCAGTACGATGACCGCGGCGATGACGGCGAGCGCGGCAATGAGCAAGAGCCCGGCCGTGAAGCTTCCGGTCGCGTCCTTGATCCAGCCCATAGCGTAAGGTCCGAAGAAGCCCGCGAGATTGCCGATCGAGTTGATCACGGCGATGCCTGCGGCGGCCGCGGTGCCGGACAGCACCGCGGTGGGCAGCGTCCAGAACACCGGCAGCGCCGCGAACACGCCGCAGACGCCGATCGTGAAAGCGGCGACAGTGAGCGTGGGATCGCCGGTCAATGTGGATCCGGCAATGCCGGCGGCGGCGAGCACGAGGGCCGCCGCAGTATGGAATTTGCGTTCGGCGCCGGTGTCGGAGTGATGTCCGTACCAGACCATGAAGCCAGCCGCGACGGCGTAGGGAATAGCGGTCACCCAACCGGTCATGGTGTTCGACAACCCGAAGGCCTTGATGATCTGCGGCAACCAAAAACCGACACCGTAGACGCATGCCACCATGCCGAAATAGACCACCGACAATGCCCAGACGCGCGGATTGTAGAGCGCCTGCCCGACCGTAATGTCGTGCGCCGCCTCGCGCTGGCGGCGCTCGCCTTCGAGGCGACCGGTCAGCCAAGTGCGTTCGTCCGGCGTCAGCCATTGCGCCTCGGTCGGCCGGTCGGTGAGATAGAAATAGGTCACGAATGCGAGCACTATCGCCGGCGCGGCCTCGATGATGAAGAGCCACTGCCAGCCGTCGAGGCCGCCGATTCCGTTGAGGCCGAGGATCATGCCAGAAATCGGGGCGCCGATTGCCGAGGAGAGCGGAATCGCGGCCATGAAAGACCCGACGATGCGTCCGCGATACACCGAGGGAAACCACAGCGTCAGATAGAAGATGATGCCGGGAAAGAAACCGGCCTCGGCCAAGCCGAGCAAGGCGCGGATGACGTAGAAGGTCGCCTCGGAGCCCAGACCGGTCGCGCTCGCAATGCCGGGGATGAACGCCATCAGGCCGGAAAGGATACCCCAGCTGATCATGATGCGCGCGATCCATCTGCGCGCGCCCAAACGGTCGAGAAACAGATTGGAGGGCACCTCAAAAAGGAAGTAGGTCAGGAAGAACACGCCGGCGCCGAACCCGAACATGGTAGCGGTCAAGCCGAGCGCCTTGTTCATCGTGAGCGCTGCGAATCCGACATTGACCCGATCGAGATAGGCGATGAAATAGCAAACCATCAGGAATGGAATCAGACGTGCCGAGAGCTTCCCAATGGTTCGCGACTCTAAGTCCTCCATTGTCGTTCCTCCGTATCGGACGGGTCAGCCATGCCCATGCTTGCCCATGCTTCGAGGACCTTATAGCAAGACGGCGTTTTGCCAAACTTCCGTCGCCGGCGGGGTGCAGCGGCGGGGGGATTGGAACGCGCCTCGGCTTGTTCCGCAGCGCACACCGGCCTAAGGGTGAGGCCCATGCAGCCGTTTCGAATGAGCGCCGTCGCGCTGCTCGACGCCTATCGCAGCCGTGCGCTGTCACCGCCGGAGGCGATGCGCGATGTGCTGCAGCGCGTCGCCTGCTTCGAGCCGCATATTCACGCGACGTATCTGCTCGCGCCGGAGCGGGCGTTGGCGCAGGCACGCGCGTCGGAGGAGCGCTGGCGGCGCGGCGAGCCAGTCGGACCGCTCGATGGCGTGCCGGTGACGATCAAGGAGAATGTGCCGACCAAGGGTGAACCGGTCCCGCTCGGCACTGCCGCGAGCGATCTCGTGCCCGCCACCGAAGACGCGCCGCCGGCGGCGAGGTTGCGCGAGGCGGGCGCCATTGTGTTTGCCAAGACCACAATGCCCGACTACGGCATGCTCTCGTCCGGCCTTTCGAGCTTCCACCCGCTTACGCGTAACCCGTGGGACCTCACGCGCAATCCCGGCGGCTCCTCATCCGGCGCGGGGGCGGGGGCGGCGGCCGGTTACGGTCCGCTGCATCTCGGTACCGATATCGGCGGGTCGATTCGCCTGCCGGCCGGCTGGTGCGGAGTTTTCGGATTAAAGCCGAGCCTGGGGCGCGTGCCGATCGACCCTCCTTATATCGGCCGCGTCGCCGGGCCGATCACACGCAGCGTGGCCGACGCGGCCCTGATGATGGCGACACTCGCGCAGCCCGACGCGCGCGATTTCATGAGCCTGCCGCCACAGCTGCTTGACTGGCACATCAAACCTGCCGAGCTCGCCGGCTTGCGCATCGGACTTCTGCTGGAGGCCGGATGCGGCTATCCCACAGCCACCGAGGTTCGCGCGGCGGTCGAACGTGCGGCGGGCGATTTGGCGGCCGAAGGCGCGGTCGTCGAACCGGTGGCGCCGTTCTTGACCCAGGAAATGCTGGATGGGCTCGACCGTTTCTGGCGCATGCGGGCACTCGTGGACATGCGCGGGAAACCACCCGAGCGGCGGGAAAAGATTCTTCCGTTCATTCGCGCCTGGGCGGAATCGGCGGCGCCGCTGAGCGGCGAAGAGATATTCCACGGTTTCAGCCAGATCATGGTGACGCGAAAGGCGGCAGTGGCGGCGACGGTGCCCTACGATTTCGTGATTTCGCCGACCGCCCCGATCACCGCGTTCGCGGCCGAGCTGGCCTCGCCAAGCGACGATCCGTTGAACCCGCTCCCGCAAATCGGCTTTACGGTCGCCTTCAACATGTCCGAACAGCCGGCCGCGTCGATCAATTGCGGTTACAGCAGTGAGGGCCTGCCGATCGGTTTGCAGATCATCGGCCGGCGCTTCGACGATCTGGGCGTGCTCAGCGTCGCGATGGCGTTCGAAGCGATGCGGGCGTCGCAGGCGCGGGCGTGGCCCGAACCGCCGGCGAGCGCGGGTGCCGACAACGCGCGATCCGCACCGGGAGAAAGGGGGTAAGCAGTGAGTTACGCGCTCACTGCTTCGCCTGCTCGCCGGTCTTTCTCGCCGATGTCGTCAAGGATGCCACGGCTCGATAGGCATCGACCTGACCGGCACCGGCATCCGCGTTTCGCGCGGCCGATCCCGGCGGCTTGGCCGTGCTCGTGAGAATGGAGCGAATGTCTGCGGGTTTGAGCGAGGGCTTGCTCTCGAGCAGCAGCGCCGCGACTCCAGCCACATGCGCGGCGGCGACCGAAGTCCCGGTGGTGATCTGATACGCCTCGCCGGGCGCGAGCGCGAGAATATCGACGCCCGGGGCGGCGACGGCGATGTATGGTCCGCGATTGGCCATCTTGAACACGCCGCCGTGGCTGTCGGTGGCGGTCACGGCAATCACATCGGGGTCGGCCGCCGGGTAGAGAGGTGCCGAATTCGGTCCGGCATTTCCCGCCGCGGCAATCAGCACGATGCCTTTCTCGTATGCGGCCGTGAGCATCTGGTGCAACGTCGGGTCGGCCGGGCCGGCAAAGCTCATGTTCACGACGCGAGCGGCGTTGTCCGCAGCCCATTGCAGGCTCTTGTAGATGGCAAAGGACGTGCCCTTCGCTTCGCCCGGAGTGTCGTCGAACGCGCGTGCTGCCAGCAGTTGGGCGCCCGGCGCAATGCCCAACAGCTTCGCATGGGCGGCGATCGCGCCGGCAATGGCGGTGCCGTGCTGATGCGGACGCTCGTCGCCGGTCAGCGCGTCGAAGGTTTTTGCGATCGCGCCATCGAGATCCGGGTGTTTGACGTCAATTTCGGAATCGATCAAGGCAACCGGAATATCCTTGCCGGTCGAGACTCGATGCGCTTGTTCGATTTCCAGCCTGGCGAGAACGTACTGAGCGGCGTCGCCGCGCGTGCCGGAAGAGATTTTCGCCGCGTCTTCTTGCAGCGTGAAGACGTAGTTGGGCTGTGCGCGGGCGACGATGCGCTCGTCTTCGATGGTGCCAACCACATCGGGCACGGAACGACGGCCGCCGATGCGCCATCGATAAAATGTCGTGTTGATCAATGGGAAGCTTTGCGTCTCGAGCCTCGTCAGATTGTATCGGCGGGCGAGCTGCTCGATCGCCTCCGGCGTGGTGCTTGCCGAAAAGGCGGTGATCACTTCGTCAGGGACGAAGCGTCGCTCGCCGCGCGGCGGCACCCCGCTGCCGCCATTGCCGCCGCCGCCGCGGCCGGCGCCGCCCGCACCAACTCCGCCGACACCGCCGCTTCCGCTGCCCTTGGGCAGGCCGGAAACTTGCGTGCCCGAACCACGGCTGCCCGGGGTCGGCTGGCCATATATGGTCGGGACGGGGTAGCGGCCTCCCCGCGTCGGCGGGTCGGACGCATTCGTGCGCGGATAGTGGCCGCCATGCCTCGGCGCGACATATACGTTTACGTTTCCGCCCGGATTGCGAGCGGCGTTGGGGTTCCAACCGGAAGGCCGGCCAACAATCCCGGCGGCGCCAGGCTGCGGTGTAGCCACTGCTCGTGCGGCCGGTGCTCCGCCCACGGCCGGTCCACCGAATCCGCCCCCGCGTCCGCCCATGCCGAACGCCGGTGCGGGGGTCGACCAGCCGACACAGCATGCCGTCAGAAGCAAGCCACTGAGCGTCAACCGCAAGTTCGGGCGCAGATTCATCGAGCTGCCTTGCATTGCATACTCCCGTGTGGCGGCCGCTTCCATCGGGCGGCAATCGAAGTGTTGTCAGATTCCCAGGGCGGTTTCCCCGGCTCCTAGGTTTCTACGACTCCGTGGTCGGCGGCGATATCAGAGCCGAACAGTCGGTCACCCGCTACTCGGTGATAGCGATAAAGCCGACGACCTTGTCCTCCTGCAGTGCCTTGACGATGCGGTCGCGATCCGCTTTCGCAAGCTTAGCCTCGCCGATGCGGACGCGAAATAGCCCGCCAGCGGAGGGTCCGCTCGCGATGCTCAGATTGTTGGTTTCCAGAAACTTGGTGATATCGATGGCGGTCGCCAGCGGCTGGAAGCGGATCAGGGCAAAAGAGCCTTCGTCGCCGATTGCCGCCGGCGCCGAGGCTGTTTCATAACCGGTTGCGTTCTTCTCCTTGAGCACGATGCCGGCAATCAGGCCCGCTTGCAGCAAGATCGCCAGCATCGCTGCGCTTGCCGACCACGCCAGCGCGCGCGGCGACAGACCGGAAAAAAAGGTCCCGATGCGCATGCCCAAGCTTGCCGCAGACAGTGTCGGCCGCCGCGGCGGCTCCGCGTCGATTTTGGCGAACAGCGCCTGCATAGTGCGCGGCGAAGGCGCACCCAGCGTCTCGTTGAGGTGGATGGTCTGACCGAGCTCCTCGCGCACCACTTCGTAGCGGCGGGCAAGCTCGGGGTCATGAGCGAGCGCAGCCTCCACGCGCTGCGCTTCGCGAACACTGAGCGTGCCCGCGGCATGCCAAGGCAGCAAAAGCTCGATATCGTTTGGTTCGCGTTCGTCTGCCGCATTCATGGCCAACCTCGATCGATACCTTGCTCGCGCAGGAGCGCGGACAGTTTCTTGCGCGCATAAAACATGCGCGTCTTCACGGTCGCCTCCGGGATGCCGACGATAACCGCGACTTCCTCCACGGATTTCTCGTGATAGTACACGAGGTCGACGATCTCCCGGTGCTCGGCGGACAGCTTGGTCAGGCACTGGCGCAAGATCGCTCCTTTGTCTTTCTTCGCCAAAGCAGTTTCGGGAGTGTCGGCGTCGTCCTCGACAGCCCCCGCGGCCTCCTCGTCCAGTTCCTCGACCGGCCGGCGTCGGAGCATCGAGAGGGCCTTGAAACGGGCCATGCTCAACATCCATGTCGACACGGCCGAACGGCCCTCGAATTTCCCCGCTTGCCGCCAGACATCGAGAAAAGTCTCGCTGGTCACGTCTTCGGCCGTGGCTTCATTGCGCAATAGCCGCAGAACGAACCGGTAGACCCGAACGTGGTGGCGCGCGAACAGCACCTGCATGGCGAGCCGATCGCCATTGGCGATCCTTCCGATCAAAACCTCGTCCGAAGTCGTTTGCATCGGCAGGGGCTATCGGCTCGCGATTTGGTCGTCAGGGCCTGCGCGCGGGTTCAACAAAAATCGAAGAAATTTTTGCACGGCACTGCGAGGGCACGCCCGCCAGCAGTTTCTCCTTTCGGGTGGGGTTCGGCAAGCTCCGCGGCGGGCATGCCGATTGGGCCCTGAACCTTTCGCCCGCGCTGCCGACCAACGGGTATCGGAACTCAAACCTCGGAGAACGACCATGTCACGCACAGTCATCTTCAGTCTTGCAACGGCGGCGACGATCGCTATCGCCAGCCTCGCCTCCAGTTCAGCCGACGCCAGAGGTTTTGGCGGGTTCGGCGGCGGCGGGGGCAGGAGTTTTGCGGCCGGCGGACTCGGCGGCAGGAGCGTCGGAGGTCTCGGCCGTGGCAGCGGCGCCCACTCTTTCGCCCGCGGCGGCCGCACGGTGGCGGGGCTTCGCAATCCGGGCCGCGGCGGCCATCCCGGCCATTCGGGACATTTGGCAGGTCTTCACCGCCATCACCGCCATTGGGTGTTCCGCGACGGCATCTGGATCGACGTCGGCGGGCCGGACGACGGTTACGGGTACGACGGCGTTGTTGGTGAAGCGCCGGTGGCGCCGGTCACTGGCCCCGGCCCCGGACCGTGCACTTGCTTGACCAAGAACTACACGTCGGACGGCCAAGTGGTATTTGCCGACCTCTGCACCAAAGAATCGGCGACTGCGCCGGTCGAGGGTCGCGCCGCCGATCTTACGCCGGCTCCGGCTCCCTCGAGCTACGCCGGGCGCACCTATGATGATTACCTGGCCGACCACCCGCAGGCCGCGCGCCCTGCTCCTGAGAAAAACTGACGAGGAGACACAGGCGCAGCACATGAACGTCTCGACAGGAGGGCCGCTTGCAAAGGGGACGCAGGCGGCCTTTCTGCGCGTGTCGTCATGTGCCGCGGCGAGTCTGGGTTGAGATCGCCGCCAACCAAGCCGAACGAGGAGTGCGGCGAGCTCCCCGGCAAGCGAAACGAGGACACCCAGTTCAACTGATTGGCTGATGTGCGCACTGCTCGCTCGAATCGACGATTTCACGATTTGGAAACGCGCTCCATCGTCACTGCGCTGACGCGGCGCGTGTTACATCTGACTGCACGGGGAGGCGTTGGTTGGAAGCGCACAAGCCGCAGCGGCAATGTCGCGCGATGGGCGCGACGCGGCCTCAAAGAACTAAAACACTCCACCTCCTCCCGCGGAGCTGGCATCCGAGGGAGGAGGGGAGTTTACAGGCAGAAGACCAGGTGCCACGGCCTCGGGGCGCCTCGTCAGAGACTTCCTCGCTCCCGCAATCGGGGAGCAAATTTCAGAAGTCAGGACCAGTTTAGTTGGCGGGCGAACCGGGGCACGAGATGCCAGTGCAGAACGCTGTCCACAGCCCGGCCTTCTCCTTCCCGGTGCCCGCCGCAGCTTCCAGCGCCTCGTCGGAAATTTCGAAGGCGAGGATTTCTTCGTCGGACTGGTCCAGATGGATGGTGGTGTCATTCATGGCATTGATCCTTTCGTTCGCCAGCGGCGCCGGCGGTCAGCAGGCAGGAGGAAAGATGAGGAGAAATTCGGCTAAGCCCCCACACCAGCACTATATTAAATCATCCGCTGCGTGCATTGTAAAGGCTACCTTAATACGGCTGCGCGCGCCACCTGCGCCGTATTGTTAACACGTCGTGACTGTTGTGCAGCAGAAATAGGCAGCCGCTCCGGCACCCGCGTTTGTGGCGCGGGAGCCTCCTAAGCGGCCTCCCTTCACACGTGGCGGCCGTAACGGCACCAACATCCGCCTCGTGCCCGCCACGGAGAGTTGGTATGGCTCCGCTCCGCGCGTCGCCGCGCGGGCCCAGCGTACGCCTCCCTGAGGGTCGGGCTGCGAGGCTCGCGCCGGCGACGGCGGACTCGCCGGCGATTGAATGATCGCGGTCCGCGGATAGACTGAGAAAGCTTGCCGGAGCGAAGCGGGATGGATGCTTTTTGCGACCGCATGGCCGTTCATGCCGCGACCATCGACGAGCTCCTCTCCGACGATTTTCAACCGTTGCCTGGACAAAAGGGGGATGCCGATTTGGCCGCCCGGCGTCTTGCCGCGTGGTGCCGATCGTGCGCCAGCGGCGATTGGTCGCTGTTTGCCCGCCGATTGGATCGGGACGGGGTAGCGATCATTCAGGCGCTCACGAAGTTCGCCACCGTTCGCCGCAGACCAACCGCGGCAGCGCCCGCATGGGTCGATGACGCAACCTGGATTGAAGCGGCGTTGCACAGCCCAACGCAAATCCGCAACGCTTCTGCGCTCGACCCCGCTGTGCCTTGTGCGTTCGAGCAGCTATTTTCGCCTCTGGCCGATCGGGCCGAGGCGCGCCTGTGGTCGGGACTAGAGGCACGGACATTCGCCCGTCTCGGCGAATCCGCGCGAATCTGCCTGCGCGTTTCACTACTTAAGCGGCTTTCCGACCTGTCAACTCCGGCGATCTACGAGCGCTTCGACCAGGCACGCAAAGGTGGCGCCCCGCCGGGCGGCGTAACACCGCCGCAGCAATCGAGCGGTACAGCTCGCTATGATCGATTTGTCGCTGACATGAAGTCTGGTGGTTTTAGGCGCCTGTTTGAGGACAAGCCGGTGCTGTTGCGGCTGGTGGCTTGCGTCACGCGGCAGTGGCTCGATACTTCGCGTCAGCTTCTCCTGCGCCTTGATGCCGATCTGCCGGCTATTCGCGGTGAAATTCTCCGCCGCGACGGCGAAAGCCGCGTCGCCAGGATCCAGGGCGATTTTTCAGACCCGCACAATGGCGGCCAGTCGGTCCAGATCATTACCTTCGAAGACGGCTCGCGGCTCGTATACAAGCCGAAGGATTTGCGGGTCGATGTCGCGTGGTGCAGCCTGATCGACCGACTAAACCGCGCCGATGCCCCGATCGAATTAAAGGCGGTGCGGGCGATCGCGCGGCAGGGCTATGGTTGGACCGAATTCATCGATCACACCGGATGCGCCGATGAGCAGGGTTGTGGCCGCTTCTTTCGGCGGGCCGGCGCCTGGCTGGCACTGTTCCATTGCTTCGCGGCGACGGACTTGCACCAAGAGAACTTGATTGCAGCCGGCGATCATCCGGTGCCGATCGATCTGGAAACCATCCTTCAGGCAACTGCCGATGAGCATAAGAGCGACGACGCAGAGGGGCAGGCGCTGGCAGCCGCTACGGAGATCATCGCCAACTCGGTCATGACCGTGGGCCTGCTTCCGGCCTATGTGCGTTCGGCGGACAACAAGCTTGTGGCGATGGGCGGGATGACCGCGGACTGGAATTCCACGATCAGGCTCGACTGGCAGCACATAAACTCCGACGCCATGCGGCCGGCGAGCGAGACGACGGCCGCGGTCGCGAATCCCAACCTGCCTCACATCGACGGCCGTTACGCCAAGTTTGGCGATCATGTCGAGGAGTTCATCGCCGGATTCGAGGCTTACGCAAATTTCCTGCTGCGCCGGCCGGTCGCGCTGTTCGCCGATTTTGCCGGGCTTCCCGTCCGCAAGGTCGTTCGCGCCACTCGCTTCTACTACATGCTGCTTCAGCGCTTGAAAAATCACCGTGCCATGGATGACGGCGTCGCGTGGTCGGCGCAAGCCGACTTCGTCGCGCGGCTGGCCGATTGGGAAAAGGACTTCGATCCGCATTGGCCGTTGCAGCGAGCCGAACGATCCGCGCTCGTTTCCCTGAATGTGCCGCATTTCCTGTCGCTCAGCGACGGAAGCGAGATTTACGATGCGACGGGCGTTGCGATTCGGACCGATGCGACTTCGGGGCTGGATCGCGCCCGCGCTCGGCTGGAAAACTTCGACGAGCGGGAAATCGCCTGGCAGGTCGAGGTCATCCGGCAGAATACGAGCTCGATCGCGAAATCGAGTTTGCCGCCGGCAATGGCTGCCGCGCCCGTCGAGCCTTCGCGCTTGGAGCTTGCCGTGGATCAGGCACCGGCCATCTTCGGCGCCGAGGCGGACAGAATCGCCGCCGAGCTGGCGCGCCACGCGATTCGCCGCGGGCCGAATGCTGCCTGGATCGGCCTGGATTGGCTGGGCGACGCCGAGGTTTTCCAGCTCGTCGCCTTGGGTCCCGACCTCTACAACGGCCTGTCCGGCATCGCACTGTTTCTGGCCGCGCACGCGGCGTCACGCAGCTGCAGCTCCTCGCGCGAGCTGGCGCTCGCCGCGGTGTCGCATCTGCGCAAGACCCTGCACGCCCGGAACGCGGCGCGCACCGCGCGGTCGCTCGGCATCGGCGGCGCCATCGGCTTGGGCTCGATCGTTTACGCGCTGGCCGTCATGGCGAAGAGCCTCCACGACGATGGCTTGCTGGCAGATGCCCATGCGGCGGCCGAATTATTTACAGGTGACCTTATAGCAACGGACAGGCAGCTGGACGTGATCGGCGGCAGCGCCGGCGCCATCCTCGGCTTGCTTCGCCTTTATCGCGATACGCAATCGCCCGATGTTCTCGACCGCGCAATCAAATGCGGCGAGCATCTGTTGGGTCAAACCCGTCAGGGGACGCAGGGGCACCGAAGCTGGGTGGGGCGGGATTTCGGCGCCCGCGCGCTCAACGGCATGTCGCACGGCGCGGCGGGCTTCGCGTATGCGCTTTTTTCGCTATCGGCCACGACCGGACGTGACGATTTCGGCATGGCGGCGGCGGAGTGCATTGCCTTCGAGAATTCGAGCTACGATACGGATCGGCACAACTGGCCAGATTTCCGCGGGGGCGAAGAACCGTCCTGGCCGTGTCAGTGGTGTCACGGCGCCCCCGGCATCGGCCTCGCCCGAATTGCCATGCGCATGCGAGGGCGATTGGACGCCGAACGTCTCGCGGCCGACGCCGGCAATGCGGTCGAAGGTGTGCGGCGCGCGTGGCCTATCGGCCTGGATACGCTCTGCTGCGGGACCTTGGGCGGTATCGAGTTTCTCTCCACGGCCGGCGCCGCTCTCGGTCGGGCCGATTTATCGCAGCTTGCTGCGCAACGCTTGTTGGCGGTGGTGCAAGCCGCCGCGGCACAGGGCGACTACCGCTGGAATGGCGGAGATGGTCGATTCAATCTAGGGCTGTTTCGCGGCCTGGCCGGCGTCGGGTACACCTTGTTACGACGAACGGACGCATCGCTGCCCAACATCCTGGTGTGGGAATAGATTGAAAGCGGGTCGGCGAGCGGCTACTGCGCCTTGGCCGCTGCGCAGGACGCGGCCAGCACCGCCTTGAACATGTCGAAGGACTGGACCGTCACCTGACAGGTCGTCGAGGCGTCGAGAGTCGAGTGAAGGATGTCGCCCGCGGCCGCCGCCTGCTGCTTGCCGTTGATATTGACGACGACGGCCTCGTTCGTCGGCGGACCGATTAGTCCGATAGTCAAGCGGCCGTCCGCGACGACAATCGACTGGTTGGGTTTGACGTCATAGGTATCCTTCGCGGGCACGATCGCGGCCAATGCGTCCTGGAGCTTCTTGATCTGGCCTTCCAGAATAGCGATCCTCGCGTCTCGCTCATTGACTTCGGTGGCGAGCTTCTGACCTTCGGACTGCATCAGCTGGATGGTCTGATCGCGCTCCATAATCTCGCCGGAAGCCAAGTACCGTCCGTATATGTGACTGATGATCGCCACCGCCGCCACGGCCAACGCCGCGAGGACGATCAGTTGGAACCTACCGCCTCGTGTCATCAGGAATCGATATAGTCGAGGACTCATCCAGGTCTCGATCAAGCGATCCTTGGCGGGCCTCTTACTCACGGTACAATCCCCTCGCGATTGCTTGTCGCCCGGCCGGCGTCATCGCCGGGTGCGTGCACCTCGATGATCGCCGATCCTTAGAGCCCAGGGCAACCTGAAAAGCAATTCACGCTGTTGCATCGATCGGCGCCGTCGTCATCGGTATCGGGCCTTTTTCACCCGACGCATCGACCGCACAGGCGGCCCCGGCCGTTGCTCGGCCGGCGCTACTGTCTCGGTTGTTCTTCACTTACGGAAGGCGGCGCCGAGCGGACTGCGTCCAAGGCCTCGGAAGCTCGGGAAAGCACGGATTCGATGAAGCTCGGCGCGCGGCTTGGGTCGGCAGGAGCAGCCGACGAAGTTTTGTCGTCCGAGGCCGGCGGTTGGGCTTGCGACGATCCTTCGCCCGGCGGTTTGGCAGCCGGTGCCGGTGATGATCTGTCCGGTGCCCTGTCGGTCGGGTTGGGAGGCGCGCCCGGCGGAGGCGGCTTACCGCTCGTGCCGGGCTGCGCCGGGCTCTCGGGCTTGGTTGCATCGCTCGACGTTGCCGGAGTATCGACATTGCCGAGGATGATCGGCAGGCCATCCTTGCCGGTGCCGATGACGACGATTTTCGCGTTGCGCGATTGCGCCAGCGCAAGGGTGGCCTCGATGCCGCGCCAGCGCAGGTAGGAGTCCGAAATTCCCTGGCTCACCGTGCGCTGGAAGGCCGCTATGCCGTTCGCCTCGATCTGCTTGCGCTTCGACTCCTCCGCTTCGCTCTCCACCCGGAATTTGTATTCCTGAATGAGATAGAACTGCTCGGTCTGCCGATTGATAGCGGCGACGATGGCCGGCGGCAGCTCGATGCTGAGCACGAGCGTGTCGAGGATTTGGATCGCGTTTTGCAGGAAGTCGTTGTAATGCTTGGGGTCAGGCAGCTCCATCGCCTCGGGTTGCACCAGCTTGTTGAGATTCGCCCCCAGGCTCTTTTGCGTGCTGTCCCTTATCTGCTCCTGGATCGTTTCGCGCGAGGTGTAGACCTCTTGGGCGGAGTATTGAGAAATAACCTGTCGTGCCTGACTGCCGATTTCGGGGGCGACGACCGAGTCGAGGTAATCGGGACCGATAAACTTGTGCACCACGCCGACGGAATGATGCAACAACTGATAGCGCACGTTGATCTGTGCGGCCACGCTCACTCCGTCCTTCGAGATCGCGTTGATTGTCAGAGTCGTGGACTGCAGCCGCAAGTCATAAATGAACAGCCTGTTCCAGGGCGCGATGATGTGCAGCCCTTCCTCCTTCAGGTCACGCGGATCGAGCGCCGTACCGCGCCCGATGAAGCACCAGCAGTTCAGGTCGAAGCCGATCAATCTGTACCAGAGGACGCCGACGCGGCCGCTCGGAACGGTGATGACGATCAACGGCCACAGCACGACAATCAGCAGCGAGGTCACGATCACCGTAAGAGACACGCTCGGCAGATGGCGTCCGATGAAACGCAACACCCGATGCTTCCTGGGAGGCGGCGGGGCCTCGTCGAGGATGTCGCGATACTTTGCCATCAGCCGCTCTCCACCGAACCCTTCACCGACCGATCAGACGCTGCTCGACAATACGGCCTTCGTCCATGCGAATCTTACGCGAGGGCAATCGAAGCTCGTCAAGATAGCGGTCGTCGTGGGTGATCACCACGACCGTCGTACCGGCTCGCATCAGTTCCGGCAGCAGCTCATCGTAGAATTTGCGTCGAAATTCCGGATCCTGTTCGGCGGTCCATTCGTCCAGCAGAAGGATTGGACGTTTCTCCAACAGACTCACGATGAGGGCGACGCGCCGGCGCTGTCCGCCGGACAGATCGAGCGTACGGAACTCGCCATCCGTGATACCCGTCTTTTCCTGCAGGCGGAATTGGGCAAGCAGATTTTCGACCTCGCCGGGTCCCGGCGCGGGTATCCCGTAAAGCCGCTGGAATAGGTGGTAATCGAAAAAAATCGCGGAGAACAACGTGCGATAGACGTCGCGTGTTTGGTCGTTGACGCGCATGCCGTCCAGCGTAATTTCGCCGGAGTCGGGCGGATACAGCCCGGCGAGCACTCGCAAGAACGTCGATTTCCCCGATCCGTTTCCGCCGGTGATGAAGACGAGCTCGCCGGACTTGAGGGTAAAGTCGATGGGGCCGATCTGGAAGGCGGCTTCGGAAAATCTATCGACGTAGCGGAACCTGACCCCACGAACGTCGATCTCGGAGAAGCTGGTTCGAGCCGGAAGCTCGCGCACCTCGGTGGCAGCGGCGGCGTGCAGGTCCGCTTCCAGTTCATCCAATCGGTCCGCAGCGGCGTTGGCGTTCGACAAAATGGGTATCGATTGCACCAAGCCGAAGCATGCGCCGACGACGAACAACAGCGCCGTCGTGGCCTTGGTGATCGAGGTACCGCCCAATGAATCACTGAATCGCGGCGCCACGAAGACGACGGCACCAAGCAGTATGTACATATAGCTCTGCACCGACACGATCTGCCGGAAGGTTTCTACCTGAGCGAGTATCTTGATGTTGGCGGCGTTTCTGGAAACCTCGACGGCGTCCTCGAACAAATCGGTACTGCGCGCGCTGTTGAGCCTCACTTCCTTGAAGCCGTCGAGGAAATCGGTCAGGCGGTCGAACAAGCGCCGCTCTTCCGCCGCTGCCTTCGCTCGCTCGGTGGTCAAGCGGCGGCTCCTGAAGTGAAAGATCGTTCCCGCCGTGCCGATGATCAGGACGCTCAACACGAATGCCGCCGGAGACAGATACGCCACGTAGATCGATACGAAAAACACCAGGATGACGCTTTGCATCGAATAAGCGAGCGTGTTGCTTGCTTGCGTCAGTATCGCCGCATCGCCGGTCACGGCTGCAAAGATCCGCGAGCGTCCGATCCGGTCTATGGAGAGAAGTTCCGACCGCCTTATCTCGTCCATGAGGCGGACACGAAGCCGGTGGATGATGGCTTCGATCTCGGCGGCGATCGTCGTGGTTACGTAGGGAGCAGTCTTCATGAAGAGAAGCAGCGCCACGACGAACAACGCGGCCGGCCACAGGCTGGACTCGGTGTTGCCGGCAGCCTGCGCGCCGGAGTTGATCGCGGCTAGGATTGTGGCGCTGCTGATGCCGCCGAGGCTGGACATCAGCACCAGCTTCCGCAGTGAGCCGCGCATTTCGCGGCGAACGAGCTGCAAGAAGGACATTGGTGCGATGTCGCCCGTCTATATTTTACACACGGCGCCGTCGCCGTTCAGCGGAGAGCGTTCGTCGACGGCAGAGAAGGCGGTTCTAGACCATGCTCTAGTCTGGCGCGCGCCATTCGACGCGGCTCGATCGGCCGGCGAACGGCGCAGGCAGCGCGCGCAGCGGTGTCATGACCGGCCCGCAAAGCGGCGTGAGGCCGCAAAAGATCATAAAGATCATATAGACGGTCGCTTCTGGCATCGGCCCGGTCTGGTCGGTGTATCGCTCTTGCACTACCGTGGTCGCACCCGCCTCGCCGATTGGCCGGCATCCGCTTGGGCGTCTTTAAGAGTGGGCCGGCGTCGTCCCAGTCGTACTGCTTCCGGAGCTGCCGGAGGAGCCGGACGACGAGGGGGTCGAACGCGCGTCCCACATTTCCTTGTGAGCTTTGATGAACTCGCGATAGTCCGGCGGGTTAAAATCCAGGAGCGTGCCGCCGGAAGCGAAATGCTGAATGAAGGCCTTGCCAATGGCGTAGGTGGCGCCGGCGGAGAGCGCCGGCATGACGAATCCGCCGATGAGCGTTCCGACGAACGGCACTGTCTTGAGCAAACTGGCGGCGCCGATGCCGCTGGTCGCCGGGATCATCGCTCCGGCCAGCGCCGCTATCAGTGCTTTGCCTCTATTTTCGGAAAACGGTACGTTGTAGATCTGCGAAATACGACGCAGCATCTGAAGCTGCAGGCCGCCGACGGCGACGGCATCTACAACGGGTACCGGGATGAGCCCGGCAACGCCGGACCAGATGGCGAAGCGGTCGACCAACTTCGAGGCCATCTGATTGCGGCCCTCCGGCGTCAAATCTTCCACTGCCGTCGACGTTGTGGTGGTGGCGCCTTCCTCGGGCTCGGGGCTCACGGACGCACTCGATGTCTCTGCCATGGCGGCTCCTCTCTCATCATCCCTGGGCTGGGCCCACCCCTCGATCGAGCCGATGAGAACTCCATTGGCCCCATCACGTGAGCTGTTAAAACCCTATCATGATGGGTGGCGGCTGCCAAGCGCTCGGCGCTGCTGCAAAACCACGGCGCAGTTTCGATGTGGCGGTTGGCGAGGCATGATATTGTGCGCCGGTACGCAGGATCATCGATTTTGAGTGCCGCAAAAAGCACTCGCGAAATGGACCGGCCAGCGGCACGGCACACGACCGAGCCGTTTCAGGAATACGCTTGGCACCTGTGCGCACAGGAGCCAATGCACCGTTTGTCCGCCGGGTGAAATCCGACGAGTTGCCGGGTCGAGTTCACGAGTCGATGAGTTTTCCGCATGGCGCGCCCGCGTGCGTAAGACCGATGGCGAATTTGGATATCGGCGAAACTTCCACGGCGACGCGCCGTACTTGCTCAGAGGAGCGGGCCGAGCTCGGTCGCTCGGAAATCGACCCATGAAGACCATCTATCGCTACCGCAAGGAGCGGCATTTCGCCAAGCCACCGGAGGCGATTTGGCCGTTTGTTGCAGATACCGCTCGCGTCAACGAGGCAGCGGGTTCTCCGCCCTACAGGGTCGAGGAGCGCGTCGACGCCCTGGGCCGCATCCACCGTTTCGCTAGTGTTGGGTTGGGCCCAATCCGGGTGAGATGGGAAGAAGGCTTCGGCGAGTGGCAGGAAAACCGCGTGCTGACGCAGGTTCGCAGCTTCCTCAACGGCCCCATGCGCCGCTTCGAGGTACGCGCGGAAGTTTTTCCCGAGGGTGCCGGTAGCCGGATGATGTTTTCTGCCGACATCGAGTGCGTGGGTATCTTGGGGGTACTCGGCAGATTGAGCGGCCTGATCGAGCGCGAAGGCGACAAGCGTCTCGCCGCGATCGAGCGGCTGATCAAAGAGGATGACGTGCCGGACCACATTCCCGGCGCCAGCCCGCGGGAGATTGCGAAACCGGCGGCCCGCCGCCGCCTCGCCGCGCTGATCGGCGACCTGCGCCGCGATCCGGCGAGCCACGGGCTCGCGGACAAGCTGTCCGAGTTTCTCCTGCATGCGCCTGTGGTGGGGCTGCGCAGCATTCGCCCGTTGGCGCTGGCTCGCTTTTGGCGCGTACCGGCGGGGGATACGGTGGAGTTGTTCCTGGCCGCACAACGCCTGGGTATTCTGGCCATGGGGTGGGACTTGCTGTGTCCACGCTGCCGCGGTGCCAAATCGCGTGCCCAACACCTGCACGAATTGCCCCGGGCTGCGCATTGCTCGTCGTGCAACATCGAGTATGGCCGCGACTTCACCCGCAACGTCGAGCTCGTCTTTCATCCCGAGCCTTGGTTGCGTCGTCTGCCCGAGGGCGAATTGTGCCTGCTCGGGCAGGGCACGACCCCGCACGTCAAATTTCAGGGCGAGGTTGCCGCCGGTTCGCGCAAGAGCTTTCCGCTGGCGCTGCGGCCCGGCCCTTATCGCTTCCGCACCATCGAGGCCGGCGGCGAAGCGGATGCGCCGATCGCCGAGGATGAAATCATACCGGCGATCACGGCAAAGGGCTCCGCCATTGAATTGAGCGGCGGGCACAAGGGTGAACTGGTCGTCCACAACGATACGGATCGGCCGCTGCTCTTTGTCGTCGAGGATCGCACGTGGTCGGAGGAAGCCCTGACTGGAGACCGCGTAATCGC
>Ga0187784_10001288_pt1 | contig 19796 bp, 13 predicted proteins | sample 1015_SJ02_MP15_2_FD_132964 | JGI IMG/M metagenome (GOLD analysis project Ga0187784, IMG submission 132964) | Tropical peat soil microbial communities from peatlands in Department of Meta, Colombia - 1015_SJ02_MP15_20_MG | ecosystem: Environmental > Terrestrial > Soil > Wetlands > Peat | place...
AGACGACTACACTTGGTGCGTCCGTGCCAACCGCCACGCTCCTCTTCCGTACAGACCGGGGTTCAATCCGGAGCAAGGCCGAAGGCGGGAGTGCGGCGCGCGGGCTCCCCGGCGCCAAAGGACTGTATCGGTCGGATCAAGGGATCAAAGTCCGCGGATCCGGCAGATCTGCCGCGTCGCGACGTTTGTGCCCGACCAAGATCGAAGAAAGGGTTCGCCCGACGGATCGACGACGGCCCTACGAGGATTCTTCCTCTTCGTCCTCGTCCTCCGCGCGCTTGCCGCCGCGCTCGAGGCCCGAGCGTCCCGACGTCGACTTCGATGCTTTGCCGCGGCCGCCCCGGCGGCGCACGTACAGGATGATCAGCGCGATCGCCACGATCACAGCCGCGGCGATCGCTACGTACTCGAGGAGTTGCGTCGTCGGGTTGGGCGAGACCGTGATCGACATCGACGCGACGTTCGTCGCGGAGGAGTAGTCGCCGACGAACTCGTTGGACGCCGTCGCGTTCGCGTAGAGCTGGAAGTTCCCGGTACTTCCCGGGGTCCAGTGGATCACGGCCCGTACCGTGGTGTTGTAGGGCAGGGACGCGATCGACCCCGTCGTCATTGAGATCGGGTTCACGACTCCTTTCGACGTGTAGTTGTAGAATGTGACCGACCCAGGGGAACCCGCGATGTAGGTCCGGGCCGTACCCCCGGGGGAGGTGATGTACCAGGTGACCTCGATGCTCTGGGCGGTCGATTTGGTCCCTCCACCCACCGTGACGTTGACCCAGTAGGTGTACGAGCTTCCTTCGTTGATCTTCGTCGGACCGGTGATGTTGTTCGTCGCGAGGATCGGAGTTGTGGTCGAGTTCGCAGCGACGTTGAGCGTCTGATTGGTGTACCCGGGATTCCCGTTCCGGTCAAAGACCGTCAGGTTCACCCAGTAGGATTGCACCGCGGCCGCGAGCCAGAATTTCGGGTACGGCTTCACGGTCGTGACGTTCGTCGCCTTGCGGAAGCTCCCGTTCCCGGTCTGTCCGATGAGCCAGTAGTACCGAACGATCGATCCGTTGTGGGGGTCGGTCGAGTTCGCGGCGTTGAGCTGGATCTGGGCCGAGAGGTTCGACTGGGCGACTACGCTCTTCCCCGAGATCGGAGTCCCCGCAGAATTCAGGATGGTGAACGCCGCGGTCGGCTTCTCGGTATCGTTGACGAGAATCACAAGGGTGGTCGTGTTCGTCTGACCGGTACCGGACCAGACCTTGAGGGTGAGGTTGTACTGCCAGCCCTTGAACGGCACAAGATTGCCGCGGACCGTCCCGTTCGTGAGGTAGGACCCCGCTCCCAGGAACTGGTAACTATAGTTCGCCCCGTAGTACGCCCCGGCGCTCTCCGAGTAGTTCGCCGATTGGCTGAATCCCTTCGAGACGAGCGAGTACGACGCGACCGCGACGACGCCCTTCACGGCGGTCGTGGTGGGGGTCACCACGGCCTTGCTGGCCGTGGCGTTGAAGTAGAGGGTCGTTCCCCAGTTGATGAACAGGTACGGGCTACCGCCCACCGTGCGGTTCTCGGACGACGTCGCGTTCGAGTCGATGCCGGCAGTCAGCGGTCCGCTCGCGACCCAGACGTAGAAGCTCGTGGTGTCGTTGTAGTTGTTCGTACCGATCACTTTGAGAGTTCCCTTGTACGGGGTGTTGCCACTCGTGGCCGTCTTGTAATAGTGATACGTCGCGCCGGTCGTCCCCGTGGTCACGTTTACTCCGGTTCCATCGCCGAACGTCCAGACGAACTTCGACCCGGCGATCCCGGTGGGGTAGATCGAGTTCGCGGCCGTGAACGTCACGTTCTGATTAACGCCAACCTCGACGGTATAGTTCCCGCGCGTGCTGTTCAGTACGTTCTGGTTCGAGAATGCAAAGTAGCTCGGGACGGTCGCGTTGACGACCGCAGCGATGGTCGTCGCCGAGACGATCGTGAAGCCGAGGCTCCCGGCGGGGGAGGTGTCATAGAGGGACTCGAGCGTGAACGAGCCCCAGGTGTTGTCCGGTCCGAGGGGGATCAGCTTGGAGTTCGCTGGAGCCGCGGTTCCCGCCTTAAGGACGTAGCCCCGCGGAAGGACGACCGTGTAGTTGAAAATGTCCGAGCTGGCGGACGGGTGCTCGAAGCCGAAGCCGATGGAATACAGCGAGCTGTCGGCCCGCACCGTTCCGTTCAACGCGTATCGGTTCGACCAATTGAACGTGAGTCCTCCCGACGTGCTCGGGCCGCAGTAGGTGCTGCCGCACGTCGAAATCACCTTTCCAAAGGTCTGAGTATGCGTCGGGGGTACGAAGCCCGTGCCGTTGATGGTCGTATTGGCCTGGACGGCCGGGAAGAACGGCCCACTCGCGTTGACCCAAGTGTAGAACGTGCTCAGGAGCGAGCTCGGGATCGAAATAGTGTGGTTGAAGTCGAGACCCAGCTGTGACCAGAGCTGAGCCACGGTGGAGTTCGGAAGGTTCGGGACCACCGAATCGTTCCCGAGAATCGCCGTCGTGTTCACCGTCAGGTTGCCCGTGCCGGTCGCATTGTTGAACCCGGTGAAATCGAGCGTCGTCGTGTAGTTGCCTCGCTGGCTCGGAAGGAGCGCGGGAAGCCGGGGGCTGTACGTGACCGGTGTCGTGCTACCCAAGGTCGAGAGGGTGTGCTCGACCGTTGCATTCCCCTTGGACGCGAGGAACAGATCGAACGTGCCTGCGGAGCCACCGAAGTTCTTCCCGTACGTCCCGAGGACGTACTTTCCACTGTTGGACGTCGAAGTGGAATAGATCCCCGTCGTGGCAGGATTAGGATCGAACAGCGTGGCGTTTCCCGGGTTCCCGATGGGCCCACCGTTCAACGCGAGCATCTGGCCCGTGACGATGTAGCTGTTCACCACGGGGTTCACGACGATCGTGCCTCCCGAGGAGCTGATGTTGGTCGTGTTTTCAAAGTTGGACAGAAGATCCACCGATTGGAGTACCCAACTCCCAGGGGGCGCCTTGAGGGTAAAGTTCCCCGTGGTCGCGTTACTGGTGGTATTGTAGAGAATCACGCCGTTGTACTGCGGGGCGAGGACGTCCACGATCGCGTCCGTCACGACTCCACCGCCCGCGAGCTTGACAGTCCCCTTGACCGTGACCCCGTAGCCGTAGACCGTCACGTTCAGGCTCGGAGTGGCGCCCGACGGCGGAAGGAGCGTGCCCGCGGTGTTCGCCGTATAGAAGCCGAAGACGGGATTCTGGTCCTCGGGGAGTACGGCGGCCGGACTCACCTTGGTTGGAACACCGCTGGAGTACACGTACACCGTCGAATTGGGCTGCGCGGGAACTGAGAGTCCCCAGTAGCCGGGCACGAGGGCACCCGACGTGCTCGACGTCGTGAACGCGAACTGGCTGCTGCTGTCGGTCAACGTGGTGAAGACCGCGCCCGTGGCTTGGGAGATGAGATCCACCTGGACGTTGCTGATATCTCGGCCTTGCGGAGCGGAGATAAAGCCGGTCAAGGTGTAGCTCGGGCTTGCCGCAGATGCCCCGGGGATCGTCGTCAAGATCGAAGCCAAGACGATCACAACCAGGGCCAGCGGCGCAACGCGGCCTAGGTGTCTAACCAACGATTTCACGTCTCCCGTATGTCACGCCCTCTATCGGGGGCGCGGCGCCGAACCTGGCCTCCCTACTTATAGCCTTCCCTAGCGACCGTCGCAGTCGCACGCAGGATGGGGTCGGCTATCGATAAATCGCCTCGACCGGCTCTTCCCTCCGGCGAGCGATCCGTTCTCCGGCAAGCCGCTTTTCGAACTCTTCGTAGAACTTGATGGACTCCGGGTCGCACGAGGCGTGGACCTGCTTGAGGGCGGCCTCGAAGTGGGCCCGCGTCACCCGGTTCGCCTTCAGGTTCTCCCGGATCGCGGTGAGTCCTGCCTCTCGGCACAGCGCAGCAAGGTCGCTTCCCACATACCCCTCGGTCCGAACCGCGAGGTTCTCGAGGTCGACATCGTCCGAAAGGGGCATCTTCCGGGTGTGGACCGTCAGGATCTCGAGCCGACCGGCCATGGTCGGGGGTTCGACGTAGAGGAGGCGGTCGAACCGGCCGGTGCGCAGAAGGGCCTCGTCCACGATGTCGGGCCGGTTCGTCGCGGCGATCACGAGCACCCGCTCGAGGCTCTCGAGCCCGTCGATCGAGGTCAGAAGCTGGTTCACGATCCTCTCCGTGACCCCGCTCGACGTCTGGAGCCCCCGCCGGGGGGCGATCGAATCGATCTCGTCGATGAAGACGATCGACGGCGATGCCTGTCGAGCTTTCTTGAAGATGACCCGGATCGCCTTCTCGCTCTCCCCGACCCACTTGCTCATCACCTCGGGTCCCTTCACCGAGATGAAGTTCGCCTGGCTCTCCGTCGCGGCGGCCTTCGCGAGGAGGGTCTTCCCGACCCCCGGCGGGCCGTAGAGCAGGATCCCGCGCGGCGGCTCGATGCCGATGTGGCGGTAGACTTGGGGATTCTTGAACGGCAGCTCGACCGATTCCTCAAGGATCCGGCGGACGCGCTCGACGCCGCCGACCTCGTCCCACCGGGTGGTGGGAACCTCGATCGCGACGTCCCGAAGGCTCGACGGCTCGATCTGCTTCAGTGCCTCACGGAAATCGGTCTCGGTGACCTTCATCCGCTCGAGGAGAGAGAGCGGGATCGGCTGGTCGAAGTCGATCTCGGGGAGGTACCGCCGGAGGGCCCGCATTGCCGCTTCGCGCGCCACGGACGAGAGGTCCGCGCCGACGAACCCGTGGCTCTGGGCGGCGAGCTCGCGAAGGATCCGCTCCCGGTCACGGTCGGACCCGTCGATTGGCATCCCGCGGGTGTGGATCTGGAGGATCTCGAGCCGGCCCTCCTGGGTCGGCACGCCGATCTCGATCTCCCGGTCGAACCGGCCGGGCCGGCGGAGCGCGGGATCGATCGCCTCCTCCCGGTTCGTCGCGGCGATGACGATGACGTTCCCTCGACCCGAGAGGCCGTCCATGAGCGTGAGGAGCTGCGCGACGACCCGGCGCTCGACCTACCCGACCACCTCGTCGCGTCGCGGGGCGATCGAGTCGAGCTCGTCGATGAAGATCACGCTCGGAGCGTTCTTCTCCGCCTCCTCGAACTTCTCGCGGAGTTCCTTCTCGCTCTCCCCGTAGTACTTCGAAATGATCTCGGGGCCCTGGATGCCGATGAAGTGGGCACCGGCCTCGTTCGCGACCGCCTTCGCGATGAGCGTCTTGCCCGTCCCCGGCGGTCCGTAGAGGAGAACTCCCTTCGGAGGGGTAATCGCGAGACGGTCGAAGAGCTCTGGATGCTTGAGCGGAAGCTCGATCATCTCTCGGACTCGACCGAGCTTCTCTTTCAGTCCGCCGATGTCCTCGTAGGAGATGCGCGGCGCGGCGACCTCGGTCTCGCTGACCGTCTCCTCCTTGATCGTGATCAAGGTGGACGGTGCGACCTGGATGATCCCCTTCGGCTGGGTCGAGACGACCATGAACGGAAGGGACCCACCCATCAGGAACACGCCGGGAATGACGAAGACGTCCCCACGGACGAACGGTCGCCGGGCGAGCGCCTTCGCGACGAAGCTCTCGAGTCCGGGTCCGAGATCCATCCGGGCCGACCCTGCGTAGATCGGTGCGATGGTGATCGCGTCCGCGGTGGGGCAGTCGACGCGCAACACCGAGACCCGGTCTCCGATGCTCACGCCCGCGTTCCGTCGGACGACCGCCTCGATCCGGACGGTTCCTTTCCCCTCATCGTCGGGCTGCGCGCGGCTGACGATGGCGGGGGTTGGTTTGCGGCCCCGGATTTCGACAATGTCCCCGAGTCCGACCTTCAGCCGTTGACGCGTCTGAACGTCGAGCCGAGCGATCCCAAGACCGATATCCTGCTGGAACGCCTCGGCGACTCGCAGCGTCAGGGCCTCGCCCATTGGCGCCGGTTTGGACCCCGAATCGGAGCATAAGGATTGCTTTCGTGCTGCCCGCGGGCGTCCCGGGGGGTTCCGAAGTCGAGAGGTTGCCGGTGGTGCCCCTAGGTCCGGGAGGGATCCTCTCCGAGACGCGTTTGACCGGGCACACGGGAGGCGGCGCCCAAATCCGGCCGAGGCTCCCCAAGAACCTCAGAGAATCGGGCGGTCGTCTCCGGACCGAACCCCATGAAGTGGTTGTTCGAGTAGGCGAAGACGGTCGTCGCGCTTCGACCCTCTCGGTCAAAGAGATCGCGCATCGCTTCGAGATCCGACTGCCGGTCACGCTGGATTCGATCGAACCGGGTCAACGCCCGATCCCCGATGAACCGTGCATAGAGGAAGTCGGCCGTCACCCAGGGAGGAGGGCGCACGTCCGGCACCACCGACCACACGAGGGCCGCACCTCGCCCTTCGAGATCCCGGCGGGTCTCGGGGGTCCACCACGAATCGTGGCGGAGCTCGACGGCGAGCAGGTACTCCCTGGGCACGGCCTGGAGGGTCGCGAGGAGTCGCGGAGACTCGCGTGCCCGGAACGAGGCGGGGAACTGAAGGACCACCGGGCCGAGCTTACCGACCGAGCGGAGGGGCTCGACGCCGGAGAGGAACGTCTGGAGCGCCGCCGCTCCGTCCGCGCCCTTCTGCGGATGGGTGACGTCCCGGGGGACCTTCAGGGAGAACCGGAATCCGTCGGGGGTCACCGACGCCCAGCGCCGTACGAGAAACGGGGTGGGCGATCGGTAGAAGCTCGAATCGACCTCCACGGTCCGGAAAACTCGCGCATACCGTCCCAGGAACTCTCCGGGCGGCGTGCCCGACGGATAAAAAGGGCCGACCCAGTCGCCGTACGCCCAGCCCGAACAGCCCAGCCAGTAGCGCCCCACACCCACCGTGCTAGCCGGGTCTGTCTTATCGTTTCAGGGATTTACCGACGAGGCGGACGCGAGGAACGGAACCCAAATAATCCCCGTGCGGCGTGGATGGACCAATGCGACGTACTGCACCACCATCTTCCGTCCTGGGACGCCTCCTAACGGCCGCGGGCTATCGGGTCGAACCGAAGGGCGAGGTCACGATCGCCGTTCGGAGCCGGGACCATCGCGCCGTCGTGATCGCTGCGAGCGTCCGATCCCCCGCGGACGTCGAGACCCTGTTCCCAACGGATTGCGTCCAGCGGACGATCGTCTACGATGACGAGCCGGGAGAGGTTGCCCGTTCCCTCGCGGCGGACCGGGGCATCGAGGTCGTCGAGCCGTCCACCCTCGGTTCGGCGCTGGGGGAGATCCTCTTACCGGGGCCCTCAGGTCCCGAGGAGGAGGAGACCGGGTCGTCCGACGCGACCCCGCTCGAGCCTCCGTTCGCGATCACCCTCGAGGGAGAGCGAACGGTCCGGCCCCGGATCGGTCGCGAGGAAGCCGAAGCCCTCGCCGGCGTCGACAGCCCACGCTACCTTCTGCGCCTCGTCCCATTCTACGTTGCAGCCTATCGGGTCCGGCCCGCATCGCCCCATGGGGGATCCGGCCCGGTTCAACGCCAGCTGGTCGCGGTCAACGCCGTCACGCGCCGCGCGGAGGTCTGGGACGACGGGGAGCGGGAACTGGTCGACCACCTGGACATGCCCCACCAGAGCCTCGCTCCCCAACTCACCGAATCCCAAGCCGTGCCGATCGCTCTCGACACGATCCGCCTTCACCACACGGTCCACGTCGAACACACGGAACAGCACGGCGGCGCCCTCGTGATCGAAACCCGGCGGATCCCACCGTCCGCGGACGACATCCGTCTCGGCCCGTTCGTCCTTCTGTTGGTACCGCACTGGTACGCGGAAGGAACCCAGGGCCGGGTCGTGCTCGATGCCGTGACGGGGCGCCGAGCGGCCTCGACCGACTCCACTCCCTGACCGTTCTACCCGCGTTGACCCCACCGTCAAATAGCCGCCCTCGTTCGAGCCCGTCGTGATCCTGGACCAGTTCCGCATCGGCCCGTACCTGAACTTCACGTACCTCGTTGCCGACGACGACGGGGGGGCCGGGGTGGTGATCGATCCGTCGTTCGGGATCGATCCGGTGCTGGCGCGCATTGACGAGCGGCACGTGAAGATCCGGTTCATTCTCAACACCCACAGCCATCCCGACCACGTTGCCGGCAACCAGGACGTGCGCGACCGAACGGGAGCCAAAGTCGTCGCGCACCGGGTCGCGCCGCTCCATCAGGACGTTTCGGTGGACGATGGTGAGACATTCGAAGCCGGCCGTCTCTCCTTCCAGGTCGTCCACACTCCGGGCCACACCAAGGACAGCGTGCTCTACATCTTCGAGGGGAACGTGGCGACGGGCGACACGCTGTTCGTCGGCGAGTGCGGCCGGACCGACCTTCCTGGAGGGGATCCCTCCGAAATGTACGATAGCCTCCTGCGTCGCATTGTCGCGCTGGACGACGCTCTGGTCGTACTCCCGGGCCACGACTACGGCCCCACCCCGACCTCGACCATCGGGAGAGAGAAGGCCGAAAACTATACCCTCCAACCCCGAACGCGGGAAGAGTTCCTTAACTTCCTCGCCGAGTGATCGGTGCCCCCATGCCGCTGCCTCCGCCGGAAGAACGGGCGTTGCGGGCGGTCGGCGCGCGCCGGCGGGTCCCACGCACACCTTCCATCTCGGAGATCATCGGAACGTTGCGCGAGCTCAACCGTGACGCAGAGTCGCTCGTCGCCCTGTTCGACGCTTGCGCGATCGCGGGGGAGCGCCATCTCCTCTCCGCGTGGGCGCACCTGGGTCGTGCCCGGAGCCGAGGCGAGGCCCGGCTCCGGGACCGTGGCGCCGAGCTCGCGCTCTACGTCGCGGGGGACGACCAGCTCCCGAGGGCGCTCGCGAAGGTCGGGATTTCGGAGTCGACGGATCAGTTCGTCCTCGTCGTCGAGCGTCCGCGTGAGCCGGCCGAGCTCCTCTCCCGGTTCGGACTCATCGAGGACCCGTCCGTGTACCCTCGCCCCCCCGATGCCTCGACCCTCGATCGACTCGGGATCGGCCCCGACGAACGCTCGGCGGTTTCGGCAGCCGCGTGGGAAGGGCTCGTTCTGGAGCGGGTCGCCATGCTCGACCTCACGGTACCCTCCGGACGGAGTTCGTCGAAATCGTGATCCCTCGACGGACCGCTCCGCGGACCCGGGGACGGACCGAAGGGATGCCGCGCCCTCGGCGCGATCCCGGGGGGGTTGGGGTTTCGACAGAAAAACATTAACCCTCAGTCTCGGGTGCCGCGATGGCTCGCGGTCGGCGTTGCAGGTGTAATCTAGTGGTAGGATGTCAGCCCTCCAAGCTGACTACCCGGGTTCGAATCGGACGGTCCCCAAGGGGCCCCCGCGAAGCTCCCGGCACCTGCATCGTCCCGGCCGCGAGTTCCGTCCGTGCAAAATCCCCGAATGAACCTTAGCCTCGGGCAGGCTCTTATCTGGTCATCACGTTCGGGGACCGTGGCAGCTCGTCCGCGGAGGCTCGCGGCGATCATGTTCACCGACATGGTCGGCTACTCCGCGTTGGCCCAGGCCGACGAAGGCACTGCACTGTCCGTCCTGGAGCGGCACAATCGGATCCTGCGCCCGGTCTTCGCGAAGTTTCGCGGGCGAGAGGTCAAGACCGTCGGGGACGCATTTCTGATCGAATTCGAAAGCGCCCTCGATGCCGCGCAATGCGCAATCGAGATCCAGCGGGTCCTCCACGACTACAACGCATCGTCCGCGGAGAGTTGGAAAATCCGAGTTCGCATCGGGATTCATGTCGGGGACGTCGTCGAGTCCGACGGGGACGTTCTTGGCGATGCGGTGAACATCGCCTCCCGGATCGAGCCGCTCGCCGATCCTGAGGGGATCTGCCTCACCCAGCAGGTGTACGACCAGGTCCAGAACAAGATCCCGACGCCGGTGCTCCGGCTCCCCCCTACGGAGCTCAAGAACATCCACGCGCCGGTCACGGTCTACAAGGTGGTCCAGCCGTGGGCCATCCGGCCCCCTGAGGCGCATCCGCCCCAGACTCCGAGCGGTCGGCATATGGCGGTCCTCCCGCTCGCGAACATCAGCCCGGACCCCAGCGACGGGTACTTCGCGGACGGCCTCACCGAGGAACTGATCTCGGTACTCTCCCAGGTCCACGGTCTCAGCGTCATTGCCCGTACCTCGGTCACGCCCTACAAGTCCGCCCCCAAGTCGATCGCGCAGGTCGGGGCCGAGTTGAACGTCGATACGGTCCTCGAGGGAAGCGTTCGGAAGGCAGGAAACCGGATCCGGATCACGCTGCAACTGATCGACGTGGCGACCCAGCGGCATATCTGGGCGAACAGCTACAATCGCGAGATCGACGACGTGTTCGCCGTGCAGACCGACATTGCCGAGCGCACGGCGGAAGCGTTGCGGCTCGAGCTCGCACAGGGTGGACCGCGCGAAGAGCGGCGGACTCCCACCGATAACGCCGAGGCGTACGACCTCTATCTTCGCGGACTCGTCCTCTCGAACGGCATGCCGATCCCGGACATCGAGGAGGCGGTCCGATGCTTCGAGAAGGCGACCCAGCTGGACCCGACATTTGCCGAGGCGTTCGCGGCCTGGGGAAACCTCTACGTCCGGGCGGCGGGCGATTTCCTTCCGATGCGCGAGGTGATGCCGAAGGCCCGAGAGCTCGCCGCGCGGGCCGTGGAACTCGATCCACGGTCCTCCGACGCCCACTCGGCGCTGGCGAACATCGCGTTGCAGTTCGACCACGATTGGCAGCTCGCGGAGGCTGAGTTCGAGAAGGCGATCGCCCTCAACCCGAGCAACGCGGGGGCCCACAGCTTCTACGGTCTCCTCCTCATGTCCCTCGGCCGGTTCGACGAGGCGAAGGAGGTTTTCCGCCGCGAGACCCGGCTCGATCCGTCCGGCACCGGCCGCGCACAACTCGCCTGGGCCGAGATCGAATCGGGGAACTTCGACGTCGCACTCCGTGAGCTGAAGGAGTTGGCGGACCACGACCCGAACCTCCCCGGAATTCATACGGCCCTCGGGATGTACTACTGGGTCGCCGGACGAACCTCCGAAGCGCGGGCCGAAGCGGAAGTACCGTTCACGGGGACGAATGAAGACGCACGGTTCGACCACGCGCTGCTCAACGCCATGCTCGGACGACCCGAGGAGGCGCGCGCGATCCTTACGGAGTGGGAACGGGGAGAATCCAAGGTCTACCTTGCGGCCTCCTATGCTGCGATGCTGTACGCCAACGTCGGGGAAACGGGAAAGGCTCTCGATCTGCTGGAGAAGGATTCTCGGGAAGGCGACCGCGTCCTTTGGCTGTGGTTCCGCAGCCTCGGCTTCGATTCGATCCGCAACGACCCACGGTTCGTGGCGCTGCTCCGAGAGTACGGGCTGCCCACGAACCCACCCCGCCGCGGAACTCCGTCCGGCCCCATCTGACGGCTGGAACCCTTCGCGGACGGGCGGCTTCGGGGCGAGGATTTATTCGGGAGAGGTCCGGTCGGGACCTTTCGCTGAGGTAGCCTAGTCCGGTAAGGCGCCAGCCTTGAAAGCTGGTGGCGGTCTCGCCACGGGAGTTCAAATCTCCCCCTCAGCGTTCGGCGGGAGTCCCGTATCCCCGGTGTAGGGCGCGTCGGCGGCGGGTTCTCCGGATTCGAGGTTCGTTTCCCACCCGCTCGGGCTCGCAGAGTGCGGTCGGCCGTCAGAGTCATCATCCAGCCCCACCGTACGGAGCGCCGACCGGCGGAATCGATGAAGGACCCGGGACGTTCATTGTGGAACCTCGCGAAGGTCCTCGGATACCTCCGGAGTCGGACCGTCGAGGGCGATGTGTACTCCCTTCGGAATCCGTGGGTCCTCTGGAAACGATCGGGGACGCTCGAGTTCACGGACGGGACACGATTCCCGTTCCAGGCGGAGAACAAGACCGCGATCGTCAACCTCGCGATGTTTGCGCTCGACAACGGGGTCCGTTGGGGGCGAGACGCGGGCACCTGGCGGATCGATCCCGAGCTCCGTGTGGTGCAGACCCCATCGGGTCTGAGGTTCTTCGCCGAGAGCGTCGACCCGACGATCTTTACCGAGACGTTCCTGAACGACGTGCACTTCGTAGAGTTCGACCTGGGCGGCAAGGTCGTCGTCGAGGGCGGGGCCTTCGTGGGCGACACGGCGTTGTACTACGCGCAGAAGGGCGCGACCGTCTATTCCTTCGAACCCGATCCCGGCTCATGCGAACTCGCCCGGCGGAATCTGGAATTGAACCCGGACCTCGCCCGGTCCGTGGTCCTGAGGAACTGGGCCATCGGCCGCGATGGCGAGGTCGATTTCCCGGTGGCGGCGAGGGGAAGCGGGGGGTCAACCCTCGCCGCGCCCGGCGCGAGGTCCGTTCGAGTCCGGAGTGTCGGGATCGGGACGATCCTCTCCGAGTTCCGCCTCGCCGACCCCTACTTGCTCCACTTGGACATTAAGGGGGAGGAAGCCCGGGTGCTGGAGGATGAGAGTCTGGCGAGATTCCAGCGCCTTCGAATCGAGTACTCTTCGTACCTCCATGCGAAGAACGGCGGGGGCGACGGAAGCCTCCGCCACATGCTCGAACGACTCGACCGGCTGGGTTTCGGTGACGTCCGCGTGTTCAAGCACAATCGCTTCCGATTCGACCTCCGAGATCACGGGACGATCGACGCACGGAGGAAAATCACATCGGCCTGACGGGCGGGCCTTCCCGGCGGAACGCCCGCGACTCGGTACGCTGCGAACCACGGTTATATCCCGCCAGCCCGTCGACCCGCCGATTCATGCCGGACTCCGTTGCGACGTCTCCGATGCTTGAGCAGTACGAGGGGGTCAGGTCCCGGTATCCCGGCCACCTCGTGCTGTTCCGGGTCGGTGACTTTTACGAAACGTTCGGGGACGATGCACGTCTCCTCTCCCGGGAGCTCGACGTCGTCCTGACTGCTCGGGCCCCGGACACGCGCGGGGCGCGGACGCCGATGGCGGGCGTCCCGCATCACGCGGTTGACACGTACGTCGGTCGACTGATCGCGAAGGGCCACAAGGTCGTGATCTGCGACCAGGTCGAGGACCCACGCGTCGCGAAGGGGCTCGTTCGTCGCGAGGTCACCCGAATCGTCACCCCCGGCACGGTCGTGGAGGACCGGATCCTCGGGGGCCCCGACCACAGTTTCCTCGCGAGCGTCGTCCTGGGGCCCGTGGGTCCCGGGGCGTTCTGTGCCGTCGACATCACCACCGGGGAATGGTTCCGGGGGATGGCCGATGGGCTCGGCCCGGAGGGTCTCGTCTCGGCCCTCGCGCCGTTCGGCCCTCGCGAGATCTTGTGGGCCGCCTCCTCGGCAGCCGGGGACGGGCTTCGGGCATCGCTCCTTCGGGAGTTCCCGTCCGCGAGGCTCGAGCCGGCGCCACCCGCGGTACTCGAAGCCGAAGTGCCGGAACGGTTGCGTGCGGGTCTCACCGCACTGGGGTCCCCGACTCCCGATGCCGATCTCCGGCTGATTTCGTACCTGCGGGTCACGCAGCCCCGCCTCCTCCCACACCTCGAGCTTCGGGAGCGGACGGTCGGGGGTCGTCGGCTCGTCCTGGATGCGAAGACCCTGCGACATCTCGAGATCCTTCGGCCGATGAACCCGGACGATCCGAGAGGGCCGACCCTCCTCGGATGCTGGGACGAGTCCGTGACCGCGGCCGGCCGGCGGACGCTCGCGTTCTGGCTCGCGAACCCGCTCGCCGATCCCGCGTCGATCACCGAACGGCAGGACGCGGTCGCCGCGCTGGTCGATCGCGGGGCCGCGGTGGTCGAGCTCCGGACCATCCTTCACGAGGTCGCCGACCTCGCCCGGATCGCGTCACGGGTCGCGAGTCGTCGGGTCCGCCCGGCCGAGCTCGGGGTTCTGCGCACGAGCCTAGAGACGGTGGGACGCGCCCGTGCCCACCTCGCGGTGGGGCCCGGCACCGTGATGCTCGACCGGCTCAGGACCGAGCTCGAGGCCCCCGCGTCTCTCGGTGAGCTGCTCCGGGCCGCACTCCCGGACATCCCTCCATCGGCCGAGGAGTGGAGCGAGCTGTTCCGGGAAGGGCACGCGCCGGACGTGGATCGATGGAGGACGAACGAGCGGGAGGCGCTCGGGGAACTGGCGGACCTTGAGCGGACGGAGCAGGAAGCGAGCGGGATCCGCACTCTCAAGATCGGGTACAACCAGGTCTTTGGGTACTACTTCGAAGTCACGCGGCCCCACCTCGCTCGCGTCCCCCCGCATTTCCGGCGGCGACAGACGGTCGCCCAGGGGGAGCGGTTCACGTCCGACCGGCTCGAGGACCTGGAACGCCGGATTCTCGAGGCGCGCGAGCAAGCGGAGAATGCCGCTCGGGCCCGCTGGGAAGAGCTCCTCGACGTCATCGAACGGAACGTGGCCGACCTCTTCCGGTTGGGCCGGGCGGTCGGCGAGGTCGACGCACTGCTGACGTTCGGCCACCTTGCTCAGGTCCGCGGATACGTCCGGCCCGTTGTGGACGAGTCGTCGGTCCTCCTCGTTCGGGCCGGTCGCCACCCGGTCCTGGAGCGACTCCTGGGCGAGGGGTTCGTTCCCAACGACACGGAGCTCGATGTCAGGGACCACCGCTTGCTCGTGATCACCGGACCGAACATGGCCGGTAAGTCGACGTACATGCGGCAGGTCGGCCTGCTCGTGGTTCTCGCCCAGGCCGGCTCGTTTCTCCCCGCCCGATTTGCGCGGATTGGGGTGGTCGAACGCCTGTTCACCCGCATGGGGTTCACGGACGAGATCGGCCGAGGCAAGTCGAGCTTCATGGTGGAGATGAGCGAGGTCGCGGAGATCCTGCGCGGCGCGAACGAACACTCCCTCGTTCTCTTGGACGAGGTCGGTCGAGGGACGAGCACGTTCGATGGCCTCGCGATCGCCTGGGCGACCCTGAAGCACCTCCACGACCGATCGCGCTCGCGCTGCGTTCTCGCCACCCATTACCACCAGCTCACCGATCTCGTCCAAGGGCTCTCTTCCGCTCACAACGCGCATCTCGCGGTCGCCGACCGGCCCGAGGGTGTCGTCTTCCTCCACCGGCTCGTCCCCGGGGCAACCGATCGGAGCTACGGGCTCCACGTCGCTCGGTTGGCGGGGCTGCCGGACGATGTCCTCGCGGAGGCGGACCGGCTTCTCCGTCGTCTGGAGTCCGAGGGGATCCGGCTCGAACCGAAGCGCCGCGCCCGCGAGCGGGAGGCGCGGTACACCCAGGCGGTCCTTCTGCCGTCCGAGACCCCGACGATCGATCCCGTCCGGCAGGAGCTCGAGCGGATCGACGTGGACCGTCTCGCCCCCGAAGAAGCCGCGGAGAAACTCAAGGAGCTGCGTCGCCGCGCCGTCGCCTCATCCCCTCCGGGGTCGGAGCGGTGACGATGGCCAACTCTGCCGTTCGCCGTCGGCCGATCCGGCGGCTGGCTTCGGCGACGGTGGAGCGGATCGCCGCAGGCGAGGTCGTCGAGCGGCCGGCGTCGGTGGTGAAGGAGCTGGTCGAGAACGCCCTCGACGCGGGAGCCACCGCGGTCACCGTCCGGATCGAGGGAGGCGGGATCGACCGTGTCTCGGTGGCGGACGACGGGATCGGCATCCCGCCCGAGGAGCTCGATCTCGCGGTCGAGCGGCATGCGACGAGCAAGATCGAACCGGAGGGTCCGGTGGAGCGCATCGGCACGCTGGGGTTCCGGGGAGAGGCGCTGGCGGCGATCGCCGCCGTAGCGAGATTGCGGCTGATCTCCCGACCGCCCGACCACGAGGTCGCGGAGGGGATCTCGGTCATCGGCGGGGCTCTCGCGGGGCGGTTCGTCGAGGCCCGCTCGCCGGGGACGACCGTCGAGGTCTCCGACCTCTTCTTCAACACCCCGGCGCGACGTAAGTTCCTGCGGAGCCCCGCGGCCGAGCAGGTCGAGGTTGCCCAGACCCTGGAGCGAATCTACCTCGCGCACCCCCCGGTGACCCTGCGATTCGAGTCGGAGGGCCGCGAGGTCGCGACGTACCCCACATCCTCGGATCTCCGCGACGCCGCCGCGCGGGTTCTGGGCACCGAGTTCTTGACGGGGTCGTTCCCCGTCGGCGGGGAAATTCCCTCCGGGAGGATTCACGCCGTGCTGGGACGGCCGGCCCTCGCCGCCCCATCGAGCCGCTCGCTCTATCTCGGAGTGAACGGACGGGCGATCGCCTCGAGGTCTCTCCAGCAGGCGGTCCGCGTCGCGTTCGGCGACTACCTGCCCCGCAACCGGTTCCCTGTCGGCGTAGTGCACCTCGAAGTTTCTCCCACGGACCTCGACGTGAACGTTCACCCCACGAAGCGGGAGGTCCGGTTCGCCCGGGAGCGGGAGATCGCCGAGGCGGTTCGAGTGCGAGTCCGGGAGGGTTTGATTGCCGCCCCTCAGGTGGCGGAGCTCGCGAACCGCATCGTCGGTCCCTCATTGAACCCCCCTCGGACCGGGCCTCCCCCCTGGAGCTGGGACCTCCCGTCCACGCCTTCATCGCGTGCCCGAACCCCCGGGGGAGTGACTCCCCACCAACAGACCCTCGAAGGCGTGGGCCTTCGGGCACTTCCCTCCGAGGTGGCGCCCACTCCCGGGCATCCCCGGCTCCTTCTCTTGGGGTGCCTTGGGGCACTGTACTGGATCGGGGAGGGGGAAGACGGGCTCGTGCTGGTGGACCAGCATGCCGCGAGCGAGCGCGTGGTCTACGAGTCATTGCGGCGGGCCCAATCGATCGGACGCCAAGCTCTCGTCGAACCGGTCCCCCTGCGCCTGTCGGGAGTCCAGCGGTCGGCGCTCGAGGCCCACTCGGTCGACGTCGCGCGCGCCGGCTTCGAGGTCGAACCGTTCGGGCCAGATGCCTACTGCGTCCGGACCGTCCCGTCGTTCTCCGGCCGGAGGGCACGCCCCGAGTCGGTCGCCCACCTCCTTGACGAGCTCGCTGCGGGGGGGCGCCCGACGGAGCCCGACGGCCTCGTGGAGCGGACTACGGCCACCCTCGCGTGCCATGCGGCGATCCGTGCGGGGGACGTCGTGACGTCCCCTGCGTTCGCGCGCGTGCTCGATGCGCTCTACGCCCTACCGGAATCCGCCTACTCGTGTCCCCATGGCCGGCCGATCGTCCTTCGGATCCCCTGGTCGCGCATCGACCGCTGGTTCCTGAGGAGCGGACCGTGACCCATCGGAGCGCGCAACGATCTCCGGTCCCGGCCGAGGCGGAGCTTGTCAAGCTCGTCGCCCGGTTCCTCTCGGACCGGGGATATCGCGTCCTCGTAGACCCGGACGGGACCAACTACTTCGACGTGGTCGCTCAGCGGGGGGACGAGGTCGGCCTCGTGGAGGTCAAGGTCCGGGACGCTCGCGGCGTGCTCGCCCAGGCGCTCCGCCGCCGGGGATGGGGGGATTGGAGCGCGGTCGCTCTGGGCTCCGAGCGCGCAGCGACCCGGCTCGCATCCCGGACCAGCGGGACGCGGGTCGCCCCGGTGGGAATCTGGAGCGTCGGCCCGACGAACGTTCGGGTCCATCGGGAGGCGAAACCTTGGGCCCGACCGGGCCGCGAGGATCCATTCTCCCCGCTTCGGGAACGGTTCCGACGTTGGCTCGTCCTGGTCGGCTCCGTCCACCCGACCGGATCGGTCCGATGGGAAGGGATCCCGGCGGCGGTCCGGAGGGCCTCGGGGGGCCGGGGATTCGCGGAGTGGCGACTCGACGAAACGAGCGATCCCGATCGTTAGCGACTCGGACGAGAGGTGGCGGCGTCAATCGCCCGAACAATCTGTTCGGGCCGGTAGTAGGCCGAGTACTCGCTTCCGATCGCTGCGGTTTGGCGGACGAGCGCTGGGTCGGCGAAGAGCTCGGCCAGTGTCGACGCAAGATCGCCCGGGTCATCGGACGCCGAGTACCGGACCGCCCCCCCTGGGTCCACCGGCAGGCGGACGGACGGGACCGCGGCGACCGCGCACCCTGCGCGCATCGCGGCGATGAGCATCGGGTCGAACGGGAGCCGGACCTCCGCGAAGATCGCGACATTCGCAGCGCCCAGGGCGAGACCGAACGTGGCCGCGTCGCGCGGTGGAACCGCGAGGACGCCGGGATCGGCTCGGACGGATGTGCCGGCGGCGATCAATCGGGCGCCGGGGAAAAGCGGCCGGACGCGTTGGAACGCCTCCCGTGCGCGGTCGAGGGGTGGAGGCTTCCCTCCCCCGTCCGCAGGCGCCGGCGCTACGGCGACGGGGACGTCCCGTGGGATGTCCAGCGACGCGCGAGCCGCATCGCGCGACTCGGGATGGGGAAGGTCCGCGACCGGCGGGACCGACGTATGCAACCGCTGGGGCGAGACCCCGTACTCGCGCGCGAGCGCAGCGCCGACCTCCGGCGAGTCCGCAAAGAGCAGGTCGGCCTCGGATAGCGCGGCCTGCTCGAGCCGCCGGACGCCCCTCCGGTCCCTCCACGCATCGAACCGATCCACCCAGCGACGCGAGAGGCTGCCACGTTCTCGGTCGAAGACATGAAGCTCGACCGACCGGACGAAGGCGACGAGGGGCGGGGAGCCGGGGGTCCGGCCCCGCGGCTGGAGCGGCCCGAGACCCGAAGGGTCCCGCACGATGAGGTCGACCGCCGGACGCACTCGATGACCCGCCGCGGTCGCGAACGCGGCCTGCTCGACGGCCGCGCCCGGGCGTCGGAGGGGGACCGCGACCTCGACGGAGACGGTGCCGGCCGGAGGGGCGGTTTCGGAGGCACCCTCCGGACGGATCACATGGACATCGTCCCCCTGGGCCGCGAACGCCCCGGCAAGGGCCCACGCGGTCGCCGACGGCTCGTACGGGTCCCGCGGCGGGGGCCCCAGCGAGATCACGTCGACCGTTCGCGATGCCATTCGCCCCGTTCCATCCGGAGGGCGCCGAAAAACGTTCCGCCAGGCTGCGCAGCTCAGGCGATGGGCGTGAGGTCCGAGAAGAAGGAGTGTCCGACCATCTCGCTTGCCCCCGGTGCCCCCATCCCGTTGAGGATGGTCGGGGTGACGTCGAGGAGGCTCAGGGCGGGAAGGGTCCGTCCCCCTTCCACTCCGTCCCCGGCACCGATAAAGATGCCTTCCATCCGGTGATTCCCGGTACCGTAGAAGTAGTTGGGCCGGTCGCGGATCAGGGACTGCGGGTAGCTGAAGTCCATCCGGGGCTCGGTCCCCATCCCGTCGACCCGGATGAACAGGGCGGGGCCGAGATCGAGTCGGCGGCCCCGGTAGATGTCTCCCGGACCGAACACCTCGATGTGCGCCTCCGGGAACGCCTCGAGGCGTTCCCGGATCTTCTGGAGGATCTCGGCCCGCCGCGCCGAAGTGAGGTCCGGGTTGTGCGGGTTCAGGTAGATTCCTTCGGGGACCGGATAGGAGAACGCGATCGTCCGCTTCCAGTCGATCTGGCCCGTCACGTCCTCGAACGACGTCCGACCGCTCAGGTACTGGGCGAGGCTCGCCCGGCGTCCGTCCCGGACGAAGCCGGCCACGCGCCGCGTGAGCCGCCGTGCGAGGCCGATCCGCTGGGCGTAGAGCATCACGCGGGAGACGAGGCGCCTCCGGGCGAGGGTCGAATTCTCCCGGAACACGAGGAACTTCTCCTCCGCGAGCCAGCGGTTGGTTAGGAACTCGGAGCGGATCCCCCCGTGCCCGTGGTCCGAGATCACGAGCGTGATGGCAGGACCCCCGTCGGAACGGAACGCCGTGTCGACCTCCTTACAGGCCCGGTCGACCGATCGCCAGAAG